>Ga0308162_1000905_pt1 | contig 27030 bp, 29 predicted proteins | sample PhySR2_FD_201370 | JGI IMG/M metagenome (GOLD analysis project Ga0308162, IMG submission 201370) | Phyllosphere microbial communities from UC Gill Tract Community Farm, Albany, California, United States - DLSLS.R2 | ecosystem: Host-associated > Plants > Phyllosphere > Unclassified | place: USA... | reverse complement strand
AGGTCGAACCGCAGGAGTGTTACTGATTCTCCGTCTCCGCCTCGCTCGACGCTCCAGACCCCGCAGGTGTCAAAAAAGGGACGAGCGCTTCAGACAGGCTGACAAAATCGCGGGTATCCATTTCGTTGATTTCGGTCTGTTTGAGGCGTGGTGACGTGACACGGGTCAGCAGTACCGCCACCGAATCCACATCCATATTCATCACGTTGACCAGCTTCAGACCGCGCAGGGAGCCAGCCTGTTTGATCTCATCGGTGATCGTTACCTGAGTAATTTTCTCATCGCCGCGAACAACGGGTTTTGCCAGAGTAATGGCGTTATCGTTTTTTTTGCTCATTGTTGAATGCTCCGGGCGGCACGGCTGTGCCGCCACTTATCAGGTTAATCAGTTACCCATTCCCAGCGCAGACGTGATGCGGTCAGGGTAGATATTCTTGCCGTCTTTCTTGTAGATGAAGTTCAGCAGATCAAACTCAAACAGCGGCTTATCGTCGATGGTGAGTTTGTAATAAGTGTTCTTCATCGTGTAGCTGACGGAGGTGTCTTCTCCCTGCTTGCTTTCGCCGCCGTCCATTTCGGTGATGCGGCCGCGCAGTTCGACCTCAACCAGCAGGCTTTCACCATCGGTGTAATACTCCCCGGCGAAGCGGAAACGGGTTTCGTCGATATCGCCGCAGTAGTTCAGCAGTAACGACTGAACCAGACCGCCAACCACCATCGTGGTATCAAGCGCGCCACTGTCCAGACCGAGATCCACCGCAGCGGAGCCAATCATCCCGCCCCCCTGAAAATCTTCAGTTTTACGGGTCAGCTTTGGCAGCGTCACGGAAGAGACTTTGCCGATGCAGTTGCTGCCGTTCACAAAGCAGGTGAACAGGCGTAGTTTGTGAGGAACCGCCATTTATGCACCTCCCAGGGAAGAAAACGCCGATTCGAAATACTCGTCCGTGAAGGTCTGGTAGAGCGTCAGATCTTCCATTGGCGGAACCGGTGTATATTTATAGCGAATGCGTACCTGACCCTGACGGAGACCGGTTGTCGGGTTATCCAGGATATCAAACCAGCATTCAGCACCAATTAGCCGCCCCTGCGTCACCAGCGAATTGAGTTTGCCGCTGATGCCGCTGACCACGTCCTTGACGTTGGCCGGGGTTAGCGGTTCGTCCACTGATTCAAATTGCGCCTCAGCGATACTGTCAGCCAGAATCTGTGCCGTACGGGTGTAAACCTCAAAAATATAATCTTTGGTGTCCGTAACGCGGTTGCCCCAGAACCGGAAACCGTTACGCTTGATGAGCGTCGTGATCTCCTTGTTGTTGAGTTCGTTCGCGTCGCTGTCTTCGGCCTGAAGCGACCAGAAAACATCCTGTGAAATACCCAGTACGTTGCTTACCGACACATTGGAAAGCGATTTGTGCCAGCCCTGATTGTTGTCAATCAGCGCGCGAAGGCCGCAGGCATAGGCCGGGGCCGGGAAGGTTTCGTTCTCTCCGGTCAGCGGGTTGTAGGCGATGAAATCAGGCCAGATAAGCATTAGCTCGCGATAGGCGAAGGTCGCACGATATGCGGTGGCTTCAGCCATCGTTTTGCAGCCGTAGCAACTGGCGTAAACAAACGCGCGCAGATTCTGAGCAATAACACACAGCGCAGAAGTGACTTCTTCCGTGTCGTAGCCCGGCACGGCCAGAATGCGTGGACGATAACCAACCTTCTGCTCGGCAGTCAGAAACGCGTACATGCCGGTATAGCTGCCGTCTTCTGCCGTGCCACCCATGATGAGCTGCGACTGCGTTTTACCGCCTTCCTCTTCCGTGGCTGCTGCCACGCGCACAACGATAACCTTCGGACTGGTCTGGTCAGCGATGGCTTTGAGTGTTTTGTACAGGGAGCCGGTTTTACCCGCCTTACCCAGCACGTTGTTAACCCGCGTCAGCAACACGGGGGTATTCAGGGGAAAGGTTTCCGCATCGGCATCATCCGCCACGGCAACGACCCCAATGACACTTGATTCAATGTCATTGATGGCCGTCACCAGGTCGGTATTCTCCCGGACGCGTACACCGTGGAAACGTGTCTCTGACATGTTAGCCACCATTACGTTATTGAGTTCGCAGTGATAATCCCTCATGTCTGAACGCTACTCACGCTATTGCGGGTCTGGCCGGACGGCGACAACAAAAACAGATTTGGTCTCTCCCGCGCGCGTGGGATCCTTCGCCGGAGGAAGGGGGAGATATGGCACTTTCAGATTTGACTAAATCACTTAACGACGCCGTCAGCAGTTATAACGATTCACTTACCGAGGCGCTAAAAAGTCCGGGATTCAGCATTACGATGGGCGGCAAGGTGCTGACGCAGCTTGATGATCGGATCATGTCGTTGTCACTGACGGACAACAGGGGCTTTGATGCCGATCAGCTATCTATTTCCATTGATGATAGTGACGGTATGGTTGCACTGCCGCCGCGCGGGGCCGAGCTTGCCGTATCATTTGGCTGGCTGGGTGAACCGCTGATTTACAAGGGGCTGTATACGGTTGACGAGGTATCCCACGAAGGCCCGGCAGATACCATTGGCGTTACTGCCCGCAGCGCTGATTTTCGTGATGAGTTCAACGTAAAGCGCGAAGTCTCATGGCATGACGTGACCGTAGAGCGCGTTGTGTCGGCAATAGCGCACCGCTACGGACTGAAGGCGCAGATCAGTGAAATGCTCATGGATATTGAGATTGATCACGCCGACCAGACGCAGGAAAGCGATATGTCTTTCCTTACCCGTATGGCGGACATGCTGGGTGCAATTGCCACCGTCAAGAACGGCAGTCTGCTGTTTATCCTGCCGGGCGGCGGTGTAACCGCTGACGGAAAGGCAATACCCTCTGCCTGCATTGACCGCACGAATGGCGACCGTCACCGCTTTCGTATTGCCGATCGGGATGCGTATACCGGCGTCAGGGCTTACTGGCTGGATCTCAATTTCGGTAAAAAGAAAAAGGTCAGTGTTAAGCGCCGCAAGCCTGCAAAGCCCAAAAAAGAGAAGAGTAGCAGCCGTGAGGGCGATTACATGGAGGGTGCAGACGGTAACGTCTATGTTCTGCGCAAAACCTACCAGAATGAAGAGGCGGCGAAACGTGCAGCGGCGGCAAAGTGGCAACAGCTTCAGCGTGGCGCAGCAGAGTTTTCGATCACCCTGGCGCGTGGCCGCGCTGAGCTTTACCCAGAAATGCACGTTACTGTTAGCGGTTTTAAGGATGAAATAGACAATCAGGACTGGATCATTGCGCGCGCTGAGCACGTCATAGACGACAGCGGTTTTACCACCCGGCTGGAGCTGGAAGCAAAAATACCTGACTGGATCGCGGAAACTGAATAAAATGAAATGGAGTTCAACTCCCACAGGGGAGCCATCATTATGTTCAGATGTCCATTTTGCGGCGCTATGGCCCGCACCCGTACCAGTCGTAAAATAACTGATATGACAATCCGTCAATATCACCAGTGTCAGAATCTGGAATGTAGCCGGTCATTCACCACGCTTAACAGCGTGGAAAGGGAAGTAACAAGGCGTGCAGGTACAGCACCGTTACCGCCTGACTTTATCCCCAGCGATGCCTTCCCAGCATCTCATTATGGCAATACGCAACTCAGTCTGTCCGTTTAGATGAAAGCCCCGCAAAAAAGCGGGGCTATTTTCTTGTCAATATGAGTTGATCCGATAAAATTCAAACGTTTTGTAACAAATGACAAGTGATAAACAACCAGAGGGGATTAAGGTTATGGCATTAGTTAGTTGTCCAGAGTGTCAGAAAGAAGTAAGTGATTCAGCGTTGCGCTGCCCTGCTTGCGGCAAACAACTTAAAAAGCCGCGACGTTCTCTTTTTGGGAAAGTAGTTAAATGGGCTTTCATCCTGTTTAACATTTTCATGATTTACTGCCTTTTTGCGGGGTTAGGTGGGAGTGGTGAGGTAATGAGCAGTGCATCCTCTGACGCAGAAAGGGCCGGGGCGGCTATTGGTACTGGTTTAGGGTTAATGGCTATTGGTAGTGTTTGGGTTGTTGGCGACATAATCATCGGCATCCTGGTATTCCTTACAAGACCAAAAGGATGATCGGATGAAAAACTATGCTTTTATTTTAGGGGCTACAATTTCAGCCCTTACTGCTTTGTCGGTTCACGCAGCGAATGAACCCAAAAACTTTAATGCCGTACTTCAATGTCGAGCAGTAGAAAGTAATACCGAACGGCTTGCATGTTATGACAAGTCAATATCGCCAACGCGCACCAAGAGTGCAGAGAAATTTGAAAGCAGAGATCAATGCCCGGATGAGAAAGATAACGATAAACGATTGTCTTGTTATGACCGATTCTTCTCTCCAACCTTTAAATCATCAACAAGCTCTAAAACGTCAACATCAAAGCCAGCAATCGCAAATATTCGGCAACCCGATCGTGCGGAATTAGCAGAATGTCAGTCTGAAGTTAACGGAACAAAAAGGCTTGCATGCTACGACAAGATATTCCCGCAAGTTAAGCCTGATGATACCGAGTCTATGCCAGAGCAAGCAGTAAACCATGGTAAGTGGCAAACATCTGTTACTACATCGCCGGTAGACGACACAAAAAATGTAGTCCTTTCACTATCTAGCAATGACTACATTAGGACGCCATTTGGTGAGACAGTGGCACCTACAATTTATGTGGCATGCCGTGAGAAGAAAACGGAAGTATTTATTAATTGGGACGTGTATCTAGGGCTTGAGCAAACAAGCATGTTGTACCGTTTGGATAAGCAAAAAGCAGTGGAGAAAAATTGGTCAATATCTACTGATACAAAGGCTGTTTTTTACAAAGGTAGTGACATTGATTTTGTTAGAACCTTAGCGAAAGCAGACAAAATGTACGCAAGGATAACCCCTTATAACGAAAGCCCGGTTAGCGCAACATTTGAGCTGAGTGGCTTGTCGGACGCATTAAAGCCACTTCAAGAGGCATGTGGTTGGAAGTAGCAAAGTGCAGCCCCGAAATATTCGGGGCTTTTTTGTCGAAGTGTAGTCAAAATGTAGACGAGTATTAGAATAAATCCTTTTATTCCATTGTGTTACTGGCTGGGTTTCTTCACCATCCCTGTCTTCCCCCACATGATGTGGGGGTTTTTTTTGCCCGTCATTCAGGTTTGTTAACCTTTTATTCATCCTTAGACTCCTCTTCCATCCGTTATACTAGCGCCATGGCATGACAGGAGTGTTTATGAATCAATCCTATGGCCGGCTGGTTAGCCGGGCCGCAATAGCCGCGACGGTGATGGCGTCGTGTTTGCTGATTATCAAAATTTTTGCGTGGTGGTACACGGGCTCGGTCAGTATTCTGGCTGCCCTGGTGGACTCGCTGGTGGATATTGCCGCCTCGCTGACCAACCTGCTGGTGGTGCGCTATTCGCTGCAACCGGCTGATGAAGAGCACACCTTCGGGCACGGAAAGGCGGAATCGCTGGCGGCGCTGGCGCAAAGCATGTTTATTTCCGGTTCGGCGCTGTTCCTGTTTTTAACCGGCATTCAGCATCTCGCCTCGCCGACACCGATGAACGATCCGGGCGTCGGCGTGGCTGTTACGGTAATCGCACTTATAAGCACTCTTGTTCTGGTAACGTTCCAGCGCTGGGTCGTGCGTAAAACGCAAAGCCAGGCGGTACGGGCAGATATGCTTCATTATCAGTCTGATGTTATGATGAATGGGGCGATTCTTATTGCGCTCGGTCTGGCCTGGTATGGCTGGCATCGTGCGGACGCGTTGTTTGCGTTAGGAATTGGCGTCTATATCTTGTATAGCGCTTTACGGATGGGGTATGACGCGGTGCAATCGCTTCTCGACCGCGCGCTTCCGGACGCAGAACGCGATGATATATATTCCATCGTGACCTCCTGGCCCGGCGTCAGTGGGGCACACGATCTTCGTACGCGGCAGTCAGGGCCGACCCGCTTTATTCAGATTCACATTGAAATGGAAGACAACCTGCCGTTGGTTCAGGCTCACATCATAGCTGAGCAGGTCGAGCAGGCGATTTTGCAGCGTTTTCCTGGTTCAGACGTCATCATTCACCAGGACCCCTGCTCGGTTGTACCCGGACACGTTCAGCTTTCGTAATACGGTGTAAAAAAGTGAGCCAGGCCAGCATTTTGTGTATAAATTACCGCCATAGGGTCTGACCTGAATCAATTCAGCTGGAAGAGATTGATATACTATTTGCAGTATTCGTTGATGGAATAATTTCTTTCGGCAACAGATTTCAATTTTGCATTCCTAAGTTCAGAGGTAGTCATGATTAAGAAAATCGGTGTGTTGACAAGCGGCGGTGATGCGCCCGGCATGAACGCGGCAATTCGTGGGGTTGTTCGTGCAGCCCTGACCGAAGGTCTGGAAGTGTTTGGCGTCTATGACGGTTACCTGGGCTTGTATGAAGACCGTATGGTTCAGCTCGACCGTTACAGCGTGTCTGACATGATCAACCGTGGCGGCACCTTCCTCGGCTCCGCACGCTTCCCGGAATTCCGTGACGAACACGTTCGTGCAGTGGCTATCGAAAACATGAAAAAACGTGGCCTCGATGCGCTGGTTGTTATCGGCGGTGACGGTTCCTACATGGGTGCAAAACGTCTGACTGAAATGGGCTTCCCGTGCATCGGCCTGCCGGGCACCATCGACAACGACATCAAAGGCACCGACTACACCATCGGTTTCTTCACCGCACTGGGTACCGTTGTTGAAGCGATTGACCGTCTGCGCGACACCTCTTCTTCTCACCAGCGTATCTCCATCGTGGAAGTAATGGGCCGCTACTGTGGCGATCTGACCCTTGCGGCGGCGATTGCGGGTGGCTGTGAGTTCATCGTGGTGCCGGAAGTGGAGTTCAGCCGTGAAGATCTGGTGAACGAAATCAAAGCCGGTATCGCGAAAGGTAAGAAACACGCGATCGTGGCCATCACCGAGCATATCTGTGATGTGGATGAACTGGCGAAATATATCGAAACCGAAACCAAGCGCGAAACCCGTGCAACCGTACTCGGCCACATCCAGCGCGGCGGCTCCCCAGGGCCATACGACCGTATCCTGGCGTCCCGCATGGGCGCGTATGCGATCGATCTGCTGCTGCAGGGCCACGGTGGCCGCTGCGTCGGTATTCAGAACGAGAAACTGGTTCACCATGACATCATCGACGCGATTGAAAACATGAAGCGTCCGTTCAAAGGTGACTGGCTGGACTGCGCGAAAAAACTGTACTGATCGGCTCTGTTGCCCGGTGGCGCTGCGCTTACCGGGCCTACAAAAGCTTGGTTCGTAGGCCGGGTAAGGCGTAGCCGCTACCCGGCTTTTTTACGCACTCAACCTCCTTTTTTATTCCTCAAAGTTATAGCCAATCTTTTTTTATTCTTTAATCATCGGTTAGCTTTCTGGCACGCTGCAATCATCAAAACATTGCATAAGAGAGCCGGGCGATGAACAAGTGGGGCGTAGGGTTAACATTATTGCTGGCATCGACCAGCGTGCTGGCAAAGGACATTCAGCTCCTGAACGTGTCGTACGACCCGACGCGCGAGCTGTACGATCAATATAACAAGGCCTTTGCGGCGCACTGGAAGCAGGAAACCGGTGATAACGTGGTGGTTCGCCAGTCGCACGGCGGTTCCGGTAAGCAGGCAACCTCGGTCATCAACGGCATTGAAGCCGATGTCGTCACCCTGGCGCTGGCCTACGACGTAGACGCCATTGCCGCGCGTGGCCGTATTGATAAGAACTGGATCAAACGCCTCCCGGACAACTCCGCGCCGTACACCTCGACCATCGTTTTCCTGGTGCGTAAAGGCAACCCGAAACAGATCCATGACTGGAACGACCTGGTCAAGCCGGGCGTTTCCGTGATCACCCCGAATCCGAAAAGCTCCGGCGGCGCACGCTGGAACTACCTGGCGGCGTGGGGCTACGCATTACACCACAACAACGGTGACCAGGCGAAAGCCCAGGATTTCGTCAAAGCGCTGTATAAAAACGTTGAAGTGCTGGATTCCGGCGCGCGCGGCGCAACCAATACCTTCGTGGAACGTGGCATTGGTGACGTGCTGATTGCGTGGGAAAACGAAGCCCTGCTGGCGACTAACGAGCTGGGCAAAGACAAGTTTGAAATCGTCACCCCGAGCGAATCTATCCTCGCCGAACCGACTGTCTCCATCGTCGATAAGGTGGTGGAGAAAAAGGATACCAAAGCGGTGGCTGAGGCCTATCTGAAGTATCTCTACTCGCCGGAAGGCCAGGACATTGCCGCGAAAAACTTCTATCGTCCGCGCGATCCGGCGGTTGCGAAGAAGTACGAGAACGCCTTCCCGAAACTGAAACTCTTCACCATTGATGAGGAATTTGGCGGCTGGGCCAACGCGCAGAAAACGCATTTCTCCAATGGCGGCACCTTCGACCAGATCAGCAAACGCTAGCCTTTCGCACAGAACGACACGGTGACCCGGTGTGAGAAATCCACCGGGTTTTTTATTTGGTCATCATTTTGCGTTACTCTTTTGCCTCTATGAAAAACAGGGAACGCGTTGTGAAAAAAATACTTTTGCTCATTTTGATTGTTATCGTGCTCGCCGCAGGGGGCTGGTACTTTTTAAAAGCGGGTAATTCGAATGCGCTGCGTCATATCGTGCTCGACCAGTGCGTGCCTAATCAGCTTAAAAACGATAACCCTGCGCCGTGCGCAGAGGTGAAGCCGGATGCAGGCTACGTGGTGTTTAAAGACCGCAACGGTCCGCTGCAGTATCTGCTGATGCCCACCTACCGTATCAATGGCACCGAAAGCCCGCTCCTGACCGAGCCTCAAACCCCTAACTTCTTCTGGCTGGCGTGGCAGTCGCGTAACTTTATGAGCCAGAAGCGCGGCGCAGACGTGCCGGACAGCGCCGTCTCACTGACCATCAACTCCCCGACTGGCCGCACGCAGAACCATTTCCATATTCACATCTCCTGCCTGCGTCCGGACGTGCGGCAAAAGCTGGACGCCAACCAGGGGCAGATCAGTACCCAGTGGCTGCCGCTTCCCGGCGGACTGGAAGGGCATGAATATCTCGCCCGCAGGGTGACGGAAAACGAGCTGGTACAGCGCAGCCCGTTCATGATGCTGGCGGAAGAGCTGCCGGAAGCGCGCGACCATATGGGACGCTTTGCGCTGGCGATGGCGCAGCAGTCTGACGGCTCATTTGTTCTGCTGGCGACCGAACGTAACCTGCTCACCCTTAACCGCGCATCCGCTGAGGAATTACAGGATCATCAATGCGATATCCTGAAGTGACCCCACCATAAATAGCGTTTACTCGCCCTGCCTGTCGCCGTAGACTTGCTGAAAAAATCTACAGGAGACAGGCATGTCGCTCTGGTTCACTCACCCTCTGTTTCTGCCCTCGCTAATTGTTGGCGTCACCATTGTGCTCTGGGCGACGTCGCTGCTGCCGGAGTTCATTACCGCGCTGTTGTTTTTCACGGCGGCGATGGCCACCAAAATAGCCCCGCCGGACGTTATTTTCGGCGGTTTTGCGTCGTCCGCCTTCTGGCTGGTGTTCAGCGGGTTTGTGCTGGGCGTGGCGATCCGCAAAACCGGCCTCGCGGACAGGGCCGCGCGGGCATTGTCCGCGAAACTGACCGACTCCTGGGTACTGATGGTCGCAAGCGTGGTGCTGCTCAGCTACGCGCTGGCGTTTGTGATGCCGTCGAACATGGGACGTATTGCGCTGCTGATGCCGATTGTCGCCGCCATGGCGAAGCGGGCCGGTATTACTGATGGCTCCCGCGCCTGGTATGGCCTGGCGCTGGCGGTCGGATTCGGCACGTTCCAGCTCTCCGCGACCATTCTGCCAGCCAACGTTCCCAACCTGGTGATGAGCGGCGCGGCGGAAGGCTCGTACGGGATCCACCTCAACTATGTGCCGTACCTGCTGCTGCATACGCCGGTGCTGGGCATTCTCAAAGGCCTGATTCTGATCGGCCTGATCTGCTGGCTGTTTCCCGGCAGCCCAAAGCCACCGCGCGATCTGGCACCCTCTGAGCCGATGGGGCGGGACGAAAAGCGTCTCGCCTGGCTGCTGGCGGTCGTGCTGGTGATGTGGGTCACCGAGAGCTGGCACGGCGTGGGACCCGCCTGGACGGGTCTGGCGGCATCGGTCATCGTCATGCTGCCGCGTATTGGCTTTATCACCGGAGAGGAGTTCTCGGCGGGAGTGAACATGCGCACCTGCATTTATGTGGCGGGCATACTCGGGCTGGCGATTACCGTCACGCAGACCGGTATCGGTGCGGCGGTGGGGGAGGCGTTGCTGCACGTTATGCCGCTGGATGCAGACAGGCCGTTTACCAGTTTCCTGGCGCTGACGGGGATCACCACCGCGCTCAACTTCATCATGACGGCCAACGGCGTTCCGGCGTTGTACACCACGCTGGCGCAGAGCTTCGCGGATGCGACCGGCTTCCCGCTGCTGTCGGTGATCATGATTCAGGTGCTGGGGTATTCCACGCCGCTGCTGCCGTATCAGGCGTCGCCGATTGTGGTGGCGATGGGGTTAGGAAAGGTGCCTGCGAGGGCCGGAATGTTGCTGTGTCTGGCACTGGCGATAGCGACCTATATGGTACTGCTGCCGCTGGATTATCTGTGGTTTAGCTTGCTGGGACGGCTGTAAAAAAGCCCGGTGGCGCTGACGCTTACCGGGCCTACAGAACCGTAGGGCGGGTTAGCTAAGCGCCACCCGCCACAACAGCATTACGCCTGTTTAGCGGCTTCTGCTGCTTTAACGATCACCGCGAAAGCGTCGGCTTTCAGGGATGCGCCGCCAACCAGCGCGCCGTCGATGTCCGGCTGGGTGAACAGCTCAGCGGCGTTCGCTGCATTTACGGAACCGCCGTACTGGATGATAACCTGCTCAGCCACTTTCGCGTCTGCTTTAGCAATGTGGTCACGGATAAATTTGTGAACCGCCTGCGCCTGCGCTGGGGTTGCTGATTTGCCGGTACCGATAGCCCAGACTGGCTCGTAAGCGATAACCGCGCCTTCGAACGCGCTCGCGCCCTGGGTTTTCAGTACGGCGTCGATCTGACGAGCACACACTTCTTCGGTTTTACCCGCTTCGTTTTCTGCTTCGGTTTCACCGATGCACAGAACCGGGATCAGACCCTGCTCTTTCAGCACGGCGAATTTCTTCGCGATAAACTCGTCGGATTCTTTGTGGTAGGTGCGACGCTCAGAGTGGCCGATGATGATGTATTTCGCGCCGATATCTTTCAGCATTTCAGCGGAGGTTTCACCGGTGAATGCGCCAGACAGGTTAACGTCAACGTTCTGAGCACCCAGCACGATGTGGCTGCCGTCAGCGGCACGTTTAGCCAGGTCCAGGTACATATCCGGTGGCGCGATAGCAACCGCACAGCCCGTTACGCCAGCCAGCTCTTTACGCAGGTTCGCAACCAGCTCGTTTACCATGTGGCGGCTGCCGTTCAGTTTCCAGTTACCCATCACTAAAGGATGTCGCATTTCAATTCTCCACGCTAAATAAGCGAATTAAGGAATATGGCCACCCTTAAGGGCGGCATGGTCTGTGAATCAGTATAGAGATTTTCCCTCGAAAGGCTTTGCTTTTTGTCATTAATTCGCCCCTCCGAGCGGGTCTGATAGTGCCAGCTTAATCGGTTCAACAGCGAAGGTCAGTCCCTTTTCGCCATTATCTGCCACCACATAGCGAACGGCACCTTCGGTCTCGGCGTAATAGTGTTTGTTTTTACCCGCAGTGAGCAGTTTTTGCAGCTTTTGCTGGCTCTGCGCTTTGGTTAAGGCCGGGGTAAAAGCGCGCAGCACGGCGCTCATGTATTCATGGGCTTTCGCTTTTGCCGCTTTCTGTTCAGGTCCCTGGATGGGCAGCCAGGTTATCTGCATGCTTTTGATTTTTAACGTTCCACGCTCCAGCGCGGTTGAGGCATACAGATTTTCGTTAATCTTGCTGGCTGCGCGGGTGAGGGTCGAGGTATCCCGGGCGCTCTCGATAGAGCGAAATTCATCCAGCGGCAGGGTTGGGTTGTCTTTGTTAAAGGCTTCGCGGAACTGGCTGATGGAGCGATCGAACGACGGCGCGCCCGCAAGCAGATAGGGCGCGGCAGCAGGAGCGGCGGTGTCGGCGGCGTGCAGGGTGACGCTGGCGCTCAGCATCGCTAAACACAGTAACAGAGAGTATGCCGAACTTTTCATCAATATTGCCCCTGGCCGTCAATGGCCATGATTAAAACGATATATGCCTGGCTTGTCAAAAGGTCACCACTCCAGGGTAAAATGCGCGCTATATCATAATAAGGAACCTTACATGACCATACAGCAGTGGCTGTTTTCATTCAAAGGGCGTATCGGACGCCGGGACTTCTGGATATGGATAGTGACGTGGATCGTCGCTATGCTGGCGCTGTTTTTCGTGGCGTTCAATGCGTGGCTGAGCACGCAAACTGCGGCCTTTGCGCTGGTGTGCCTGCTGTGGCCAACGGCGGCAGTGGTGGTAAAACGCCTGCACGATCGCGGCCGCTCCGGCGCATGGGCATTTCTGATTATTCTGGCGTGGATGCTGGTGGCAGGGGACTGGTCGATACTGCCGTCCATCCTCCCGTGGGTGGTTGGCCTGCTGTTGCCGACCATTATCTTTGTGATGATGATTATCGATCTGGGCGCGTTTATCGGCACCCAGAGCGAAAACAAATACGGTAAAGACACCCTTGAGGTGAAGTACCGCTGATCACCAGTAGTGTTCAGCCGTCATATGGCCCGGTCGGCGGCGAAGGTGCTTCGTCATCTGCCGGGTATCCTTCAGAAGCTGCTGCGTATCCCTGACCATCTGCGGGTTACCGCACAGCATCACGTGGCTGGTTTCCGTATTCATCGGTAAACCAACCGCCGCTTCCAGCGCACCGCTCTCAATCAGCGCCGGCACGCGTCCTGTCAGCGAGCCTGCCGCCGTTTCGCGGCTGACCACGGTCTGAATTTTCAGCTTCCCGGCATAGCGCTGCTCCAGCGCCTGCATTTGCGGCAGATAGCTCAAATCAGCGGCATAGCGCGCGGCGTGTACCAGCACGATATTCTTAAAACGCTCAAGATCTTTGCCATACTCCAGAATGGAGAGGTAAGGGCCGATGGCGGTCCCGGTCGCCAGCATCCACAGGGTGTCGCAGTCCGGAATTTCGTCCAGCACGAAGAAGCCTGCGGCTTCGCTGACAATCTGCACCTCGTCGCCGGGCTTCAGCGCGGCGAGGCGCGGGCTGAGCTTGCCGTCCGGGACGGTAACCAGATAGAACTCAAGGTCCGGGTTATCCGGCGCGTTGACGTATGAATAGGCGCGCTGTACGCGCTCGCCGTCGACATCCAGCCCCAGCTTCGCAAATTGCCCTGCGGTAAACGGATGAACCGGAGCGTGAAGGGTGAGACTAAATAGCGCATCGGTCCAGAACTGTACCTTTGTGACTTTACCCGTTACCCAGTCCGCCATGATCTTCTCCTGTGCTGTTTCTCTGCTCTATCTTCCGGTCTTGCGGTGAAGATTTCCAGCCCAATCGGGCCGGAAAGCTCAATCGATCAAACGGTTTCACAGAATGTGGGTCTGCACGTCCGGGTCTTTACGATCGAGATAGTGGATAGACTGAATGCGGCGAATGGTGCGTGATTTTCCGCGGATCAGCAGCGTTTCGGTGGTCGCCATATTGCCCTTGCGGGTAATGCCATCCAGCAGATCGCCTTTAGTGATGCCGGTTGCAGAGAAGACCACGTTATCGCTGCGCGCCATGTCGTTTAACGCCAGTACCCTGTTGGCTTCAATGCCCATCGCCGCACAGCGTGCCAGTTCGTTCTCGCCAATGCGACGGTTCTCTTCGCTGTCGCCTTTAACGTCGTGACGCGCCAGCAGGCGGGCCTGCATATCGCCGTCGAGCGCGCGGATCACCGCCGCGGAGACCACGCCTTCCGGCGCGCCGCCGATGCCGTAAAGCACGTCCACTTCGCTGTCAGGCATGCAGGTCAGGATGGAGGCGGCAACGTCGCCGTCCGGGATGGCAAAGACGCGCACGCCGAGCTTTTGCATCTGGGTGATGGTGGCGTCGTGGCGCGGTTTCGCCAGAATGGTGACGGTCAGTTCACCGAGCGGTTTACCCAACGCCGCGGCGACGTTGCGCAGGTTCTCTTCCAGCGGCAGGTTAAGGTCGATTGCGCCCTTCGCGCCGGGGCCGACGATCAGCTTTTCCATGTACATATCTGGCGCATTGAGGAAGCAACCTTTGTCGCCGACCGCCAGCACTGCCAGGGCGTTAGCCTGGCCCATCGCCGTCATGCGGGTGCCTTCAATGGGGTCGACGGCGATATCCACGGCATCGCCCTTGCCGGTACCGACTTTTTCACCGATGTAGAGCATCGGCGCTTCGTCGATTTCGCCTTCGCCAATCACGATGGTGCCGTCGATGTTGACCTGATTGAGGACAATGCGCATGGCATGGACAGCTGCGCCGTCAGCGGTATTTTTGTCGCCACGGCCAAGCCATTTATAGCCAGCCAGGGCGGCGGCTTCGGTGACGCGGGAAAACTCGATGGCAAGTTCACGTTTCATGAGGTACTCGTGCAATCAAAAAGAATTGCACGAAGTTTATCACAGAGTGGGATGGGGTGCGGGGACCGGTGCGGTCTGGGCCCCTCACCCTGACCCTCTCCCCATGGGAGAGGGAATATTTGATTACTCGTCGTGCTCTTCCCACGCCAGGGCGCGCTTCACCGCTTTCTTCCAGCCGCTGTAGCGGTAGTTACGCTCGGTGGTTTCGATACCCGGGCGGAATTCGCGTTCGATGACCGCTTTTTCCTGCAGTTCGTCCAGGTTCTGCCAGAAACCGACCGCCAGACCGGCGAGGTACGCCGCGCCAAGCGCCGTAACTTCGCGCACTTCAGGACGCTCCACGCGGGTGCCCAGAATGTCGGACTGGAACTGCATCAGGAAGTTGTTGGCGACCGCGCCGCCGTCCACGCGCAGGGCGTGAAGACGAATCCCGGAGTCGGCCTGCATCGCTTCCAGCACATCGCGCGTCTGGTAGGCAATGGACTCCAGCGTCGCGCGGATGATGTGGTTTGAGTTCACGCCGCGCGTCAGGCCGAAAATAGCACCGCGCGCATACGGGTCCCAGTAGGGAGCGCCAAGGCCGGTGAAGGCAGGCACCACGTATACGCCGTTGGTGTCTTTCACCTTGGTGGCGAAATATTCGGAGTCAAACGCGTCGCTGATGAGCTTCATCTCGTCGCGCAGCCACTGAATAGACGCGCCTGCCATGAATACCGCGCCTTCCAGAGCGTAGTTCACTTCGCCGCGTGGGCCACAGGCGATAGTTGTCAGCAGGCCGTTCTCTGATTTCACCGCCTTCTCGCCGGTGTTCATCAGCATAAAGCAGCCGGTGCCGTAGGTGTTCTTCGCCATCCCTTCCTTAACGCACAGCTGGCCGAACAGCGCCGCCTGTTGATCGCCAGCGATACCGGCGATAGGGATACGCGTGCCGCCTTTACCGCCGATGTTGGTCTGGCCGTACACCTCGGAGGACTTGCGTACCTGTGGCAGCATGGCGCGCGGGATATCCAGCGCGTCCAGCATCTTGTCATCCCACTCGAGGGTGTTGATGTTGAACAGCATGGTGCGCGAGGCGTTGGTGTAGTCGGTGACGTGCACGCGTCCCTGGGTCATCTTCCAGATAAGCCAGGTATCGACGGTGCCGAACAGCAGCTCGCCGCGTTTTGCGCGCTCGCGTGAGCCTTCGACGTGGTCGAGGATCCACTTCACCTTGGTGCCGGAGAAGTACGGGTCAATGACCAGCCCGGTGGCGCTACGGATGTACTCTTCCATGCCGTCGCGTTTCAGCTTTTCGCAAATTTCCGAGGTGCGGCGGCACTGCCAGACGATGGCGTTGTAAATCGGTTTGCCGGTTTCGCGTTCCCAGACAACGGTGGTTTCACGCTGGTTGGTGATGCCGATGGCGGCAATCTCGTCGGAACTGATGTCGGCTTTCGCCAGCACTTCGACCAGAGTAGAGCTTTGTGACGCCCAGATCTCCATTGGGTCGTGCTCTACCCAGCCTGGACGAGGATAAATTTGTTCAAATTCGCGCTGTGACACGCTGACGATGTTCGCGTCATGATCCATTACGACAGCGCGGGAGCTGGTGGTGCCCTGGTCGAGCGCAACGATATATTTTTTTTCGGTCATGGTTTGTGTCCCGTAGTCAGTTTACAGCGAAGCTTTTTGTTGTGTGGCGGAGGTCGTCTCTTTCTCCTCTTCCACACAGGTGTCGCACGGTAAGTGGCGACCAATTAATTTGCGATAGCCGAATGCGCCCAGCGCCGCCCCTACGATAGGCCCGAACAGCGGCACCAGGAAGTAAGGAATGTCTTTGCCGCCGGTGAAGGCAACGTCGCCCCAGCCCGCGAAGAACGCGAAGGTTTTCGGCCCCAGGTCACGCGCCGGGTTCATCGCAAAGCCTGTCAGAGGCCCCATTGATGCCCCGATGACGGCGATCAGCAGGCCAATCAGCAGAGGCGCCAGCGGGCCGCGCGGGATACCGTTCCCGTCATCGCCCAGCGCCATGATAACGCCCATCAGAATAGCGGTAATCACCATTTCAACTGCGAACGCCTGCACAAAATTGATATGTGGGTTCGGATAGGTGGAGAAGATGCCAGCCAGTTCCAGGCTGTCGACACTGCCGCGAACCATATGATGCGTTTGTTCGAAGTCGCTGAAAAGATTGTAATAAAGCCCGTAAACTAACGCCGCTGCGCAAAACGCGCCGGCAAATTGAGAAAGGATAAAGGGTACGACTTTGCGTCCGTCGAAGCACGCGAACAGCCACAGCGCGATGGTCACCGCCGGGTTAAGATGTGCACCGGAAACCCCTGCGGTCAGGTAGATGGCCATCGCCACGCCCAGACCCCAGATGATGCTGATTTCCCACTGACCGAAACTGGCACCCGCCACTTTCAGTGCTGCGACACAGCCCACTCCGAAGAATATCAACAACCCGGTACCCAGAAACTCGGCAATGCACTGGCCTTTTAAGGTTGATGTCTGACTCATAATCGGAATCCTGAAGAAATTGAATGTTTTTTGTTAGCATGACCGCCCGTGACAGCCATGGTGCCCTGTAGACACGGTGTTAATTTATCGTTAACGAGCAAAAACGAGAAATATCGAAATCAAAATGTGTGGTCTGTGTCAATAAAATGAGCGTTTTCGCGCCATAAAGCGCGTTTTTGCATCACGACAGGAATGAGAGCTGAATCATTTCATTAACTAAAGAGTTAACAATTTAGGGGTATATGCCGCGAACGCACCAGGATGACACTGAAAAGTGTTGCAAAGCGCGATCTGCGCGGTCTGTCGCTGGACAGAGAGCGTCGCGCTCCATACAATCGACGCTATGTCGTGCGCGTTTACGTTAAAGCGTCGCCTTGCAATTCAGGAGAGGTAGCATCATGTCTTTAGAAGTGTTTGAGAAACTGGAATCGAAAGTACAGCAGGCGATCGACACCATCACCCTGCTGCAGATGGAAATTGAAGAGCTGAAAGAGAAGAACAACTCCCTGTCACAGGAAGTTCAGAATGCTCAGCACAGCCGCGAAGAACTGGAGCGTGAAAACCACCAGCTGCGCGAACAGCAGAATGGCTGGCAGGATCGTCTGCAGGCGCTTCTGGGACGTATGGAAGAAGTGTAATTCCGAATTTGTACAAAAGGCACGCTAAATGCGTGCCTTTTTTATTTCATCGAAATAGACTCGCTTGATACGACAACTCACACGGAACGCGAGATGACGAAACGAAGCGATATTGTCGATAACACTTTTCATGAATTGCGCGTATGAAGAAATATTTCCTTGTTTTAACGTTCTCTGCGCTGGCGATACTTTATTGTGTTTTGATGACGCGTTCCTTCATGGATGAGGAATACACGCAACGTGATTTTCTTCAATATTATTTATTAACACCTGAACCGCTCAGGCAGGCACCCAGGCTTGCATCGCACTGGTATTTCACCCGTCACGCCGATGAGGGAAGTGGCTTGCAGATCAGTACGCTTACGTTTACGGATATTGAAGGGGATAAAATCCAGTCGATAGCTGAAAAGCTCAATGCTTATATTAATAGCTATCCCGACCGTCGTGTTCAGATGGGGATTGCTGTCGAGGAGCGGAAGGGAACGTATGAACTTCGTATCACCCATTATGAATCGGGTGAAGATAAATAAAAAAAAGGCCATCCGGTTTGCCGATGGCCTTTATCGTTACTCAATATCCAGCGCATCCTCAGAAAGGATAATCCCGGTATTGTCGGCATAGAGATGGTCGCCGGAGAAGAAGGTCACGCCGCCGAAATTCACGCGGATGTCGCTTTCGCCGATGCCGTCACCTGCTGCACCCACCGGAATGGCTGCGATAGCCTGGATGCCGATATCCAGGTCTTCCAGATCGTCCACCTGGCGCACGGAGCCGTAGACCACAATCCCTTCCCACTCGTTTTGCGCGGCAAGACGGGCAAGGTCAGCGTCGATCAGGGCGCGGCGCACTGAACCACCGCCATCGACCAGCAGAACGCGGCCACGGCCGTTCTGTTCGAGCAGATCGTACAGCAACCCGTTATCCTCGAAACATTTCACCGTGATGATTTGTCCGCCAAACGACGACCGTCCACCAAAGTTGGAGAACAGCGGTTCAACGACGTTGACATCTTCCTGGTAGATGTCACAAAGCTCGGAGGTATCGTATTTCATAGGTTTAACGCTCAGTTGCTGCGAATGTGTTCAGTATATCGTGCGAAAGGCGTTGTTGGCAAAATCATCAATTGTTAATTGATATTTGTCAGTTAACGCAGCGTCTGGCTCAGGACAATCCCGATGACGAACAACAGGTTAGTTAACAGCGCCCCTTTTACCGTGCGTTCGAGCATCGGCGGCATGGCGGACGGGCTAAGTTCGCGCATCACGAAGCGCGCCTGTTTCACCAGCAGCGGTGCGGCGAGTATAAATAGCCAGCCCCACAGGCTGTGCAGTGAAATCAGGTTAAACAGCGCCAGGCAAATCAGCGCCCCCATCAGCAGGCAGACGTGGTAGCGCCGTGCGTTTACCGGGCCGAGGCGCACCGCGAGCGTGTTCTTACCGTTTACGCGGTCGCTGTCGATATCGCGCAGGTTGTTGATGTTGAGCACCGCCGTCGCCAGCAGGCCGCAGGCGGTCGCCGGCAGGAACAGGGCAGGGATCAGCGTATGCGTCTGTAAGTACCAGCTCCCCATCACGCTCAGCCAGCCGAAGAAGACCAGGACTGAAATATCACCCAGACCGATATAGCCGTAGGGCCGCGTACCGACGGTATAGGTAATGGCCGCGATAATGGCGAGCAGGCCCAGCACCAGAAAGCCAATAAAATCACTGGTGGTTTTAGACGCTACCGTCACCAGCGCCAGGCCGGATACGCAAATCAGCGCCACGGTGATAATCAGCGCTCGTTTCATCTGCGCCTGGGTGATCACCCCTTTTTGCATCCCACGCAGTGGCCCGATGCGGTCAGGCTTGTCGCTGCCCTTTACCGCGTCGCCATAGTCGTTGGCGAGGTTGGAGAGGATTTGCAGCAGACCCGCGGTAATCAACGCCAGCCCCGCCACCCACGGATCGAAATGCCCTTGCCACCAGGCAAGCGCAGTACCGACGACGATCGCGGCGAAGGCCAAAGGAAGGGTTTTAGGGCGTAAACTTTCGAGCCACGCCTGAGTACGGCTGATATCAGTCATAGTTATTTAGCCAATAAAAATGGGGGCATTAGCCCCCATCAACAGTGATGAAAATGCAATAACCGCGATTATAGGATAAAACGGCTCAGATCTTCATCTGCCACTAACGCATCCAGGTGTTTGCCCACATATTCTGCGTTGATGGTAATGCTTTCGCCATTGAGGTCGCTCGCATCATAAGAGATGTCTTCCATCAGGCGTTCCAGTACGGTGTGCAGACGACGCGCGCCGATGTTCTCGGTCGTTTCGTTAACCTGCCATGCCGCCTGAGCGATGCGTTTAATGCCATCCTCGGTGAACTCGATGTTCACGCCTTCGGTTGCCATCAGCGCTTTGTACTGTACGGTCACAGAGGCGTTTGGCTCGGTCAGGATGCGCTCGAAATCTTCGGTGGTCAGCGCCTGCAGCTCAACGCGGATCGGCAGACGGCCCTGCAGTTCCGGGATCAGGTCAGACGGTTTGGCCACCTGGAACGCACCAGAGGCGATAAACAGGATGTGGTCGGTTTTGACCATACCATGTTTGGTGGAGACGGTGCAGCCTTCAACCAGCGGCAGCAGGTCGCGCTGAACGCCTTCACGGGAAACGTCCGGGCCTGAGGATTCACCGCGCTTACAGATTTTGTCGATTTCATCGATAAACACGATGCCGTGCTGCTCAACCGCGTCGATAGCATCCTGCTTCAGCTCTTCCGGGTTCACCAGCTTCGCCGCTTCTTCTTCGATCAGCAGCTTCATCGCGTCTTTGATTTTCAGCTTACGCGCTTTCTGCTTCTGGCCACCCAGGTTCTGGAACATGGACTGCAGCTGGCTGGTCATCTCTTCCATGCCAGGAGGGGCCATGATTTCAACGCCCATTGGCGCAGCGGCGAGATCGATCTCAATCTCTTTGTCGTCCAGCTCGCCTTCGCGCAGCTTCTTGCGGAACGCCTGACGCGCCGCAGACGGCTCAGCCTGCTGTTCCGCCTGGCCCCAGTTGTTTTTGGCAGGTGGGATCAGCACGTCGAGAATACGCTCTTCGGCCATCTCTTCGGCGCGATAGCGGTTCTTCTCGATAGCCTGAACGCGCACCATCTTGATCGCCGAATCGGTCAGATCGCGGATGATGGAGTCCACTTCTTTACCCACATAGCCCACCTCGGTGAACTTGGTGGCTTCAACTTTGATGAACGGCGCGTTAGCCAGCTTCGCCAGACGACGGGCGATTTCGGTTTTACCGACGCCGGTCGGGCCGATCATCAGAATGTTTTTTGGGGTCACTTCATGGCGCAGCTCTTCATCAAGCTGCATACGACGCCAGCGGTTACGCAGGGCAATCGCCACGGAACGCTTGGCATTGTCCTGGCCGATAATGTGTTTATTCAGTTCGCTGACAATTTCGCGTGGGGTCATTTCAGACATGGGAGATCCTTACGCTTTAGACGGTAATTCTTCGATGGTGTGATTGTGGTTGGTATAGATGCAGATATCACCTGCAATATCCAACGCTTTCACCGCGATATCGCGCGCGTTCATGTCGGTATTTTCCAACAGCGCGCGGGCAGCTGCCTGAGCGTATGGGCCGCCAGAGCCGATGGCAATCAGGTCGTTTTCTGGCTGGATCACGTCACCGTTACCGGTGATGATCAGCGAGGCGTTTTCGTCGGCCACGGCCAGCAGCGCTTCGAGCTTGCGCAGCATGCGGTCGGTACGCCAGTCTTTCGCCAGCTCAACGGCGGCTTTCACCAGATGACCCTGGTGCATTTCCAGTTTGCGTTCAAACAGTTCAAACAGCGTGAAGGCATCGGCAGTGCCGCCTGCAAAACCGGCGATCACTTTGTCGTTATAGAGACGACGCACTTTCTTCACGTTGCCTTTCATGACGGTATTACCCAGCGTGGCCTGGCCGTCCCCGGCAATTACCACCTGGCCGTTACGGCGTACACTTACTATTGTTGTCACGAGCAGACCCCCTGGTTACAGAATCGGGAAACAGAAGCCCTGAGCCTGTGCTCAGGGCTGAATAGAATGATAGATGGGGGGGATTTTGGGGGTTTCAACCCCCGGAAGCGAGTCGAATGCAGTTTGTGTGGCCCGCGACCTTCAGACGGGAAATGGTGCCATCGGCATTTTCTTTGCCTTTCACCGGACCAATCACCACGCGATTCCAGCCGTTATTGGTGGTAATGCGTGAATCAAACCCTTCGAACGCCAGCTGAGCACGGACGGTTTCCGCCTGCTCTGCGCCTTTAAACGAACCACACTGCACCATCCAGCGACGTTCATCTTTTTTCTCAGCCGTTTGCTTCGGCGCTTCGGTCTCTTTGGTGACCGGTGCGGCCTGCTGCGTATTCGGCTGCTGCGCGGTGGTATGCGCCGGCGTTTGCAGCAGATCCTGATACGGCTGGGCGGCTTGCTTTTGCGGCTGCGCTTTTGGCTGCTGGGCAGGCTGCGTTTGTACCGTGCGCGTTTGCTGCTGCGGCTGCTGATAAGGCTGTTCCGTCACCCGCGGCTGCGAGCGAGGCTGCTGTACCGGCTGGGTTTGCGCCCACTGCTGCTGTTGCTGCTGTTGGATCTGAGCCTGGCGCTGACGCTGCAACTGCAATGTTTGTTGACGCTGAGCGGGCGTTTGTTCATTCCACGGGACTTCGTTCAGCTGCGTTGGCTGCTGGCGCATATCGGCCTGCATCTGGGCCAAGAGCTGACGCTGTTCATCCGTGAGCTGATCGGCGTTCTTCACTTCGCCACCGGCGGACGGTTCGGTAGGCGCACGCACCCCCGGCTGGCGGCTTTCCAGCTCTTTAATGTAACGCCAGCGTTCTTCAGGTTTTGGCGGTAAGCCATTGCCGACCACTTTGTTGCCCTGAAGCGCCTCGGACTCTTCTTTCTTATGGTGCGTGATAAAGTACAGGCCACCAATAAAGGCGACCAGTACAGCCGCAGCAATAGCGACCATCGCTGGCGAGACAGCAGGCAGGCTACGTTGCTTGTTCCTTGAGCCACTCTTTTTGCGTCGCGAAGGTGCCGGCTGGCCGCGACGTACATAATCTCGTTGTGCCACTATCGTTTCGCTGTATTTATTCGTTCGTCAGCCCGCCATGTTACTTAAGCGGCGGGGCTTTGACCAGACAGTGAGTCTTAAAGAGGTTTACTTTAAGTCAATGCCTGGGTAGAGCCGCGCACAATTAGCTCGCAGTCGAGCAGTCGCGAGCCGCTGCTAACTGTTTGACCATGCAGTTGATCCAGCAAAAGCAGCATCGCTTCACGGCCAATCTGGTAGCGGGGTTGTGCAACGGTTGAGAGCGGTGGATCGCAAAATTCCGAAAGCGAAATATTATCGAAGCCGATAATCGACAAGTCTTTCGGCACGCGCAGCCCACGGCGTTTGGCATAAGACAAGGCCCCCAGCGCCATGACGTCGCTGTGACAGAACACGGCGGTAGGTGGCTCCGGCAGCGCCAGCAGTTTCTCCAGCGCCTGCCCGCCCGCTTCATAGGTGAAATCCCCACGAGCAATATAGTGCGGATCGACGACGGCACCGGCGCGACGCAGCGCCTGAACATAACCCTGCAGGCGATAATGGCACAGCGGCATCTCTTCCGGGCCAGCGATACAACCGATGCGCTTATGCCCCAGCTCCTGAAGATAGTTCACGGCATTAAAGGCGGCGGTGAGGTTGTCGATATGCACGGTCGGCAGTTCAAGTTCCGGCGCGAACTCGTTAGCCATCACCATCGGCGGTAAATTGCGTTGTTCTTCGATGCTGGCGTCAAACGGCAGGCGAGAGCCAAGCAGCAGCATGCCGTCGATCTGCTTGGTGATAATAAGGTCGATAAAGGTCTTTTCCTGCTGGTTCTGATGGGCGCAGTCGCCAATCAGAACGAGGTAGCCTTGTTCCGCCGCCGTGACTTCAATACCGCGGATAATTTCGCTGAAGAAGGGATCGCAGATGTCCGGGACAATCACCAGGATAGTGCGCGATTCGTTACGCTTCACGTTACGACCCATCGCCTGCGGGAAATACCCGACTTCCAGGGCCGCCTGCTCCACCCGATGGCGGGTCGCCTGGGAGACTTTATCCGGGTTCATTAATGCGCGGGACACGGTTGCCGTAGAAACTTGCGCTTTCTCGGCAACGTCTTTCATGGTCGCCGAGGCAACCTCTTTCCTGGACTTCAACGTCTTCTCCTCGCATGAACACCGAACTTCTCACCTTGCCATTTTTACAGATTGTTAATGGAATCGGTTACAGAATTTTCATGAAAAGTGTGAGGGATGTTGGATTTTTTCGATCCGTATTCAGCCTTCTATCGGATCGACGTCAAGAACCCACTTCACTTTACGCGCGTCAGGCAGCGTGTTGATCAGCGTCAGCGTAGCGCTCACGATGTGCTGTAAGCGGATGCGGGAGGGATGTTGCAGCAAAATCTGCCAGCGGAACCGCCCGCCACGCTTGGCGGCCAGCGCCGGAACAGGCCCTAAAATCCACAGCTGATTATCCACCAGAGGGCTGGCCTGCAGGAGATTTCGCAGCTGCTGGAGGAAAAGCGGCGCCTGCTGGTTGTTATGATCTTCTGCACGGATGATGACGTGGCTGGTCCACGGCGGAAGCTGCATTGTCTGGCGCTCGGCCAGCGCCTGCTCGGCAAAGGCGTCGTAGCCTTTATGCAGCAGGATTTGCAGCAGCGGATGTTCAGGATGGTGCGTTTGCAGCACCACTTCCCCCTGTTTCCCGGCACGTCCGGCACGCCCGGCAACCTGGGTATAGAGCTGGGCGAAACGTTCCGCAGAGCGGAAATCCGCGGAGAAGAGCGCGCCATCGACATCCAGCAGGGCGACCAGCGTAACGTCCGGGAAGTGGTGTCCTTTAGCCAGCATCTGGGTGCCAATCAGGATACGCGCACCGCCGCGATGCACTTCCGCCAGCTGTTGTTCCAGCGCCCCTTTCCGGCTGGTGGTGTCCCGGTCAATGCGTGAGATAGGCACGTCAGGGAAGAAGGGGGCGAGCGTCTGTTCCAGCTGTTCCGTACCCAGCCCGACCGGCACGATATGCGTGGAGCCGCACGACGGGCACTGTCGCGGCACCGGGCGCTGGCTGTCGCAGTGGTGGCAGCGCAAATGACGCTGAGCCTGGTGGAAGGTGTAATAGTGGTCGCAGCGCGGACACTCGGCAATCCAGCCGCAGTCGTGACACAGCAGCGCAGGGGCAAATCCGCGGCGGTTAAGGAACAGGATCACCTGGTTGCCCGCCTGCAGATGCTGGCGCATGCGGGTGATGAGCGCCGGGGCGAGCCCCGCCTGCACCTGCTGACCTTTCAAATCCAGCACGTGCTGGATGGCCGGGCGAGCATTGCCCGCGCGGCGCGTCAGGCGCAGCATGTGGTATTTGCGCTGGCGTACGTTATGCAGCGTTTCGAGCGCAGGCGTGGCGGAACCCAGAATAATGGGGATCTGCTCGCTATGGGCGCGATAGACCGCTAAGTCACGGGCATGGTAGCGCCAGCCTTCCTGCTGTTTATAGGAGCTGTCGTGTTCTTCATCGATTACGATAACGCCGAGATTTTTAAACGGCGTAAATAAAGAAGAACGCGTACCGATGACAATCGCCGCCTCGCCATTTTTGGCTTTCAGCCAGGCGCTGAGGCGTTCACTGTCGTTCAGACCGGAGTGAAGCACCTCAACCGGCGCATTAAAGCGCTCGCGAAAACGGGCGATGGTTTGCGGCGTCAGGCCGATTTCCGGCACCATCACCAGCGCCTGTTTGCCCTGCGCGAGCACGTTTTCCAGTACGCTCAGGTAGACTTCGGTCTTGCCGGAGCCGGTGACGCCCGCCAGCAGCCAGGCGGAGAAATGATCCGATGCACTGTGGATTGCACCCACCGCGGTCGCCTGTTCGGTATTGAGGCGCAGGCGATCGCCCGAAACGGAAAAGCTCTCCCGCCAGTCTTGCTGCGCGGGCGCTTCGCTGCCAAGTTCGCTCAGTCCTTTCTTGCGCAGTGCCTGCAGCGCGGTTTCGCTGACCTCAAGTTCATTCACCTGATGCCGCCAGATTTTCCCCTGGCGCAGCGCCGCCAGCGCCTGCTGCTGTTTCTGCGAGCGCTTCAGACTGTTGATATCTACGGCCTGGCCCTGTTCGGTGGCAAACCAGTACCACATCGGCGCGTGGCAGGCGTTTTTCCCCTGACGCAGCAGTATGGGCAGCGCGTGAAACAGGACATCGCCAATCGGGTGATGGTAGTAATCCGCCGCCCACAGCAGCAATCGCCAGGTGCTGGTGGAGTAAACGGGTTCGCCGTCCAGCACCTCAACGACCGATTTCAACTCGTTGAGCGGCAGTTCGCTTTTCTCGCTGACGGAGACGACGATCCCCACGCGCTGCTGTTTGCCAAACGGCACGGTCACGCGACAGCCCGCTCTGGCGCTCATGCTGTCGGGCAGCAGATAGTCAAAGGTGCGGGGAAGCGGAACGGGCAGGGCTACGTGAGCAACGGGCATCGAATCTTCCTGACTTGAAAAGTGGCGCGTTAGTATACACATTAGAGAAAGCGGCGTGCGGATCAGTTTGCATACGCTGGTTAAATTCTGTATGATTCGCCGCCTTTGGTGTACTTTACGCCAAAGAACTTACATTCAACATCGCGTGGTGTCTGGCGTTAGGGCTGGAAGAGCGACGCGGCCTTAACTGAGGTTCTCCCATGAAAAAAGATATTCACCCGAAATACGAAATGATTACTGCAAACTGTTCTTGCGGTAACTCTATCCAGATCCGCTCTACCGTGGGCCACGATCTGAACCTGGACGTGTGCGGCAAATGCCACCCGTTCTACACTGGTAAGCAGCGTGATGTTGCAACCGGTGGCCGTGTTGACCGCTTCAACAAGCGTTTCAGCATCCCGGGCGCTAAGTAAGTTTCCCGAAAAAAAGGCACCGCAAGGTGCCTTTTTTGTATCCGCTTCTCAGTATTCCCACGTATCCGGGTCGATACCCAGTTCACGCATGATCACCTTCGCCTCTTCCGGAATTTCATCACTACGCTCTTTGCGCAGATCTTCATCGTTTGGCAACGGTTGACCGGTAAACGCATGCAGAAACGCTTCGCACAGCAGTTCGCTGTTGGTCGCGTGGCGCAGGTTGTTCACCTGACGACGCGTACGTTCATCGGTGAGGATCTTCAACACCTTCAGAGGACTGGAAAC
>Ga0308162_1000900_pt1 | contig 27181 bp, 25 predicted proteins | sample PhySR2_FD_201370 | JGI IMG/M metagenome (GOLD analysis project Ga0308162, IMG submission 201370) | Phyllosphere microbial communities from UC Gill Tract Community Farm, Albany, California, United States - DLSLS.R2 | ecosystem: Host-associated > Plants > Phyllosphere > Unclassified | place: USA... | reverse complement strand
GACTTTATCGCCTATAAAGGCGAGCAAGGTGCGAAAGAAGCCGGCAAGATGCGTTCAGAAGGTAAAGAGTACATCGTGAAAGATGGCGATGTGATGAACTTCCTGTTTAACGTCTAAATAAAATTGGTTGTCTCATGAGGTATCATAACACCCCATGAAAACCACCTAAACCCTTAAAATCCACGCCATTGCGTGGATTTTTCATTCCATATTGTCCCATGTCATCCCATGAAAGCGCATTCTAAAATGAGTACATAGATGAGTACAAATCGTTTCCATTATCATTTTAGGTGAGTACAATGATAATCTAGTAAATAGACATGGATCCGCTATGCTCACTGATACGCAATGCCGCACTGCTAGGTCGAAAGAAAAACTCTATCGACTCAATGACTTCAACGGTCTCTACCTGGAAGTGAAACCCAGCGGCAAAAAAGCATGGCGTTTTCGATTCAAACTCAACGGTAAATCAAGCATGTTTGCGTTGGGTGAGTATCCAGCAGTAAAACTCGCCGAAGCACGAGTGAAATGCGAGCAAGCGAGAAAGCAAGTTGCGGATGGAATCAACCCGGCACTGGCTCGCCAGTTAGATAAGATCCGCAAGGTCAATGATGCATCAAACACATTTGAGCTAATCGCCAAAGAATGGTTACAGATGAAAGACTGGGCAGAAATTACTAAAACTCGCCGACTGGATATGCTTGAACGTGTGGTATTTCCTTCAATCGGTAAGCTTCCTGTCAGAGAAATCAACTCGCACCACATTCTTAAAATTCTTCAGGAAACCGCTAAACGCGGCGCACCAACTGTTGCCGCAGAAGCCCAACGTACCATATCATCAGTTTTCGAGTTAGCAGTGGCAACGCTTAGAGCTGATAGTGATCCTGTCTGGCCTGTGCGCAAGGCGCTTCCCGCGAATAAGACACAGCACAAACAAGCATTGAATACGAAGCAAATCGGTAAGCTATTAAGCTGTTTTGATAACAGTCGCGGCTCATATCAGGTTAACTATTGCATGTGGCTAATGTGGTGGACATTGGCGCGACCAGCCGAAGTCACCGAGGCAGAATGGGAAGAATTCGATCTTGACAACGCACTATGGATCATTCCGGCAACGCGCATGAAAGCTCGCAGGGAACATGTTATTCCCCTTCCCTCCCAAGCCGTCAATATGCTCAAAACACTACAAGGATTAACCGGGCACCGACAGCATATTTTTCCGGGCAGGGATAACCCGCTAGGCCCAATTACATCGCACTCTCTGCGCCAGCTACTCAAAAGTCTCAGTTGGAGTGGAACTTACAGCCCTCATGCCACCAGAACTACGGGGAGTACACGTTTAAACGAGATGGGCTATCGAGCTGATGCTATCGAAGCTCAGTTAGCGCACGCTGATACAAACAATGTTCGCCGCACGTACAATCATGCAACTTACATCGATGAACGAAAAGTGATGATGCAGGAATGGGCAGATATGCTGGACGAGTGGGTAGCAGAATACGATTAGTACTTATTGCATTCAGTAAATCATACAGATAAAAATCGCTATTCATGCTCCGCTATGTGCTAAAAGAAAATCAATGGTTTTGTCGAGGGCTAATTATTTCCATTTATTTGCCCTTAGCATATGTGAAAACCGTTTATTAGACCATCGAATTAAAAGGTACTTTTGAAAAAAAGGTCCTAAACAGTGAAGTAAAAAATAATGTACATTACCCCCCCACAATAGGAATTATATACTCCTCTTCAATTAAAAATACAATATAAGTTACTGCCGCACCCGGTGGGTTTGTCCAACCCTTCAGAGCCAAAAACAAGTTTTAGTCTGCTCAGCGTTATATCAAAGGCTAAACTTAACAGTATATACCTGATTTCTGGTAGTGAAAGCTCCCTTATCTTTTTTACATTGTTCAAGTGCTCTTGATAGTTTTTCAAAAAACCTCTGATTGGAATAAACCTGAGCGATATCTTTACCCGCCATCGTCATTCTGCTTCCAATGTTTCTCCTGTAATTTTTAATGAAATTTTCGATATCAAACTTAAACTCATCATTGAAAATATTTTCAAATTCAGATGTCGCAATTTCCGGATAACAATCTGAGAGAATTGAGAACAGAAAAAAAGCCATGTGATCTGTTGCAGCCTTGATAACCTCATCGTTACTTTCTATACCTTCCAGTGTAAGTTCATTCATTTTTATTTTTCTTCTCTGCCAGTTTCTTTTCAAGCATTGCAGAAAAAGTGTTATTAAGTTGCATTGCCGTTCCCTTTTCAGTATGTTTTATCATTGCATCAGGATGAGTAAAATTTTCCGATTCTTGATGTACATTAGTATCATTTTTTTCATGATCTGTTTTTTTAATGTAATTTTTATTTTTTTGCTCTTTTCTCAGATTCTCATTCTCTCTGGCTCTGGCCCCGTTACTTAACCAGGTTTTTCGTTGTACATCTGTCGAACTGACGAAAGTCAGAAGAAAACCAACTAACATATCATGATTAATATCCAGCCCCAGATACTTTGCTACTTCACCACCTAATACAATTTTTTTATGTGTTGTTTCTTTTCGTGTCAGGGACTTTTGTTTTGTCGTTAATCTGTTCAGTTCCTGCTGTGCTGATGCAAGTAGTTGCTGTAAATTTTTTCTTTCCATTAAATTTCTCCTGTAATATTAAACCCGACCACCAACCACTAAGGGTTTGATCTTCATATTGCTTTTCTTATCCAGCAATCCATTTATTAGTAAAACAAAGGGATATATCTTTTTGTTTTTTATTATGATTTAGTGGCGGCAACCAGAACGTCGAGACGGCTTTTTATCGCTTCATATTGTTGCCCGGCATTAATCACCCCATTAAAACAGTCGAACAGCATTGATTTTTCATACTGCTGTATACTAAACCACCCGCCTTTCCTGTCTGCTCGCCTACTATCTGATGCAAAGGAAGATAAAATAACCTCTCGTTTAACCGAAAGACCAAATAACTGCCTGATAACTTCTCTGGCGGTAGCATATGTACTGTCGATGCTGAAATAATTCAGGAAAAGCCCCGTTACAATGATAATCAGCTCCTGCATGATGCTTCTTTTGAGTGAAGAGACAGCATTACCATACCGCCCTGACAGGGTTCTGAAACGGGTTTGCTCGCTGGCTTCCAGCAGTTGAGGTTCATATTCGCTGCGGATAGCAGTAAAGGCTTCTTTAACCGTGTTTTCTTTTAATCTGATGCGCATACTTTCGCTGTTGTCGCTGTAATCAATCAGAAACCATTTTGTTTCCAGATCGCCATCTCCATTCTGATTGTTAATGACATTTATTATTTTATTCATTTTTACCTCTATTTTTGTTTTAATCTGAATGAAACAATTATCACATCTTTTTTATTTAGCAAATTTTACAAACATTAAATTCCGGGTTATATTATTAATGTAAGCAATAAGAAAACATCCCTTCTTCGATTTACATCCCTTTACCCCTAAGCTTACGCGCCTCTTCTTTCGGCGCTTAAATCCAGAGAAAAACTTAACCATTTTTTTTATTTTTATTCGGCGCAAGCTGAATAAAAAATAAATACAATGCCCACTTATACATTGCTTCGCAATGTGTGGGCCTGGCGGGGGCCTTAAAGTCAAAACATAAGTTTTTCTTGCTAAAAACTAAAAACAGCAAGGGTCAACACCTTTAAAAAAATTAAAACCAACAGGAGTATTTATTAAAGTATGGCAATGTTTCATTTATCGTTTAGCATGCTAAAAAGATCCGCAGGAAAATCTTCCTGTTATCTTGCCGCCTATAATGCAAGAGAAAGAATAGAAGACCTGAGAACAGGAGACGTGTATGATTATTCATATCGTTCCGACCAGTTCCACCATTGTATTCTTGCGCCAGAACACACACCTTTGAATATTATTAAAAACTCTGCTGTGTTGTGGAATGAAATTGAGAAAGTTGAAAAAAGGAAAGACGCCCAGCTCTCACGTTATTTTGATATCGCTATTCCTGTTGAACTGGATAACGATGCCAAAATCGCGTTAGTGAAAAACTACTGCAAACGTAATTTCGTCAGCAAAGGTATGATTGCCGACATCTCTTTCCATGACCTTGACGGTCATAATCCTCATGCTCACGTTATGCTGACGCTGCGCGAGATAACACCGCAAGGATTTGGCAACAAGAACAGAAGCTGGAACGAGCATGATTTGATGGATGAATGGCGAGCGTCATGGTCCAGAATGTCTAACCGTGCACTTGAACGTGCTGGTTCTGCGAATCGCATGAATCACCGTTCCCTTGCAGCACAGCGTGAAGAAGCGATTGCTCTGGCTAAGGCGGCAAAGGAAACGGGAAGACTGGATATAGCTAATGAACAACTGGCAAGAGCCGTTGAGCTTAACCGCCCTGCGCTGACTCGAATAGACCGTAAATCTTGGCACACCAAAAGAGCCAAAACGTTACGTGCCGCAGAACAAGTGCAGGCAGCACAGACCAAACAAGCTGCTAACGATTTCAGGCAGTTGTTTAACAGTGATGTGAGTCATCTCATGACCGTCAACCTGAACACTTTCCGCATCGAACGTCTTAAAGCGAAACCGACACCACAGCAACCTGTACTGGTTATTCCGGAAAGAAAACGTCGCTTCAAGCCTGTCCAAGCGAAGCAAAGGGATATGTCCCTTTACTATGGTGTTGCGCCAAAAACAGAAAAACCAACGCTATTAAGACGTAAACGTGAGATCAATCTGCACAAGCTGTATGATTTCATTAAAACTTTTATGAGTGTATTGGTTAAACACTCTGTTCATAAAGCCATACCAGAAACCGCTATCACTACCCTAGTCGCGCCAGCCGTTATCGATCCTCTGCAAGACGCAAAAATCCTAGCGGATATTTCGCAGGCTGAGATCATAATTGACCCTGTTACGAAATTGAAGATAACCCGCAGGCAGTGGGAGTCGATGGGGACTACCGGTAAATCAGCAGACGTTTCCGTACCTCCGGACGCTAACTACAACCACGAGCCTGAGAAAAAACAAAAACCAGAAAAAACAAGCGAAGCAATTTCCTTTCCACCTTTACCAGAGGAAAAGAAAGTTTCCACAAAATCAAACGGTTTCACGCTCCCAAAACTTCGCTTTGGTTCTGGCAAGCGCAAAGATGAATAGTTTTTAATCAAAACAATCAATTCAGAGTGATTAATTATCCTCTGATAAGCTCGTAACAACTGGAACTTTAAGGCAAAATAGATCAATCGTCCGTATCTGGAAAATGAGCGTAATGGCTAGAAAACCTAAAGAAATCAAAACAGACCCCCTAGAAGTTATCTTGTGGAAAGCCGCTGACAAGCTACGTAAAAACATTGATGCTGCTGAGTACAAGCATGTCGTACTGGGTCTGATTTTCCTTAAATACATTTCAGATTCTTTTGAATCGCATTACGAACTGCTGAAAGCAGGTGAAGGTGAATTTGCAGGTGCAGATCCCGAAGACAAAGACGAATACACTGCCTATAACGTGTTCTTTGTTCCTGAACTGGCGCGATGGAGTTATCTGATATCTAAGGCCAAGCTACCTGAAATCGGTAAGCTGGTTGATGATGCGATGGAACTTATTGAAGCGGGTAACCCACAGCTAAAAGGTGTGTTGCCGAAGGTCTATGCTCGCCAGAATCTTGATGCCACGGTGCTGGGTGAACTGATAGATCTGATTGGCAACATTGCATTGGGTGATGCCAAAGCGCGTTCTGCTGACGTTTTAGGCCACGTATTCGAATACTTCCTAGGTGAGTTTGCACTGGCAGAAGGTAAACAAGGCGGTCAGTTCTATACACCAAAATCCATTGTAAGCCTGCTGGTTAACATGCTTGAACCCTATAAGGGACGCGTCTTTGATCCCTGCTGTGGCTCCGGTGGTATGTTCGTTCAGTCGGAAAAATTCGTTGAAGCTCATCAGGGTAATATCGACGATATTTCGATTTACGGTCAGGAATCCAACCAGACAACCTGGCGTCTGGCAAAGATGAACCTTGCTATTCGAGGTATCAACTCTGAACACGTCAGGTGGAACACCGAAGGCTCATTCCTGAACGATGCCCATAAAGATTTAAAATCTGATTTTATCATTGCTAACCCACCGTTTAACGTTTCCGACTGGTCAGGTGAACAACTTCGGGGTGATGCCCGTTGGCAATACGGTATCCCCCCTCCTGGCAATGCTAACTTTGCCTGGATGCAGCACTTTCTCTATCACCTCTCGCCAAAAGGCCAGGCTGGCGTTGTACTGGCAAAAGGAGCCTTGACTTCGAAAAGTTCTGGTGAAGGTGATATCCGTGCAGCACTTGTTAAAGATGCAAATGTGATTGACTGTATCGTTAACTTACCTGCAAAACTGTTCCTGAATACCCAAATTCCTGCGGCCTTATGGTTTATGCGCCGTGATCGTGAAAACAGCAGCAAGTATCGTGATCGCAGTAAAGAAATTCTATTTATTGATGCACGTAATCTTGGTCATTTGATTAATCGTCGTACCAAAATTCTTTCTGGCGACGATATTAAAACCATTGCTGATACCTACCATAACTGGCGTAACAAAGGTGGCGATTATGAAGATGTGCCTGGTTTCTGTGCATCAGTAGACATTGATGAAGTTGCTAAACTCGATTATGTACTGACTCCTGGCCGTTATGTTGGCCTTACTGACGAAGAAGACGATTTCGATTTTAAAGAACGTTTTAAAGCCCTAAAAGTTGAGTTTGAAGCTCAACTTGAAGAAGAAGCTCGTCTAAATCAGGCTATCGCTGAAAATCTTGCGAAGGTGGTGTTATGAACTATCCTTCTTATTCATTAAAAAAATTAGGTGTTAATTTCCAATCAGGCTATGCCTTCAAAAGCAATACATTTAAAAGTTACGGCGTGCCCCTAATTAAAATTGGAAATATTCAAAACAACACAGTAAAAACAAATGATTCGGGTAATTTTATAAGTACTGAGTTAATATTCGGCAAAGTCTGTGATTATCTATTGAATGATAGAGATATATTGATTGCAATGACTGGACAGGGCAGTGTTGGACGTGTCGGTATGCTTAGACTTGATCGAAATGAAAAAGCTCTACTGAATCAGCGCGTTGGTCGCTTTATTTTTGACGAGAGAAATTCTCATAAAGACTACATATATTATATATTAACATCTCCTTTTTTCCAGCAACTATTATTTCAATCAGGTGTTGGCAGCGGACAACCAAATTTAAGCCCTGATATAATTTTAAATTTAGAAATTCCCGCTCCTTCATATTCTGAACAAAAAGCCATTGCATCTGTGCTGTCCTCTCTTGATGACAAAATAGACCTGCTTCATCGCCAGAATCAGACACTGGAATCTATGGCTGAAACCCTGTTTAGACAGTGGTTTGATAATGAACAACAAAACAATCTGAAAGAAGGAAAACTTTCAGACATTCTTTCTCTTAAATATGGGAAAGCCCTCAAAAAAGAAAACAGGTCGGGAGAAGGTTTTCCTGTCGTTGCATCAGGGGGAATAGTCGGGTTTCATAATGAATACTTAGTTAATGCGCCTGGAATAGTTATTGGCCGCAAAGGTACTCTTGGTAAAGTTTATTACATGCATGAAAATTTTTACCCAATTGATACCAGTTTTTACATTGAAAGTAAAATAAAAAACAGCAAATTATTTTATGAGTATTTTTTGCTCAAATCTTTAGGTTTTGAGAATATGAATAGTGATTCAGCCGTTCCTGGGCTAAACAGAGACTCAGCAATGAGTTCATCTATTACTCTCCCTTCATTTGAAATGATTATTAATTTCAACGACTTTTGCGAAGATTTTTTTAATAAAATTAAAATTAACTCAACACAGATTAATACATTAGAAAACCTCCGCGATACCCTCTTACCGAAGCTCATGAGCGGTGAAGTACGGGTTCAGTATGCTGAAGAAGCAATCGCATCAGTAGCATAAAATAATTAAGCGGGTGTACAGCCCGCTCTAAGGTTAAGCAGCAATAAGGACAGTACACATGGCAAAGATGACCGAATCCGATATTGAAGTAATGGCGATTGAGCACCTGCAAGGGCTGGGCTATGAGTATGTTTATGGCCCGGACATTGAACCTAGTGGAATCAATCCATTACGAAGCTATCAGCAGGTTATCCTTGAAGATAAAGTGCGTACTGCCCTGCAACGCCTGAATCAACACCTCAGTGAACAGAAGTGTGAAGAAGCTCTGAAACAGATGATGCAGATCAGCACACCTGACCTGATGGCAAACAATCTGGCCTTTCATCGCCTGTTGACAGAAGGTATAAACATTGAAGTCAGTAAGGATGGTAATACTCAGGGAGAACTCGCCTGGCTCATCGATTTTAACGATCCGACTAATAACGAATTTTTGGTTTTGAACCAAATAACTATAAGGGAAGACCGTCATAATCGCCGACCCGATATTATTTTATTCATCAACGGCCTGCCATTAGTCGTGATTGAACTTAAAAATGCTGCTGACGAAAATGCAACGGTATTAGGTGCTTATAACCAGATTAAAACCTATCAGAATCAAATCCCCGGCCTGTTTACATATAATGCCTTTAATATAATTTCTGACGGGCTGGAAGCCAAAGCGGGAACCGTTTCTGCTGATTTCAGCCGCTATATGACGTGGAAAACCGCTAACGGTAAAACGCAAGCCACCAGTACCCAGCCACAGCTAGAAGTTTTATTACAGGGGTTGCTTAATCCTGTAACGCTTCTGGATATGATCCGTCACTTTATTGTGTTTGAAGCCAGCAAACATGAAGACAACAAAGGGATTATCAGTATCCGTACTGTTAAAAAAATGGCGGCTTATCACCAGTACTACGCGGTCAATGCAGCAGTACTTTCCACTATTCGTGCATCGGCGGTAAATGCAGACTCCCCCTCTGCCGAAGTGGCAGTCCGCCAACAGGGACGTAACAGTAAAGATCTCGTTAATGCACAAAAAACCGGGGATCGCAAAGCGGGCGTAGTCTGGCATACACAAGGGTCCGGTAAATCGCTTTCGATGGTATTTTATACCGGGAAGATTGTGCTGGCTCTGGATAATCCGACCGTCGTTGTGATCACTGACCGCAATGATCTGGATGATCAGCTATTCGGTACGTTTTCTTCCGCTACCCAGCTACTGCGTCAGACACCCAAACAGGCCGATAACAGAGACGAACTCAAAGAATATTTGCGGGTAGCCTCTGGTGGCGTGGTATTTACCACTATTCAAAAATTCCAGCCTGATGATGGCAGCAATATCTATGAGTTACTGTCAGCTCGTACCAACGTTGTTGTTATCGCTGATGAAGCACACCGTTCCCAGTACGGTTTCAGCGCCAAAGAAGTTGACGTAAAAGACAGCGAAGGCAACGTAACGGGTAAACGCACCGTTTATGGCTTTGCCAAATATATGCGTGATGCCTTACCCCATGCGACCTATCTGGGCTTTACCGGAACCCCCATAGAGAAAACGGACGTTAACACACCTGCTGTTTTTGGTAACTATGTCGATATCTACGATATCTCACAGGCCGTAGAAGATGGTGCCACCGTGCGTATCTTCTATGAAAGCCGCTTAGCGAAAATTGCCATCAGTGAAGAAGGTCGTCAGCTTATTGAAGAATTTGATGATGAGTTTAACGAGGACGAACTGACGCTCACACAGAAAGAACGTTCTAAATGGGCGAGAATCGAAGGGCTGATTGGCAGTGAAAAACGCATTAAAGCGATTGCGGCGGATATGGTCCAGCACCTCGAACAGCGCTTAAAGTCCAATGCCGATCATGGCAAGGGTATGATTGTAGCCATGTCCCGCCGTATTGCCGCTGAATTGTATAAAGAAATCGTCACGCTTAAACCCGAATGGCACAGCGATGATCTAAACGATGGTGTGATTAAAGTCGTCATGACATCTTCCGCTTCGGATGGGCCAGAAATCGCTAAACATCACACCACCAAAAAAGAACGTCAGGTTTTGGCTAACCGAATGAAGGATGACGACGACAAGCTGAAACTGGTGATAGTACGTGATATGTGGCTTACCGGCTTTGATGCCCCAAGTATGCATACCCTGTATATCGACAAACCGATGAAAGGCCATAACCTGATGCAGGCGATTGCCCGTGTGAACCGTGTGTACAAAGATAAGATAGGCGGTCTGGTTGTTGACTATCTGGGCATTGCCTCTGATTTAAAAGAAGCCCTGTCGTTCTACTCCGATGCCGGAGGACGGGGTGATCCAGCTGAGGTTCAGGAAGAAGCAGTGATGCTCATGCAGGAAAAACTGGAAATCCTGGAAGGCATGATGCATGGCTACGATTACAAAGCCTACTTTACTGCAACGACTTCACAGCGCCTGACGATTATCCTTGAATCAGAAAACCACATTTTAGGGCTGGATAACGGCAAAGGGAAAATGCGTTTCCTTGCGGCTGTTGCTGCCGTGTCCCAGGCATTTGCACTGGCGACGCCGCATGATAAAGCAATGGAAGCGGCACCCGAAGTCGCATTCTTCCAGGCGGTGAAGGCTCGTCTGAATAAATTTACTGAAAACCCGGACGGCTCAGAAGAAGAACATAATGACAGTCTCGAAGTGCGGGTGAAACAGACTATCGATCAGGCACTGGTGACGGATAAGGTCGTCGATATCTTTGACGCAGCGGGAATACAGAAGCCGGATATCTCTGTGCTCTCTGATGAATTTCTCCAGGAAATGAAGGATTATCAGCACAGAAATATTGCTCTGGAAACGCTTAAAAAGCTGCTTTCTGATGAGATTAAGGTTCGCTCGAACCAGAGTATTACACAGGGTAAAAAATTGATTGATATGCTGACCTCGGCAATCAACGGCTACCAGAACAAGGTACTGACCGCTGCGGAGGTGATTGATGAACTAATCAAACTAGCTAAAACCATTCAGGAATCTGACAGCCTTGCAAGCCAACTGAACCTTAGCACTTATGAATATGCCTTCTATTCTGCTGTTGCGGATAATGCCAGTGCTCGTGAGCTGATGCAAAAGGAAAAGCTACGAGAACTGGCAGTCGTTCTGACGGAAGCTATCCGCAACAATGTCAGTCTGGACTGGACAGTGAAAGAAGCGGCAAGGGCAAAAATTCGCGTGGTGGTAAAACGTCTGCTTAAAAAATATGGTTATCCGCCTGATATGTCATTGCTGGCTACGGAAACTGTATTGAAGCAGGCTGAGTTGTTGGCAGGGGAATTGAAAATATTTATGTGATGAAAACTATTATACCAATATTTTTGACATTGATGATTAACACACTTTTAATCATGCTATTTTCCAAAAATTCAAACAGGCGGAATAAATGCAACCAAGATTATTTATTGCTTTTGCTATATTTCTAGGTTCATACTTACCTCTTAGCATGATTCTTCTAGCACAGGATTATGATAAAGAAAAAGCAGTAGGTAAGATTTGCTTCGATTTCATAAACAATACGCATTGTCAATTACCGCTACAAAAGCCCTTTCTTTCAATCGGTTTTTTTATTGTATGTCTAATTTGTTTTGTTTTTTCTTGGGTAGCTTTGAATTTGACAAAAGAAGATGGGAAAAATATTAAAGTACTGAGCGTAAAACATACCCCTGCGGATTTAATGAATTATGTGCTCCCATACATTGTTTCATTTATGAGCATAGACTACACTCAAGAAAATAAGTTTTTAGGCTTTATAATTTTCCTAATGTGGCTTTTTTGGCTTTCTTATAAATCTGGCCAGATTATTCTTAACCCCATGTTAATAGTTTTAAACTGGCGCATGTATGAAATAACATACAGATATCCAGGAGGTAAAGATGAGTTTTCTGGAGTAGTACTTTCAAACGAAACACTTTCCCCAAACAAGGAATATGAATCTCAGGATGTGCAGTCAGTAATTATAATTAATAAGAGGAATGGATCATGTTGAACATACTAAGAAACTTCAATGTAGACGAAGCAACATTGTCCTTATGGGTGTTTCGCAGGCGCATTAAGGCTACAAATCCAATTTTTACTGGCCATTGGGTAGAAATATCTCGTGAATTAACAAATGAGTTAAAAGGCTTTGTTAATTATGAAAAAATAAAATACACTGAGTTGGTTGAATATGATTTATTATCACAAAATAATGAATCTAGTCTTTTGCGAATAGGAACAGACGAGACAGAAGCCAATAAAATTTTAACCCTTTCGGCTAATCAAACAGCAGAGTTAAAAGCCACTGACGTTAAACATCTCGCCAACTGCGATTTTTATTCAATAAAATTAGTTCACAATGATAAGGTCTTGCATTGTATAAAGAAAACAGACTCTTCATGGAGAACCAAAAAGAAAAAAGGACTAAGATCTTTAGCCTATAAAAACAACACATTAACTATTGATGACACCCCCAAGTTTGACATAGCAAAAAGTTTCGATTTTTTCATCACTGAACAAAGCATTTTTATTAAAAATAAAGGGTTGTTCGAATCAATTTTAAGTTACAAACAAGCACATCTAGACAACTTTGCAGAGCTTACATCCGAACCAGAGTTTCAAAAAATTTTCGACAGTACGCAACATTTAGCAACTTATGTTGGCAATAATGCAATGCAATTACGACGAGCATCAGCAATTAGACATAAATCATATTATAAAAATGAATTATTTATGGAAAGTCTAAAATCCAATGCAAGAAGGTTTAGGCTAAATTTGCAGTTTGACGGAAATAACAAAATAATTGTAACTCCTGAAAATTGTGCCGATATTTTTCAGGCATTACTTGATCATAGACTACAATCACACTATCAAGAACATTTATATGACGTTCCAAATGCATTACTAGTACAATGAAAAAAACCTACCCTTTCTTTGATTAGCAACCATGAAAGGGTAGAAATATTAATTAAATTCAGTTTATAATTCCACCTTTCATTTTTATCACTTTCCATGCCATATCGCCGTTGTTATGGGTATTAAACGTTCTATCGCCAATGTCGTATACAACGCCAGTTATATTGACCTTCTGACCTTTCTTAATTTTCAGGATATCGTCATCCTGACCCGGAAAATAGGTCAGCAGCACCGCCCCACCACAGTATTTGGTATCAGGCGTCTGGAAGATAATAGCGTAGGTTTTATGGTTCCGTTGAGCACCAAGATACTTCATTGTGTCGTAGGCTTCCTGCGCTTCTAATACAGTGGCATTGCTGATGCTTATCTTTTTACCAATCCAGTTCTTTTTACCAGCCATCGCGTTGGCTTCATAATCACGGCAAATAACGCCTAAACCACTGACGGTGTTCACAGGAAGATTATCAGAGGCAAGTGTTGTGCTCTTACTGTTTGATGGGCTTAAAGCCCCGCTCAGAGAAGATAAGGAAGAGTTGATTGACTCCCCTACTTTCCCGGTTGCTTCGTTTAACTGCTGACATCCTGTTAACGCAAGAATAGAGGGAATGAAAAATGCTGCGATTGTTGCTTTCATTTTAGTAAGCCTTATTTGTTATAAAAACTCACCATCCAGACATTGTTTTTCTTAAGTAGTGAGTCATTGGTTTTCCCTGATACTGGCAAAGTTAACGAGCTGTGGGTCTAATCCAGGAGATCTTGTCTTTATTCTTTAATTTCAGAAACAGAACAGGGCCGAGCATCATTGCAAGCAAGACAATGACCATGAGCGGTGTCGAATGAGTAGCAAAAGCAATGAAGAAGGCTGTCGGGATACCTAATATCGTCCCTGTTATCGCTAAAAACATTATCGTTTGCTGGCTGACATAACCTTTAACTCTCTCAGCACCACATCCCCTGCACACTGACACATGCTCCTGTACTTCCGTACCGCAAAACGGACATTCTGACATGCTCTTTTCCTCGCCAGTTCAACTCTAAGTAATTGATATAATTGATCTGAAGAAAGGCAGTGTCATATCGTTTTTATCGATCAAATCCATAACACATGATAGCTAAAAACTATCAAAAAAAACATATCGATCGATTTAAACAATTAACAATCGATCGATAAAGCTTTATCAATCGATACAAACTATCAAAACAAAAATATTGATCGATTTCACAGATCAATAAGTTGATGAAATTTGTGATTAATTGAATGCTTTGCACTCTGCGGGGACAGGCATTTGCTGAGCCAGTCTGCTTATAAAAGGTACTGACCTCAAAACACGCAACTTCCGTAAGTAAATGAAACCTTCATATAGAATGCTGCCTGCCCCTATGGCACACTTAAACCGCCCTGATGCATACGGAAGCTGCTCAATGTCTGAAAATCTCCCTCTCTGCGTTTTTACCGAAGGCCGCATCACCCTTCCTGACCAGTATCAGGATCGCACCGTTAATGTCTTTACCCTGCCCGGTGTAAATACGCCTGCGTTCAATATCTCCCGCGACAACCTGAATGACGGTGAAAGTCTGCCGGACTATATTGACCGGCAGTTAGCGTTAATGGAGAAGCACTTAAAGGGCTGGAAGCAAACGGAACGGGTGCCTGTTTTACTGGGCGATAACCTGTTGCAGGGCGAATGTGTGCATGCCAGCTACCTGCGTGACGGTAAACGGGTCTTCCAGCAACAGGCGGTATTTAACACGTCTGCAAACCATATTCTGGTGTTCACTGTGTCCTGCACCGCGATACTGACGGACGGAGACAGTCAACAGTTCCATGCGCTGCTTGCCAGCTTTTCTTTTAACACCTGACAATTAAGGAACATTGTTATGTTCGAAGCGGCACGCGTGGGTGATGATATCGGCCATTCTCATGCGCTGGCAGGGATGATTGCCGGAACGATTGTCGGTGGACTGATTGCCGCAGCAGGGGGTATCGCCGCCGGGGCATTGATGATTGCCGGTATCGGTGCGTCATGTCTGGGTATTGGTGTGCTTCTGGTCGGGGCCAGTCTGGCGGTTGGGTATTTTACGGGCGAACTGGCAACGAAGGCCAGGGACAGTATTGCGGATGCCGGGGCCGCCAGCATGGAGAAGGAAGGCGTTATCGCCACCGGCTCTCATAACGTGTTCATTAATGGCAGACCTGCCGCCCTTGCCACCGACAGCATGGTGGAATGCGCCAAAGATGCTGGCTCACAGCAGTTGGCCGAAGGCTCCTCACGCGTGTACATCAATGGCCTGCCTGCTGCCCGTCTCGGCGATCAGACCACCTGTGGTGGAAAGGTCATGACCGGTTCCTCAGATGTGATTATTGGTGGTGAGCCGGAACAGACACTGCCAATACAGTCAGAAGTCCCGGAATGGCTCTATAAAGCCTCTGACCTGACGCTGTTATTTGCCGGACTGCTCGGTGGAGCGGGCGGAGCGGCAGGTAAAGTCGGTGCGCTGGGAAGGCTGTTCAGTAAAATTCCGGGTATCAACAAACTGGCCCGCGTCGCCTGCCGCGCTGGCGTGCTGATGACCAGCGCCGCCGCCGTGGGCATTATCGCCCGCCCGGTTGATATCGTCAGTGGGCAGAAATTCCTCTCCAGTGATGACGAGCTGGACTTTGTATTACCCTCCCGTCTGTCGGTTGTCTGGCAGCGTTACTGGCGCAGTGGCAATCCCGGCGACAGCGTACTGGGCCGTGGCTGGTCACTTTTCTGGGAAACGCGACTGGAAAAATATCAGGACGGGCTGGTGTGGCGTGCACCGTCCGGCGATTACGTGTCATTTCCTCTCGTGCCGAAAGGGAAGCGTACCTTCTGCGAAACCGAAAAACGCTGGCTGGAACACCATCAGGATGATACCTGGTCAGTGTATGACATCGGCGGCGAACGCTGGTGTTACGCATCTCTGCAGGGTGATTCCCCTTCCCTGCCGCTGCGACTCACCGAACCTTGTGGTAACGATATTCTTTTTGACTGGAACGACGGCCATACGCTGCATGCGCTCACCGACAGCGCCGGACAGCGCGTGGTCTGCCGTTATCAGACCGTCAGCGGACAGGTTCGCCTAGCCGGAGCCTGGCTGGATGATGAGATTTGTCTGGTCAGCTACGATTACGATGCTAAGGCCCGGCTGATTAGCGTCACCGGACGCGGCGGTCAGGTACGCCGCCGCTTTGGCTGGTATGATGACGGAGACGGCACGGATTTACTGCGCAGCCATGAGGACAGCAACGGTCTGCTGAACGAGTATCTCTGGCAGAGTCTTGACGGACTGCCCCGCGTGCTGGCTTACCGCAACAGCGCGGGTGAGCAGCTTACTTTTGATTACGATTTTGAAAACGGCACCCGCCGCGCCACCCGCGAGGATGGCGCACAGGCGCACTGGCTGGTTGACGACGATGATAATGTTGCACGTTTCACCGATTATGACGGTCGCCAGACCGGCTTCGTCTGTCGTGATGGGGAGTTGTGCGATGTTATCCTGCCTGACGGAGCCATGCGGCGCAGCCAGTGGGACCGTTACGGTCGCCTGACGTCAGAGACCGACCCGGCAGGCCGCACCACAGCGTATTACTGGTTCCGTAATACTGACCGAATCGCCCGCACGGTTTTCCCGGATTCAACAGCCACTCAGTCTGTGTATGACCTGAACGGTCGCCTGCTGTCGGAAACCGATGCACTGAATCACACCACCACGTATCACTACCCTGATGAAGAAGAAACGCTGCCTGACCGCATCACCGATGCCAGTGGTGGTGACGTGCTGCTGGTATGGAACCACCAGGGACTGCTGACGCAACGCACCGACTGCTCCGGCAGCGTGACCCGCTTTACCTATGACCGCTTCGGTCAGCTTATCACCAGTGAGGACGCAGAAGGCAACCTCACACGCCGCGAATGGAACGATGCAGGCCAGCTTACCGCCTTAATTCGGGCCGATGGCAGTCATGAAACGTTACGATGGAACGAGCACGGGCAACTTGCGGCCTGGCGAGACCCGCTGGAAAGTGAGGTTCGCTGGGAGTATTCCGCGCTTGGACTGCCAGAAAGCGTTACCGACCGCACGGGACGAACCCGCCGCTGGCACTATGACCCGAGAGGCAATCTGCTGCGTCTGGAAAACGGCAACGGTGGCGAGTACCGTTTTACTTATGACCCGACAGGCCATCTACTGAGCGAAACCCGCCCGGACGATACATCCCGGCAGATGGAATGGAATGAACGTGGACTGCTCACCACGCTTATGGAAAGCGGCAGGCCGGACGACGATGGCGGCATTCCGCGACGCGCTCAGCAGTTCAGCTATGACAGCAGCGGCCTTCTGACCATACGCACTACCCGCGATGCTCAGTACCATTACCAGCGTAAAAACAGCGGGCAGCTTACCGGCCTGACCCGCAAGCCAACCGCCGATGGCATGGCGCTGGGAATTGAAGAAGATGAAATTCAGTTTACCTTTGACGCGGCAGGAAACCTGCTTGCTGAACAGGGAGTCAACGGTGAACTGCATTCTGAGTATGACGTTCTGGGTAATCTCACTGCGCTGACCCTGCCCGGCGGCCAGCAGGTAAGCTGGCTGCATTACGGCTCCGGCCACGTCAGCGCCATCCGCTTCGGTCAGCAAATCATCTCTGAATTTACACGCGACCGCCTTCACAGGGAGGTGGCCCGCACTCAGGGAACCCGTGAACAGACCCGCCAGTATGACAGTCTGGGCAGACGTACCCGGCAACGCAGCTTCACACCCGACCTGCCGGAACAGACAATCTTCGAACGCGCCTTCAACTACACCGGGCGGGGAGAACTGTCAGACGTCAGTGACACCCTCCGTGGCAACACAATTTACGGCTATGATGAGGAAAGTCGTCTTCTCAGGCACTACGAAGCCCGTCCGGGTCACAGCACCCGAACGTTCCGCTACGACGCTGCGGATAACCTGCTGCCGGATAATGACCTCCCTGCCCTGCCGCTGAGGGATAACCGCCTCACGCGCTGGCAGAACCTGTTTATGAAATACGACTGGTGGGGTAACCTGGTCTTTCGCCGAAGTGGTCTGTATGAACAGCATTATGTATACGACGCGGAAAACCGCCTGATTCGGGCCGGGGGCAATGGACCAGAAGGCAATTTTACCGCGCACTACCATTATGATGCGCTGGGCCGTCGCACACGCAAAACGGTCACCACGCCACACGGCACCACGGAGACCCGCTTTCTGTGGCAGGGCCTGCGACTGTTGCAGGAACAGCAGCAGAACGGGCAGTGTCAGACATATGTTTACGACCCGAACGAAACATACAGCCCGCTGGCGCGTATTGACCATTTGCGTGACGAAACCAGCGGAGAGGTTCTCTGGTTCAGCACCGATTTGAACGGTGCACCGCTGGATATCACTGATGAACAGGGAAAGCTCAGTTGGAGTGGACATTACGGGAGCTTTGGCGAGGTTACCCGGCAGACGGAAGGCTTCCACAGACTCACGCAACAAACTGCCCTCACTCATCAGCCACTGCGCTATGCCGGGCAGTACGCGGACAGTGAAACGGGTCTGCACTATAATCTGTTCAGGTATTACGATCCGCAGGTTGGACGCTTTACGGTACAGGACCCGATAGGATTACTGGGAGGCTGGAATCTTTATCAGTATGCACCGAATCCGCTGGGCTGGATTGATCCGTGGGGACTGTCAAGATATCCTGGGGTCGATTTCTCAGGAAGTGATGCACTTTATCCTCATGGCGAAAATATTGTAAAAATACCAATGACAGGCAGTCGTTATGGCGACTTTAAGGCAGCAAACGAATTGGCAAATTACAAAAACTCAGTTGGGAATATCACAGGTAAATCACATCCAGATGGCTATACTTGGCACCATTTAAATGATTATGATCCCATAACGAATACTTCTACCATGCAACTTGTAGAGACAAGCGCTCATGAAGCCACTTTCCCTCACTCCGGCTCAGTGAGCCAATACGAACAGTATCATGGTGTTAAATATGAATCACTTGAAGCGAAGAAAACTGCAAAATCATTGAATTGTAAATAGTGAGGTGCATTATGCAATCAGAAGACTTAAAATTTTATGAAGATGATGAAGGTATTGCTGTCGATTTGAAGTTAAAAGCATTTGGTCCGGATGAAGTACAATGTGTTAATCTTGAATCTGAATTATCAGATAAAAAGATGAAAGATGATATACTTTATTTAATTAATCATCAAAATGAGTTTTTACAAAAAATTCAAAAAGCAGCTCATGAGTATTGTATCAAAATTTACAATCAAGAACCATCTGATCTTAAACTTATAAAACTGTACATTTTCCCAGACAAAGAAAATGAATATGGTTTTATGTTCTCAACAAAAATTGATAGTGAACATGGAATTGGTGTAAAAATGATAAATGGAAATGTAGAAAAAATTGGCAGTAGTGAAACGGCATTTTTGTAAAACACCTCTATATTCAATAAAAAAACTAACGTAGTAAATTGAACTGTACCTTAATATAGACAATATATTAAGGTACAGTTTTTACATTAACAAGGGCTTTTGTTTAGCTTTAAATTTTTCGATTTGCATTTAATATAAGATTTAACAAATGACAGGCGATCACCATTGAATATTAAATCAGGTTTAATGAAGTAAAAATTCTGGATCATAGTTTCAGTAATGAAACTTTTCTCAACCAACTCTTTCATACTTTTAAAATAAGTCGTTCTGGATATTTTAACAATCATTTTATCTACAATGTCATACGACATTAAAATTGTATCTATATCCTTTTTATCCTGCATTGCCCTGTACAGTATTTCAAAAACCTTTGTTCCTGCGGAAGACAATTCCGTAATAGCTTTAACGCCATTTACATAGAGTTTTAAAAATTGTGTTTCATCTACTTCCTGATACTGAAAAAAACCCGCACCTCCCAGGTGCTCTCCTGTATTTTCATTTACAACCATGAGTTTATCCCTCTCATGTCATTTTTCTTTACTTTTATTCTTGTTATTATTTTTAAATAATATATTGATTTTCATCACCTGACATTTGAAGTATCAAAATTTTGAATAAAAATGAAGTTTTCTTTTCATGATGAGAATGATTGTTGATTAAAGTCCTCAAACCGCGGACTTTAACTCCCGAGATCGCGGACTTGGTTTTAAGTTATATCTGGCCTGAAAGCAGTTTTCTTCTTCATTATTATTATAGAGCGAAGCGAGAGATGTTCTTTATTGATTTTATAAAGTGAAAAAAGATTGTTTTCTTTCATTTTAAGTAACCCAACACGGCTGTTGTGCCGTGTCATTGGGGTTAATATTCATTACTTCTCTTTTATTTTATAATCAGAACACAAAATCCTGGACTCTGCTTATTTGCCTTTTAGGGGCAACCAGCAGACCAGGGAATAATGGTTTGTTATTTAATTAGTTTTTCAATGCAGCACATTAGTTTGCTCATATACTGCTTCAAAATCAAACCCCTTTGATAAAGGAAGCTGTCTTGTTTTTGCTTCCTGCTGTCAGCAAAACCGCTATGCGCTCACGCGCACTGACGACTTAAATAGCATGAGTTTGCTGTTGAAACCATTTTCTTCATCGCGTGAAGACTTTTCTTCATTTCTGACTATATAAATGAAGTAAATCACTTTATCAGGTGAAGAAAAACGTCCTCACAATTTAAATAAAAAGGGCGAGAGCTAGGTTTTAGCGATTGAGCGCGTTAGCTCAATCAAGACCAGCCATTTATCCAAGGTTTTAATTTTTGCGTAGGGCGAGCAAGCGAGCATGTAGCTCAGTAAAACTATTATTTTACTCATATAGCCCATACAGGCATTGCTGGTTGCCCCTAAAAGGCAAAGAAGCAAATGCTCTGTTGTTGTCTTCTGTTACTGAATAAAAGAAGATCTTCAACTACCATGAACCCCACAGGCACGACCTCATGTTGTGCAGGGGTTTAATAAAACAATTAAGGAAAACGTTTTCCTGATAAATAAAACTGGCGGGACGTCCAGTTTAAGCAAACTTATTCCAGTCGGAATCTCATTGTGGCGATATTAAGATCGCACAGGATTCCTTTTGTCCTCTTAGATCTTATATTTCTTATACTTCTTAAGATAAAAATATTCATATAAAACAATGCATTAAAAAGTCATTTTCTTCATGTTTGTTGATTTTTCTTCGGGTTTGTAGATCTTTCTTCGGGTTTGTTATTTTTCTCTTCGGGTTTGTTGTATTTCTCTTCATTCCTGAGCATTAAAATGAAGAAAATACTTCAAAATATATTTGACATTTCAAAAAACGTAGTTATATATGTATATTATAATAATAAAAAAGGAACTATGATGAATAAAAACACCTATGATAAGAACCCATTTATATTGCAAAATGGCATTGAGATCCAGACGAAAGATAAAAGAAGAACAGTAGCTCGTGGAGAAAAATTTGAATCACCAGAGGGAGAACGATACGAAAGTGTCATTCACTCTATACAGGAAGTTGATAAAGAGAAGTTCGTTAAGCTTTTCATTTCCAAAATCCGTGTTCTCTTTGATCTGTCCCTGACAGGTAATAAGCTATTTTACATATTTCTCTTTTCCATTTCTGACGCGATTGGTAAAGACCAGGTTTATATGAATTTTGAAACAGCAAAAGATATAGCAAGTCAGTGTGATTTCAACTTATCCGATCCTGTATTTTATCGAGGAATAAAAGAGCTTATAGATAAGCAGATCATAGCACCAAGCAAATCCAAGTACATTTACTATATCAATCCTGCGGTGGTGTTTAATGGAGACAGAGCCAGATTTATCGAAGAAATAAAAATAAAAAATGGAGATAAAAATGCTAAAAAATGAAATAAACGAAATACTAAACATTCATACCCACGAAGACGGTATAGCCAACGTCATAACAAAGTCACTTATTCGTTATTACTCGGTTAATGGCATCAGCCATGACCAGTTCCAGAATAATTATCTAAACTACTTGGGAATGATTTTCTCCGGTCATCAGTTTCACTTTTTAGACAAAGAAAAACTACTGTCATGTAAAGACCAGATCCTTAGCACTGTCATGGTAGCAGTTCGAGAAGACCTTACAGGCAAAACCGGAACGGAGGAGCTTTACCTGTCCAGTATGTGGCAACCAACAGCGCTAGAGGCGGTTCTGGTAGAGCTTTTTGATAATAGGCAGATTCTAAGTATAATCAGCCAATAACAAACTACAAAGCGGTTATACTACACTCCTCACCATTGTTGAGGCTGACTGACCGTTGTGAGCTAGAAGCAGAAGTTCGTATTTTTATTTTATAAAGGAATTGTCATACCGCAGTACTTATATCAACAGGGACGATATCAGCTGTGCTTAATTTTTTATTAAGTGATGCAGAACAAATTATTTACTAGAATTATTGTCAAGCGTCAAATCTGACGCCTGACAGTCAACTTAGGCTCTTACCGATGTCATTAAGGAGGATAATCTATCTACTCTCTTTTCATGGTTCCCTATCAAGCCGAAAAAGAAAAAGTTTTCACAAGATTCATTAGTCCTGCGAATAACATCTTCCACATCATCACGGTAAATAAGGAAGGTGGGACTTGTCTTTGAATCCATGTTCGCAATAGCTCTGAGAGGTTCGTAGTAATCACTATTGTCAGGATTTGTGAGCAGTTTGTTTAAAAAGTAAACTACATCGACTAATGTTAAAAAAGTTCCCATATTAAACCCTGAATATACTACACTTTCACCTTGATACGTTTCTGTATAGCTACTAGTTACCGTAAAGAAATTATACATCATCGCGAGCAATAAAGAGTCATGATCTGGAGGGATGTAAACCTTTCCTTCCTTACTGATAATTTGAACGCTTTGTAGATGACCTAATTTATCGCTAATTTCGCCAATACCAGTTTTATTTAAAGAATACTTTCTAACAAACGTATAAGTTTTGTTAGCTATTATGCTATAGTTATCGAAGATAAGATGAGTTAAGCTGTCTACGTAGTCTTCATTTATATCTACACGATTTTTATTATAAAGATCATCAGCTGGTATTATAAGCCAGAGTGGATTTTCTTTAATTAAGGTGAATCTTATTGCATATATAAGAGGAAGGTTAAACCTTTGCGCAAACTTTCTTCTCTTGTCTATGTCTTTTCGACTGCACTTAAATTTCATTTTCTCCGTGCTCTTCACCTCAATCATACAGTTAAACGGAGGTGCTTGCCTGCTGCTCATATTTGAAAAAAAAGACCCAGCGTGTAAAGTTGCTTGAAAATCCGGGGTTAGTTCGAATTCGCTTACAATTGGAGTTTGATTTAATGGAGTTATTGAACTACAACAATTTAACATTTTGCAAAGCAATGCAAATTCGTCTTCTTGGGTTAAACCACTTATTATCCGCTCGATTTCAGGAATTTTTTCAACTGGAACTAGTTGCTTCAAAATTGATTCAAATCCGTCCTTACTTGTTATTCCTTTCAACTCTTTTATTCTTTTTGCTAACTCTATATCTGATGCTGTTAGGTTTTGTTTCATTGATATTACTCGTTAATATAAACCAACTGGAATCAAGGGCCACATCTTTTCATTCTACTATCATTCATATTCCTATGTTTATATGACAAAAGTCAACGTCCGCTTTCGGCACAGGCTGTGTGAAAACTGCTGATTACCTTTTGGTCTGAGCAGTGGCGTTATATGAGCAACAATTCTTGATATGGGGATAATACTCAGATACAGCAAAAACCGAGTTTTTACACAGCCTGAGCACGTAGCGGACCTCTTGAAGAGCCGTATGGTCTGCTAAGAGCGAGGAGCAGATGTTAAAGTGTAAAGGATGAATCCAAAAATGGAACAGAATCCAGAATCACAAATCATGGGCATGTGCTCGATAATATTTAAAATAGGTAAAAATCATTCGGGTTTACATTTTTTAAACAAGATGAATTTGCAGTTATGTCCATTTCAATTTCATATATGCATGAGTGTTTACTACCCTGATAGTTTCCTAAATACTGAGCTATAGTGGAAGGAGTAAAGATTACATTGGCATTTGTGATCTTATATTCAGTATAAGATTGTAATAAAATTTCCTCTTCATTTGGCAAACTGTTATTCGCCTCCATAAGAACCATGCCAATACCTATGGGACACTTTATTTTTAATATGGTTGGTATACCAATTTGAGGGATAAACCCCCGTAACACATTCGGGTTTCTTGTCGTAGATAAAAATGCGGGGTATCTGAACGGTAGCCCCAGAGCAACCTCTGCGCCACTTGGCGTGAATTCGGCACTGGACGTCATTCGATATAAATTCAGTGGAGTATTATTTTTAGCTCTAAAAATATCATTCAGGTTATTTATTTGGTTGGTAAAATTATTGAGATTGAACCCAGACCTCAATGCCCCATTCAATGTAAAAGAGTTGTTGTTTGGTGAATTCTTATAAGTCGCGTAGGTTTGTTGCAGAACTGAACCATTGTTTAATGTTCCAAGATGTTTAAAAAAATCATCGTCTGGCTGCATTAAGAACTCCTTAAATGAATTTCTGTTTTATCTCTATGTTACAATTTAATAACAAAATTATACAAATTAATCTGAAGTCACTGTCCGCTGTTGACACACAACAGACCTTCCTCAGAGACTACCTCGCTTCACCGTAATCAAGCAACAAATCCGATCCCTTTTCATCTGACAAATCATTTTCTTGATTTTCAACTGCTGTGCAGCTTCTTCCCCATTCTCCGCGTAGAAATCAGCACGCCGTTCAGCCACTACCACTACCCAGTAGCACTTTTTGGTATAAAAAACGATGAGAAAGCCCATCTCGGGCTGTTCCACATTATTGCCTAGCCCACGGCATATCCCAAATGATCTTTACTTTAATCTCTACTGCGTTAACATGCGATTCCTTGATCGCATATTTATTTAAATAATCCTGCAAAGTTATTTTGTCAGACGCTTTTTTCTGTTTGTTTGTCCGTTTCCAGATCCCTGTATCCGTAACCCATTTATCCAAACCCCGTCTCACTGCATGTCTTAGTTCCTCTTCATAAAACTCATCTAAAACATTTACTTCAATTTTAAAACATAAGCTTCTTATATAAAATGTTTTCATCTTTGTTTCTCCCATTGTTTATTTCAGGCAAACGCCAGACATATGGCGTTTACTCACCATTTTTAAAATCTGCTGTTATATTATTACCGCTCTGAAATGATTTTATTTTTTCTATACGCCAGATAACTTTTCAGTGATTCCTGACCAAATCGATCAAGATCACGATAGATTATGATTATATTGTAAAACTTGCTATTTTTATCGTCGAAATCGGCAATCCAGTGCGGAGTGTATAAGTACTCTGCTAGTATATCCAAATAACCCCAGTCCAGTTTATCCATTTCTCTTGTTGCTTTTTTAATTAATGTTTTCATAGATACCTCTTTTATTTTTATGTTAATTTAAATTATGCTGCTTTATTGCGTGAAGAATTAATCAGGTTTTCAATCCAGTCATTGACTTCGCTTTCAATGAAAGCAATCATTTTTTCACTGATTTTTATCGGTGAGGGAAAAGATTTTTTATCGATTAACCGGTAAATCGTTGTCCTGCTGACGCCTGTTCTTTTTATTACTTCTGGCAAGCGAATTAATGTTGTGCAGTTTTTGTTCATTACTATTTTCTCCTGTGTTGTGTTGATGAGGAGAAGTATACGGTTTTAAAGTGTTTAAAAATTGTGACGGGACAAAAACGATTTTCCGTAGAAGGGGGGATTAGTGTGTTTACAAGGGATGGTTTTTTTGGCCTATCCCTTGATTTTTTTAATCAATAGTGGTATCTGAATCGCTTCTGGCTGCTGCCTGTTGTACAGCTATATCATGCAGGATTCCGTTGATAGTTTTGTGTATATATCCTGTTTTTTTATACATGAATGCCGTAAACAGGTTATCAAATTCATCCAGTAGCGCTCTTTCAGCCATCGGCCTGTCGGTTTCCCGGATTTGAACATAGTCACGAGGATTTTCTACTCCCCAGGGATACAAGAGTTGCTCTATGTCCTTATCGCTATACTTAAAGCCATTTCGCTTCGCAAAATACATCAGGTCAAGCATTGGGATCACGTTGAAGTTGATCAGCTTTTGGATCATAACTTCACCAAAACCATAGGAAGGGAGCTTTGGTGATTTTACTTCCATCGCCTTTCGCCATTGTGGCAGCAAATGAGTGATTGAACCTACGATCTGGCTATCCGTTGAGGTTCCTAGATCGATTTGCAGATAGATCTGTTCCTTGGCCTTCTTTATCCGGCGTTCCCACATATTTTTAAGCGCAAAATCAATCTCACGACCTGTGCTGGCTGATTTTTTAGCCCCTTTTGTTAAACTTTCCAGATAAAATCGAGTAAACGACATTTCAAGCATGTCTGTTTGTTCTGGTGCCAGGATATTGTGCTTGTCGGATTGCACACCCGCCACTTTTTTGATATTGCGTATCAACAAATTTACCCGCTTAACTGTAAGCGGCTTTACATGAAAATCATCAAGTAAATCCTCTGACTCAATGAAATTGACATTTTTGCTAAGTATCGGGTTACCACCAAAAATCAGCTTTTCTTGACTCTTGTTTACATCTGGAAGCAACCACTCAGCATCCGGGGACTCAGCCGCTTCCTGATAGCTTTCATGCATTTCACGCCTAAGAACGAATTCATAGTACAGTTCCCAGAGGGTTAGGTCTTTCAGCGCCAGATAGTTGCCCGGTTTAAACCACCTAGTCAACTCTACCTTTTGTCTTTGGGTTACCTTTGGCATCATCGATCTCATGATCAACAGACAGGCAACCACTATATGCAACAACCGGATTTCAGCCAAGGGTCAGAGGCTAACGCTCTCAGAAGGGGAAGTTATGATAAGGGGCTATACCGTGTTAAATAAGTACGCCAGTAAGTACGCGAGAGGAAAAATGGGAGGATTTTATGGCAGATGATTTTATAACTCATTGAGTTTATGGTAAATACAATAGGAGTCGAACCTGTTACCTTCACATTAGGAATGCGAGCCGACTTTAAAATGAGTACAATAATGAGTACAAACAACGATTAAAAATAAATAAAACATAAAAATCAATAACATACCACGAAAATCATTGTTTAACGTCTGATTTTTTTCATGCGGTTTAAGCAACCCCATAAAACCTGACAGACTCGCTAAAACCCACGCAATGACGTGGGTTTTTCTTTTTAACGCTCTCACAGTAGTGTCTGTCAGCAGAT
>Ga0308162_1000877_pt1 | contig 27630 bp, 25 predicted proteins | sample PhySR2_FD_201370 | JGI IMG/M metagenome (GOLD analysis project Ga0308162, IMG submission 201370) | Phyllosphere microbial communities from UC Gill Tract Community Farm, Albany, California, United States - DLSLS.R2 | ecosystem: Host-associated > Plants > Phyllosphere > Unclassified | place: USA... | reverse complement strand
AAACATTGGGAAATATCACATTGTCATCCTCACCTGTGCATTTAGTCATCACCGCACTCGGCAGCGACCGGGCGGGAATCGTCAATACTATCACCCGCCATGTTAGCCAATGTGGCTGTAATATCGAAGATAGCCGACTGGCTTTACTGGGCGGGGAGTTTACTTTTGTGATGTTGCTGTCTGGCTCGGCTAACGCCATCAACATGATCGAATCGACCTTGCCGATTAAAGGCGCGGAACTGGAATTATTAATCGTGATGAAGCGCACCCCTACGGGCTCCACGCCAGTGCGTCATGAAGGCTTTTCACTGGCCGTCGAAGTCCCTGACTCGCCTCGCATTATTGAACGCTTTACCGCGCTGCTCACCCATCATCGTATGCATATCGCGGAATTAATGACCCGCGCCCAGCCTGGCACCCCAGCGATGCTCTCGATTCGAATCCACGCTTATGGCAGTTCAGCCCAAGCCTTGGCAGATTTGGCGGAAAATTTTCAGCAGCTTTGCATTGAGTTATCGGCTCAGGGAACGCTACAAGCCGATGGCCGGCAAGATACCGAACGACTTTAACGCGCTCTTTCTGTAGTAACTCGCATAATTAACTTGAAAGCAGATAAAATTAGGCTCTATCCTTACGATTGAAAAAACCGTTTTCCGCCGTAATCTAGTAGTAGAAACTTATTGTTAACATCAGTATTAGACAAACAATGATTGGAGATGACGTATGGCCCTTTTAACTGTAGGCGATACCGCGCCGCAATTTACTTTACTCGACCAAGATGGCGAAGAGGTGAGTTTATCTGACTTTAGTGGTGAGCGTGTTCTGGTCTACTTTTATCCTAAGGCAATGACGCCGGGTTGTACCGTACAAGCCTGTGGTCTGCGGGATAATATGTCATCATTAAAAAGTGCTGGCGTACAGGTATTAGGCATCAGCACAGACAAACCCGAGAAATTATCGCGCTTTGCCGAGAAAGAGTTGCTGAACTTCACCCTATTGTCCGACGAAGATCATAAAGTCTGCGAAGCTTTTGGCGTTTGGGGTGAGAAAAGCTTTATGGGGAAAACCTACGACGGCATCCACCGCGTAAGCTTCTTGATCGATGGCAAAGGACAGGTTGAAAAAGTTTTTGATAATTTCAAAACATCGAACCACCATGATATCGTTTTAGACTACGTACAAACGCATTAATGACGGTGTTCCAGCGGGGAGGCGCAGTGGCTTTATTCAATAAGAAGCTGGTCACAACAGTGATCGCTGCGTTACTCAGCTGGAACAGTGTTGCCAGGGCAGACGTAACCGATACCTTGCCCGATATGGGCACCACCGCCGGTGAAACCCTATCCATCAATCAAGAACTGCAAATGGGCGATTTCTACGTCCGACAATTACGCGGTAGCGCACCACTTATCGATGACCCATTACTTACCCAATATATTAACGGCTTAGGTCAACGATTGGTCGCCCATGCTTGGTCGGTAAAGACTCCTTTCCATTTCTTTCTTATCCAAAACGATGAACTTAATGCCTTCGCCTTTTTTGGTGGCAACGTTGTCTTACACTCTGCCCTTTTCCGCTACACCGATAATGAAAGCCAGTTAGCATCGGTGATGGCCCATGAAATTTCGCATGTCACTCAGCGTCATTTAGCGCGAGCGATGGCGGACCAAAAAAGTAATGCGCCATTAACTTGGGTAGGCGCGCTAGGCTCGATTCTATTGGCGATGGCTAACCCACAAGTCGGTATGGCAGCCTTAACGGGCACGCTCGCCGGGTCCCAGCAGGGTATGATTAGTTTTACCCAAGAAAATGAACGGGAAGCCGATCGCATCGGTTTACAGGTTTTACAGCGTGCAGGCTTCGATCCGCAAGCGATGCCTGATTTCCTTCAAAAATTGGCCGACCAAACGCGCTATTCTACTGCTCCGCCAGAGATTTTACTGACTCACCCCTTACCAGACAGCCGACTCGCCGATGCACGTAACCGTGCTAACCAGATGCCGCATCCGATACTCCAATCCTCTCAAGCGTTTTATTTTGCTAAGGTCAGGATTCTGGCGATGTATGCATCAGAACGTGAAAATGGCCTTTTAAACGATCTGTTAAGCCAATACGAAAAGGGTAATAGTCGCGAAAAATTAGCGGCAACCTATGGCCGTGCGGTAATGTTTATGCAGGCAAAAAGTTACGATAATGCCCATCGTTTAGTCACACAGTTACTCAGCCAACAACCGGCCAACCCTTGGTTTCTCGACTTAGCGACCGACGTTAATATCGGCCTGAAACACCCCGACCAAGCCGTGAAATTATTAACGGCTGCCTCCGCGGATCAGACTAGCCCTGTCATCAGCGTTAACCTAGCCAATGCCTATCTCGAGGCTAAACACCCCGCTGATGCCCTTAAGGTGTTGAATCGCTATACTTGGAATTATCCAGATGATCCTATTGGTTGGGATTTGATGGTGAAGGCCACGGGTGATTTAGGGATGACCAACGAACAGCGCTTTGCCCAAGCCCAAGGATTAGCCCTCAGCGGTCAGATTGACCAAGCGATTAGAGCCTTAAGCGATGCTAGCGGTCAAGAGAAGACTGGCAGCCTCGCCCAACAACGCTATGATGCGCGTATCGATCAACTGCGGTTATTACAGCAGCGCTTCAGACAATATCAGAAAGGGTAATGACACGGGTTTGATCATGAATAACGTTGTGTTTCGCTATCCCTCTTAAGTTCCGCTATAACCCGTGCCGATCTTTTTCATTAACGTCTAAGCCTTTCAAGCAGAAAAAGAGAGAATAACGATTTGTTAATGTCTCGGCGCTATTTATCAACTGTTTTTGGAAAACAGAGAAAAATAAAAAATAAATAGGGAATAAAAAAAACCAAAAGGATTATCCAGTGTGAATACCCTGCATCATTAATTCTTCTACTGGCTAGAGATATAAGGGGGAGTAAAAAAAATAATAAGGGTAATAGAGAGATCTCATTCAGCGTGGAGGTGTGAGTGTTTAGGTAGAGCGCAAACCAAGAGGATTGAAGAAGTAAAAATAGCGTATAGACTCCCCTATCTTCAACCCCCTGATAACTAAACGTCCGTTTGTAACATCGTAAAACTGCCAGTAACCGTTGCATAAGAGTCTCAAGCATTTATTTTAATTGAGTCAATGCTCTCATTAGCGATGGAAGCTCGTTAATAGGGTCAATGAATTTAATCTGTTTCGTGTGACTATCGTATTTTGCGGCACAAATAGGATCACCCCTCCCTCCATTATCTTTTATAAACCTCGCTTCCAGACGCTTGTAAAGTAGTATACTTGGAATTGGATCAGTTCCGTAAGCGAATAAGTTTCCGGTAGGGATTCTATAATTTTCCATTATAAATCTTGGAAGAATGTTTTTCATGAATACCAGGTAAGCTCAAGGGTGAGGTAAAGATTATTGAACCAGAGTAATCTAGTGAAAAGAGTGCCGAATTATCTAACGAAGGATTCTTAACTAATGGGTGACCAGAGAATATTTTAACCCTTTGCCATAAAGAGAGTGTCGAGGTATCAATTTTTTGACCATCGAGGTAGACATCTACTTTTTTATAGAGTTGGTAAACAACTCTATGCACTTGGGTATTTGACATTCCAATATTGTTCCATTTTTGGCTCAAGAAATCATACAACCTCTCTACAATAATGTATATTCCAGTCCCAGTAAAATTGCCAATTTCCATAAAGAATTCCTTTTCCATTAGTGAGATAAGGAATACTATTCTAATTAATAACCTAAACCAAGCACCAACCTCTCAAATCTTATCATTATAGAATTAACATCAACGCCCAGAAATATTCTTAAAAACTCAGATTAACTATTAATTGAGTGATGGAAAATAAATTAGAAACCTAATTAATACCTTTATATTTATTTATAGATGCCCAGTTTCTAAATTATACTTCTTTCGATTATTAAAAAAGGTAGAATTTTTAGCAAGAATATTTATTAAGCTCAATACAAGCGGCGCGAGGATCGTTATTGTAGGGAAAAAAGTGAAACTATCGGTAATTACAGGATCATCATAAAGATCCCCTTTCTTTTTAAGGAGCCTTTTCTGCCATCCTGTAGGTTGAATACTGATAAACGATAACACGTCAGAGTTTGTATATATGCTTTGCCGCCTATAATCCGAGCGCCTCTTTCACAAAAGGAATGGTTAATTTACGTTGTAGACGGATCGACGCACGATCCAGTTGGTCGAGGGTTTCAAACAGCGTTCGCATTTCACGATCGAGACGTTTAATCAGAAAACGCCCAACATCCTCCGGCAGTTCAAAGCCTCGGATCCCGGCTCGCTTTTGTAAGGCAAGCACCTTCTCATCATCATTGAGTGGTTGTAACCAGTAGATCTGTCCCCAGTCCAAGCGGGAGGCCAAATCGGGAAGTCTAAGATCGAGCTGCCGTGGCGGCGCATTACCGCTGATCAGTAGCCGCGTTTTACCGACCTCAAGAATACGGTTATAAAGATTAAAGATCGCCATCTCCCACTCTTCATCCCCCGCGATGCAGTGAATATTATCAATACACACCAAGGCGAGTTGCTCCATCCCCTCCAGCACTTCAGGCGAGAACCACGTCCGTTTATCCAGTGGAACGTATCCGACAGCCTGCTCACGCGCCGATAACTCACTGCAGGCGGCATGCATTAAATGACTGCGCCCTGCCCCCTCTCGCGACCAGAAGTAGATGTATCCCCCCTGAGGCTGATTCAGTACCGTTGTCATCGACGCAAGTAATGCGGAATTTGACCCGGGCCAAAAACTGGAAAAGGTTTCATCATCAGGTAGATAGAGTGGTAAAGAGAGTTGCGCTGGCGTGTTCAGAATAACCTCAATAATGGGAGCCAGTTAAAATCCCAGCCAGTTTAGCATAAATTTGGGGAAGTGTTGAATGGCCGAGATCACTGTTCGATCTTAGGCTACATGGGGGAGACCACTAGCCTCCCCCTGTTTCACTACTCTTCCATCGCCGCTTCAGGTAACCAGCGTTCGATAAGATAGAAAATCAGGCTTAATACGATACCGACGATCGTTGCTAAGGCCATGCCTTTCAGTTCGGCTGCACCAATATGAATCGAGGCACCGCTCACCCCGACAATAAGAATAATTGCAGTAAGGATGAGGTTTTTAGCTTTACTGTAGTCGACTTTCGCATCAATCAATACCCGGATACCAGAGGCACCGATCACCCCATACAGCAGTAGTGAAACACCGCCCATCACCGGAACAGGAATGGCTTGAATAATCGCCGCCAGCTTGCCGACACAAGATAGCGCAATCGCCATGATCGCTGCCCCGCCGATCACCCAGGTACTATAAACTCGGGTAATCGCCATCACACCGATATTTTCACCGTAAGTGGTGTTCGGGGTTGAACCGAAGAAACCGGAAAAGAGCGTTGATAGGCCGTTCGCTAGCATGGAACGGTGTAGGCCGGGGTCCCGGATCAGATCTCGTTTAACGATATTCGCCGTGACCACCAGATGGCCGACATGTTCGGCAATCACCACCAGCGCGGCAGGCAGTATGGTGAGGATAGCGACCCACTCAAAACGCGGCTGATAAAAGGTCGGTAAGGCAAACCATGGCGCGTGTTCGACCGGCTGCCAATCAACCATACCTAGACTGGCCGCAACGGCATAACCGGCTACCACCCCAATCAAAATAGGAATAATGGCCAGAAAGCCTCGGAACAGTACGGCACCAAACACCGTAACCCCTAAGGTAATCATCGAGACGATAAGAGTATGGCTATCACTCACAGCCCCCGCTTCGGTCACTAATCCGGCCATTTTCGCCGCAACACCGGCTAACTCAAGACCGATCACGGCAATAATCGCCCCCATGGCCGCAGGTGGGAATAAAACGTCTAACCAGCGCGTGCCCGCAAACTTAACAATCAGACCAACTAGGCAGAATAATGCACCACAGGCGATAAAGCCCCCTAGCGCCACCTCATAACCTTGCGGAAGCAGTAATAGTACGGGTGAGATAAAGGCAAAACTCGAGCCCAGATAGGCGGGGATTTTTCCCTTACAGATAAAAAGATAGAGCAGTGTGCCGATTCCATTAAACAGCAAAATTGTTGCTGGGTTAACATGGAATAATACCGGCACCAGCACGGTCGATCCAAACATCGCAAAAAGATGCTGTAGGCTTAGAGGAAGCGTTTGGTGCAGCGGCAAACGCTCATCGACTTCAATAGTACGACGACGCATAGTAACTCCCTGAAAAAGACATAAAAAAACCGACCATTGGGTCGGCATTAAAGAATAGTGCGCTTATTTAGTACCAAAAATTTTATCGCCTGCATCACCCAGTCCTGGAATGATGTAGCCGTGCGCATCAAGACCTTGGTCGATAGACGCTGTATACAGCTCCACATCGGGATGGGCCGCTTCCAACGCAGCAATCCCTTCCGGTGCTGCCACAAGAACCAACACTTTGATCGCTTGGCAACCAGACTGCTTCAGTAAATCGATCGTCGCAATCATCGAGCCGCCTGTCGCCAGCATTGGATCGACGACTAATGCCATCCGTTCATCCATATTAGAGGCAAGTTTTTGGAAGTAAGGCACTGGCTCAAGGGTTTTCTCGTCACGGTATACGCCAACCACACTGATCCTTGCGCTCGGAACATGCTCTAAGACCCCTTCCATCATGCCCAGTCCGGCACGCAGAATAGGGACAACGGTAATCTTTTTCCCTTTAATTTGCTCGATCTCGACGGGGCCATTCCAGCCATCCACCGTCACCACTTCCGTTTCTAGGGTGGCGGTCGCTTCGTAGGTTAATAAGCTGCCGACTTCAGAAGCCAACTCGCGAAAACGCTTAGTGCTGATCTCATTCTCGCGCATTAATCCGAGTTTATGTCTTACCAGTGGGTGTTTTACTTCAACGATTTTCATCTTTTCTCCCCGAGCTAAAAAAATATACTGCAAAAAAATCGTCGAATTATACCGCTTTTAAGCCCTGGACGGTATGCTTACGGCGAAAAATAGCCGGTTTCGCTGAGAGGAGAATCTTATCTTGTCTGCTTCTTACACTTCCGGCGAAACTGAGGCTCGCAAACGTTTGCGACGACTGTTAGAATAGCCCCGCTCTCATTTTACTACCAACCGCAAATCGCGTGGGGATTCTGCAGTGACCGATAAAACCACTCTTAGTTATAAAGACGCCGGTGTTGATATTGATGCTGGAAATGCACTGGTCGATCGAATTAAAGGTGTTGTGAAAAAGACTCGCCGTCCTGAAGTCATGGGCGGATTAGGCGGATTTGGTGCGCTGTGTTCATTGCCAACCAAGTACCGCGAGCCGGTATTAGTCTCTGGAACGGATGGCGTAGGAACCAAACTACGCTTAGCAATGGACTTAGGCCGTCACGATACTATCGGTATTGATCTGGTCGCGATGTGCGTCAACGATCTGGTGGTACAAGGAGCCGAACCGCTCTTTTTCTTAGATTACTATGCTACCGGAAAACTCGATGTCGAGACTGCCGCATCAGTTATCACCGGTATTGCTGAAGGCTGCCAACAATCAGGCTGCGCACTGGTTGGCGGAGAAACGGCTGAAATGCCAGGAATGTATCACGGTGACGATTATGACGTAGCTGGCTTTTGTGTCGGAGTGGTTGAGAAATCTGAAATCATCGATGGCACTAAAGTGGGTGCGGGCGATGCATTAATCGCTCTTGGGTCAAGTGGTCCACACTCTAATGGCTACTCACTGGTAAGAAAAATTCTGGAAGTGAGCAAGACCGATCCCCTGACCGAACAACTTAATGGTCAATCCTTAGCCGATCACCTTTTAGCGCCAACACGTATCTACGTTAAAAATACCCTCGCGCTGATCGAGAAATTCGATATCCATGCTATCGCTCACCTAACAGGTGGCGGCTTCTGGGAAAATATTCCTCGCGTACTGCCTGAAAACACGCAAGCCGTCATTGATGAAAGCAGCTGGCAATGGCCAGCAGTCTTCGAATGGTTACAAAAAGCGGGCAATGTGAGCCGTCACGAAATGTACCGTACCTTTAACTGTGGTGTCGGCATGATCATTGCCCTCCCTGCGGCAGAAGCCGAAGCAGCTATCGCTTACCTACAAGAACTCGGTGAGAACGCCTGGAAGATTGGCCATATCACCGAAGGCGGCGAAACTGAGCAGGTCGTTATTGCATGAAACGAATTGTTGTCCTGATCTCCGGATCAGGCTCCAACTTGCAAGCCATTATTGATGCCAGCCAACTCGGCAGGCTCAAAGCAGAGATTGTCGCGGTATTGAGTAATAAGGCCGAGGCTTATGGCTTACAACGTGCGCAGCAGGCCGGTATTGCTACAGCAAGCCTCGCTATCGCTGACTATGCGGATCGTGACGCTTTCGATCAAGCCTTACTGCAACAGATCGATAGTTATCAGCCGGACTTAGTGGTACTTGCAGGTTATATGCGTATATTAAGTGCACCGTTTGTATCACACTATCGAGGCCGACTGCTCAATATCCATCCCTCATTACTCCCTAAATACCCTGGCTTGCATACACATCGACGGGCGATAGAGAACGGTGATAGCCACCATGGGGCGAGCGTTCATTTCGTTACCGAACAACTCGACGGCGGACCAGTGATCCTACAAGCCGCCATCCCTGTGCTACCTCAGGATACTGAACAGGATCTGGCTAAACGTCTGCTTGGTAAGGAGCACCTGATCTATCCGCAGGTCATTCAGTGGTGGGTTGAGGGGCGAGTAGCGTTGAGAGAGGATCAAGCTTGGTTTGACGGAAAACTGCTCGGGCCAGCCGGGACTGAGTTTACGTCAGATGGCGTCGATAGTTAGTGCAGTTTCACAGGTAAGGCCGCAAATAATACACCTCGACGTTGCTCACTCACCTCGGGGTGTTTTTTTTGGAGTGAGCTGATCAGCTATTAATTTATTTTCATCCTGTGAATAACTAGCGCCAATAACTTGGATCCGCGGACTATTATGCTGAGCTATAATATCGGTAATCGTTGTAGGATAGACAATATCGCTAGTTTTACGTAATTCATCAAAACTCCACCAGCGGTAATGAGAAATAACTAATTTTTCATTATCTGTGAAGCCCTCAGTGCTTATATCTTCATTATCTATTTTTACTAAAAAAAAACGTTCTCTCGCCACGACGACTTCGCCGCTAGGCAACGTCATCTCGAAAGTGTGCTCAGCCAACGACGCGCCGACATTATCAACATAAATCCCTGTCTCTTCTTTAAGTTCCCTGATGGCCCCCTGCTCAAAGGTTTCTCTGGGTTCAACCTCTCCGCCTGGCGTGGCCCAATAGGTTTTGCCTGCCAGTGCATCATGACGATGGCTGAATTTGAACAGCAAGACTTGGTCGAGGGAGTTAATGATGAGCAACCGTGCTGAATTACGTGTACGCACTGGATCATCCTTTTAGTTATCAACATACGTCTAAATATGAATGTTAAATAGTACTAAATTTAGCTACCAAATCCAATTTAATGGAAATGGGCCCAAGCAATTCACTCATAACATCTTCCTGCGGATGAAAAAGTAATTATCCTTTACTTCCCTGCCAGGTAAAATAATATGCAAAAACTCATAAATTTCCGCGCTAAACATATATTTCAAATATCTCATTTTTTATAAATGCTTCCCCGCTGCGAGATACGTTAAAAAATAGAGCAGAGTAAAAAATCCCCTTTACAAGCGGGGCTGTTATCTCAGTACATAACATCTTTTTACTTATCTGGAGCGCGATGACCTTATCTTTTTATTTTCCAAACATATAGAATCAGTAGACTAAACAAGATAAATAGTATTCCGCTAAAGAAGTTTTCAGTAATCCCTAAGTTATCAACGATAATGCCACCGCCGGCTGTGCCTGCGGCTATCGCAACCTGAGCTGTAAAGGTAAACATCGCGGAACCGGCTTCTACTTGGTCGGTTGATGCCTGCCGGTTATTGATATTCAGACAAAGCGGTATCGCCCCCCATGCAGCGCCCCATAACAATACTCCTACTACCAACAACACTGTCCCCTGGCTCATCGCCATTAGTGTTAGTGATACCGCCATCACGAGTAGTGCGACTGCGAGTGTATTTATTAAATGCTTACTCACATACGAAGAGGCCACAAAGTTAGCAATAAATCCAGTGATCCCGAAACCCAGTAGACTCCAGGTGACTATTTCCTGTCCAATTCCTGCAGCGGCGAGCCGCGGGGCTAGAAACGTATAGGTCCCGAAGTGAGTACCAAAAATCAACAAAATCAGTAAAACACTCTTACGCCCTTCGATATGGCGGATGAAATCTAACAGTGAAGCAGGAGGCAGCTTATCTCCGGCCGGCACTGATGGCAGAAACAAAATCTGCAGGACCAGAGGTAAAACGGCAATCAATGCCGCTGCGGCAAAGGCTGAGCGCCAATTGAAAATTCCTGCAATAAAGGTGCCGAAAGGTACCCCCAGGATCATTGCAGCCGTAACCCCACCAAAGACGGCAGCAATCGCCCTACCAGCACTGTCTTAGCTGACCAGCCGGCCCGCGACAGCCAACCCCATAGCCAAGAATGCACCGAGACTAATACCGGCCAAGCCTCGACTGAATAACATAATGTGCCAGTTTGGTGCCCAGGCCGATGTTGATGCCGATAACAGAAGTAAAAAAGAGAGTCCGATCAATAACCAACGTCTATCCATCTTACCTGCGCCATCATAACCCCCGGTGCCGCGATAGCTGCGAGTAGCCCCGGTAAGGTCATCATTAGTCCCGCCTCACCGGTTGTAATACCATAATCTCTCCCTATGTCGGGCAGTAGCCCGACTGGTAGAAACTCTGTGGTGACCGAGGCGAATGAGCCCAGTGCTAGCGATACGACGCCTGCCCATCCCCGCTTATTAAGTCCAGTATATGCCATAGTTGATACTTATTTTAGGCTAACCGTAATCGAACCCACTGCTTCACGCGATAGTAGGCGTTCATACCCTTTTTCAAATTCTTGGATAGGCCAGGTACTGTCTATCGTAGGACCTACCGCCCCTCCAAAGGCCAGTGTGCTGAGTTTTTCCAGCGCCTCAACTGACTGCTCACGGGTATCCGCATGAAGTGAATAACCTTCGATCACTTTTTCGGAGGCAATAATGCTCAGTAAGTTAATTTCTACCTGCCTGCCTGCAGTGAAGCCAATAGAGACAATTTTACCGCGCGGACGTGTAGCATCGAAAAGCTTACCAAAAATGGCACCACCCATCGGATCAAACGCATAGTCAGCACCTTTTCCACCGGTCAGCGTATTCACCCTCTCCGTCACATCCTCCTTGGTCCAGTCGATAGTAGCGAAGGCACCGGCTTTCAGCGCCAGCTTGGCTTTCTCTGCAGAGGAAACTAAGGCAATAACTTTAGTTTCAAGCGCCTTACCGACTTGGACCAACGCATTCCCGACCGATCCTGTGGTCCTGATACCAGTACATACTCTCCCGCCCGTACCTGAGCCGTTCGGACCAGCGCATTGAGCGCCGTCAAATAGTTAACGGTCAGCGTTGCACCTTCCTCAAAACTCATTGCATTAGGCAGTGGCATCAGGCGCCAATCATCCACGACTACCCACTCCTGAAATAGGCCGTCCCGAGTAACACCCAAGTCATTACCACCGTAAATCGCCACACGGCTACCTTTATCAAGCTTGTCGCTCTCTTCAACAATGCCCGCGCCTTCATTGCCTAACACCAGAGGAACCGGTGTGTTACCAAATCCCCCCGTACGAATGGTATTAGAAAGCTGATTAATAGTAGCCGCCTGCATCTTGATAAGAGAGGTCCCCGGGCGACGCTGCGGTAAGGGGCGTTCCTCAACTCGCATATCTGGCTGAGCATCAGTTCGGTAAGTCACCATCGCTTTCATCGTTTTCTCCAAGAATCTGCCGGTAACACTGACTAGTTTAAGCAATGCATACTGCAGGAAAAAAAGAGTGTTGCTGCAGTAATGTCTAACCATCAGGATAAGCACTATATTTGAAAGAAAAAGCGTACTAATCTGTTATCTTTATTCATCTGTATGGATAATTACTTTGGTAGAGGAATAAAAATGAACCAGCTGTTAGCAATGCGTGCCTTCATACGGGTTATTGAGGCGGGTTCATTTAACCGCGCCGCCGATCAGCTGGGGATGCCTCGTTCAAGCCTGAGTAAGTTGGTCAGCGATCTTGAAAAACATCTTGGAACAAAGCTTATTCACCGGACAACGCGGACTATTTCCGTCACGGCAGAAGGTGTTGAGTATCTCCATCAAGCTGAGCAAGTTATCGCCGCAGTAGAGAGTGCCGATATGGCTATACGAGGAAAAAAGCATAAGCCAAGCGGGCACCTGCGTATCGACGTCCCGGTCTCTTTTGCACATCTCTTACTTATCCCTGCCTTACCCGAGTTCCACCAAGAATTCCCAGATATTACCCTATCGTTGGGTATCAACGATCGCACTGTTAACATTGTAGGTGAGGCCGTCGACTGCGCAATACGTGCTGGGACACTGAGCGACATGTCATTAATAGGGCGTAAACTCTTTGAACTCGATTACGTTACCTGTGCTTCGCCAAATTATCTCGCGAGGTACGGTGAACCGACATCGCCCAAGGATCTGGGCAACAATCATCATATTGTCAGCTATTTTTTTGCGGCAACAGGAAAGCCAGAACCGCTTATCTTCATCTTGGACGGTGATAGGCAGGATATATATGTTAGCCAATTCGCGGCAAATGAAGGGAACGGCGTGATAAACATGATGCTCGCCGGACTGGGTGTCGGCCAGCATCTGCGCCGTTTTGTTCAACCGCATATTGATGCTGGCACCCTCGTCCCCGTGTTGACAGATTGGCATCAGCCCCGCCTACCTTTCCATCTACTCTATCCCCCGAATCGTCACCAGAGCGCTAGGCTGCGCGTGTTCGTCAACTGGCTTATTGCGCGTTTTAGTCTTTAAGTGAAGAATTTATAATTCTGGATTATCCATTCTCATGGATACAGATGTCAGTTTTACCCACTTTTCCTGTTCGACTCATTGACTATGCTGAATCCAGAGGATGTCTTGGCAGGAATGGCCATGCCTAATTTATTCGCGGCCTACACTCTCCCCAGCGCTCGAACTCCTTGACAGGTTGTCATGGCTACTATGACGCGAACCTATGGCATAACGAAAAGCGAGGATGCCGTCATAGCAACGCGAATACGCGGCTAACATCCCGCAGGTAGCCTTTGAAGTAGTTTACTGACCTCGAAACGATCACCACTAAGGAAAAAAATGAAAACTGACAATAGAACACTCCGGCTACTATTCCCGCAATGGCAGGGAGGGGGGCCGATCGACACTTATGTCCCTGAATTACCCGCTGGCGACGCGTTGAAAGGATATTTTCTTGGTTCCCAACTACTGAGCTTTCTCGCACCAGAGTGTGAAGGAGAAAAAGTCGAAATTCCCATATCATTGGATTTAGCCACTCGTACAGAGGAAAAAGGCATTATCGCCTACGATGCCATTGTCAAAAATACTCAGGTTGCGTTGAACCTGATACGGGAACATAAACCTGACCGTATTGTTACACTTGGCGGAGAATGCTCGGTCAGCGTTGTGCCTTTTAGCTATCTCGCCAATAAGTATCAAGACGATGTGGCCGTAGTGTGGATCGATGCACACCCTGACCTGAACTACCCCGGAGAAGGCTCGAGAGGCTATCATGCTATGGCACTGGCAAGCATTCTTGGGCGCGGCGATGAACAGTTACAGAGTATGCTTCCGGCTAAAATTGATCCGTCACGTGCCCTAATCGTTGGATTACGGGCATGGGAGAAAGAAGGCGGCACTCCTGAGCGTCAACGCGAGTTGGGTGTGAGAAGTTATGCCCCCTATGCGGTATCGGCAAGCAGTACGCCAGTTATAGATTGGCTAAACGGTACCGGGGCGACCAAAGTACTTATCCATTTCGATCTGGACGTTATCGATCCTGCAGAAATGATTGCTGCAGTAGGAACCGATCCCCAAGGAATGCGGCTCAACGAAGTATCGCGCCTCATCAATGATATTGCACAGGAGTTTGACGTGGTTGGCCTAACCGTTGCAGAGCCTATGCCACGCGTCGCTATCAAGCTTAGAAACCTTCTCGCAGGCTTACCTTTATTAAGCTAGAAATAGGATATAAAACAGGTAGAAGGTGCAGAGCTAACTTTCTGGTTTCACTCGCTATCCTATTGAAGAAAAACTATCGCTCCTGCGTTCGTCACCCAAGTAATAAGGACGCTATGAATAACGCTCAAATTATCGATAATAAAGCAGCCTTTCGCTTATTAATTGAAGAGGCTATGCCCGAAGGGGATATCGATATCATTCGTAACCTGTTAGCGAAATCCTGTACCACCGAGCGCGCTGGTTTTGCCAACCTATATGATGCTATAGGAGACGCTGTACCCGAGCGCGGCAATTTTCTTGATTGGATCGAGCAAGGCAGGAAACCGCTTTCAGAAGCACTAAGAGGTCAGACAGTTACCCTCTAGGAAGTGATAGGCGAGGGAACATCGTCATAATGAGGTGGGATCGAAGTTCAGCATCTCGGTACTTTCGCCGGTGCACCCGCTACGAATAAAACACTATTCTGGCAAGAAGTGGGAATCGCACATTTTGATGACAAGGATAAAATAGAGAAAATGTGGTTCATGTGCAAAGAGCTTAAATTAGCCTCGCAAATTGGCTATGCACCACAACTTAATTAACTCCTGTACACCCGCCCACTCATCATTATGCTGACGGGCGGTTTGATATGAAAAGCGCTAGCGCTACAGAGTAATAACTTTTCATTAAGCTATCGGACGCACAGAAGCGACAGAGCCGAGCTCAGCCTTCCGTTAACCCGTCGCTGACTTAACGTCAGCAACGGGTCGTATCCGTGCGAACCTACTTCCCTAAATTCACAAAACGAATATGCGTTGGCGTACCGATTTGTAAGGTTGCCCCCGTTGGTGACAGCTCACCGGTCTCAAGATCGCGTGCGAACTCCACCACGTTATTCGAATAAACGTTCGCCACGAATAGATAACGGCCCGTTGCATCGAAGGTAAAGTCACGCGGCTCTACGCCACCCGCGGAGTAGGTTTTCGACGCAGACAACTTACCTGTCGCTTTATCTACCGCATAACGAACGATCTGGTTCTTCTCGCCACGGTTACCTACATATAAGAAACGACCATCTGGTGACAGTGACAATCCTGCCCCGCTCATATCGTCAGGTTTAGTCGAGTCAGTCAACTTCTCAGATTGCAGCAGCGCAGTTTTGCCTTGGTTAAAGGAGTAGACCTTAACCTGTGCCGACATCTCTGTGGTGATGTAGAGATATTTTCCATCAGCAGAGAATAAGCTATGACGTGGGCCATCGCCTTCTGGGAAGCTAATCGTTTTATCCTTTAAGAGGCTAAAAGGTTCTTTCGCTTTCGGGTCATAGTGATAGACGTGGATCTTGTCCGCGCCCAAGTCCGCGGCTAAGACATACTGGCCATCAATACTGAAGGTCACAGAGTGCGCATGCCCAGAAGATTGACGCCCAACCACTTTATTGCTGCCTTGATTATAAGGGAAGAATTGTTGCGTCTTACCTAAGCGGCCATCGCTCATGACTGGAATGGCGCTCACGCCCGCTTGACCATCTTTCGCGGAGTAGTTTGCCACTAATAAGAAACGCCCATCGCGGCTTAACGCAGAATGGGTGGGGTGCATCCCGCTGCTGTCCACGGTATTCAATAAGGTTAACTCACCATTTTTCTCTAAATGATAAGCACTGACCTTACCGTCATCGACTTCGTTAACCACATAGACGCGCTGATGTGGGGCATCGATGGTCAACCACGAAGGGCTTTCTGCCGGGGTTAACGCGATAGGCATCATGCTGCCGTTCGCCGCTAGGCGCACGGTATAGATACCTTGGCTTGGATAAAACGCTTTATGAACGCGAGCGCCCTGTGCCTCACCGGTCCAAGATCCGACTAAGAAGGTTTGTTCAGCCACGGCAGGTTGTTGGTTTAATAATCGCGCTTCGTCGGCGCTGGCTGCGTGATTGAAAATAAGTGCTGCGGTAATCCCTAGGTATTTTTTCATTAATATTTCCTAACAATTAAACAAGACTTAAGAGTGGCGTAACTCGTCGTAATTGGCAAATAAAAATGCCTGATTAATCATCCGTAGACAAATGCGGTGATTGATCGCCATAATGGTGAAGAGAAATTGCAGTCTGCGTTCTGTTATCACCAACGGAGTCAGGATGGGTCAAGAAAAGCTGTATCTAGATAAAGAAATCAGTTGGTTAGCCTTTAATGAGCGAGTGCTACAAGAAGCCGCCGATAAACGCAATCCGCTTATTGAACGTATGCGCTTTTTGGGGATCTACTCCAGCAATTTAGAAGAATTCTACAAAGTCCGTTTCGCTGATTTAAAACGGCGCATTTTGATTGGCGAAGAACAAGGTAGCCATAATGTTCCTCGTCATCTGTTAAAGAAAATCCAACAGCGCGTGGTGGTGGCCGATCAGGAATTTGATATCCTGTATAACGATCTGTTGCTAGAGATGGCAAGAAATCAAATCTTCTTGATAAATGAACGCCAGCTCTCCGCTAACCAACAGCACTGGTTAAAGATCTATTTCAACCAAGAGCTACGTCAGCATGTCACCCCTATCGTCCTCAATACCGAAACCGATTTAACCCAGTTTTTGAAGGACGACTACACCTATCTCGCAGTGGAAATTATTCATCAGCAAGATCGCCAATACGCCTTATTGGAAATCCCTTCGGATAAAGTGCCGCGATTTATCGATCTGCCGGCCGAGCCACCTCGACGTCGTAAGCCGATGATCCTGTTAGATAACATCATGCGATACTGCTTAGACGATATTTTTAAAGGCTTTTTCGATTACGACCAGCTCAATGCCTACTCGATGAAGATGACCCGCGATGCTGAATATGATCTGGTCACGGAAATGGAGTCGAGCCTGCTGGAGCTTATGTCATCCAGCCTGAAGCAGCGTCTAACTGCCGAGCCAGTACGGTTTGTTTATCAACGGGATATGCCGTCAGAAATGGTCTCCTTGCTCTGTGAAAAGCTTTCGATCACTAACTTCGACTCGATTCTCCCCGGCGGGCGTTACCATAACTTTAAAGATTTCATAAAATTTCCCAATGTCGGGAAATCGAATCTCGAAAATAAAGCCCTCCCCCCTATTCGTCATAAAGGGTTTAATCCGTTTCGTAACGGCTTCGATGCCATCCGTGACCGGGATATTTTGCTCTATTACCCTTATCACACCTTTGAGCATGTTTTGGAGTTTTTACGCCAAGCCTCGTTTGACCCCAGCGTATTAGCCATCAAGATCAATATTTATCGGGTCGCTAAAGACTCCCGCATTATGGATGCGATGATCCATGCGGCGCATAATGGTAAAAAAGTCACGGTCGTGGTCGAACTCCAAGCGCGTTTCGATGAAGAAGCTAATATCTATTGGGCCAAACGCCTCACCGAAGCTGGGGTTCACGTTATATTTTCTGCCCCCGGATTAAAAATCCACGCCAAACTTTTCCTAATTACGCGCCGAGAAGGCGACAAAGTGATCCGCTATGCGCATATCGGTACCGGTAACTTTAATGAGCGCACGGCAAGAACCTATACCGATTACTCTTTGCTCTCCAGTGATGCGCGGATTACCAATGAAGTACGGCGGGTCTTTAACTTTATTGAAAACCCTTATCGACCGGTCAATTTTGAATACCTCATGGTGTCACCGCAGAATACGCGGCAGACGCTCTACCGACTGATCGATACCGAAATCGCCCACGCTCAGCAAGGGCTACCAGCGGCGATTACCTTAAAAATTAACAACCTCGTCGATAACGGCTTAATTGATCGGCTATATGCTGCCTCCGGTGCTGGCGTAAAAATCAATCTCTTAGTCCGGGGCATGTGCTCACTGATCCCCAATATCCAAGGGATTAGCGAAAACATTCATATTTACAGTATTATCGACCGCTATCTTGAGCACGACCGCGTGTATGTGTTTGAGAATAATGGCGACCCAAAGGTCTTCCTTTCGTCGGCAGATTGGATGACGCGCAATATCGATAACCGTATCGAAGTCGCGGTGACTATCCTCGATCCTAAGGTCAAACAGCAGATTTTAGATATCATCGCAATCCTCTTTAGTGACACGGTTAAAGCAAGAATTATTGATAAAGAGCTAACAAACCGCTATCGTCCGCGCGGTAACCGCCGTAAGGTTCGGGCGCAGATTGCCATCTATAACTATATTAATACCATTGAAAACACCGACTAACTTATGCCTATAAGCCAAAATAGCCCTGAAAAACCTCAAGAATTTGCAGCCATTGATTTGGGATCGAACAGCTTCCATATGGTCATCGCACGCGTGGTTGATGGTGCCATTCAAGTTCTTGGCCGTTTAAAACAACGCGTCCATCTCGCTGATGCGATTACCCTCGATAATCAACTCACCGAAGAAGGGATTGAGCGTGGCTTAAGCGTGCTCGCGCTTTTTGCAGAACGTCTTCAGGGCTTTGACCCCGCCAATGTGTCGATTGTGGGGACACACACCTTGCGGGTCGTCGATAACGCAGAAGAATTTCTTAAGCGTGCTGAAGAAGTGATTCCTTACCCTATCGATGTGATCTCGGGTAACGAAGAAGCACGCCTTATCTTTATGGGCGTAGAACATACCCAGCCCGAGAAAGGTCGCAAATTAGTGATCGATATCGGTGGCGGATCGACCGAACTGGTGATTGGCGAAGATTTCGAACCGCAGCTTATCGAGAGTCGCCGCATGGGGTGCGTGAGTTTTAGTAAACTTTACTTCCCTGGCGGTAAAATCAGTCATGACAATTTCCGTCGTGCTCGCCTCGCGGCAGTTCATAAATTAGAAACCCTCACCTGCCAGTACCGCCAAGCGGGATGGCAAGTGGCAATGGGTGCCTCAGGGAGCATTAAGGCTGCCTGTGAAGTGTTGGCCGCGTTAGGTGAAAAAGAGAAAGTGATCACCCGTGACAGCCTCGCCCTGCTCTGGGAGAAGATCAGCCAATTCGATAACATGGATGAACTGGACTTACCTGGTCTGTCAGACGACCGAAAATCGGTCTTTGTCCCGGGATTAGCCATCCTTAGCGGCATCTTCGATGCGTTGCAAATCAAAGAGCTACTTTATTCAGATGGCGCGCTGCGTGAAGGCGTCCTTTATGAGATGGAAGGCCGTTTTCGCCATCAGGATATTCGTAAGCGTACCGCACTGAGCCTGGCTGAGCATTATGTCGTCGATCGCGACCAAGCCAAACAGGTACTGGAAACGACCCGTTTATTGCACCGTCAATGGGAAAAACAGAATCCGAAGCTGGCCAACAAGGCGCTCACTGCGTTGTTGGAGTGGGCTGCGATGTTACATGAGGTGGGGCTGACCATCAATCACAGCGCCATGCAGCGCCACTCGGCCTATATTTTACAGCATTCGAATATGCCGGGCTTCAGTCAGCAACAGCAACTCTTACTGGCAACCTTAGTGCGTTTTCACCGTAAAGGCATTAAAACCGACGATGTACCGCGTTTTACCGCCTTTAAGCGTAAGCAATTTTTACCGCTTATTTTCCTATTACGCTTAGCTATCTTGTTGAATAACCAGCGCCAAGCCACGACTCGTCCAGAAAAACTGTTACTGCATACCGACGAAGGTCATTGGACCCTGATCTTCCCGAAAGAGTATTTCAACCAAAATGCCTTAGTGCAATTAGATCTGGAACGCGAACAAGCTTATTGGTCTGAGGTCACCGGCTGGCAGTTAAATCTAAGCGAAGAAAAATAGCGCTACGCTGAGGTAAGTATGACAACACGCCCACTCCAACAACATCATCTAACGGCTCCGCATCCCGAAGTAGTGGCGTTAGTACCTCGATTAATCGAGGGGGAGATTTTGGATCTTGGCTGCGGGTCTGGTCGGCATGCCCTTTACCTCCAGCAGCAGGGGTTTGCCGTGACTGCATGGGATAATGACCCGCTAGCGGTACACCGCTTAACGCAACAGACGCCCCAAGCGGCACCGGCGGGAATCACTGTTGCAACCCCGGACCTGAATCATCATCGCTTCAACGGCCAATACCATGCAATTCTGGCCATTGATACTTTAATGTATTTGCAGCCCTCGGCTATCGGCCAGTTGATTGCTGATATGCAAGCGGCCACCCTTAAAGGCGGCTATAACCTTATTATCTGCCCGATGCACGATGAAGACTCAGCCGGGTCGATCGCCTTCCCGTTTAGTTTCCGTTCGGGGGAGTTAAGCCACTATTATCGACGTTGGCATATTGTTCACTATCATGAACAGCGAGCGACGTGGGCTTCCCCCGACGCACCGACTGAACCAATTACCCTTCGCTTTGCCACCTTATTGGCACAGAAAATCTCGATTAAAGAGTTGTAATCATTTGCAGGGGTAACAACGTTGACCGTCACCCCATCCCTAACCTTGGAATCTTTTTGATGAGTCACTCACCCTTAAGTCGTCAGAAAAAGAAAAGCGGATCATTGATTCGAATTGTCTTCTGGTTAAGTCTAGTATTACTGGTGGCCCGCCTGATTTGGGTCCTCCCTGCTGCGTTCGATCATCATCGGGCAAAACAGGAGAGCACCGGAACGGAAACCAAGGTCTCAGCCCCCTCTCAGGCTAAGTCTAGCCCCTAATTAATGACAGTAAGGACAGCTTAGCCCTGCTGAGAATCACAAAGGATGTAATATGTCAGAAGTCTATAGTCAGTTACTGGCTCAACGCCGCCAGATAATTTTAGAGTTAGTGCTTAACAACCCTTTGTTGGTTGATAGCCTGCTTGAGCCTGAAAAAAAATTAAACGACTCACAGATCGAACAGGTCACCCAACAGAAGCAATTGCTGGCCGAGACAATTTTGCTGCTGCATGCCGCGGATATTGCAGACATCTTGGAGTCACTGCCTGAAGAAGCGCGGCAAGCGGTATGGCAGATTATTCCCGTTGAGAGTCGCGGGCGAATTTTAGTCGAGGCCTCTGAAACGGTATGGGAAAGCCTGATTGAGTGTATGAGCGATAAGCAGACCTTACAAGCTATCGCTCCCCTCGACCTTGATGACCAAGCATGGTTATCACGCTTTTTATCGCGCGATCTGACCGGAAAGTTACTGACCGGTCTCGAGCCGAAACAACGCGCGCGTATTCTACAGCTGATCGGTAAAGATCGGGGTGGCGTGGCGCAGGTGATGGACTTCAATATTATCACTGTGCGGCCAAATGTTACGCTTGGCGTAGTACAGCGCTATCTGCGTCATCTGAAGAAAATCCAAAATGGTACCGATAAAATCTTTATTATCGACCACCAAAATCAATTGCTTGGCGAGCTGCTGCTCACCGATATTCTGCTCCATACCCCTCATGCACAGGTATTGGACGTCATGAACCCGCATCCGGTGACCTTCCAGCTGGATGAACAAGCTGAAAATGCTGCCAGTGCCTTTGAACGGTACAACCTTATCTCCGCGGCAGTGACCGACAATGAAGGGAAATTGATTGGTCGGATTGCGATTGAAGACATTATCGACTTGGTTAACCAAGAGAACGAGAATAACATCCGGAAGATGGGTGGGATACGTGAAGAAGAAGACGTGTTCGCCCCGGTAGCCAAGTCGGTCAGAAACCGCTGGGCGTGGTTAGCCCTCAACCTCTGTACCGCCTTTGTCGCCTCGCGCGTCATCGGGTTATTCGAAAATACTATTGCTCACCTTGTCGCGTTGGCCACGTTAATGCCAATCGTCGCCGGGATTGGTGGTAACACCGGTAATCAGACCATCACTATGATTGTGCGTGCCTTGGCCCTGCATCAGATCGAACCGAGTAACTTCTCCTTCCTGTTTTTACGCGAGATTGGCGTTGCGCTGATTAACGGTATTCTCTGGGGCGGCGTAATGGGCGGTATCACTTACTTGATGTACCACAATCTAGCTCTCAGCGGCGTGATGATGTTGGCGATGGTGCTTAACCTGTTACTCGCAGCCTTTATGGGCGTCATGATCCCACTGATTATGACCAAACTAAAACGTGACCCAGCCATCGGTTCTAGCGTGCTGATTACTGCCACCACCGATACCGGCGGCTTCTTTATTTTCTTAGGATTAGCCACCCTGTTCTTATTGCACTAATCCCCCCTGTGGCACGGTTCGCGCCGTGCCCCCGCTTTTAACTTTTTATTCACTGTAAAATGGAACCGGTTTGTGATTTATCATCAGAACCATTGCTGCGCTTAGCGGCAAAAATGTTTCAAAATTTAATTATTCAAATAAATGAATAATTAATCCAAATCAGGCTAACTAATCATTGCCCCCCCACTAAAAAGGCTCTATATTGGCCGCGCTTTTTTTAGCACACACTTTTAATTATTCTATTTAATCAATTGGGACTGAACGCAGTCTTGGTTGTGGGAGAGATATGATGACGGATAAGGTCCGTATTGAAACTTTAGATGCCACCTCTTTCAAGGGGAACAACGATCAATTCTTGGCGCGTCAAGCAGAGTTTGAATCGAATGTCAGAAGTTATCCACGCAAGTTGCCTTTAGCCATTGCTAAGGCCAACGGCGTCTGGATCACCGACGTTGAGAACAAAGATTATCTTGACTGTCTGGCTGGAGCAGGAACCTTAGCATTAGGCCATAATCATCCTGATGTCCTGCAAAGCATCCAAAATGTTATAAGCAGCGGCTTACCGTTACACACTCTTGATCTAACGACTCCGTTAAAAGATCAATTCTCAGAATATCTCCTCTCTTTGCTCCCTCACCAGGGTAAAGATTATTGTCTACAATTCACCGGCCCAACCGGTGCAGATGCTGTCGAAGCTGCTCTCAAACTGGCGAAAAAGACCACGGGCCGAAACAGCGTCATCAGCTTCTCTGGCGGCTACCATGGTATGACCCACGGTGCGCTATCGGTTACCGGAAACCTAGGACCGAAAGAAGCCACCAGTGGCATGATGACTGAAGTTCAGTTTATGCCTTACCCACATCTTTATCGCTGCCCGCTGGGGATTGGCGGTCAAGCCGGTATCGATGCGTTAAGCTACTACTTCGAAAATCTGATTAATGATGTCGAAAGCGGCGTTCGCAAGCCTGCTGCGGTGATCTTAGAAGCCGTTCAAGGCGAAGGTGGGGTTAACCCAGCACCGGTCGAGTGGTTACAACGTATTCGTAAAGTGACCCAAGAACACGGCATCTTGTTGATTGTCGATGAAGTGCAAGCAGGCTTCGCTCGTACCGGCCGTTTCTTCGCCTTCGAACACGCAGGAATCGAACCGGATATTATCGTGATGTCAAAAGCGGTTGGCGGGGGTTTACCGCTCGCAGTACTTGGCATTAAGAAAGAGTTCGATGCGTGGTCACCGGGCCACCACAGCGGGACTTTCCGCGGTAACCAACTGGCGATGGCCACCGGTCTTACCACGCTAAAAATCTTGAAAGAGCAAGACATTGCGGGTCAAGTCGCGGTCAAAGGCGAGTGGTTAAAGGCACAGTTAACCCAACTGCAAAAACGCTTCCCGCAAATCGGTCATATCCGTGGCTTAGGCTTGATGATTGGTATGGAAATTGTGAAGCCGCAAGAAGCTACCGACCACTTGGGTTGCCACCCTGCTGACCCTGAATTAGCGGTACTGCTGCAGAAGAAATGCTTCGAAGCAGGTCTGATCTTAGAACGCGGCGGACGTCACGGTTGCGTGTTACGTTTACTGCCATCACTACTGATCAGCCAAGTTGAATTGACCTTATTCCTCGAAAAATTCGAGCAAGCGCTATTAAGCGCTGGCCTTCAACCTCAGGGATAAGACAACAATGTCAACCACTAACACGATTCTGACGGGTTCGCCAGAGAGCCTTCAGGCCTACCAAGAAGTGATGACCCAGAGCCAGCAAGCGGTCGCCGCTTGGCTGCAGCAGCCGGAAATGTATCAAGGTAAATCCGTCGCGGCACTACGCGAGCGCATTGCCTTACAGTTCACGGCTGAAGGGTTAGGAAATAAAGAAGCGATTGATCGTGCTGTCGAATATTTCTTAAAAGACAGTCTAGCGGTCCATCACCCACAGTGTGTGGCGCATTTACACTGCCCGAGTTTGGTGATTAGCCAAGCGGCGGAAGTGTTTATCAATGCCACAAACCAAAGTATGGATTCTTGGGATCAAAGCCCATCTGCCACGATTATGGAAGTAAAACTGGTCGAATGGCTACGCAGCCAAATCGGCTACCCGGCGGGTGAAGCCGGGGTTTTCACCAGTGGTGGAACCCAGAGCAACATGATGGGACTGATGTTGGCCCGCGATGCATTTTTCGCTCGCCGTGGTCACTCAATCCAACAAGATGGCTTACCGAATAACCTGCGTAACTATAAAGTGTTCTGTTCTGAGCACGCGCACTTTTCTGTGCAGAAAAATATGGCGCTAATGGGCCATGGTTACCAGTCGGTAGTGCAGATCAAAACCGATGACTGTTCACGTATCGACCTGAATGATCTGTTGGAGAAACTAGCAACCGCGAAAAGCCAAGGTGAAGAAGTGATGGCTATCGTGGCCACCGCTGGGACAACCGATGCGGGCGCCATTGATAATCTTACCGCTATCACCACCTTAGCAGCGGAGCAAGGTATCTGGGTACACGTCGATGCAGCATGGGGCGGCGCCTTACTACTTTCGGAGAAATATCGTCACTGGTTAGCCGGATTAGAGCAGGCTGACTCTGTCACGTTAGATTTCCATAAGCAATATTTCCAAACCATCAGTTGTGGCGCGTTCTTACTGAAAGATCCGAAGCACTATGAGTTAATGCGCTATCAAGCAGCGTACCTTAACTCAGAGTTCGATGAAGCGCAGGGCGTCCCTAACCTAGTGTCCAAATCATTGCAAACCACTCGTCGTTTCGATGCATTGAAACTGTGGATGGGGCTCGAAGCGCTAGGACAAAAACAGTATGCCGCGATCATTGATAATGGCGTCACATTAGCGCAAGACGTTGCCGCCTATGTTGAGAGCATGACCGAAGTAGAATTGGTGATGAAGCCTCAGCTGGCGAGTGTCCTGTTCCGTGTGCGTCGTGAAGGCTTGGACGATCAGCAGCTCGCGCTGTTCAATCAGAGAATTGGCGATGCACTGCTTGATTCTGGACGAGCAAATGTCGGTGTCACTGAACATAATGGCGTGACCTGTCTGAAACTGACGTTACTGAACCCTACCGTAACGTTAGACGATATCAAAACGCTGTTAGCGTTAGTCTTGCAAACGGCAGAAACGTTATAGTTATAAAAAAAGTCCCTTTTGGGTAATGCCAGTCAGTTACTTAACTGACTGGCATTTTTTTCGCGTTTTGGATACTTACTAGGTCTCACCTTCACCACTTTAGGAAAGGTCTGTCGCTAGTTATCGTTAGTATCACCAACGATTCCATAGCCTCCCAATAATACCCTAATTCTGGAATTCTACCCGGTGAGGCCCCTCGAAGGGCAGTAATGTCATCATTACCAAGCTGCACGACTCTGTGAAGCTTAACTTCTTTGGCCAGTACCCCTTTAAGGTTGTCGCCATTTTAATCATCTGAAAGCGAAAAAATATATCAGTAGTACTACACTAGATGTAAGGCAACACTTTATATTTCACCCCGCTATTTAATTTATCCAAGTTCCTGTCGGTCAATCTCTATATACATGGGTTTAGATATTTTATTCTTTTAATTATTTAGAATTTTATACTATAAGGATTTTGAAGTTTTATCATGGCAAGAGTTACTGTTCATTGTCCTTGATGCCAATCTGCTGAAGTCTAAGGTCATGGTCAAAACCCTAAAGACCAAGATCGGTTTCGTTACCGTGACTGTCATCGGGTGTTTATACTTCATTATACCTATGAAGTTCTTAAGCCTGACGTCAAAGCACAGATTACCTAAATGGCATTCAATAGTGCGAGAGTCCGTGACACGGCAAGAAGGCTCAATATGAGTATTAATGCCGTTATCCGCACTTTAAAAACTCTCACCGAGACGAATAACCTCTTCACCGATTGTGCATGCTGATATTGCTCTTATCTTGTGAACTTGATGAGCAATGGAGCTTTGTTGGCAGTAAAGCACGAGCACACTGGCTCTAGTATGCTACAATACCAAAAACTCTGGTGTGTTGGCTATATATTCGGACCAAGAACAGATGAGACCTGTTGTGAATTGCTCTCTCTGCTTACACCGTTTACTATAGGTACAATACCTAGCGTTAACTAAGCTAGCTATGCCAGAGAAGTGCCAAAAAATAAGCATCTGACGGGAAAATTTTTTACGCAACGTATTAAGCGAAACAATCCCACCCCAGGACCCGAATTAAGCGCCAAGCTCGAAAAACAATTTTTTCGCATGCTCCAATGAGCTGCATGAAAAAGTAATCAGTGCCTTCACTGAAATAAACACATTCGTTCCTGAACAGTTTAATACTAACCGTAAGTGATAAGCAAAATCGCTAGTTGGAAATATAGTAAATTTGGATACTTTCGCTTGCTATGCAAATATTTTAAATAGGTAAGGTTAGGTAACACATAGCTAGCTGGAGAACTATCACCTCTCTGCTATAATCTACTGTTTTATATCAAACAGGAATTATTAACCATAATTGATATCAAACGCATGACGACTATTCTATTGTGCGCGTAAAGTGGGATTATGGTAAATCCCATGGATATCCGCCCAATTTACGATAACATCCGAGATATAGTGCCAATGACCAGAAGTGCTTTTACCGTTACAGATTATGCCTTCATCCAGTAGAAAATGGTGGACAATATACGGAAATAAAAGCTACAGAAGCGCCTCAAAAATACCAACAGGCGCAAAACCAGAAAATAGGCAAAGCCGGTTTTTTACCAACATAGTCAATAAAAATATCAGAATTAAGTTTTGGTATGATTTTGCATAATTATTACCACCCCGCGGAAAATCCGGCCCCCGATGTTGAATTACCCGATGAATCCCATGCTACATTCAATCGAACATTTGTATTCGTTGAAGTCTTATACTGTGTGCCTACAGCCATAGCATTCCCATTCTTATAATTTCCCACACCCACACCAAAAGAAAAATTATTTTCCGCAACATACGGTATGGATGCAATCGCTGTTGAACTTGCAATTGCAGCATTCATTCTATTACTTAATCTATTAATTTTATTATCCATAGTTTTTAACCTCCGTTCACTATCGCTGTAATAATTACTAAAAACGTCATTAGTATATTTATTGGCAGAAGAAAGAGTGGATGCATCACCGCTAATCCTTGCCTGCGACTCGGCAGTGACTTGGTTATCAGTGTATTTATTTGCAGAAGAAAGAGTGGATGCATCACCGCTAACCCTTGCCTGCGACTCGGCAGTGACTTGGTTATCAGTGTAATTATTTGCAGAAGAAAGAGTGGATGCATCACCGCTAACCCTTGCCTGCGACTCGGCAGTGACTTGGTTATCAGTGTAATTATTTG
>Ga0308162_1000875_pt1 | contig 27651 bp, 22 predicted proteins | sample PhySR2_FD_201370 | JGI IMG/M metagenome (GOLD analysis project Ga0308162, IMG submission 201370) | Phyllosphere microbial communities from UC Gill Tract Community Farm, Albany, California, United States - DLSLS.R2 | ecosystem: Host-associated > Plants > Phyllosphere > Unclassified | place: USA... | reverse complement strand
ATTCTGGCTCATTAATCTTCTGACTAAAAATTTACTCAAATAAACTTCGAGAAATTTCTACCATTCAATCAATGAAAATTATTTCGATCGATCAACCAGTAAAAATCCACACAAGTTGTTCTTCATATTCTCTTAATGATCTTCTTACTGCTTCGTCAGCAGCAAGCTAGGTCGGCTATATTACGCTTTCTTTTCAGAAAGTCAACTGGTAATTCAGATTATTTTAAACCTATCTAACAAAACCCGACTTAACTATATTTAACTAAGTTGCTGTTTTATCATAAGTTTTAATCTTCATCACCGCCGATGGATGTGCATTATAGGCCATTTATTTCTCAACGCAAGCGGTATTTTATAAAATATCTTTCATCTGGATAATTCTTAAACAAAACATCTTTTTTTCACCATATTTCAAACAAATTTGCTTTAATAGTGTGATTCAAGGAACTGTTTAAGTAAGTTCTCATCAAATTTGTGGACCATTTGACTGCTTGTAGAAGTTTTAGGAATTTTTATGCCTCACTTTCATTTTTTATGGGCAAGCTTACTGGCTGCCGGTTTTGCTTCTTCTAGTTTCGCTCAGGAGATTGCCCAGCCTGTTTCGGCTTCAGCAGAACAGGTTCCTGATACTGAGGTGATTGATCCGGACCATCCGTCTCATCCTTCTCGTTTAGAAGCTTTAAAGCAGCTCAAGAATGTTACCCGTCAAGACTTAAAGGTAAATGCTAATGCAGCACAGCCTGAGGAGGTCAAAGATCCTTTACAACCTCTGAATCGTCAGATCTATGAATTAAACGATGCGCTTGATCGCACTATTATTCGACCGGTTGCTGTGCAATATGTAGAGAAAATACCTACTGATGTGCGGGGAACCTACCGTAATTTCCGCAAGAATTTAGGTGAACCCTGGAATGCAGTAAACCAGCTTATGCAAGGACGTCCGGCCCGCGCAGCAAAAACTCTTGGTCGCTTTACAGTAAATACCCTATCCAGTTTAGGTTTTGCTGATCCAGCGAGACGTGTAGGTTTAGAGAGTGAAGACGAGAACTTTGGTACAACTTTGGGCTACTGGGGAGTGCCGTCCGGGCCTTATCTGGTATTACCTGTTTTAGGTCCGAGTACTTTTCGTGATACTGTAGGTCGCGTAGTAGACAGCCAGGCGCGACCACAAAAATATATTTTTGAAGATCACGAAGGTCTTTACTGGGGGGACCAGATGCTACGTGGTATCGATATTCGTTCCCAGCTACTTGATGTTGAAGATGTCTTACAGGGCGACCGTTATGCGGCCATCCGTGATATTTATTTACAGCGTAAAAACTATGAGATTGCCCAGAAAAAAGGCACTGATGCTGAAATCACTTTTATTGATGATGAAGCAGATGATGAAAATGCGGATCCTGAAATTATCTCGGATTAACTAATTGATAAATAGTTTTGCTAGATCCTTTCTAGTTACTCTAGCAACACTTTGATTTATATAATTAGTATATCTATTATGATGAACTTAAAATTTGTTTAAAACAGGTAAATCAACGCCTCTTATGTATTTTATTCAGCCCACTCGCCCTATTCCTTATTTGGATCGGGCTTTACATGCGCTTCCGAATCTGCAAATGATTCATATTGAGGATATCGATTTATACGACCCGACAATTATTGCAATTGCAGATGTAGAAGATTTCCTGGTTTATCAGTGGAATTTACCTACTGTAGTTATTGCTTTTCAGCATGAGGGGGCTGCACTTGCCAAAGCCTGGGAACAGGGAGCGTTAGCTGGCTGGATTTGGAATGATCTACCGGATCAGCCTGATCAGGCGTTGTTAAAAATAGATGCACAGTATAAACGTAATCAGGATAGTCGTGATCTGCCCTCAGCCGCAGAACTGCAAAAACGTCTTTTACCTAATCCTTTAGCCTTAAAAGATTATGAAATAGAAACTTTTTTTCAACCTTCAGCCTATCTGTCCGGTGACTGGTATGACTACTGGAAGCTGAATGATAAAGAAATTATTTTCTATTTAGCAGATGTTTCAGGCCATGGGGTAACCAGCAGCTTGTTAACCTCATGGATGGCTGCCTTTCATGGACGCTCTAAAACACCCTGTGAACTGATCAAGAAACTAAACGGTATGCTGATGCAAGAAAATATTGAAAAGCATATCACCATGATTGCCGGAATTTTAAACCTCGAAACCCATCAACTCCGCTGGTCCAGCGCGGGACATTATCCGCCCGCTATTTTGTTTGAACCACATAAACCACCGAAAATTTTAAGTACGAGCAGCTTTCCATTAGGCTTGACAGATGATCTAGAAGTTGAAGAGTTTGAATGTTATCTGAACCAGCATGCACGGTTCATTATCTGTTCAGATGGCGCCCTTGAACCCTTTGATGGGCGTTTGAATGAACAGTTTGAACAACTGGTCCAACATCTGGAAAAACAGTCATTTGAGCCTCCGAGTCATGTTGCAGATGACATTGCTATCTTAAGTCTATGTCGAAAGAATTAACTGATTTTTCAATATAATACTCTTTAGCTATAGCTATGATGACTATCGGCCACTTGAGTCTGTAGCCCCCCTATGTGATAATTTTCATATCCTTCTCTGCAAATGGCATTTATATGTCAACAGGTCATGTTGAATATGCAAGCTTGAATGGAACGCATATTTTCAAACTTATTGGTGAAGTGCGAGCCCAATCTTGTATAAGTCTAGACAAACTACTTGGTAAAATTGAGCAACAAGCAGGTGTCGTGGGTGCAATCGTCGATTTGACCCAGACCACTTTTATTGACAGTACTGTATTAGGTATTTTGGCGAAGCTGGGCTTAAAACTTAAGCAGACCCATAATATTCAGGCTGTCATGCTCTCTACCAATTCCGATATTACGACTCTGGCCAATAGTATGGGGCTGGGGCAGGTTTTTGTAATTTTAAATTACTGCGGTGATCCAAACGTTTGCACACGTACACTTGTTGAAGAGCATGTAACTCATGGTGCTATGTTGACTACTGTACTCGATGCTCACCGAACCCTAATGAAACTCAACCAGAATAACCAGAACATGTTTGAACCTCTGGTGAAACAGTTGCAAAAAGAACAGGATACACTGGATCAGGTATCTGAACGTAAAAATGCGCCTTCGACCTGAAGCCTAAACAAACGGAGTAACTGATGCCATTACTTTCTGTTGTTCAAATGAATTCCCAAAATCTGATTGAAGATAACTTCATCGAGATTGAACGTTTGATGCAGCAGAGTAAGGCTGAAGGTGCCGAGCTTATTGTATTTCCGGAAAATTTCGTCTGTTTTGCAGCAGGTAAACAGCGTGAAACGGCTGAACAGTTTGAACATATTCAGCGCCGGTTAGAGCAGCTGGCACATCATTATAATCTTTGGATCATTGCAGGTACATTGCCCTGCCCGTTTCGTCCTGATGGCTCTACCATAAAAGATGGTCGGGTACGTACGACCAGTTTATGTATCAGTCCGGAAAAAACCGAAGGACGTTATGACAAAATTCATCTGTTTGATGTTCAGGTTGGGGATGCTGTAGGTGGTTACCAGGAATCTAAAGTATTTGAACCTGGTGACGAGCCTGTAGTTATTCATACACCATTTGGCCAAATCGGGCTTATGGTGTGTTATGACCTTCGCTTTCCAGAGCTGGCTCTAACCCTACGTCAGCGTGGTGCTAATATTTTAACTGCGCCAGCTGCTTTTACTTACACTACAGGCCAATTACACTGGCAGTTACTTTTACAAGCTCGCGCAATGGATAGCCAATGTCAGGTTTTAGGTGCAGCGCAGCAGGGTTGGCATGGTGAAAAGCGCCAGACTTGGGGACATACAGCCGCAGCAGACTCACGCGGCCAGCTGCTGGCTATGGTTAACAATGAAGGTCCGGGCCTGATTACCGTTCCTTTTGACCTGCAAGAACAGCAGTCTGTACGTAGCTCTATGCCTCTCATGCAACATCGAAAACTGGTCACGTTCTGATTTAATTTAGTTTTAGATTTTTTTACAAAAAAACCAATTTATTCTGGTCTTTAATACGCCACGATAACACTACAACTATTCGCTTATAGGTAATAAAATGGCTTTAGAAAAAGTAGTTTATCGTGCACATGCAAAAGCAACAGGTGGCCGTGATGGTCGCGCAACCTCATCTGACGAGATTTTAGATGTAAAACTGGCTGTACCAAAGGAAATGGGCGGTCCTGGTGGTGGCACTAACCCTGAACAATTATTTGCGGCTGGCTACTCTGCCTGCTTCTTGGGTGCAATGAAATTTGTTGCGGGCCGTGATAAATATAGCATGCCTAGAGATGCTTATATTAACGGCGAAGTAGGAATTGGGCCGATACCGACCGGTTTTGGTATTGAAGTCACACTTAATATTCATTTAGAAGGAATGGACCAGACTGAAGCGGAAAAACTGGTTGAAGCTGCTCATATTGTCTGTCCATATTCAAACGCGACTCGCAATAATATTAATGTTGATTTAAAAATTACGACTTAAAAGTAAAATGGCATTATAAAATTCAAAAACAGAATTTTATAATGCCCTGATTAATATTCTTATAAAATGACTTATTCGGCTGCTTCATTGGTAACACGAAGCACTTCTTCTAAAGTTGTCTTACCCTGCAATACTTTACGCAAGCCGTCTTCGCGAATTGAACCTGCATGTCTGCGGGCAAAATTTTCCAGCTCATACTCTGCTGCATTCCCATGAATCAGACGGCGCATCTGCTCATCAATCGGAACAATCTCATAAATAGCTGTACGCCCAGTAAAGCCGGTATGGGCACAGTGTTCGCAGCCCTTAGGTACAGGTAAACGAACTGGTTCTATCTGTTCAAAAGAGTTAAAGATATGCTGCTCAAAACTATCAGCCTCACGCCAATTAACACAATGTGCACATAAAGTACGTACCAGACGCTGAGCCACCACACCAATTAAAGAACTTGAAAGTAAAAAAGGTTCAATACCCATATCTTTTAGACGTGTTACTGCACCAATGGCGGTATTGGTATGGAGTGTAGAAAGTACAAGGTGGCCGGTCAAAGAGGCCTGTACTGCGATTTCAGCTGTTTCCAGATCACGAATTTCCCCGACCATAACCACATCTGGGTCCTGACGCAGCATAGCTTTTAAAGCCCGCGCAAAAGTCATATCTACTTTGGTATTAACCTGGGTCTGGCCAATTCCTCCAAGTTGGTATTCAATAGGATCTTCGGCTGTCAGGATATTACGGCTACCATCATTCAGATCAGACAAGGTCGCATATAAAGTCGTAGTTTTACCGGAACCGGTTGGTCCGGTCACCAGAATAATACCATGGGGTCGGTGCACCAAAGTTTTTAACCGTTCATAATCTTCTGCAATCAGGCCGAGATGCGTCATATTAAGACGACCCGCCTGTTTGTCGAGCAGACGCATAACAACCCGCTCACCATGCGAAGAAGGTAAGGTCGAAACACGAACATCAACTTCGCGTCCGGCAAGACGAAGTGAAATACGGCCATCTTGTGGAATACGTTTTTCGGCAATATCCAGACGGGCCATTACTTTAATCCGGGACACCAGCAAAGGTGCAAGCTCCCGCCGTGGCTGAACGATTTCTCGCAACTGTCCATCGACCCGCAGACGAACTGAAAGTTTTTTCTCAAAAGATTCAATATGGATATCGGATGCACCGACACGAATTGCCTCAGACAGCAAGGCATTAATCAGACGAACGATGGGTGCATCATCTTCCTGATCCATCAGGTCTTCTGCTTCAGGTACCTGATCTGCCAGGCTCAGCAAATCCGGATGGTCTTCGAGCCCTGCAGCTACCTGCTGTGATTCACCGGTATCACCGGCATAACTGGATCCTAATAAACTATTGAACTCTTGCGCACTGCATAACTGATAATGTACCGGGCGGCCCAGTAGCCGACGAGCCTCCTGCAAAGCAAGGGGAGTCGTGTCTTCACGACGCATGATATAGACTTGGTCCCCTTCATAACGCAAGATGACGCCATGACGTTTTGCAAAACTGTAAGGTATTTGTAGTTGTTTAAGTATTTGCATCACAACTTATAATAATAGAAAAATTGGTTTTGAGTGTACTCTATGCATATGACAGCGTGAAGTCTGTTTTTTGCTAAAGATGTGATGAAAGGAATAACTGGTCTTGACAAATTACAATGAAAATTTCGAGCCTGAATCTTCTACTATCAAGTGGTGGGGTGAACAGCAATTTGATATGAACCAGAATAAAGCCTGGCAGTTCGGTTCATTATTTTTTCGTCTGACTCGCAGTCAGCGCGAGTGGCAACTTGAATATCATCGACCACAGTTTCAGCATGATGATGAGCAGGAATGGCGTATCATTGAAGAACCAGATTTTATCTTTCCACAGCCGGTTGAGATTGAACGTTATATGTTTAAAAAAACACATAGCAAATTCCAGCTCATGCCTCGTCTGGCTGACCGCTCTGTCGTAATTAAACCGGTCAATCCGATTTACATTCCAGCAGGGCAACGCGGTACGCTTTATATCAGCACTCCCTTATGGATTGCAGGTTTTGTAGAAAGTCAGCGAGATCCTTTATTCGATTTACCGGTCATTCTTTCTAAAGATACCTGGTTTGGCCCAGACCAGCGTACTGGTGAAATGTGCTATGCCACTGCAGTGGATGGCCGTACTGAACTAAGCCAGCTTAAACCACGTGCTTTTCGTGCCGTAACCCCTATTCATTTTCATAATACCAGCAATCAGCAGCTGCGTTTTGACCGCATGAATGTGCCTGTACCTGCCTTACCTTTGTTTTATAGCGAAAAAACTGGCCGTTTATGGACTTCACAAATTAAAGTTCTGCATGAAGGACTGGACCGTCCTCCGCGGGTAAGAATTGAAAACCAGACCCCGCCTCTGGCTGGCGAAGTTCAGTATATCCATCCCCCGCGCTCTCCAGGTGGAGCACTATTTAACATGTTTGATTCATTTTTCTAAGAGGTGGTCATGGCTGATACAAATATTCCAAAAGAAGTGACCCAAAGCCTTAAAGGAATCTTTACCAATATTAATCTGGACCGTTTAAGTGAAATCTTGGTGGGGCTGGTACTTTGCCTGATTGGTTTCTTGATTGCCCGGGTAATTTCTAATACTTTTATCCGTACGGTAGGTTTACGTTTTAATGCTCATCAGCGCCTGGTCTGGCGCCGCGGTATTTTTTATTTTATCTTTCTGCTTTTTGTAATTGCCAGTTTGAAGGAAGCCGGTTTCAAACTTAGCGTTTTTCTTGGCGCCGCCGGCATTTTAACAGTAGCTTTAGGTTTTGCTTCGCAGACTTCTGCGACCAACCTGATCAGCGGTCTATTCCTGATTGGTGAAGGCTCCTTTGAGGTCGGTGATACTATCCAGATTACTCTCATCCGTGGCCATGTGATTGAAGGCGAGGTTCTGTCAATTGATCTGCTTTCGGTCAAATTGCTTACCCTCGATAATGTTTATGTGCGTTTGCCGAATGAACAGCTGATTCGGGCACCGGTCATGAATCTGTCAAAATTTCCCATACGGCGTATTCCTATTACCCTCGCGATTAATTTCCATGAAGATATTATTAAAGTACGGGAAGTTCTGCTGGAAGTTGCCAATAAGTATCCTCTGGTTTTGGACGAACCTAAACCGGCAGTGACAGTAACGGCATTTCGAGAATCATCAATTGAACTATTGTTCGCAGTATGGTGTAGCCGGGAAAATTACCTGCAGGTCCGTGATGAAATGCAGGAACTGATCCGTAATGGCTTTGTCGATAATCAGATTGAAATTCCTGTTCCCAAAATGGGCTTTGTTGACCGTCCCCCTCTCACTGCTGCATTGGCTAATGAAGATATTGATAGATATGCCAATGCCAGAGAAATAAAACGTGAGCCTAAACTTTAGGCTCATCATCTGTCGACTGTTGTATGGCAGGTGGTAGAGGTGCCAGGTAAGCAATAATCAGCATCACGATTCCGGCCCCAATAAACGAGAACACCCGGGTAATAGTGCCACTTTGCGATAGATCCAGAAAGACCAGTTTTGCCACTACAATAGCCAGTAAGGCTGCACCGATAAACCAGATCTGTCGCAACAAGCGGCGACTGGCCAGCGTCATCAGGATAAAAGCAAGGATAACCCACAACAGGGTTAAACTGAGCTGAACTGTCCCATTACTCCAAATTGCTGTTCCCCAAAGTGGCGTACCAATGTAATGATGTAAGCCACGTACCATGATACTGCTCATAACCAGCAAGCTCACCAGAATCGAACCAATCTTGAATGTCCATTCCAGATTTTTATCATGGAATCGATATTGATAAATCGCCCAGAGTAAACCAGCCATTATTCCAATCGAAAGCAGATCGGCAGGATTAAGAATTACTGTCCAGTAGGCATATTCAGCAACCTGAACATCAATGCTCAGGCCAGTCAGCCACAACAGACTTAAACACCACACTGTAATAGAATGCATCAGAAAAGGTGTTTTTGAGTAAATTGCCCAAGCGCCATACAATGCAGGAATTAAGCCCAGTGCCAGAAGTGGCGTTGTTGGCAAAATAGCCAAACCAGTAACAGCCAACAATAACCAACTAACCGCAGCCCAAAATTCTTTTACTGATTGACTGTTATGTTCAGGTTTTGCCCATAATGTTATAAAAGCAGTAACGGCCGAAGCAAACAGGAACGAATATTGAGACCCCGATGTACTCCATGCCAGATTAGTCCACAAATTTTCCTGCCAGATCGCAGCACCTAAAAATAATAAAAATAACGTATTGATAAATAACTGTACCGGTAACCAATTTACTTGGGTTTTCCAGTGCATAAATGCTGTAAATACTGCAGATAAAAGAGCTGCCATAGCCAGATATGGGCTTAAACCCTGCCCTTGCAGGCCAAGACTGTGTACAGCGGCGGCGGCTCCCGCATAAAGACCTAAAGCCAGTAAAATACAGCTTAATACACTGCTACTAAAATACTTTTCTTCAGAGGGCTGATGCTGTAACAGGTAATATACTGATATCAGCTGGGCAAACGCATAAATTGCTGTACTTAAAACCGGAAACTGGCTTTGGCTCCAGATCTGATAAAACAGAGTCACTGAACTTAGCAAAAGTAATGCTACGCCAATATAACGGCTAAATCGGTAGCGTTCAGTTACGCCCCAGACAATCAGAGCGGTGCCCTGTACGACCCAGCCAATGGTGCTCCAGTGTGCCCCTTGGGCCAGTGGAAAAATTAGCGCAATAAAAGCAACCGATAAAATAAAGAAACTTTTAGCGAGTAAAGATAGCTCCTGCTGTCGCTGACGAATCCAGAGTGTTAATCCGGCATAGATGAGCGCCAGCAAGGCAGCACCTAGAGTCAAAGCAAATGTGTTATCGCGCATTAACCAGGCATGCAGGGAAAAACCCAGCACGGGCACACTAAAGATCAGGCTCACATCAAGCAATGGCTGTAAACGGCCCTGTTCTTGCTCAGGATGGCTAAGTAATTGTCTTAAACTTAATGCGTGTTTACGTGCAATTAACTGGCTGTAGCGAATGCTTAGCCAGATAAAGAGCAGAATATGCAGCCAGATGATGAGATCAAGGATGAGATACTGTTTTGCTTCGCTATATATGACGATGACACTGCCACCTAACAGCATAGTGACGAAGAATGCAATGTGATTAAGAATTTTCCAGGACTGAACAAAATTAACTACAGCCACTGCCAGATTAATTAATAAATAATAGCCCAGCAAAAACACTGTATCCGGATGATACTGTGGAATGACCAGGGGCGCCGCATAGGCCATTCCTAAAGCTAGTATAGCCAGATAAACAGCATGCTGTTTGAGGCTCAAATAACTGGTCACTATCAACAGTGCTGCAAAGAGCATACTGGCTATAGACAGGCTGGCAATAACTCCATAATGATGGGCAAATACCAGTGTCAGGAAAATAACAGCGAGTCCTACCCCCTGTAATGCAACAGCAAATAAAAGATTTCTCTTTTGCAGGCTATAGCCAAAAAATGTAATAGCACCGCCAATACAAGCAATAAACCCTAAGCGAAAACCCAAGCTGAGTTGCCAGTGTTCACTGGCAAAGCGGAGTAATAATATGACTCCGATCATCAGCACTGCCACAGCGACTCGCAAGATTGGATTACCATGTACCATCCAGTTAATGGCAGGCTGCCACCAGCTTGAAGCAGCCGGTTCTGGTGCTACTGCTGGCACTCTATCTGGTTCGGTAACAGAAGATCCGGTATGAGCTGGTCCTGAAGGGAAAGTCTGTTCGGAAAGTATTTCTGCTTCTTGCCTGCTTTGCAGTTGCCGGGCGGGTAACGGAAGTAAAGAAGGTTCAGCCAGTGAATGATGCTGCTCCAGATTAGCCAAACGTTGTTGCAACCGATTAAGCAAATGAATCAGACAAATGATAAAAATTATAATTGCAAGCCAGAGCATACTGCGCCAGTCACTTAAATAAATCACTGCCCCAAACAGCACACTTGCATACATTCCTGCTTTTTGCCAAACCAGATCGGCTGCTGGCTGTATAAATTTCGCCCGCTGTTCTAGCTGCTGCAAACGCTGTTGCATATTTGAAACCAGCTGGATGAGTAATATGCTGAAAAATAAACTGGCGCCGACCATGCCAAGCTCAAAATTAACAACTGCAGAGCCAGCAAAAATAACGACAAGTATGATCAGAAGAAAAATGAAATATCCCTGCTTATCTTTGTTATACATGGGCAAATTGAGTATTCCTGTCCAATTTTGGCTATCTTAACCGATCTCTTATCAGATAAAAGAATTTGCATACAAACTGCTGCAAAATTCATATTCTGCATTGCAGAGAAAATTCACGTAGAATAAAGCCATTCGATTGTAAGGAAGTATTCAATGCCACCATTTGTCTTGGTTGATGGGTCCTATTTTTTATTCCGGGCATTTCATGCGCTGCCTCAATTAACCACTTCAACCGGGTTACATACCAATGCAATCCGTGGCGCGATTTCTGCAATACAAAAACTGATGCGCCGCATCCAGCCCACCCATATGGCTGTAATTTTTGATACACCCGAGCCTACTTTCCGCCATGAGCTGTCGCCACTTTATAAAGGTGACCGCCCAAGCATGCCAAGTGAACTCTCCCAGCAGATTCCTTATCTGCATGCCCTGATCCGGGCTTTAGGTATTCCCCTTTATTCCCTGCCGGGTGCCGAAGCTGATGACATCATTGGAACACTGGCAAAACGCGCTGAAGCTGCCGGCCATCAGGTCCTGATCTCTACTGGTGACAAGGATATGGCACAGCTGGTCACAGATAAAGTGACACTGGAAGACAGTTTTAAAGACAAACCGATGGATATTCAGGGAGTCTTTGAGAAGTTTGGAGTATGGCCTCACCAGATTATTGACTACCTGACCCTGATGGGTGATGCCTCAGATGGTATTATGGGTGTACCAGGTGTAGGGGCAAAAACTGCTGCTAAACTACTCAATGAATACGGTTCACTTGGGGGCATTCTAGAAAATGTAGAACATATTAAGGGTAGAGTCGGCCAGAGTATTAAGGATAATCTCGAAGGTATAACCATTGACCATCAGCTGGCTACCATTGTATGTGATCTTGACTTGAATATAAGCTGGGAAGACCTAAAACTGGCAGATCCGCATGTAGAAACCTTGCGTAATCTGTATACCGAACTTGAGTTCCGTAATCAGCTACAATCCCTAGATCACCCCCATAATCCAAATAACACTACTTATAAACAGGCTTCAGCTCAAGCTACGGCTTTACCTGCAAATAAAGATATACCAGATGAACATGCTACTTTGAGCAGTGAAGAAGACCGCCTGGGTGAAGCAAATTATCATACCGTGCTGACCCAGGCAGACTGGGAACTGTTATTTCAGCGTATGTCTAGCGAAACCCGTTTTGCTATTGATACTGAAACAACAAGTCTGGACTACCGGGTAGCAGAAATGGTCGGCTTCTCTGTCGCCTTTGATGCAAAAGATGCATATTACGTTCCTCTGGCACATGACTATGCAGGTGCACCTGAGCAGCTGAACCGTGAACAGGTTCTGGCTCAAATCAAGCCTATTCTGGAAAATGATCAGGTTGAAAAAATTGGCCATCATCTTAAATATGATGCCCATATCTTTGCCAATCATGGAATTGAACTCAAGGGCTGGTTTTTTGACACCATGCTGGCCTCTTACGTGCTGAACTCGGTGGCTACCCGTCATGGTATGGATGATGTCGCGCGCCTATATTTAAGTCACCTGACCACTACCTTTGAGCAGGTTGCGGGGAAAGGTGCCAAGCAGAAGAGTTTTAACCAGATTGAGCTGGAAGTGGCTTCACCTTATGCAGCCGAAGATGCCCACGTTACTTATCGCCTCTATGAAGTACTGGCTGAAAAATTAAAAGCTCATCCGGAACTTTGCAATATTTTATATAATATTGAAATGCCGGTTGCCCGTATTCTGACGGGTATGGAAGAAGATGGTATACGTCTAGACCACGGCTTTCTGGACCAGCTCAGCGTAGAGTTTGCCAAAACCATGCAGGAGCTGGAACAGCAAGCAATGGAAATGGCTGGTGAAACGTTCAATATTGCTTCTCCGAAACAGGTAGGTGAAGTACTTTTTGAAAAACTCGGCATTAAAGGTGGTAAAAAGACTGCCACAGGCCAGTTCAGTACTAGCGAAAGTATTCTGGAAAAAATCGAGCATCCAATTGCTGCTGTAATTCTGGAACACCGCAGTCTTGCTAAATTGAAGAGCACCTATACAGATGCTCTGGTCAAGCAGTCCAATAATTCTACCCATCGGGTACATACCAGCTACCATCAGGCACTTACTGCCACCGGACGTCTGTCATCATCTGATCCGAACTTACAAAACATTCCAATTCGCGGAGAAATTGGCCGACAGATTCGTAAAGCCTTTATTGCTCCGGCTGGTCGTGTCTTGCTGGCTGCTGACTATTCGCAAATCGAATTGCGTTTAATGGCCCATTTCTCGCAAGATGATGCCCTGCTAGATGCTTTCCGCCACGGTCAGGATGTTCATCGCCGTACAGCAGCTGAAGTTTTGGGAATCGCCCTTGAAGACGTCACCAATGACCAGCGCCGGCAGGCTAAAGCTGTAAACTTTGGACTACTGTATGGCATGTCTGAGTTCGGTCTGATTCGTCAGCTTGGTTTTACCCGTCAGGAATCGCAGGATTATATCAAACAGTATTTTCACCGTTATCCGGGAATTTATGAGTATATGCAACGTACCCGTCAACTGGCTTTGGAACAGGGCTTTGTAGACACGCTATTTGGTCGCCGTTTATACACACCAGATATTGATGCCCGTAACATGATGGTACGCAAAGCAGCTGAACGTGCTGCGATTAACGCACCATTACAGGGAAGCGCGGCAGATATTATTAAACTGGCCATGATTTCGGTAGATAAAATCTTACCGAAAGATCAGGCGCGTTTATTACTTCAGGTTCATGATGAACTGGTATTCGAGGTTGATGAAAATATCGCAGATGAGCTGGCCCCTCAACTGGCTGAGGTTATGGAGTCGGTAGTCGAAATCTCTGTACCTTTACTGGTAGAAGTAGGTAAAGGTTGTAACTGGGAAGAGGCACACTAAGTTACGACTTGCTTTACCCAATCACCAGAAAATAAAAAAGGACCTAACGGTCCTTTTTTATTTTAGCGCTTTATAAACCCACTAACAAAATCCGGGCAACTTCATTCATCAAAATCTCGGCAATATAGAGCGCCAGGAATGCCAAAATTGGAGACAGGTCAATCATCCCCATATTAGGCATCAAGCGGCGAAACGGTGCCAATAAAGGTTCAGCCAGATCTTGAATGACTTCAATATAAGGCCCGCGCGACTGGGTAAACATCACCACCCAGCTTAGGATGATCGTTGCAAAAATCAGATAGCGACAGAAACGTAATAAATCCTGAATCATGGTCACAAAAGTCAAGATCACCAGATGCACAGGGCTGTTTGGCATAACACCAGACAGATACATCAGGCCGAAAATCTTGAGCAGATATAACACCACGATCAGAACCAGAGCTGCCAGATTTACACGGCCTTTACCGAGTGTTGGCAGGATACGGCCGAACACATCAACAATCTTGGTTGCCTTGACCGTAGACATTACTACCGGGTTGTAAGGATTCACCGCAGCCAACTGGACCAAGAAACGGAAGAAGACGAGCAAAATCGCTACGTTAATGATAATGCCAAAAATTAGCGCAGAATTTGCACCCATACTTTAACTTTCCTAATCAAATCAAATTATTTAGTGCTTTCACTCAGCTCTTGTGCGAGTTCCTGGCTGCGTTTTTTCGCTGCAGCAAGTGCAGCCTGAATATTCTGGGAAATCTGGGCACGATCAAACATTTCCAGTGCAGCCTGTGTTGTGCCGTTCGGTGAGGTTACATTTTTACGTAACTCAGACGGTGAGCTGGAGCTGGTAATCGCCATTTGTGCAGCACCTAAAGCTGTTTGTAAAGTCAGTGCGGTAGCTACTTTCTCATCCAGACCAAGATTTTTACCCGCCTGTATCATACTTTCCATCATATAGAAAAAATATGCCGGGCCAGACCCAGAGACCGCAGTAACGGCATCAATCTGTTCTTCGGTATTAACCCACAAGGTCAAACCGGTCGATGCCAGAATCTGGCTAGCCAGATCACGGTCCGCCTGCTGCACAGCAGGGCTGGCATATAATCCGTGTGCACCAGTCTGTACCAGTGCCGGTGTATTCGGCATTACCCGTACCACCTGATCACTCTCGACCAGCTCAGCGATAGTTGCAATCTGAGCACCTGCTACAATTGAAATAAGCAGTTTTCCAGCAAACAGACCTTTTAAAGGTTGCAATACCTTAGCCAATACCTGTGGTTTAACAGCCAGAACGACCACATCGGCATCATGAATAGCTGCAACATTGTCTTCAGTCACATGGATATCTTTTTCCTGAAGCAATGAACGAATCTGTTCAACCGGATCAGCTACTGTAATACGGGTAGCAGGCAACCCACGTGCTAACAGGCCACCAATTAAGGCTTGTGCCATATTGCCACCGCCAATAAAACAGATATTGCAATTTAAAGCTGTGCTCATGTTCAATGCTCGTCATTTACATTTGTTGTTGCTGAGTGATTAATACCGGTTGCCAGCCACCTCGCTCACAATATGGAGATTGCGCCAACCAAAACCCTTTGGGCGTAAAAACCCCAAGCATAACATTATCTCGGCTTAATATTTGAATCTGATGACGCTGCCAAGGAAAAATTTGTGCTTCCTGAATAGCCTTTTTGAGCGGCCATGCACCTACCCGGCCATAAAGATGAATTCTTTCCCCACCTTGCCGCGATGTTAATACAAGATTCTGCTTCAATAAATCTGCTGATAAACCGACTGCTTGCGGTTGAATCTGATAATGGCCAGAAGCAGTTTGGTAAACATGAGAAAGCTCGGGAATAAGACTTTGTTCAGAAATGAGCTGACTGTTTTTCTCAGCCATATATTCATCTGTCTGTAAACGGTAAAGCTGCCCATGATAACGAACATAATAATACTTGTTCCAGTGTAGCGCCGCCTGTGCATCGGCTTTGGCAGCAATAACTTCATGCTGAATCCGCTCAACCATTTCAAAAGCTGGCCGATATATACCTTCACCTTTCATCCATACTGAAAGCAGTTGTCGCTGTCGGGGTTTTGAAAGTAATTTTAATCTTGCGAGATCAAGCTGCTGTGCATTGCCACAATTTTTTAAATCCTCTTGTAATACTTCCTGCAGAATCTCATCGGCATCCTGCATTAATGAAGCTGTGCGGGTGACTGCCTGCTGCATTTTAGAAAAGCGGGAAGCTAAGAGCGGCCAGAGCATTGTTCGGCACCAGGCACGGTCGTAATAGGTATCATTATTTGAAGGATCATCAATAAAACTGATGTTTAATTGTTCAGTCCATTGGCAAATCTGCTCACGGGAGAGGGACAGCATCGGACGCCAGATTGGCATTTCATGACGCTGATCCAGCTGTTTCATAGCAGAGAGTCCAGAAATACCCGTGCCAGAAAACAATCTTAACAATACGGTTTCTGCCTGATCCTGCTGATGATGGGCAAGAACAAGTACTTCGCCAGATTTAATATGCTGATGATAAGCCTGATAGCGCGCTTCACGGGCCTGACGTTCAAGATTACCTGCATTTACATGTACAGGCTGCACAATGCATGGAACATCAAGCTTCATACATTCAGCTTGCACATGAACACCCCAGGCCCTACTCTGAGCCTGTAACTGGTGATCAACATAGATAGCCCTGATCCGTCCGGGGCAAAGCGCCGCCATAAAATATAATAGGAGCATGGAATCCATGCCCCCACTACATCCGATCAGGAAAGAAGTTTCTGGTGAAAACTGCTCAAGCTGTTTTAAGCAACCAGACCTGAATTCTCGCTGCCAAACTTCATTAAACGTTGGTAACGTGCCTCGCATCGTTCGCTAGCATCCATTCCTTTCAATTCATCAAGTGCCTGTTTAAGCACTTCTTGAAGACGGTCCATAACCAGTTCGGGATGTAAATGTGCTCCCTCACCTTCATCGACGACATATTCTACAATACCCAGTGCCTGAAGTTTATCTGCTGTTAATGATAACGCTTCACTGGCCTGTTCTGCCTTTTCAGCAGTTTTCCATAAAATAGAGGCACATCCTTCTGGCGAGATTACAGAATAAATACTGTGTGACAGCATAATCACGCGGTCTGCAACCCCGATTCCCAGCGCTCCGCCAGAACCGCCTTCACCCAGTACCGTTGCAATAACCGGAACTTTCAGGCTTGAAAGCTGGGCAAGACTACTGGCGATAGCTTCAGCCTGTCCCCGCTCTTCAGCCCCTACACCCGGGTATGCGCCCATAGTGTCAATAAACGTAAATACCGGCAGATTGAATCTCTCTGCCATATCGAGTAGACGTTGTGACTTGCGATATCCTTCAGGATTGCACATCCCAAAATTATGTTGCAATTTCTCACGAGTGCTACGACCGCGGTGCTGTCCTACCACCATCACCGGCTGGCCATCAAAACGAGCCAATCCGCCGATCATCGCGCCATCATCGCCAAAAACGCGATCACCATGCAACGCATCGAACTCTGTAAAAATTTCGCCCACATAATCCAGAAATTGCGGACGTTCCGGGTGACGTGCAATTTGAACTGTTTTCCATGCTTTAGATTGAGCAGCTTTGTTCTTCATAGGCCGAGTATTATTCCTGAATTAACAAAATTGAGTTAATTGATAAATTTTTCCGACTGAATATTCAACTCAATATCCCAATGCTTGAACTGCACTTGCTCATCCTGCAAATCTGCAATCAGCAGAGGCCATTGTTTGGCATCACCCGAAACACTGAGTTGCCATTGTTGATCATTTACTACAGACAGTTCAATGGCAGGAAGCACCTGATCACTGCGACTATGATTGATTAAAACTGCTAAACGTAATAACAGGCAAAGATAGGCCAGTTTTTCGCCTCCTGCCCGCGTTACTTCAATTTTTGCTTCATGACGCAGCTTGCGGCGATGAAAGCCCACCAGCCGAGACAGATGATTTTGATCAATCTGGGAGAATCCCGGAATATCGGAATGTTGAAGTAAATAGGCACCATGACGATGATATCCACCATGACTGATTGCAAGACCAATTTCATGCACATAGGCGGCACGACGTAGCAGATCGCGATCATCACAAGTCAGATTTAATGATTCTGCCACGCCATCAAATAGTTGCTGGGCAGTTTTTACTACACGCTCTGCCTGTTTCGGATCAGCGTTATAGCGTCCCATCAATGCCTGTACACTACGGTCCCGAATATCTTCATGCTTAAAACGTCCCAACAGGTCATACATCACCCCTTCACGAAGTGCACCATCTGAATACACCAGTTTATCTAGCTCCAGGACTTCAAATACAGCATACAAGATGGCAATCCCGGCAGGTAAAACAGCACGCCGGTCATCTTTTAAACCTTCGAAATCAATTTCAGAAGCATGCTTAAACTTAAGCAGTTTCTCTTTTAATTTATATAGACCTTCACGGGTAACTTTTTCCTGCTCGTCACTCAACCCCATATTAACCATAATCTGACGGCAGGCCTTAATGGTTCCACTTGAGCCTACGACAGTATCCCATCCTTCAGTTTTATAGGTATTAGCTATTGCAGAGAGCTCTTTACGTGCAGCAACCACAGCTTTATCAAAAGCTTTTACAGAAATAGAGCCGTCAGCAAAATAGGCTTTGGTATAGGCCACACAACCCATCTGTAAAGATTCAGTATGCAAGGGTTCAAACTCTTCACCAATAATCAGCTCAGTTGAACCGCCACCAATATCGACGACTAGCCGGCGGCCACCATTAGCAATAGTATGTGAAACTCCCAGATAAATCAGACGGGCTTCTTCACGCCCTGCAATGATTTCAATCGGCTTTGGCAAGATTTCGGCAGCTTTTTGAATAAATTCATGCCCGTTTTTCGCTTGACGCAAGGCATTGGTTGCTACAATTCGCATGCGGGTAGGTTGTACTGAACCCAAACGCGCCACAAAACGGGCAAGGCAGGCTAAACCCCGCTGTTGTGCAGCTTCAGTCAAGTTTTTATTTTCATCAAGGCCGGCTGCCAGTTGAACTTTTTCTGACATTGAGGCAACTTTTTTGACTTCCCCATGATCAACTCTGGCAATTGCAAGATGAAAACTGTTTGACCCCATGTCTATGGCAGCAAGCAATTCTTCATCGATCAAAAAATCAGACATTCTTTACACATACCTTCACCGAATTGTCGCTTAGAGTAATTCACATGCTATGAATTTAAAAGACGTTTACTCAACATTTACTCGAGTTTATATTTTTTGTTTTACTTAATGATTGTGTATCACGATTGTCAGTATCGTGAGCTTCCATTAGACAAAACAACAGATAAGAGGAAAAATAACTTTAACTCTTTCATTGAACCTGATGGCTGTGTAATATTCGCAAAATTACAATGCTATCTTTAAAATACTTTTGGAGTCATACCCATGTCTGCTAATATTGTTAATACAACTGATGAAAACTTCCAGGCAGATGTTCTGGACGCTGAAACTCCAGTGCTGGTAGATTTCTGGGCAGGATGGTGTGCCCCATGTAAGGCAATTGCTCCTGTACTTGAAGATTTATCACGTGAATACGAAGGCAAGGTCAAAATCGTTAAAGTTGACGTGACTTCATGCGAAGATACGGCTGTAAAATACAATATCCGTAATATTCCAGCACTGTTGATGTTTAAGAATGGCGAAGTTGTAGGTCAGCAGGTAGGTGCTGCTCCACGCTCGAAACTGGCTGCATTTATTGACGAAAATATCTAATCTGGTTTTAAACATCCGTTATAAAAATACGCTGTTATAAAATAGCGTATTTTTTTCATGCTTAAATTGACAAACTTCCTGTTCTGACTTATATTTCATGCTCAAGAAACGTTGGAGCAATTCTCGCTCTCCACTTTCTTAAAAGATACAAAACATAAGATCGCCGCTCGGCAACAGAAAGTGTTTTATACATTTCTCTTCGATACAACTAATCAGTCATCTGAGTTTGTTATTGTGCAATTACGACGGACTTACTCATATTGCATGCGGCCGACTTTTGCTTCTTCTTAACTTCCACTTCATATGTCCCTTTTTAGACCTATCTGACCATCTATGAACTTAACCGAACTCAAGAAAAAACCGATTGGCGAACTTATTAAAATTGCTGAGTTTATGGGCCTTGAAGGAATGGCTCGTAACCGCAAGCAAGATATTATTTTTGCCATCTTGAAACGTCATGCTATGAATGGCGAAGAAATTTTTGGTGATGGTGTACTTGAAATTCTCTCTGACGGTTTTGGCTTCTTACGTTCAGCTGCGGGTTCGTATCTCGCAGGCCCAGACGATATCTATGTCAGTCCATCCCAAATTCGCCGTTTTAATTTACGTACGGGTGATACCATTACAGGTACTATTCGCCCGCCAAAGGAGGGTGAACGTTATTTTGCCCTGCTTAAAGTTAACCAGATTAACTATGACACACCTGAAAACTCACGTAACAAGATTCTCTTTGAAAACCTGACCCCACTCTTTCCAACCGAACAGCTGGTAATGGAACTTGGTAATGGTACAACGGAAGACTTGACAGCACGTGTGGTTGACCTGGTTGCTCCGATTGGTAAAGGTCAGCGTTCAATTATTGTAGCGCCACCAAAAGCCGGTAAGACCATGTTGCTGCAGAATATTGCTCAGTCAATTGTTCGTAACAACCCGGAAGTTTTTCTGATCGTGCTGCTCATCGATGAACGTCCAGAAGAAGTAACTGAAATGGAGCGGACGGTTCGTGGTGAAGTAGTAGCATCTACCTTTGATGAATCACCTGCTCGCCATGTTCAGGTAGCTGAAATGGTTATTGAAAAAGCTAAACGTCTAGTTGAACATAAAAAAGATGTGGTAATCCTGCTTGACTCGATTACCCGTCTGGCCCGTGCTTATAACACGGTAATTCCATCATCAGGCAAAGTACTGACTGGTGGTTTAGATGCACATGCTTTAGAACGTCCTAAACGTTTCTTCGGTGCTGCACGTAATATCGAAGAAGGCGGCTCTTTGACGATCATCTCAACTGCCCTGATTGAAACTGGCAGCAAGATGGATGACGTCATCTATGAGGAATTTAAAGGTACAGGTAACCAAGAAATCACCCTAGACCGCCGTATTGCAGAAAAGCGTGTTTTCCCTGCCATGAATATCAAGAAATCAGGAACGCGTCGTGAAGAGCGCCTGATGAGTGAAGAAAATCTGCGCAAAGTCTGGATTCTGCGCAAACTTCTTCATCCTATGGATGAACTGGCAGCTATGGAATTCCTGCTTGACCGTATGAAAGAAACCAAGACCAATGATGATTTCTTTGATCAGATGAAACGCAAGCAATAAGCAAGAACTGTAAAGTAAGTACTCATAATATAAAGGCCATCTATAACGATGGTCTTTATATTTTAGTTGACAAGTTTTACATATTGATACAAACGACTTAACTTCATGTTTAATTTGATTACAAGCTTTTGATTAATAAAGCCTTCATTTAAAAAAACCTATAACTTTTAAGCATTTATTTAGTACTTGTCCAATGTATTTTTCATTTTCCATTGTTATTTTCTGTTAAAAATCAGACGTTTTTTTGCATTTTTTGACCTTTTTTTAAGGTTAGGCAGTAGTAATTAAAAAATGGCAGTGATAGCATATTTACAGCCCAGTTAGTCTGCTCCATGCGTTGTTACCTATCTAACGTTAGGAATAATAAAAGCACAAAACAGGCTGGCTCAGGTTTTTTTTAATCTCAACTTTTTTATGAGAGTGATGCCATGTTATTCAAGAAAATCGCTATTGCTGCTGCAGTTGCTACTACCCTAGCTTTCGTTGGTTGTGCTAAAAAAACTGAAGATGCTGCTGCTGATGCAAACGCTGCTGCTACTGAAGCTACTGCTGCTGCAAACGAAGCAGAAACTGCTGCTGACGCTGCTGCTGTAGAAGCTGCTCCTGCTGCTGAACAAGCTGCTACTGATGCTGCTCAAGCTGCTGACCAAGCTGCTGACGCTGCTACTGATGCTGCTGGCGCTGCTACTGATGCTGCTGACGCTGCAACTAAAGCTCCAGCTGCTGATGCTAATGCAACTAATGCTACAGCTACTGACGCTCCAGCTACTGAAAAAGCTGCTCAATAATCTATACGATTATTTGTCAAAAAAGAGAGCCTTTGGCTCTCTTTTTTATTGTCTAAATCTTTAAAAAATTATAAGTTATCTTTCTATCTAACATTTTTATTATCTTTCAGGCTTTCCTCTCTTCTTCTATAGTTTTTAAAAATTTCTGCTCCAGTGTCTTACAATCCAGAGCCGACCTAAAAATAATTAAAAAAAAGCAGGTCAATCGACCTGCTCATTCCCCACACGTTGTCTAAATTTCTGTCCTGCTCGGAAAGTCACTACACGACGTGCTGAAATTGGAATTTCTTCACCTGTTTTTGGGTTACGACCTGGGCGCTGGCGCTTATCGCGTAACTCAAAGTTACCAAAACCGGAGAGTTTTACCTGTTCACCGGCAATCAAAGCTTGACTAATCTCATCAAAAAATAACTCAACCATTTGTTTCGCTTCACGGCGGTTCAGGCTCGTAAGCTCACTAAGATGATCGGCCATTTCTGCTTTAGTTAATGCTGTCATGAGGCCCTCAATGTCGCTTGATAAGTGTTTTCCAACACTTCAATAATTTTATCCATACCTGATTTAATTTCAGCATCTTCAAGCGTACGTGTTGGGTGTTGCCACAACAGCGCAAATGCTAGTGAGCGTTTGCCCTCTTCAACACCTTGACCCGTATACACATCAAACAGCCAAGCTGAGTGAAGCAGCTCACTGCCTGTTTGTTCGATTAACTGCTGAATTTCACTAACATTTATCTTATCACTAATTAAAAGCGCAATATCACGTCGAACCGATGGAAAACGTGATAATTCTGTAAAATTAGATACATAAGATTGCAAAACAGCCTTTTGATCCAGTTCGGCAACCCAAGTGATACCTAAATCAAGCTCATCTTCTAGTGAAGGATGCAAACGTCCCAGATAACCCACGGTTTTTCCATCCACCAGAATTTCGGCTGACTGACCAGGATGTAACCATGATCGTTCTGAAGGAACATACTCTACCTTAATCCGGCCTGCTGCCAAAATTGCTTCTACATCACCCTTTAAATCAAAGAAATCCATCACTTGAGTTTTAGCATGCCAAGATTCAGGTACACGGGATCCAACTGCAATAAGGGCCAGAGTTGGAATTTGCTGAAGACCAGAGATATCAGTTGCATTCTGATAGTCAAAGCGCAAACCCAGTTCAAACAGGCGCACACGGTTTTGCTGACGGTTCAGGTTATATTGTACACATGGAATCAGGCTCGATAATAAAGTACTTCGCATGGCAGCGAGATCACTTGAGATCGGATTTGCCAACATTAATGGATGTACCTGTGGATTAAGCTGCTTTTCAAGTTTAGCATCAGCAAAACTGAAGCTGATGGCTTCCTGGTATCCCAAGGTTGCGATAGTCTGACGTAATTGACCAAGCTCAAGCTGATCCTGATATTTTGCCAGTTTGACATCAATGACCGGTAGACTGATCTGGATGTTGTCATAACCATCTATTCGAGCGACTTCTTCGATCAGGTCTTGATATATGGCCAAGTCATAACGATGTGAAGGTGGCACAACTATCCAGTGTCCTTCAGCTCGTATTTCAACCCGGCAGCCTAAACGCGTTAAAGCGTCTGTAATAAACTCTCCATCAAGCTGATAACCTAGTAATTGGTCAACCTGTGTCTGTTTCAGCTCAATGGCATCACGTGTTGGTAAAAGCTCAGACTGTTCCACCACTGTAATTGGACCGAAGTCACCACCTGCCAGTTCCTGAATCAATTGAGATGCGCGGTTCATGGCCAGTATTGGCAACTCAAAATCCACGCCACGTTCATAGCGCTGTGAAGCATCCGTATGCAGTCCGAAACGGCGGGCACGTCCAGCAATAGCAAGTGGTGCAAAGAATGCAGACTCAAGGAAGATTTCCGTAGTTTCATCAGAAACTGCAGAAGACAGGCCTCCCATAATTCCGGCAATTGCTAATGCTTTTTCATCATCAGCTATGACCATTATATCCTCAGAAAGTGTAACTTCCTGCTCATTGAGCAAGACCAGTTTTTCTTGCGGGTTTGCCTGACGGACATGTACCGCACCTTGTACATTGCCAGCGTCAAAAGCATGTAATGGTTGGCCTAGCTCCATTAATACATAGTTGGTAATATCGACCAGAATACTATGCTGACGAATTCCGGAACGGGCCAGAGCCTGTTCCATCCAGAGTGGAGTAGCTGCTTTGGTATTTACATGTTTAATAACCCGGCCCAGGTAACGTGGACAGCCAGCAGTGTCCACAATCACTTTCTTTTCATCGGCAATAGTGGCTGCAACGTCTGCAACTTCAGGTGCAGTAACTGCCAACTGGTTAATTACTCCAATTTCACGAGCAATACCGCGAATGCTGAAGCAGTCACCACGGTTAGGTGTAATACTGATATCAATGACATGATCGTCAAGATTAAGATATTCACGGACGTTCATACCAATCGGTGCATCATCTGGCAGCTCAAGCAGTCCATCAAGTTTATCTTCAAGATCAATTTCAGAGGCACCACAGAGCATTCCCTGAGATTCAACACCACGAAGTTTGCCTTTTTTAATTTTGAAATCACCAGGCAAAACTGCCCCAATTGTTGCGACTGCTGCTTTCATACCTGCACGCACATTAGGTGCACCGCATACAATCTGTAAAGGTTCATCCGAACCAATATTAACAGTCGTTACACGCAGACGGTCTGCATCAGGATGCTGCTCTACACTTAGAACTTCACCCACGACAACTCCGGTAAAAGGTTTTGCTGCCGGTGACATATCATCGACTTCAAGACCGAGCATTGTCAGTTGATTTGACAGCGTTTCACTATCGATGGCCGGATTTACCCAGCTACGTAACCAATTTTCGCTAATTTTCATATCGATTAAACCTTACAAATTTTCAAATCTTGTCTTAAGCAAATTGGCGCAAGAAACGCACATCATTCTGGTAGAACATCCGCAGGTCATTGATGCCATAACGCAGCATAGCGAAGCGCTCTACTCCCAGACCAAATGCGAAGCCTTTATATTTTTCAGGGTCTATACCAGCAGCTTGCAGTACGTTCGGATGTACCATACCGCAGCCCAGCACTTCCAGCCAGCGGCCACGTTCATCCATAATATCCACTTCCGCACTAGGCTCAGTAAACGGGAAATATGAAGGGCGGAAACGGACCTTCAAGTCCTTTTCAAAGAACTCATTAAGCAGGTTAATCAGCAGGCCTTTAAGTTCTGCAAAGCTGGTATTTTCTGCGACATATAATCCTTCAATCTGGTGAAACATTGGTGAATGGGTCTGGTCTGAATCACAACGGTAAACGCGGCCCGGGCATACAATACGAATAGGTGGCTCAGACGTTTCCATAGTGCGAATTTGTACACCCGAAGTATGGGTACGCAATAAATGCTTGGCATCAAAATAGAAAGTATCATGCATGGCACGTGCCGGATGGTGGCCAGGAATATTCAATGCTTCAAAGTTATGATAGTCATCTTCAACTTCTGGTCCGGTTGCAATAGTAAAACCGGCTTTAGTAAAGAACTGACAGATGCGCTCTTGCACCTGAGTCACCGGATGGATACTGCCCATGCGCTGGCCACGGCCTGGCAAAGTAATATCAATAGTCTCACTGGCAAGTTTTTGTTGTAATGCAGCCTGCTGTAATTCTTTCTGACGTTCTGTTAGCGCAGTATTGATCGCTTCACGTACGGCATGAATGGCAGCGCCCTGAATCTTACGTTCTTCAGGGTCCATTTTGCCCAGTGCCTTGGACTGTTCTGCTAGCTGGCTTTTTTTACCCGTAAATTGAACGCGTACTTGGTCGAGTGTAGCAAGGTCTTGAGCCGCTGCAATTGCAGCCAGCGCTTCAGTGGTCAGGGCTTCCAGTGACATATTAACTCTCAAAGCATCAAAGTTGGAAATATAATAAAACTCTGCATTCTAACAGTTTTTATCCGGATTGATGAAGCCATCAGGCAGGAAAATTAGATTGGCAGGATGATTTATAAAAAGTATAAGATAAGATGAATGACAATGAGATCAACCCTAATGGCACTCGATCAAATCTGGAAACAACAATTAAGTCTCGTTACTTATGGCAATGAATATTTAAGCCATGACCTGCCCTTTAGCCGCTGGCTACATCATTCTATTTTTCAGCAACATATCTTCAGTTTTCGCAACTTGCATACACAGCACTTGCTAGCCCAGCATTTTCAAATCTGGCTGGAGGGTTTAAAGAAACGTGGGGTTTACCGTTTAAGTCTGCATAGTTCAAATTTATTGATTGATGAGAAAAACCCGAATGCAAATGTTGAGCTGTTGCCATTTGCTCATTTTATTGTCAGTCATGAGCATCAAAAAAAGACAGCATGGATTTTCGGAAAGGAACTGGCTGAATGGTATATTGCTGAAAACGATTTTGAAGCACCTGCTGGACAACGTCTGGATAAGCGTCATGAAACATTCTGGAGCTATGAGTTACCAGGGCGTTTATCCAAACTGGTTGATATTGACCTGCAAGATGCCAATTGGGATGAAATACACCAGTTCATTGAACAGGAACTTTTCAGAACCCAATTTGCCCAAGGTTATGTAGAGCCTGCAAACCGCCACCTACCATATTACGGTGTCAGTGAGCCAGCATCCCAAGTAGCGTCTGACAGTATATCATTACAATATTTGGCCTTAATTCCAACTGACTATTCTGCCGATATTGCACATGAACTATTACACCGGGTAACTGCACTGTCAGAATTTGTCGAGTATAAGCGTAAACATCCTTTTGATGAGCAGGGTACGACTTTAACGCCTGAAGAACAGATTAACCTGAGACATTTTTCTCAAAAAATTGATGACCTGCTCAGCAAGCTGATCGTTAAAGTTGCCAATCACTATAAATCTGCACAGTTAACTTATGTAGAACCGGTAGCAACCCCACTAGATAGTCCAGCAGTTACCCTGGCACAACCCGTACGTAAAGAAAAAGTACCAGCAGGTACACATAAAGCCGGCATGGGAAATGTGATTAAATTGCTTCTTTTAACAATCGTAATTTGTGTCGTCGCCTATTATTTTGGATTGTAACTGCTAAATATTTTTCTAACCCAAAGTTGTGTTCATATTGAGTCTATGACCCAGTATGAACGCAATGTCAGAACTCTAATAATCAGCTTAGAGAAACTTGGTACAATTTATGAATTAAATCAGTTTCTATTTTTAGATTTACTCATCATTATTATCAGTCAAAATAAAAATTTAAAGTTTTATACAAGATTTATAAGCGAGTTGCTCCCGCTCATGATAAAAATTAGTGCTGGAAGAATAATTTTGGGCCTTATAGTAATAAATAAAATATTTTAACTATTTTCAACAATTTAAAGGCTTACTTTACTTACGACCAGATGTTTTTAAAGATAATAAAAAAGACTGCAAAAGCAGTCTTTTTTAGATCATCGAAGATGATTAAGCAGCTAACGCACCTTTAGCTTTTTCAGCTAAAGCAGCAAAAGCAACTGCATCATGCATAGCGATGTCAGCAAGTACGCGACGGTCGATGATTACCTGAGCTTTTTTCAGACCAGAAATCATACGGCTGTAAGACAGACCGTTTTGACGCGCACCAGCATTGATACGTGCAATCCATAAAGAACGGAACTGACGTTTCTTCTGACGACGGTCACGGTAAGCGTATTGACCAGCTTTGATTACTGCTTGGAACGCTACGCGGTAAACGCGTGAACGAGCGCCATAGTAACCTTTAGCACGAGCAAGAATTTTTTTGTG
>Ga0308162_1000872_pt1 | contig 27682 bp, 24 predicted proteins | sample PhySR2_FD_201370 | JGI IMG/M metagenome (GOLD analysis project Ga0308162, IMG submission 201370) | Phyllosphere microbial communities from UC Gill Tract Community Farm, Albany, California, United States - DLSLS.R2 | ecosystem: Host-associated > Plants > Phyllosphere > Unclassified | place: USA... | reverse complement strand
TGAATAAAATCAGAGGATTATCGCCTCTGGCGGCCGTCCTGATGCTATCAGGCAGCTTTTTGTTAACAGGATGTGACAACAATAAATCCGAACAAGCCGCCCAGCAACCGCCAGCAGTGGGTGTTGTGACACTTAAAACTGAACCCCTGAAAATTTCGACTGAACTCCCTGGCCGCACCTCAGCATATCGTGTGGCTGAAGTCCGTCCGCAGGTTTCCGGTATCATTCTGAAGCGTAATTTTGTTGAAGGCAGCGATGTCAAAGCAGGTCAGTCTCTTTATCAGATCGATCCGGCGACTTATCAGGCTGCTTACGACAGCGCTAAAGGCGATTTGACACAGGCTCAGGCGAATGCTCGCATCGCTCAGCTGACCGTCAAGCGCTATAAACCGCTGCTCGGCACCAAATATATCAGTCAGCAGGATTATGACACCGCCGTTGCTACTGCCGCGCAAAACGATGCTGCCGTGCAGGTGGCAAAAGCCAATGTTGAAACGGCCCGTATTAACCTGGCTTACACCAAAGTGACCTCGCCTATCAGTGGCCGCATCGGTAAATCCTCTGTTACCGAAGGTGCATTGGTACAAAGCGCACAAACCAACGCGCTCGCTACCGTGCAGCAGCTTGATCCAATGTATGTCGACGTGACCCAGTCGAGCGAAGATTTCATGCGCTTACGTTCAGAACTGGAGTCGGGTCAGCTGAAGCAGAACGATGGCAAAGCCAACGTGACGCTGCTGATGCAGAACGGCAGCAGCTATGCACAGACCGGTACGCTGGAGTTCTCTGACGTGACCGTTGATGAAACCACCGGTTCCATCACCCTACGCGCCATTGTCCCGAACCCGAACCACACGCTGTTACCGGGCATGTTTGTTCGTGCGCGTCTGGATGAGGGGATCAACCCGAATGCAATGCTGGTGCCCCAACAGGCAGTTACCCGCACGCCAACGGGTCAGGCAACCGTGATGGTCGTAGGTGCAGATAACAAAGTCGAATCACGTCAGGTCACCACCTCTCAGGCGATTGGCGACAAGTGGTTAGTGACCGACGGCGTTAAAGCAGGCGAACGTGTGATCAGCACCGGACTGCAGCGTGCCAAGCCAGGCGCACAGGTTACTCCACAAGAAGTCTCAGACGATGCGAAAGCGGCACCCGATTCAAAACCGCAGTCTGACAAGTCATCGTCATAACAGGAGCCGTTGATTCATGGCTAAGTTCTTTATCGATCGCCCCATCTTTGCGTGGGTGCTCGCCATCATCATCATGCTGGTCGGTGCGCTATCGATTCTCAAACTTCCGATCGAGCAATATCCCAATGTTGCGCCGCCGGCAATTGAGATTCAGGCGACCTACCCTGGTGCGGATGCAAAAACGCTGCAGGACTCGGTGACGCAGGTCATTGAGCAAAACATGAACGGTATCGATGGACTGATGTATATGTCCTCGAGCAGCGACTCATCCGGTACGCTGACCCTGACTATCTCTTTTGAGTCAGGAACAGATGCGGACATCGCGCAGGTTCAGGTGCAGAACAAACTGCAGCTGGCGACGCCGCTGCTGCCGCAGGAAGTGCAGCAACAGGGGATTCAGGTTAAAAAATCCTCCAGCAGCTTCCTGATGGTTGCGGGCTTCATCAGCGACGATGACAATATGACGCAGAATGATATTTCTGATTTCATTTCGTCGTCCATCAAAGATCCCATCAGCCGTACTAAAGGCGTGGGTGATACCCAGGTATTTGGTGCGCAGTACGCGATGCGTATCTGGATGGATCCGCACAAGCTGAACAACTACAACCTGACACCGGTCGATGTGATCAGCGCGCTGAACACTCAGAACACCCAGGTCGCTGCCGGTCAGTTAGGTGGTACGCCTCCGGTTCCGGGCCAGCAGCTTAACGCCTCAATCATTGCGCAAACCCGTCTGACCTCAACGGATGAGTTCGGTAAAATTCTGCTCAAAGTGAACGAGGATGGTTCTCAGGTTCGTCTGCGTGATGTGGCCAGAATTGAGCTCGGCGCAGAAAACTACGAGATCATTGCCCGTTATAACGGCAAGCCTGCGTCCGGTATCGGTATCAAGCTGGCCACAGGTGCGAATGCGCTGGATACCGCCAATGCGGTGAAAGCCGAACTGGCCAAATTGCAGCCAACGTTCCCGGCCGGGTTAAAAGTAGTCTATCCGTATGACACCACCCCATTCGTTAAGATCTCGATTTTCGAAGTAGTGAAAACGCTGATCGAAGCGATTGTGCTGGTGTTCCTGGTCATGTACCTGTTCCTGCAAAACTTCCGTGCCACGTTGATTCCTACCATCGCCGTGCCCGTGGTATTGCTGGGTACGTTTGCCGTTATCAGCGCGTTTGGTTATTCGATAAATACCCTGACGATGTTCGGGATGGTGCTGGCCATCGGCTTGCTGGTGGATGACGCCATCGTGGTGGTCGAGAACGTCGAGCGCGTCATGGCGGAAGAAGGATTGCCGCCAAAAGAAGCGACCAAGCGTTCTATGGAGCAGATTCAGGGCGCGCTGGTCGGTATCGCGCTGGTGCTTGCCGCCGTATTTATTCCGATGGCGTTCTTTGGTGGTTCGACCGGCGTTATTTATCGTCAGTTCTCAATCACTATCGTTTCAGCGATGGCGTTGTCGGTGCTGGTCGCCTTTATTCTGACGCCGGCACTCTGTGCCACCATGCTGAAGCCGGTTAAAAAAGGCGAGCACGGTAAAACCACCGGTTTCTTTGGCTGGTTCAACCGCATGTTCGACAAAAGCACCCACCACTATGTCGACAGCGTCGGCCACATGATCCGCAGTACGGGTCGCTATATGGTGATCTACCTGCTGATCGTGGTCGGTATGGCGTTTCTGTTTATGCGACTGCCCTCTTCATTCTTACCGGAAGAGGATCAGGGTCTGCTGCTCGCTCAGGCACAGCTGCCAGCGGGTGCTACTCAGGAACGTACCCAGAAAGTGCTGGATCAGGTGTCGGATTACTTCCTGACGCAAGAGAAAGATACGGTTAAATCGGTGTTCACCGTTAACGGCTTCGGCTTTGCTGGTCGTGGACAGAACACCGGTATCGCCTTTGTCAGTCTTAAGCCGTGGGATGAGCGTGCCGGTAGCGACATGAAAGTTCCGGCGATTGCTGGCCGTGCCATGCAGGCGCTGGGCGCGATCAAAGATGCGATGGTCATTCCTTTCAACCTGCCAGCAATTATCGAACTGGGTAATGCGACCGGCTTTGACTTTGAGCTGATTGATCAGAACAACCTCGGCCACGATAAGCTGACAGAAGCACGTAATCAGCTGTTCGGTATGATTGCGCAGCATCCTGATACGCTGGTGGGTGTTCGCCCTAACGGGATGGAAGATACACCGCAGTACAAACTGACTATCGATCAGGAAAAAGCGCAGGCGCTGGGCGTATCACTGAGTGATATCAATACCACGCTGGCAGCCTCCTGGGGCGGCTCTTACGTAAATGACTTTATCGACCGCGGTCGTGTGAAGAAAGTTTACGTCATGGGTAATGCGGATTCCCGTATGCTGCCGGACGACATTGGTAAATGGTACGTGCGTAACAGCAGTGGAACTATGGTGCCCTTCTCTGCCTTCTCGTCAGCGAAGTGGCAATATGGTTCACCGCGTCTCGAACGTTACAACGGTCTGCCTGCGATGGAAATTCTGGGACAGGCCGCACCAGGCAAAAGCTCCGGTGCAGCAATGGACCTGATGGAAGAGCTGGCGGCGAAGCTGCCTGCGGGCATCGGCTATGACTGGACCGGTATGTCCTATCAGGAACGTCTGTCAGGCAACCAGGCTCCTGCGCTCTATGCCATCTCGCTAATTGTGGTCTTCCTGTGTCTTGCCGCACTGTACGAGAGCTGGTCGATTCCCTTCTCGGTCATGCTGGTTGTTCCACTTGGGGTCATAGGTGCGCTGATCTTTACCACGCTGCGTGGCCTGAGTAATGACGTCTACTTCGTGGTGGGGTTATTGACAACCATCGGCCTCTCGACCAAGAACGCCATCCTTATCGTCGAATTTGCCAAGGATTTGATGGATAAAGAGGGTAAAGGGCTGATTGAAGCAGCACTGGAAGCCTGTCGTATGCGTCTGCGTCCTATCCTGATGACGTCGCTGGCGTTTATTCTCGGGGTACTGCCGCTGGCGATCAGTACGGGTGCTGGCTCCGGTTCACAAAACGCCGTAGGTACTGGCGTTATCGGGGGCATGGTCACCGCGACCATACTGGCGATCTTCTTCGTTCCTGTGTTCTTTGTGGTGGTACGCCGCCGCTTTGGCAAGAAAAAAGACGAATCATCCAGAAGTCATCCGGTTGAGGCTGACCAGACTCACTAAGCTGTAAATCATCTGAGGCCGCGCAAGCGGCCTTTTTTATGCCTGCGATTCAGCCCTTCTCCCTTCCTGACACTTCACGCGAGCTGACGTCCTGGCAGTTGCAATCCTGAACAGTGCGGCGCATAATAATGTTATATTATAACATTACATAGGAGAGCATTTTGAAAGCGAATATCCATCCTCACTATCGTCACGTGGTCTTCCATGACACATCAGCTGACGTTTATTTCAAAATCGGTTCGACCATCAAAACCGATCGCACCGTAGAGTTTGAAGGTGAAACGCTGCCTTACGTCACACTGGATGTGTCGTCAGCCTCACACGTTTTCTATACCGGCAAACAGAAAGATTTCGCCAAAGAAGGCAGCACCGCGCGCTTTAATCAGCGTTTCGGGCGCTTTCTTGGCCGTAAATAAGGAAAAGATTCATGCAGGTATTGAGTTCGCTGCGCTCAGCAAAAAATCGCCATCGGGATTGCAGGGTAGTGCGCCGCAAGGGGCGGATTTACGTGATCTGTAAAACGAATCCACGCTTTAAAGCCGTACAGGGAAGAAAGAAAAAACGCTAGTATGTGTGTCGTGATGACTGGCCGGGCTTGCCCGGCCTTTTTTATGCTTAGCGCATGCTCTTCAGCATCGCATTCACGTTATGTCTAAAGGCCGCCTCATAAGTGGCTGCCGGGCCAGAGGCTGTGGACAACGCTTCCGGATAGAGCTCACCACCCGGCTCGGCTCCCGTGGCGCTGGCAATCTGTTTTACCAGGCGCGGATCAGTCTGGTTCTCTATAAAATAGCGGTTGATATGCTGCTGCTTTAGTTGGGTGATTAAACTACCCACGTCACTGGCACTTGCTTCCGCTTCAGTAGAGAACCCTACCGGCGCAAGAAACGTCACGCCATAGCGCTGTCCAAAGTAACCAAACGCATCATGACTGGTCAGCACTTTTCGCTTGTCGACAGGCACAGCATCAAAGGCCGTTTTTGCCCAGCTATCCAGCGCCTCCAGCTGCTGAATGTAATTCTGACCACGCTGACGAATGGCGGTGGCATCTTCAGGATCGGCTTTGACCAGCGCATTCATTACGTTAGTGGCATAGATCACGCCGTTCTGCATGCTGTTCCAGGCGTGAGGATCGGTAACGGTTTTGCCCTCCTCCTCCATGCTGCGGGTGGTGACACCCGCCGAGGCCACAACGGACTGGCCGCGATATCCGGAGGCGCTGACCAGCCGATCCATCCACCCTTCCAGTCCCAGTCCACTGACAAAGACCAGATCGGCCTTTGCAAGTGCCTGACTGTCCTGCGGCGTGGGTTCAAATGTATGAGGATCGCCATTCGGCCCCACCAGGCTTTTCACGTTGACATGGTCGCCGCCGACCTGCTTAACGATGTCTGCCAGCACGGTAAAGCTGGCCACCACATCCACCGTTTTTGCCATCGCAAAAGGCGTGGCAAATAGCGCTGCGAGCGCCAGGCTAACCGGTAATTTCTTCATAGATACCCCTTTAGATTAATGGCGACGAAAAATCCCGCCGCATGGCCCTGCAAGAATGGAGAGAAAAAACAGCATGGCGGCGCTCAGCACCACAGCGGGGCCGGCCGGCAATGAAAAGTGCCAGGAGAGCATCAGTCCCGCCAGCGCTGAAATCATTGCCATGAAAATGGCAATCACCAGCATGGCGGCAAGATGACGGCTCCAGAAACGGGCGCTGGCGGCGGGTAGCATCATCAGTCCCACCGACATCAGCGTGCCCAGCACCTGAAAGCCCGCGACCAGATTCAGCACCACCAGCATTAAAAACAGACCATGCACCAGCGGCGCGCTCCATTTCCCCTGCGCCCGCAGAAAGTCACCGTCAAATGCGTCGATGACCAGCGGACGATAGATGATCGCCAGCAGAATCAGCGTAAAGGCGGCGATGCCGCCGACCAGCAGCAGCGCGCCATTATCCACCGCCAGCAGCGAGCCAAACAGAACGTGCAGCAGATCCACGCTTGAGCCGCGTAATGAGACCAGCGTGACGCCCAGCGCCAGGGATCCAAGATAGAACCCGGCAAAACTGGCATCCTCTTTCAGGGGCGTATAGCGACTGACCGCGCCAGAAAGCAGCGCCACGGCTAAACCGGCGATCAGGCCGCCGATACCCATCGCAACCAGCGACAGGCCGGAGATCAGATAACCAATAGCGGCACCGGGCAGCACTGCATGCGATAAGGCATCACCAATCAGGCTCATCCGGCGCAGCGAAAGGAACACGCCGAGTGGCGTAGCGCTGACCGCCAGTGCAAAACAGGCCACCAGCGCGCGCCGCATAAAACCAAACTCAATAAAAGGCTGCATCAGGGTCACGGCGCACAACTCCGCAAAGGGATAGCAGGCTGACTGGTGCAGCTGATCTCACTGTCATCCATCGACATGACGTTACTGAAGTAGTGCGCCACCAGCGGACGATCGTGCAGCACCACCAGCAGGGTTGTGCCGGCCTGCTGTTGCTGCTCAAGAATCGACATCAGTAATGTCACGGTCTGGCTGTCAATGCCGTTAAAAGGCTCATCCAGCAGCCAGAGCTGGCTGCGCTGCAACATCAGTCGTGCAAACAAAACGCGCTGAAGTTGTCCGCCTGATAAAGTCGCGGGCTGCACATCTGCATAATCATGCATCTGAACGGCCTCCAGCGCCTGCCAGATTTCACGGCGTAGTACCCGGTTAATACCGCCGAACCAGCCGCAGCGCGGCCAGCAGCCTATTGAGACCAGTTCAAATACTGTCAGGGGAAAACGGGTTTCAAGTTCTGTTCGCTGCGGCATCCAGCCGATATCCCGACGCGAAACCTGCAATACACAACGTCCGGTTATCGGTGGCAATAAACCCGCAATAGTTTTCAGCAGGGTTGATTTGCCACTGCCGTTAGCACCGACTAAGGCTGTCATCGAGCCAGCTGCAATCTGCCCGGTAACCAACGGGGTGACGCTCTGTCCCTGATAGCCAGCACGAAGCGTGTTGAACCGGATCATGTGATCCCCCATTTTATGGCCACGGCAAGCAGCGCGATGAATAGCACGGCTACACTCAACCTCCCACCCAATGACATAAGTAATCCACTCTGACGCATCGCTTCACCAATATGTTATAACATAACAAATAAGATACCGGATATTCTCGTCAGGGAAACGCGTGATTGTGTATCAAAAGATAAACACCAACAGGACTTACGGCAGGATGCTGGCAGGCACTGCCGCCTGCTGAAGCGCAGATGCTGACAGTTTTGTGCTCTGCTGGCTTGCAAACCAGTTGCAGAAAACCAATGATAGGTTTATTAACGGTTATTAGTGGATCAGATATGCTGTCACGTATTGAATGTGATATTGCCCTGGGCGAAGCAGACTGCGAAAAAATAGCAGAGATTGTTCAGCGGAATATTCTCAAAATAACAGATTTGCTGGTAGGTGATTTACGCTGGTACTCACAGAATGCGCAGTTAGTTCCAGGCAGTTTAAAAATTGTTTCTGTTGAATACCTGGATATGAATAGTTTTAAATTACTTTACGATTTTGACTGGAATTTATTTAATCCCTGTCTGGATCTAAATGAAACCGTGACGCAATCTGAGCAGGTAAACTTTCACATTAAGCCCGGAGCACTTGAGTTTGATGTGGTCGACAATCAGCAGCCCTCCCCTGGCGATGAATTGTAATATTTAGTAATGGAGGTGAGCAGAACTAATGGTTTTACACTATCTTTAAGGTATCCCGTTTAATAACTGCCCGAATAATCGCTTCCTGGCTGCGTTATCCACTATCGCTGCCCTGCGGCAACTGAGCTAGCTATGGAGGGGAAAAAGATGGACGAATACTCACCGAAACGGCATGATATTGCCCAGCTTAAATATCTGTGTGAGAGCCTGTTTGACGACAGCATGGCAACATTAACCGACAGCCATCACGGCTGGGTGAATGACCCCACTTCTGAAAGCAATCTGCAGCTTAACGATTTGATTGAACACATTGCCTCTTTCACTATGAATTACAAAATTAAGCACGTCGAAGATGAAGCGCTGATTTCGCAAATCGATGAATATCTTGATGATACTTTTATGCTATTCAGCAACTATGGTATCAACAGTCCGGATCTTCAACGGTGGCAACGTTCAGCGAAACGCTTATTTAATCTGTTCACTGAAGAGTGCGCTTTTCTGCACCAGCCAAGCCATTCATTATAGTACAGACATGAGAACGGTTTATTTATGAACAAAACCCTGACTAAAACCGATTATTTGATGCGACTGCGGCGTTGCCGCTCTCTGGATACCCTGGAAAGGGTCATTGAAAAAAATAAGTATGAATTACCCGAGGATGAATTAGCGGTATTTTACTCCGCAGCCGACCATCGCCTGGCGGAACTGACGATGAACAAGCTCTACGATAAAGTCCCAGGTTCAGTATGGAAATTTGTCCGTTAATCTGACGGATTGTTGCTGCGTTTAATCTCTTCTTTAGTACCGGATATTCCTGCCTGCCGGCAAAGGATCGGCCCAGGCGGGTTTTGCCTGTCTGCAGTTTCGGGAGAAGAGATATTCAGAGGGGGAAAATGGTGGGGGCCCTGCCAGCTACATCCCGGCACACGCGTCACCTGCTGCGGCTGCTTCCTTCCGGATCTGACCGAGTTCACAAGCTAGCATTGCGGGAGAACCAACAGGGCCCCCATTGACAAGCCCTCTTTACGAGAGCGGGGGCATTATCTGGGAAGGAGATGGCAATTGCAAGCGTAGTCGGGACAACCGTTGTTTTCTTGAACAATCGCCGTGCTGACACTGTTTCCTCATCCTCCTCATGCTAAAGTTAAAACCCAATTCCTGATGAAAAAAGCAGAATAAATAAGCACATGGATCAGCCTGACTCTTTCCAGCAACGCATCTGGCAAATTGTTGCCGCAATACCCTATGGCCACGTCGCGACTTATGGCGACGTTGCGCGACTGGCGGGCTCCCCGCGCGCGGCACGTCAGGTGGGCGGCGTGCTGAGCCGGTTACCAGAAGGCACTACTCTACCCTGGCATCGCGTTGTTAATCGCCATGGCACAATTTCACTACAGGGCGACCGTCTGATGCGGCAGCGGGATGCGCTGGAAGCGGAAGGCATAGAGGTCAGTGATGACGGGCAACTCGATCTTTCGACCTGTCGCTGGCAATTTCAGGCAGGATGAAGGGGCGACAAGGTCGCCCCGGCAGAGAATTAAATACGTGTTGGTGCCGGAACAGCAGCAGATGGCGTCACCTGAGTGGGTGAAGTCGACGGAACAGTTGTCGCTGCGCCCGGCTGGGTTGGCATCGCTACTGACGGTACCGGTACCAGCAGCAGTTCAGCTTTGGTGCCACCCTGGTTGATGACCGGCTTCACGCCTTCAGTGACAAAGGCCAGCTTGCCGTCGATTGAGATGGCTGCGCTTAACAGAATGCGTGCATTGGGCTGAATGTCGGCAGGGTTAAACGGTAATACAAACTGGAACGGTGCCTGTTTACCTTCAGTACGCACCACGCGCTGCGACAGCACTTTTGATGGAGCATCGGATACGGAGGCATCAGAAAGCGTCACGGTTAATACCGCATCCGGCGGCAGCGCAATGCGCTGGCGGATAAAGACTGAACCACTTACGTTTGGCTGCGCAATCGCGGCCGTTTGTCCTGCCACTGCAGAACCCAGCGTTGGCGTTGGAACTGGTTTACTCTTGTCGGCACATCCCGCAACAGCAACCGCAATAACTACCCCACTGAACACATGCCTGAGTTTCATTGATGTCGTCTCCATTTGATCAAAATGATTGTCGGCAGCGAATCCTGCTTACAGCGCTTCACTCGCCGTATGGGCTTAATATTGGCACAAAAATGAAATTTTGCCTGGCACAGGCAAAGCGGAAAGTCTGATTGACGTCAACTGGTCCGATCTTTCACACTGAGCGGGTCACTATATTGAGGAATGCGCCATGAGTCAGGCACTACAAAATCTGCTGAATTTATTGAATCTGGAAAAACTGGAGGAGGGTTTATATCGCGGCCAGAGCGAAGATCTGGGACTGCGCCAGGTGTTTGGCGGTCAGGTGGTGGGTCAGGCGCTGTATGCTGCAAAGCAAACCGTCGCGGAAGATCGCATTATTCACTCATTTCACAGCTATTTTTTGCGGCCCGGCGATAGCCAGAAAGCGATTATCTATGATGTTGAAACGCTGCGTGATGGCAAAAGTTTCAGCGCACGCAGGGTCAGCGCTATTCAGAATGGCCAGCCCATTTTTTATATGACGGCCTCTTTTCAGTCACCTGAAAGCGGATTTGAACATCAGAATCCGATGCCACAGGTGCCGGGGCCGGAGAACCTGTTAACCGAACAGGCGATGGCGCAGAAAATGGCGCATCTGCTGCCAGAAAAGTTACGCGAGAAATTCATTGCTGAACGTCCGCTGGAGATTCGCCCGGTACAGATCCATAACCCGCTTCGTGGACATGTGGATAAACCGGAGCGTCAGGTCTGGATCCGTGCCACCGGCCCCCTGCCCGATGACCTGCGTATCCATCAGTACCTGCTCGGCTATGCGTCCGACCTCAACTTCCTGCCGGTTGCGCTGCAGCCGCACGGTAAAGGCTTTTTAGAGCCGGATATGCAGGTCGCCACGATCGACCACTCTATGTGGTTCCACCGCCCGTTCGACTTCACTGAATGGCTGCTCTACAGCGTGGTCAGTACCTCAGCTTCCGGGGCACGCGGTTTTGTCCGCGGCGAGTTCTACAATCAACAGGGTGTGCTGGTAGCCTCAACAGTTCAGGAAGGGGTAATGCGCCAGCGCAGCGAATAAAGAGAAATAAAAAAGGGGCGATTGCTCGCCCCCGATTATTCATTTCAGTGCCTGTCCATTACTGGTTGTAAGCATTCTCGCCGTGGCTGTTTACATCCAGACCTTCACGTTCATGCTCTTCCGGTACGCGCAGTCCGACAATCAGATCGGCCAGCTTGAAGCCAATGAAGGCAACAACGCCCGACCAGACAATCGTCAGACCCACACTGAAGAGCTGCACCCAGACCTGATGGCCCATGGTTACACCCTGAGCATAACCGACGCCGCCCAGTGAAGAGGAAGCAAACACGCCCGTCAGGATACAGCCCACGATACCGCACACGCCATGCACGCCGAACACATCGCACGGATCATCAACGCGCAGCCATTTTTTGAGGGTGGTGACGCCCCACAGTCCCGCCAGTCCGCCGACCAGGCCGATGATTAACGCACCGCCCACACCGACATAGCCACAGGCTGGGGTAATCGCGACCAGACCGGCAATAAAGCCTGAGCAGGCACCCAGCAGTGAAGGCTTACCCCGTACCGCCCACTCACCAAAGGTCCATGCCAGTACCGCACCTGCTGTTGCAACCACGGTGTTAAGGAAAGCCAGCGCGGCGATTTCGTTCGCTGCTGAAGCTGAACCGGCATTAAAGCCAAACCAGCCAACGTACAGAATAGCGGTGCCGGTAAAGACCATCGGCAGGTTGTGGGGTTTGAATGCCTCTTTACCAAATCCCGCACGTTTGCCCACCAGATATGCACCAACCAGACCCGCTATAGCGGCGTTAATATGCACCACGGTACCGCCAGCGAAATCCAGTGCGCCATCCTGTGCCAGGAAACCGCCCGCCCAGACCATGTGTGCAATAGGTAAATATGAAAGCGTCAGCCAGACACCGACGAAGATCAATACGGCAGAGAAACGGATACGCTCTGCAATGGCACCAACAATCAGGCCCACGGTAATACAGGCAAACGAGGCCTGGAATGCTACGTGGATATACTGATAGAAACTGCCCATAACGGCGGTAAGCTGAATGTTTTTCAGCATGGCCCAGCCAAAGCCGCCGAAAAAAGCGTTACCTTCACTGAATGCCAGGGAGTAGCCGTAGACCACCCACAGCACGCACACCAGCGAGAAGGTGACAGCAACCTGCGTCAGCATCGACAGAACGTTTTTGCCACGAATCAGACCGCCGTAAAACAGCGCAATACCTGGAATTGACATAAAGAGCACCAGCGCGGTGCAAATCATCATAAATGCGTTATCAGCCTTGTCCGCAACGGCAGGCGCAGCCATTGCGAGTGAGGGTAACAGTGCCAGACTGGTGAGGCCCAGCTTAGTGAAAATTTTATTCATTTTTATTCCATCCCATCACAGTACTGAGTCTTAATTACAGAGCGGCTTCGTCGGTTTCGCCGGTACGAATACGGATGACGCGCTGCAGTTCAGCCACGAAAATTTTACCGTCGCCAATTTTGCCGGTGTAAGCCGCTTTACTGATGACATCCACCACTTCGTCTAACTGATCGTCGGCAATGGCGATATCAATTTTGACCTTTGGCAGGAAGTTCACGCTGTACTCTGCGCCACGATAGAGCTCTGCATGGCCTTTCTGACGACCAAAACCTTTCACTTCGGAGACGGTCAGTCCCTGAATGCCGATAGAGGATAAAGCTTCACGTACATCCTCCAGTTTGAATGGCTTAATTACGACGGTAACCAGCTTCATTGGATCCCCTCCAGCGAGTAAATAGGTAACGTTTACGGACACGCAGGGATATAAGCAAAGCCTGTGCCAGAGTGTAAAAGTGCCCTTAATCAGTGAGTCAGGCGAGACAGAGCAAGGGATGCTTCAGGGAAGATATGAATGAGAATGGGTGTGTGACAGGGATCGCAGACTGAGACTGCACTCCTTTGGTGCTCCAGGCGTCAAAGGAGTGCATTTATACAGATTATTCCGATAAAGCTGCGCAAAAAAGGTGCAAGTCAGCTTTCAGATGTTACAGGTACGCCCGACGCCAGATCTTCCCCTGCCTGTTGCAGCTGATACATCTGCCAGTAGCGTCCCTGCAGCGCCAGCAGTTGCTGATGGGTGCCCTGCTCAACCACACGACCACGATGCAGCACCAGAATCTTATCCGCATCGATAATCGTTGAGAGGCGGTGAGCGATCACCACCAGCGTGCTGTGTTGCCTTAGTGTCGCAAGCGTCTGCTGAATCGCCTGCTCGGTGCCGGAGTCGATGTTAGCGGTTGCCTCGTCGAGGATCAGAATCTGCGGCAGATCAACCAGTACCCGGGCCAGCGCCAGCAGCTGTTTCTGCCCGACCGACAGGTTATTGCCCTGCTCGCCCAGTCGGGTGTGAATCCCCTCCGGCAGGGCATGCGCCAGCGGTGCCAGTTGCACCTGTTCCAGCACTGTCCAGACAGCCTCTTCGCTGATGTCGCGGCCCAGCCGCACATTGGCCAGCAGCGTATCGGCCAGCACCACCGGATCCTGCTGCACCATCGCGATACCGCGTCGCAGCACGGCGTGGCTCAAGCCGCCAATCGGGCGATCATCAATACGGATTTCGCCACGCGTCACCGGGTAATAACCCATTAACAGATTAGCCAGGGTACTTTTGCCACTGCCGGTATGGCCCACCAGCGCCACAAACTCACGCGGTGCGACTTCAAGATTGATATCACTCAGCACATCACGATTTTCACGGTAGGCAAAACTGAGATTGTTCAGGGCAATACGACCTGAAGCCAGTGGCTGCTGATCGGCCCCATACTGCTGCTGGGCGGCATCCATCAGCTCGAAAATACGCTCACCGGAAACCACCGCCTGCTGCAGCATCGACTGCTGGGTGGTCAGCTCAATCAGTGGCTCATTCAGACGGCCCAGGTAAGTAATAAAGGCATAGAGCACCCCCACTTCAAACACACCAGGCACAGAGAAACTGAACAGAATCAGCAGCCCGCACAAGACCATCGCTGAAAACAGGCTCAACAGCGGACGCAGCAGAAAGCCATCGAGGCGCAGCGTCTCCATTCGCGCCAGATAGTGAGAGCGGCTCGCTTCGCCCATGCGCTCACCAAATCGTGCCTGCTGACGAAACTGCTGAATCACACTCATGCCGCTGATCACTTCATTGAAGCCGTTGTTGATGTCAGCCAGATAGCTGCGAACCCGTCGGGCAATCGGCGTGCTGTAACGCTGATAGATGAACATCACTATCAGTACCAGCGGGAAGATCATCATTGCTACCAGCGCCATGCGCCAGTCAAGACTGAACATGGCCACCATCATGGCGCCGACCAGCGCAGCGCTACGCAGTACGGTTGAAACCACTGTGACATAAAGATCGCGGATCACTTCGGTGTCATTCGTCACGCGCGAAATAATCTGCCCGACCGGCTGAGTATCAAATGCGCTCAGCGGCTGACAAAGCGCAGCATTCATCACGTCACTGCGTAACCGCTGCACCACACCAATCGCAGCGCGATTAAACAGCAGCGCCTGCCAGTAGTGCAGCCCGGCGGCCAGTAGCTGAAGCAGGACAAAGCTGATGACCAGACCGGCCACCAGTCCCCAGGGCATCTGATGCTTCGCCACCAGGTTATCAATAAAGTAGCTGACCAGCACCGGACCGGTTACTTCCGCCGCGGCAGCGATCCACAGCATGCCTACCGCCAGCGACAGGGATTTACGCCAGGGCTTACCGTAACTCAGCAGGCGCTTCAGGGTTGGCCACAAGCGGGCAGACTTAGCCATGCGGCACTCCTTTCTCATTTTCATCATCATCCAGCGCCGCTTCCAGTTGCTGGTAACGATACATGTCACGATACCAGCCAGCGCTGGCGGTCAGCGCGTCATGATTGCCACGCTGTGCCACGCTGCCCTGTTGTAACACCAGAATTTCACTGGCTTCCGTCAGCGCTGACAGGCGATGCGCGCTGATAATCAGTGTTTTTCCCTGCCCCCAGATGCGCAGGTTATGCAGGATTTCGTGCTCGGTACGACCATCCACCGCAGAGAGTGCGTCGTCCAGAATCAGGATTTCTGCGTTCAGCAGCAGTGCCCGGGCAATCGAAAGACGCTGCTTCTGTCCACCGGACAGCATCACACCTCGCTCCCCGACTTCGGTTTCATAACCCTGCGGCAGCCGCAGGATATCGTCATGCACGCAGGCCAGGGTGGCGGCCTGTTCAATCTCCTGCTGGGTTGCGCCCGGTTTCCCCAGCGCAATATTGTTCGCTACGCTGTCCGAAAACAGGAATGGTGTCTGGCTGACCACGGCGAGACGACTGCGCCAGCTGTCCAGCCGTAACTGCGGCAGCGGGATCTGGTGATAACGGATGTCGCCCTGCTGAATATCAAAATGGCGCTGGATCAGGCTCAGTAAGGTACTTTTTCCGCTGCCGGTTGGCCCACACAGTCCCAGCATTTCGCCGGGCTTCAGTTGGAAGCTGACATCACTTAACACCGGAGCCGCGCTGGCCGGATAGTGAAAGGCGCGAATCGCGACCTGCAGCGTGCCCGGGTCAGGTGGCAGTGACTTATCACCATCTTCCACCGCTGGCGCTTCCGCCAGTAATGCACCGATGCGGCTCCAGGCGGCACTGCCGCGTTCGACGATATTGAACATCCACGCCAGCGCCAGCATCGGCCAGATCATCAGGCCGAGATACATCACAAAGCTGGTAAGCTGCCCCAGCGTCATCTGGTCATGCCACACCAGCCAGCTTCCGCCGCCAATCGCCAGCAGGTTTGAGAAACCAATAGCGATGTAGATAGTGGGATCGAAACGGGCATCGACCCGCGCCACGCGCAGGTTCTTTTCACCGGTATCGCGGGCGATGTCGGAGAATTGCTGCGACTGATGCTGTTCAAGACCGAAGGATTTAATCATCCGGATGCTGGTCAGGCTCTCCTGCGTCTGGTCGTTAAGGCTGGAGAAGGCCGCCTGGGCCAGTTTAAAGCGATGATGCAGCTGATTACCGTAGCGATGGATGACGATCGCCATAATGGGCATCGGCACCAGCGCCAGCAGCGTCAGCTGCCAGCTGATTTGCGTACTCATCACCAGCAGCACCACGCAGCCCATCACCAGCGAGTCGACCAGCGTCAGCACCCCTTCCCCGGCTGCAAACACTACCCGATCCACATCGTTAGTGGCGCGCGCAATCAGGTCACCTGTGCGGTGACGCAGATAAAATGCCGGTTGCTGCCGACTCAGCTGGCGATAAAAATCTTCGCGCAGCTCAACCGCCAGCTGGTAGGAGGCACCAAACAGCAGTACGCGCCAGACGTAGCGCAGCAGATAGACCACCACTGCGGTTGCCAGCATGATGCCAATCCACATCATGATGCGACTGGTACTCATGTTGTCACGTGTGACACCATCAACAATGACACCGACCACATGCGGCGGCAGCAACTGCAGAATAGCAATAACAATCAGCAGGATAACCGCGCCCAGATAGCGCCGCCACTCCCTCAGAAAATACCAACTTAATTGACTGAATAATCGCACAACGCTGCTCTCAATCTCAGGCCCTCAGGGGGCGACAGGTAAAGCCGTGGTGTATTTAATCTCTTCCATGGCGAAGCTGGATGTCACATCAATCAGGCCGGGCACACCGTTCACTAATCGCTTGTAGAAAGCATCATAGCTCTTCATGTCGGCCACCTGAATGCGCAGCAGGTAATCATACTCGCCTGCCATCCGGTAAAAGGCCATCACCTCGGGCATGCTGCTTACCACCGAGACAAAGGCCTGATACCAGTCGCGGCTATGCTGCTGGGTTTTCACAAACATAAACGCCGTCAGTGACAGTCCGATTTTATCCCCATCCAGCAGTGCCACCCGGGCGCGAATAATGCCATCATCTTCCAGCTTTTTCAGGCGCTTCCAGCAGGGTGTGGTGGTGAGGTTGACGGCATCCGCCAGCGCCTGCAGCGACAGCGTGCAATCCTGCTGCAGCAGTGAGAGCAGTTTAAGGTCAGTTTTATCTAGCATATGGGACTCCCGGAGAATCATTTTCTCCATTACCGCGATTTTAGCGGTATTTTTGCAATCTCTTTTTCCTGCACGTGCCATAAAATAGCCGCATCACTTCTTTACCGGATGCCTGAAATGCAGACCTGCTGGATTCGCCACGCTATCAACGAAATTAACGCTGATTTTCAACGATCGGCTGAAACCCATTTGATCCGTTTCGATCTGGCGGATTTTCCCGGCATCTGGTTCTATCTGAAAGATGAGAGCACCCATCCCAGTGGCAGTCTTAAACATCGGCTGGCACGATCCCTGTTTCTCTACGGTCTCTCCAACGGCTGGATTAAAGAGAATACGCCGATTATCGAAGCCTCGTCAGGCAGCACGGCCGTTTCAGAGGCGTACTTCGCAAGGCTGCTTGGTCTGCCCTTTATTGCGGTGATGCCCGCCAGCACGGCGAAACGTAAAATTGAGCAGATCACCTTTTATGGTGGACAGTGCCATTTTGTCGAGGATCCCTGCCAGCTTTACGCAGAATCTGAACGGCTGGCACGTGAGCTGAATGGCCATTTTATGGATCAGTTTACCTACGCTGAACGCGCTACTGACTGGCGCGGTAATAACAATATTGCTGAGAGCATTTTCCGTCAGATGCAGCATGAACCCTATCCGATTCCGCATACGGTGATTATGAGCGCGGGCACTGGCGGCACCTCAGCGACGCTGGGCCGCTATATTCGTTATCAGGGCCTGGAAACGAAACTGCTGGTGGTGGATCCCCAGCATTCCGTGTTTTTCGATTACTGGCAACAGCGTGATGCAACGCTGACCAGCACGCGCGGCAGTATGATCGAGGGAATTGGCCGTCCGCGCGTAGAGCCGTCATTTATGCCTGACGTGATTGATGAAATGATCAAAGTACCGGATGGTGCGACGTTGGCCGCCATGCTGAAGCTGGAAAAGATCCTGGGACGCAAACCGGGCGCCTCTACGGGCACCAATTTCTGGGGCATGATACAGGTGGCGAAACGCTTACGGGCAGCAAATCAGCAGGGATCCCTGGTGACACTGCTGTGCGACAGTGGCGAACGTTATCCCGATAGCTACTATCAGCCGGAATGGGTGGCAAAACATATTGGCGATATCACGCCGTGGCAGTGCGAACTCGAATAAAAAACCGGACATCCAGTCCGGTTCACGGCAATCCTCAGCATTCGGGGGAATACGCGAGGTCGGGTGTTGCCAGCCAGTGATTTAAATAGTGAGACACCGCCTGTGTCTCGCAATGCCCTAATACCGGCAGATGCGGTAGCGCAGCTTTCAGTTGCGCCATCGCATTGCCCATGATGAAGCCCCGCCCAACCTGCGACAGCATTTCTCTGTCATTCATTGCATCCCCGAACGCCATGCACTCCGCCAGCGTCAGTGACAGATGGTCGCACAACAGCGCCAGCGCGCTGCCTTTGTTGCAACTGGCGGGCAACACTTCCAGACAGTCCACCGCAGAGAAGCAGATATTCGCCTGCTCACCCAGCGCCGCACCCAGTTCCGTTTTCAGCTGGCACAGATGCTGATGCTGATGCTGATCGATAAAGCAGATTTTTGTTACCTGATGCGCGGGAAGCCTTTTCAAATCGCACAGCTGATAGCTAAACCCGCTCATCTGATGGGCCACCAGCAGCTCAGGCTGGGGGCGATCGGTAAACCACCCCTGATCGTTGAAAATGTGGATCGACGCGGATGTTTCCCAGTGGCGATGGATGACCTCTTCGGCTACCGCAGAGGGCAGATCACGCGCAAAGATCAGATTGCCCTGCCTGTCGTGTACACGAGTGCCGTTCCCGGTAATCAGCCACGCAGGCAGCGTTAATTTCTCCCTCAGAATCTGCATCTCCAGCAGATGGCGGCCCGTCGCCAGCGCCAGATTTACGCCACGCAGATGCAACGCCTGCAGGCTATCCAGCGTCTGCTGACCCAGCTGATGATCCGGCAGCAATAATGTGCCATCCATATCGAATGCGGCTAAACGCATTATGGTTACCCTCATGCTGAAAAGATGAGCTTACTATTGCCTGTTAATCGCGGAACTAATAGTGAATACTTTTAAAAAACTGTTCCGGGTTTACGATGCGTCAGCTTAACCGCCTTAATCAGTTTCAGCGCCTGTGGCAGCAGAGCCAGGGCATCCCTCAGCAGACCTGCGTGGCAGAGATGGCGCGCCACTGCATCTGCAGCGAGCGTCATCTGCGCACGTTACTGTCACAGTGGCAGCACGCTGGCTGGCTTAGCTGGCACGGCGAGCCGGGCCGTGGCAAACAGGGTCAGTTAGTGTTTCTGTGCACGCCTGAACAGTTACGGCAGCAGTTGTTGCAAAAACAGCTTGATGCCGGAGATGCGGCGGATGCCTTACAGCTGCTGGATCTGCCGCCGGAAAGGCTGATCAATATGCTGCGGCCGTTAATGGGTGGACAATGGCAGAACGACACGCCGGTTCTGCGTATCCCCTACTATCGTCCGATGGAGAGCACCGAGCCGCGCCAGATTACCGGACGGGCTGAACAGCACCTGGTTCGTCAGATCTATTCCGGTCTGACCCGTTTTGAGCAGGATGCGCCGGTCGGCGACCTGGCGCATCACTGGCAGCACGATGAGGCGTCATGTAGCTGGTTATTCTGGTTACGGCCTCAGCTGATGTGGCATAACGACGAGCCGGTGCAGGCCGCACAACTGGTGACGCAGTTCCGCCAGCTGTTGCGGGATACGCGTGTCAGAATATTGCTTGCCGATGTGGTCAGCGTGGATGCGCCTCACCCGCTGGCGCTGCGGTTTACCCTGCGACGACCTGATTTCTGGTTGCCTCACCGACTTGCCCATCTTTTGTGTCTGCTGCCCCATCCCGCTGATATGAAGACAGGCAGCGGGCCGTGGAAACTGAGGCATTTCAGCGCTGAGCTGGTGAGGATTGAAAGCCATGCGCGCTGGCATCTGCAGCGTCCTCTGCTGCAGGCGGTGGAGTACTGGATTACTCCTCAGCTGTTTGATCCCGCTCTCGGCAGCAGCTGTCGTCATCCGGTGCAGATTGCGATAGGGGATGCCGCAGAACTCAGGACATTGAAGCCGGTCAGCAGTAGCATCAGTCTCGGCTTCTGTTATCTGGTCTGCCGGCCGCGAGCCGGATTTACCCCTGATCAGGCGCGCACGCTTTTCCAGCTGATTCAGCAAAGCGGCATCGTCAGCCGATTACCACTGGATGAGGGATTAATTACCCCCAGCAAAGAGCTGTTACCTGGCTGGGAAGTGCCGCTGATTGATAATGTTCCGGTCCCCTTGCCCACCACCCTGACACTGCATTATCAGCTGCCGGTTGAGCTGCATCAGATGTCACAGGCACTGGTCGCCCTGTTAAAACAGCACGGTTGTACTCTGAACGTCGTTTTTCACCCGGTGAAAAGCTGGCATCATATCGACCCGCCTGATGAGGCGGATATCGTGATGGGCGATCGGCTGATTGGCGATGCGCCGATCTTCACACTGGCGAGCTGGTTACAGATTGACCCGCTATGGCGTCGGCTGTGGTCTGCACCGCATGGCGAAGAAGTCCAGGCGCAACTGCTGGCTATCCAGCAGATAGCAGATAGCGACAGCCGTACCCGTGCGCTACAGCAGCTTTATCATCAACTGATGAGGGACGGCATCCTGCTGCCTCTGTTCAATTATCGCTACCAGATTTATGCGCCCCCTGCCGTAGAAGGGATTGAACTGAACACGCTGGGCTGGTTTGATTTCAGCCGCGCATGGATTCCACCGCCCATTGATCCGCCTTGCAGCTGTTCAGCAGCGGACTGAGGCATTACCATAAGCGCAAAATTAATTATCAGGGAAACACCATGAAACGCGCGGTTGTAGTTTTCAGCGGTGGACAAGACTCCACTACCTGCCTGATTCAGGCTGTACAGCTTTATGATGAAGTTCACTGTGTCACTTTCGACTATGGACAACGCCACCGGGAAGAGATCGATGTCGCCCGCGATCTGGCGATGACACTGGGTGCGCGCGCACATAAAGTGCTGGACGTGACCATGCTGAACGAACTCGCTGTCAGCAGCCTGACGCGGGATAACATTCCGGTGCCGGCTTATAATCCTGAGGCCAGTGGATTACCCAGTACGTTTGTACCAGGACGCAATATTCTCTTTCTGACGCTGGCCTCAGTTTACGCGTATCAGGTCGAAGCGGAAGCGGTCATCACCGGCGTCTGCGAAACCGATTTTTCCGGCTATCCCGACTGCCGCGATGAGTTTGTCAAAGCGCTGAACCATGCGGTGTCGCTTGGCATGGCTCGCGAGGTGCGTTTTGAGACGCCGCTGATGTGGCTCAATAAAGCGGAAACCTGGGCGCTGGCAGATTACTGGCAGCAACTTTCGCTGGTACGCGAGCAGACGCTGACCTGCTATAACGGCGTAAAAGGCGACGGATGTGGTGAGTGTGCTGCCTGTCATTTACGGGCCAATGGCCTGCAGGGTTATCTCAGCGATCGGGCGGGCGTAATGTCTGCCATGAAAGCTAAAAGCGGCCTTAACTAAGACGGTATGACATGGCGGCAAAGCAGTCAGGTTTGCCGCTTTTTATCAGCTCATGCCATCAGACGCATCAGCCGCTCACGTAACTCCCCTTCCAGCGCAACCGCCTTTTGGGTCCGCAAATCAATACAGACAAACGTGAGTGCGGCATCCGCCACCACGGTCTCCTGACCTGCCAGCAACACCCGCTGGGCAATAATGCCGCTTTTGCCATTTAACTGCGTAATCTCACTGTCGATAGCCAGTACGTCGCCCAGCACGGCCGGGCGACGGTAGTTAATGTTGATATTGACCACCACAAAAGCCAGTTTCTGTTCCAGCAACCAGTGGAACGCTTCAACCTCTTCCAGCCATTGCCAGCGCGCCTCCTCAAGAAACTCAAGATAGCGCGCATTGTTGACGTGCTGATAGACATCCAGATGATAGCCACGCACTTTTATGGTGGTCTGCATGATCATGCTCTCCTGCTACTGTAAGTTAACTGGTTGGACCTGTTCACTTTAGCAGAGTCACCTGATTAGCGTGGGTTAAGCATCACAGATGTGTACTGCCTCACAATTTCAGCCGGGACGCATTTCGCTCTATCAGCGCGTTACCGATACCCGGTACTTCACTGAGTTGCTGAATCGCGCTAAAGGGTCCGTACTGTTCGCGATAGTTCACAATCGCCTGCGCTTTCTTCAGCCCCACACCATTCATAGCAGCAGAGAGCTGTTCCGCTGTCGCTTCATTGATGCTGACCTGTTCCTGCTTTGGCTGCAGCTGCGCGGCTGTCTCCGGCTTCGGTGCAGGATGTGCGTTCTGCGACACAGCCGGACTGGCAGGTTCAGGTGCCGCAGAGACGCTGCCGTGACAGAGTGTACCGCCCAGTGCGAGTGAGAGATAAAAGGCAACAAGTTTATGTTTAGCCATGCTGTGTTTCTCCTTGTGTGTAAACAGCAGTGACAGAGTGGCACTACACCGCACAAGGCTCAAAAGCGGGATTTCAGAAATGGAAAAGGCCGCGAATGCGGCCTTTGATTGTTACAGTCGTTGCGTAGCTTTTGCGAGGCTTACTGCATTTGTGCGGCAGCGCCGTACTTGATTTTCGCCTCTTTACGGAGGTTTTGCAGTAAGGCTTCAAACGTCAGCTGCGCATTGTTCTGCGTGACGCCCTTAACCATTTCGTCAATCTGCGCCTGTGGCATGCTGCCGGTTTTAACTTTATCTACCGCCACCAGCACCACATTACCCTGCATATCTTCGCTGACACCCCATGAAGGCTTATTATCAGCAGGCTGAGGCAGATTAAAGGCGGCCTGTGCCACCGGATCCTGCGCATTGCGGTCAACGGTTTTGCTGGCGCTCAGCGTCAGGCCTGCTGCAGTCAGTGCTTCCAACTTGCCCGCTTTGAGATCGGTCAGCAGTTTATCGGCCTGTGCTTTCGCCTGCTGTGTCGCTTTGTCATGCTTAAGCGTATCCGTAATCTGCGCCTTAACCTGCTCCAGCGGTTTTACCGCTTCCGGTTTGTGCTCGCTGATACGCAGCACAAAGGCACGATCGCCGTCGACGGTAATAATGTCGGAGTTGTTGCCCGGCGCACCGTTCTGACCCACCAGACCGCCGTTAAAGATTGCCTGCTTCACAGCATCAAAGTTAAGCGCGTCTGGCAGCGTGTCCTGACTGAACCAGCCGGTCTCTTTCGCTTTCAGACCCGAAGCCTGCTCAGCACCCGCCAGTGACTCATTGTCATTGCTGGCCGCTTCACTGACTTTCTGCTGCAGTTTGTAGAAGGCATCAACGCCCTTCTCCTGCTTCACTTTCGCGGCAACAGCGCTGCGAACGTCATCCAGTGGCTTAACCTGCTCTGGCTGAATATCGTCGAGACGAACCACCAGGAAGCCCACTGAAGATTTAATCACGCCTGACATCTGGCCTTTCTCCGTCAGACCGGCATTTTTCAGCTCATCAGGGGTCGTTGACGGTTCCAGCCAGCCCATATCACCGCCCTTACGCGCAGAGATTGGGTCGATGGATTTGGCTTTCGCCACTTCCGCGAAGTTAGCGCCACCCTTCAGCTGAGCCAGTACCGCATTGGCATCGGCTTCAGTTTTGGTCTGAATGACGCTGTAGCGCGTACGCTGTGGCTGCGAATAGTCCGCTTTATGCTGGTCGTACCAGGCCTGAATATCCGCTTCGCTGGCATCCTGCTGCATGCTGGCAGCATCCATCAGGATGTAGCTGACACGGAACTGCTCCGGTGCCATAAAGCTGGTTTTATGCTGCTGATAATACTGACTGATTTCGTCGTCGGTGACGGTTTGTTTCGCCATCAGGGCATTGACGTCCAGCGTCGCCTGACGAATATCACGTTGCTGTGAAACCAGATCCACCAGTTTGCTGGCTTCGCCTTTCAGCGTGAAGTCTGTGTTGGCCACAGCATTGATCAGCTGCTGATTGGAGAGTTGCTTACGCAGCGCTTCAGCATACTGGTCGGCACTGAAACCCATGTTGCCGATCAGCGCCAGATATTTAGCATTATCGAATTTGCCGTTGGTCTGGAAAGCCTGCTGATTGAAGATAGCCTGCTTAACCTGATCGTCACTGATGCTGAGGTGGAGCTCTTTGATGTAGCTGTCGAGCAGTGCCTGGTCGATTAACTGAGACAGTGCCTGCTGACGCATCTGCTGCATGAAGCCATCGTTGCTGGCCAGCTGCGAGAACTGGTCACCCAGCATCTGCTGCTGACGACTGCGTTCACTGTTGAAAGCCTGCTCCAGCTGTCCCCGGCTAATCTCCTGACCGTTAACTTTGGCCGCATAGTCGTTATTGCCGCCAATCAGATAGTTGCCAACGCCTGTCAGCACAAAAGAGACGATAATCAGTCCCAGAATAATCTTGAGCACGACATGGTTCGACGCCGCGCGTAAATTGTCCATCATGGTATGGCAACGCTCCGCTGTAGTGTGAATGTAAAGCTCGGTCGCAACTCGCCACTGGCTGGCGACTCACGTAACTGCTGGCTTGGCTGGCAGTCTCAATACGGTCCAGGTCCATCTTACGACCCGATTCTCACCGGTTAAAACAAAAAAGGCACATCTCATTGATGTGCCCGTATGTTACATGAGAACGGGTTAATCGTCCTCTAATCCACTGAAGAAAATGCGTCAATGAATCTATTCGTTGTTATTAATTGACAGCGTCTTTCAATGCTTTACCAGCACGGAAACCCGGTACTTTACCAGCCGGGATGGTGATTTCTTTACCGGTTTGCGGATTGCGGCCGGTACGTGCAGCGCGGTCACGCACAGAGAATGTGCCGAAACCCACCAGAGCCACTTCATCACCCTCTTTCAGCGCATCTGAAACTGAGCCCATAAATGCATCTAAAACGCGTCCTGCTGCAGCTTTAGAAATATCAGCATCGGCAGCAATTTTGTCGATCAATTGTGACTTATTCACTCTCTTCATCCCCTCTTTTATTATTTCACATCGTACCGGGCTTCCGGCCGGGTACGAACGCGCAGCAAGTTATATCAAGCCTGTGGAGCCGAAACAACGGAATTTCTCTGAGAACGTCGCATCGACAGCCACCTAAATTAGCGGCACAAAAAAAAGCTGGCAAGCGCCAATTGCCTTGCCAGCTCCGCTTTTTAACGGTTTATGCCGTTAATCACTATTTTGCTGTTGCGACCTGCATGCCGTAAGGCGCATTTTCCAGTGCCAGATTCAGCACCTCTTCAATGCGTTTCACCGGATGGATCTCCAGATCGGCAATCACGTTCTGTGGAATCTCTTCCAGATCACGCTTGTTGTCGTCCGGGATCAGCACGGTTTTAATGCCACCACGGTGTGCTGCCAGCAGTTTCTCTTTCAGACCGCCAATCGGCAGAACCTGACCACGCAGGGTGATTTCACCGGTCATAGCGACATCCGCACGCACCGGGTTACCGGTCAGACAAGAGACCAGCGCGGTACACATTGCGATACCGGCACTCGGGCCATCTTTCGGTGTGGCGCCTTCTGGCACGTGAACGTGAATATCACGTTTTTCGTAGAAGTCACCATTAATGCCCAGTTTCTCGGCACGGGCACGCACCACGGTCAGCGCAGCCTGAATCGACTCCTGCATCACTTCACCCAGGGAGCCGGTGTAAGTCAGCTTGCCTTTACCCGGTACACACGCAGTTTCGATGGTCAGCAGATCGCCGCCCACTTCCGTCCACGCCAGGCCAGTGACCTGACCTACACGGTTTTCACTGTCAGCACGGCCGTAGTCGAAGCGCTGTACGCCCAGGAAGTCCTTGAGGTTTTCACCGTTGATGGTGATGTGCTTTTTCGTCTTGTCCATCAGCAGTGATTTCACCGCTTTACGGCACAATTTCGACAGCTCACGCTCAAGACTACGCACGCCAGCTTCACGGGTGTAGTAACGGATAATGCCGACAATCGCGCTGTCTTCAACCGTAATTTCACTGACTTTCAGCGCGTTGCGCTCAATCTGCTTGGTCAGCAGATGCTGCTTAGCGATGTTCAGTTTCTCATCTTCGGTATAACCCGACAGACGAATCACTTCCATACGGTCCAGCAGCGGTGCCGGGATGTTCATTGAGTTCGACGTTGCCACGAACATGACATCAGAGAGGTCATAGTCGACTTCCAGATAGTGGTCGTTGAACGCAATGTTCTGCTCAGGATCAAGCACTTCCAGCAGCGCTGAAGCAGGATCGCCGCGCATGTCCGAAGACATTTTGTCGATCTCATCCAGCAGGAACAGCGGGTTTTTAACCCCGACTTTCGCCATTTTCTGGATGAGTTTACCCGGCATAGAGCCGATGTAAGTACGACGGTGACCACGGATTTCCGCTTCATCACGCACGCCACCCAGCGCCATACGCACATATTTACGTCCGGTCGCTTTGGCGATCGACTGACCGAGGGACGTTTTACCTACCCCTGGCGGTCCGACCAGGCACAGAATCGGCCCTTTGATTTTGCTGACACGACTCTGAACCGCAAGATACTCAAGAATACGATCCTTCACGCGCTCCAGGCCGTAATGGTCAGTGTCCAGCGTCTCCTGCGCTTTACGCAGATCTTTCTTCACTTTGCTGCGCGCGTTCCACGGAACCTGCACCATCCAGTCGATGTAGCCGCGAACCACGGTCGCTTCAGCGGACATCGGGGACATCATTTTCAGCTTCTGTAGCTCAGCTTCTGCTTTTTCACGCGCTTCTTCCGGCATTTTTGCCGCGTCGATTTTGCGTTTTAACGCTTCGTACTCGTCAGGCGCGTCGTCCATCTCACCGAGCTCTTTCTGAATCGCCTTCATCTGCTCATTCAGATAATACTCGCGCTGGCTCTTCTCCATCTGCTTCTTAACACGGTTGCGAATGCGCTTCTCAACCTGCAGCAGATCGATTTCAGATTCCATCATCGCCATCAGATATTCCAGACGCTCATTAACGTCGGACATCTCCAGCACAGACTGTTTGTCTGCCAGTTTCAGTGGCATATGCGCTGCAACGGTGTCAGCAAGGCGGGCCGCATCATCAATGTTATTCAGTGAGGTTAAAACCTCGGGTGGGATCTTTTTATTGAGTTTGATGTAGCCTTCAAACTGATTGATCGCCGTACGCACCAGCACTTCCTGCTCGCGCTCTTCAATCTCTGGCGAAACCAGATATTCAGCTTGTGCAACAAAATGGTCACCGTTGTCGGCCAGCGTCGTAATATGGGCGCGCTGTAAACCTTCTACCAGGACTTTGACAGTGCCATCCGGCAGTTTCAGCATTTGCAATACTGATGCAACGGTCCCTACTGAAAAGAGATCGTTAATGCCAGGTTCATCCGTTGAAGCCTCTTTCTGTGCGACCAGCATGATTTTTTTATCATGATCCATTGCGGCTTCAAGGCACCGAATTGATTTTTCCCGGC
>Ga0308162_1000869_pt1 | contig 27789 bp, 25 predicted proteins | sample PhySR2_FD_201370 | JGI IMG/M metagenome (GOLD analysis project Ga0308162, IMG submission 201370) | Phyllosphere microbial communities from UC Gill Tract Community Farm, Albany, California, United States - DLSLS.R2 | ecosystem: Host-associated > Plants > Phyllosphere > Unclassified | place: USA... | reverse complement strand
AGGTGTCCGAGTGGCTGAAGGAGCACGCCTGGAAAGTGTGTATACGGCAACGTATCGGGGGTTCGAATCCCCCCCTCACCGCCATATTTGAAGAAGAGCTCGCATGAAAATGCGGGCTTTTTTTTCGTATGTTGCACGCCTTTGGGGGGGATGAGAACCCCCGACCGGGGTTCGACAACTGGCGCAGCCAGTTGGACAGGCTGAGAGCGAAGCGAGTCAATCCCCCCGGTGCGACAGGAGCTGCCTCACCTACAAAAAAGAAAGCCCGTACAAAAGCACGGGCCTGTCTCAACCATTCCTCAGCTATTCAACTTCCCTACCGACTCCTTTCCTTCAGGAGATGAAACCTGCTCAGGCTGAGCACCCGCTTCATCCTTACGCTCCTCCAGCCAGTAATCCGCATTTTTAATCCCCAGCCGAACCGGGTCAAAGTGTGGATCCAACCCCTGTGCATTCTGGATTTCATAATCCTTCAGGCTGGCAAACGCTTTTTTATGCAACAGAACGATGGCAATAATGTTGAGCCATGCCATCAGCCCTACGCCGATATCCCCTAATCCCCAGGCCAGATCCGCGGTGCGTACCGTGCCATATACCGTCGAAGCCATCAGACACAGCTTGAGCAGGAACGTCAGCCACGGGCGGTGAATCTTACGGTTGATGTAGGCGATATTCGTTTCAGCGATGTAGTAGTAAGCAATGATCGTGGTGAAGGCAAAGAAGAACAGCGCGATGGCAACAAAATAATTACCGAAGCCCGGCATCATACTTTCCATTGCCGTCTGGACATATCCCGGTCCTGCGGCCACGCCCGCTATTCCGGTATAGAGCGCTGCGCCGTCGACGCCCTGCACGTTATACAGCCCGGTGATCAACAGCATAAACCCGGTCGCGGAGCAGACAAACAGCGTGTCGATGTACACGGAGAACGCCTGAACCAGCCCCTGTTTCACCGGATGGCTTACGGCCGCCGCCGAGGAGGCATGTGGCCCGGTACCCTGCGCCGCCTCGTTGGAATAGACGCCACGCTTCACGCCCCACATGATGGCCTGGCCCAGAATAGCGCCAAACCCAGCTTCAAGGCCAAAAGCACTTTTCCAGATCAGCAATATAACTGAAGGAAGCTGATCAATATTGATAGCGATAATCACGCACGCCACAATAATATAGCCGAGCGCCATAAACGGAACCACCATGCTGCTAAAGCTGGCAATCCTTTTTACGCCACCAAAAATAATAAAACTCAACAGCACAGCAAGTAACGCCGCCGTGACATTTGGGCTCAGACCAAAGGCAATATCCAGGCTCGCACCAATAGAGTTTGCCTGCACACCTGGCAGTAATAATCCGCAGGAGAAAATCGTTACGATGGCAAATAACCATGCGTACCACTTCACGCCTAACCCTTTCTCAATATAAAAGGCAGGACCACCACGATATTCGCCGTTAATTTTCTCTTTATAAACCTGACCTAACGTGGATTCGACAAAAGCAGAGCTTGCCCCCAAAAATGCCACGATCCACATCCAGAAAAGCGCACCGGGTCCACCAAAGGTAATGGCGGTCGCTACACCGGCAATATTCCCTGTCCCCACGCGGCCCGCCAGCGTCATCGTCAGCGCCTGAAACGACGACACGCCTGCCTCGGTAGGACGCCCCTGAAACATCAGGGTAATCATAAGTTTTATATGCCGTAATTGCAGAAAGCGACTACGCAGCGAGAAATAGAGGCCGACACCCAGACATAAAAATATTAACGCCGGGCTCCAGATAACACCATTAATTGCACTAACCAGTTCGTTCATGTATGACCCTTAGCGTGATGTTCCAGAGGAAACGATCCCCTGGCGAGTTTCTTTTTAGAATTTTGTCTGAACAAGTACGAAACATAGATAATTACCCAAAAGACACCAACTTAATTTTTACTGCTTAGTCATGTTCTGTGACAACATTCACGTTTAATTTTAAACCAATAATTAGCATGATCATCATATTCATAGATATTTTGTGGGTATTATAAATACATATCACATTTCCGTGACCTGTATAAAAAGCGTTCGCAGCAAATTAACAGTAATATTATTATTACCGCAAAACGGGGCGTAAATCCTGTTGAATGCTATAGGAAATAAATATGATTTAAAAAAGCCACGCGTGCAGAGGGAATAAAGGAAGCTTCCCGGCATAACGCCGGGAAGAAATGACTTAAAATGTGAAATGATCTTAGTCGGAGTACACTTCCAGCGTTCGTTGGCACAGCGCTGAGCGGACGCAGTCCTCTTTTGTGAAGCGGACCACCCCTATCATCTCATCTTCCTCAAAACGTGACATGGCATCGCTCAGGCCGGACTTCACGCCCGACGGCAGGTCACACTGGGTAATATCGCCGTTGACGATAACCGTCACGTTCTCCCCGAGGCGCGTTAAAAACATCTTCATTTGCGCAGCGGTCACGTTCTGAGCCTCGTCAAGAATAACGACCGCATTTTCAAATGTACGTCCGCGCATATAGGCGAACGGCGCGATTTCCACCTTGCCAATCTCTGGTCGCAGGCAGTACTGCATAAAGGAAGCGCCCAACCGCTTCACCAGCACGTCATAGACGGGCCTGAAGTACGGGGCAAACTTCTCGGAAATATCGCCGGGCAGGAAGCCCAGATCTTCATCCGCTTGCAGTACCGGACGGGTAACGATGATCCTTTCCACGTCCTTATGAATCAGCGCCTCCGCCGCTTTGGCGGCGCTGATCCAGGTTTTCCCGCATCCGGCTTCCCCGGTTGCAAAGATGAGCTGTTTACTCTCGATAGCATTCAGGTAGTGCGCCTGAGCTTCATTCCGCGCCACAATTGGCGATGCATCGCGGCTGTCCCGCGCCATGCCAATGGATTCTACGCCGCTCATCTGCACAAGCGAGGTGACCGATTCTTCTTCACGCTGCTTATGGCTACGTGAATCCCGTCTCAGCACACGTTTTGCTTCACGACGAGCTTTGATCACTGCTTTCTGTCTTCCCATGGATAGCACCTTGAGTTGTTGGTATTCATCACACGCGCCAGCATCGGCACGATTATGCGCACGAACATCAGAGGGTTGGCTTCCTTGTAAGCCATTGCTTGCATTACCGGATGACGATATACAACGGCTACGCGCACCGTTATGCACGTCGGTAGAAAAAGGTTCTTGAGGTGAAGGAGAGAATTTGGTGGTGAAGAAATCGCTGCCGGAGTCTGAGCCTCCGCGCCGGGTACTGCGGTTGATGTGTTTACCTTGTCCAGTACAGGACGCAACCATTCGCGATCTCCATAGTGAGTTAGCATCACTGCCGGGAACTACCGCTGTCTTCTCTTAAGTACATCAGGAATTATCATAAATGCAACATTTATTTTACCTGAATGCAACTTTTAGGACTGCCCCTACATGGAAAATCAGTCTTATATAGAAATATTACAGAAATATAACAATAAGATAGTCCTTCGAAAAAATAATGTCCCCGCGAACTGTCGCAGGGACGATTATCAGGCTTCTATCAGACCCTGAGCGAGCCAGGCGTTCGCGTTACGCGCGCCGGGCAGGGCAAAGAAATAGCCGCCGCCGATGGGCTTGATATACTCCTCCAGCGCTTCGCCGTTGAGCCGCTTCTGCACGGTGAGGAATCCCTTCTCCAGATCGTGCTGATAGCAGACAAACAGCAGTCCCATATCAAGCTGACCGGAGTTGGTCACCCCCAGCGAGTAGCTGTAGCCCCTGCGCATCATCAGGCTGGATTGCGTCTCTTTGGTGCGAGGATTGGCGAGGCGAATATGGCTGTCCAGCGCGATGACGTCCCCGTTCGGATCGCGGGCGTAGTCGGGTTCATCGTGCTCGTGCTTCATGCCGAGCGGTGCGCCTGTTTGCTTATCGCGACCGAAGATAGTCTGCTGCTCTTTCAGCGGCGTGCGGTCCCAGAACTCCACGTGGAACTGAATGATACGCACCGCCTGATAGCTGCCGCCCACCGCCCAGGCCGGTTCGCCCTGATCCGCCGTCACCCATACCACGTTCTTCATCAACGCGGTATTGCTGCTGTCCGGGTTGGCGGTGCCGTCTTTGAAGCCCAGCAGGTTGACCGGCGTCTCTTTCCCTTTACTGCGCGCGGCGTGGTCAGAGATAAAACCTTCCCGCTTCCAGCGCACGCTCAGCAGATCCGGGGTGTGCTTGATAATATCGCGCAGGGCATGGATCACCGTATCCTGGGTATTAGCGCAGATCTGCAACAGCAGATCGCCGTGGCACAGCGCCGCGTCAAGAGAATCATTCGGGAATCGCGTCATTTTTTGCAGCGCTTTCGGCTTCTGCTTCGCCAGTCCGTAGCGATCATCAAACAGCGATTCCCCCACCGACACGGTGATGCTCAGATTATCGGGAGCGATAAACGCGCCGAGGATGCCGGAATCCATCGGCGGCAGGCGCGGATTCGGTGTTTCCGGTGCGGGACCGCCGGCGGTGAGGAAGGCAATACGCGTGGTCAACAGCCTGAACAGACGCTCAAGGTCGGCTTTATCACTCGCCAGCGAATCGAAAGCCACCAGCATCATCGAGGCCTGCTGTGGCGTCAGGATCCCCGCCTGGTGCTCACCATAAAACGGCTGCGTTTCCATACGCGCATCCGGGGAGAGCGTGCCAGGGGCGCTTTGCGGTTTTGCCGCATGCGCCACCGGACAGCCTCCCGCCAGGGCAAACGCGCCGCCCAGCGCCCCTACCCCTTTTAACAAACGACGTCGGGAAGGTTCCGCCACGTCGTACTCGTCATGCTTGTTCATCGCTTAATCCAGACCCAGTACGCCACGCAGCAGGGAGAGATCTTCCGCCAGGGTGGTTATCGGGCCTTTCAGCGCGTTACGGTCAGCATCGGTCAGCTTGTCGTAGGTTTCGAACCCGTCTTTGGTGCGGTATTTCGCCAGGATAGCGTCAACTTTCTTAAAGTTGGCATCCACTTTCGCCAGCAGCTCGCCGTTCTCTTTTTGCAGCTGAGGCCGCAGCAGATCGACAATTTTCTGTGCGCCGTCGACGTTCGCCTGGAAGTCCCACAGGTCGGTGTGGCTGTAACGATCTTCTTCACCGCTGATTTTGCTGGCGGCCACTTCTTCAATCAGGCCCGCTGCGCCACCCACCACTTTCGACGGTGGGAATGCCAGCTCGCTGATGCGTTTTTGCAGCTCCAGCACGTCACTGTTGAGCTGCTCGGCGTATTTCTCCATCCCACTGGTGGAGTTATCGCCAAACAGGGCTTTTTCCAGACGGTGGAAGCCGGTGAATTTCGGATCGGCGGCCTTCTGCTCGTAGTCGTCTTCACGGGCGTCAATACTGCCATCGAGGTCAGAGAACAGTTCGGCAATCGGCTCAATGCGCTCGTAGTGCTGACGGGTAGGCGCATACAGGGATTTCGCTTTTTCGATGTCGCCCGCTTTCACCGCGTCGGTAAAGGCTTTGGTGCCTGCCACCAGGTCCGCTGTCTCTTTGGTGACATAGGCTTTATAGGCGGTAATGGCGTCGCCGAGGCTCAGCAGCGCCGTGCCTTTGGCCGCGTCCGCCGTCGCTGCGCCTTTGACGATCAGCTTACCTTTCGGGTTAGTCAGCAGGCCGCAGGTCATGTCATATTCCCCGGGCTGAAGATTTGCGGTCATCTTCTGGCTGAAGCCCGGCGCGATATTCTCGCGCTCTTCCACCACCATCACCCCTTTCAGGATTTCCCACTCCAGCGCCTTCTGGCTGTGGTTCTGAATAATAAACTGCGTTTTACCGCTGTTAACCGTGATGGTCATCGGCTCGCACTGTTTATCGTTGACGGTGACTTTTACCTGCGGAATATCTGCCGCCTGAGCGGTGAAGGCAGACACGAACAGCGCGGCAATGCCTGCGCATAACGCACTACGACGGAACTGAATGGCCATGACTCTTCCCTTTAAAAGTATGTTGTAACTAAAACAGCACTTACGGCGCTACGCGCGACGTCTGCGAGCCGGTACGCGGCGGCATAGCGAACAGGATCAGCGCCGGAACCAGATAGATAAAGTACATCGCCACTTCGCTGACGCTCGGCGTTTCCTGGTAGCCGAAGATCCCTTCGAGCAGGGTACCGGTCAGTGAATGGGTCGACAGGACGTTGCTGAGATCGAACGCCACGTCCTGGAAGTGGTTCCACAGACCCGCTTCGTGGAAGGCGCGGATCGCCCCTGCCGCCAGCCCTGCGGCCACCAGCAGAATAAACAGGCTGGTCCACTTGAAGAACGCGCCCAGGTTAAGACGAATGCCGCCCCAGTAGAGCAGGAAGCCAAGCACAACCGCCGTGGCCAGCCCGAGCACCGCGCCCAGCGGCGGCCAGATGCCCACGTCCTGCTGAAAAGCCGCGAGCAGGAAGAACACAGACTCCAGGCCTTCACGCGCCACGGCGAAAAAGACCATCATGATCAGCGCCCAGCCGTGGTGGTTGCCTTTTTGCAGGGCGTTATCCACCGCCTGCTCAAGCTGTACCTTCACGTTACGGGAGACCTTGCGCATCCAGAACACCATCCAGGTGAGGATCACCACCGCAATCACGGCGACGATCCCTTCAAACAGCTCCTGCTCTTTCTGCGGGAACTCCCCGGTGGTTTCGTTGATGAGGATACCGAGGCCCAGGCAGAGCGCCGCAGCAAGGAAAACCCCAACCCACATCACGCCAATCCAGCGTCCGCGCTGGGTACGCTTCAGATAACTGGCGATAAGGCTAACAATCAGGGCCGCTTCAAGGCCTTCACGTAACATAATGAGAAAAGGAACAAACATGCCGACACCTTAAATGTTTATCTCGGTCAACTGATGCAAAGAAAAGTAAATTCTTGTGATAGTGATTATCATTACGGCAACAAGAAAAACAAGCGAAATGTGTTGCGTTTTGATGACCAGATGTAAACGCATTGCGGAGTAATAATTGCCTGAGTAACCGTTACGTTTATAAGGTATAACGAAAATGCCCATTTACGGTTAACCGGGGCTGTGGCTAAATGTCCGCCTCGAAAACCAACTGAAAATAAGCCATGTTTAAAATTGTCCATTTCCTGCTGGCGCTGGTGATTATTCTTGCGCTCGCCTGGCTGGTGAGTTTCGACCGCCGAAAAATTCGTATTCGTTTCGTTTTACAGCTGATCGTGATCGAAATCGCGCTGGCGTTCTTTTTCCTCCACGCAGAAAGCGGCCTGTTTATTATTAAATACGTTTCCGGTTTCTTTGAGTCGCTGCTTAAATTCGCTGCCGAAGGGACGAATTTTGTCTTTGGCGGGATGGGTGAAAAAGGGCTGGCGTTCATTTTCCTTGGCGTGCTCTGCCCCATTATTTTTATCTCGGCGCTGATTGGTATTCTTCAGCACTGGCGTATTCTGCCGATCTTTATTCGGGTGATCGGGACGCTGCTGTCAAAACTGAACGGCATGGGCAAGCTGGAATCCTTTAACGCGGTGAGTTCGCTGATCCTCGGTCAGTCGGAAAACTTCATTGCCTACAAAGGCGTGCTGGGCGATCTCTCCTCGCGTCGTCTGTTTACGATGGCTGCCACGGCCATGTCGACGGTTTCGCTGTCGATTGTCGGGGCCTATATGACTATGCTCGACGCCAGGTTTGTCGTCGCGGCGCTGATCCTGAACATGTTCAGCACCTTTATTATTCTTTCGGTCATTAACCCGGTCCGCCCGGAAGCGGAGCCGGATATCAGGCTGGAAAAACTGCACGAATCCCAGAGCTTCTTTGAAATGCTGGGCGAGTATATTCTGGCCGGTTTTAAGGTGGCGATGATTATTCTGGCGATGCTGATTGGCTTTATCGCCCTTATTAGCGCCATTAACGCCCTCTTCTCCGGCATATTTGGCATGAGCTTCCAGCAGATTCTGGGTTATGTGTTTTATCCGCTGGCGTGGCTTATTGGTATTCCGCTGAGCGATGCCTTAAGCGCGGGGAGCATTATGGCAACTAAACTGGTGGCGAATGAATTTGTGGCGATGATCGAGCTGCAAAAAATAGCCCATCAAATGTCACCGCGCGGGCTGGGGATTTTGTCCGTGTTCCTGGTATCGTTCGCTAACTTCGCTTCCATTGGCATTGTGGCGGGGGCAATAAAAGGTCTGAATGAGCAACAGGGTAACGTGGTGTCACGGTTTGGTTTACGCCTTGTATACGGGGCAACGCTGGTAAGCCTGCTGTCGGCGAGCTTTGCGGGGTTGGTGCTGTAAGTTTTGTGCCCGGCGGCGCTTCGCTTGCACGGGCCTACGATACAACAACGGCGGGTTATCCCGCCGTTTTCATTAAAACTGCACGCACACCGGCTGGTCGACCCGCATCACCGACTCCTGCGCGAAGCGTGATTTATAAATTCCGCGCAACGCTTCGATGTTCTTCTCGCTCTGCGCATCTTTACCGTGGATCAGCATCAATGCCTTGCTCGGCTCGCGCGCCACTTTTCCATCATTCCCCAGCCACTGACCGCGCGCATCAAATACCGTTAAACCATCGCGAAAGCGTGGCGTCACGTCCTGGTCGACAAACTGCTGCCATTCGTTGCCTGTGATTTGCGCCCCGGCAGGACGGTTTAAGCCGAAATAAAGCGTGGTCTGCTGCATCTGATTTTCTGCTTTGCAGGTTTCCACCGCCGCGTGCTGTGCGGGTGCGCTACAGCCCGCCAGCATCACGAATGCTGCCACCATTAACCCTGTTTTAATTCTCATTGATGAAGACTCACATAGATGAAAGGACTATCCCCTCTCCCCACCGGGGAGAGGGTTAGGGTGAGGGGAAAATTACTCAGCCTGGAGCTTAGACGGCGGCGCTGAGTGATAGTGCGCGTCCGCCTCCGCAAAGCGTTTCTGCATAGACGCAGACGGCGCTTTACCCAGCAGGCTAAACACCACGATACCGAGGCTGCCGAAGATGAAGCCCGGAATGATTTCGTACAGGCCCAGCCACGCGAACTGTTTCCAGACGATAACGGTTACCGCACCGATAATCATCCCCGCCAGCGCGCCGTTGCGGGTCATGCGTGACCACAGTACAGAGAACAGCACCACCGGACCAAATGCCGCACCGAAGCCCGCCCAGGCGTAGCTCACCAGCCCCAGGACGCGGTTTTCCGGGTTTGCCGCCAGCGCAATCGCCACCAGCGCAACCACCAGCACCATAAAGCGCCCTACCCACACCAGCTCTTTCTGGCTCGCGCCCTTACGCAGGAACGCTTTGTAGAGGTCTTCGGTGATGGCGCTGGAGCACACCAGCAGCTGACAGCTCAGGGTGGACATCACCGCCGCGAGGATCGCGGAGAGCAGAATACCGGCAATCCACGGGTTGAACAGGATCTGCGCCAGCTCGATGAACACGCGCTCGGCGTTCTGGTTCACCGCGCCCGCCTGCGCCGGGTTGTTGTTGAAGTACGCGATACCGAAGAAGCCGACCGCACACGCCCCCGCCAGACACAGGATCATCCACGTCATGCTGATGCGACGCGCGTGAACGATGGTGTGGTGAGAATCCGCCGCCATGAAGCGCGCCAGAATGTGCGGCTGGCCGAAGTAGCCCAGGCCCCAGCCCATCAGAGAGACAATGGCGACGAAGTTCAGCCCTTTCAGCATATCGACGTTTTCGATGCTCTTCTGCTTGATCACTTCCAGCGATTCGCCAAAGCCGCCGACGGTGAAAATGACAATCACCGGAGTCAGGATCAGGGCGAAGATCATCAGGCTCGCCTGCACGGTATCGGTCCAGCTTACCGCCAGGAATCCGCCCACGAAGGTATAGAGGATGGTTGCTGCGGCGCCGGCCCACAGGGCGGTTTCATAGCTCATGCCGAAGGTGCTTTCGAACAGGCGCGCGCCCGCCACGATGCCGGAGGCACAGTAGATGGTGAAGAACAGCAGGATCACCACCGCGGAGATAATGCGCAGGATACGGCTGTTATCTTCAAAGCGTCCGGTGAAGTAGTCCGGCAGCGTCAGGGCGTTGTTGTTGGCTTCGGTGTGCACGCGCAGACGGCCTGCCACCAGCTTCCAGTTGATCCACGCGCCAACGGTCAGGCCGATGGCGATCCAGCTTTCGGAGATACCGGAGATGAAAATCGCGCCCGGCAGCCCCATCAGCAGCCAGCCGCTCATGTCGGAAGCGCCCGCAGAGAGTGCGGTGACCATCGGGCCTAAGCTGCGCCCGCCGAGGATGTAGTCGTCAAAGTTTTTAGTGGAACGCCATGCCAAAAACCCTATCAGGATCATGCCAAAAATATAAACGAGAAATGTCACCAGCATCGGTGTGCTAATAGCCATTCAAATTCTCCAAAATGTCGAGCGACAACCGTCCGGGTTGCCTTGTTATGTCATCACCGGAACGTAGTGATGTGTGTATGTGTTTCCGTTGGGCGCGCTATCCTGCCGTATACGCATCCCACTGACAAACGATTTAACACTGCATTTACATGAATTTCATCCCTGGTTTTATACGTCTTTCCTATAGGTTGCACTCGCTCACGCTTTTACGGGTTGCACCTTTAAAAAGTGTTAAGCACCGCATAAAAACTGGGCTCAGAAACCGCCGCACGTTCTTTTTCACAGCTAACTAATCGTTAACAATCCATTCATTTTCCAGCTTGCAGACCAGGTCACATTTAACACGGTTGCACAAAGTTGCAACATGGTGGATATTTCACGCTATCAACAGAACGCTATTACAGAACAACAGGAGTTTTGGCATGGGGATGACCACCATGGGGGTTAAGCTGGATGACGCTACCCGCGAACGGATTAAAACCGCTGCGACCCGCATCGACCGCACACCGCACTGGTTAATCAAGCAGGCGATTTTTAACTATCTGGAAAGACTGGAGAGTGAAGAAGGTCTGCCGGAGCTGCCTGCCCTGCTGGCGGGTGCAGCGAACGAAAGCGAAGAGGCCGCGACGGCTGTTGAAGAGAACCACCAGCCGTTCCTGGAATTTGCCGAGCAGATCCTGCCGCAGTCCGTCAGCCGCGCCGCCATTACCGGCGCCTACCGCCGTGCCGAAACCGACGCCGTGCCGATGCTGCTGGAGCAGGCGCGCCTGCCGGAAGCCGTTGCCGCTCAGGCGCACAGCCTCGCGTATCAGCTCGCCGACAAGCTGCGTAACCAGAAAACCGCCAGCGGACGCGCCGGTATGGTGCAGGGTCTGTTGCAGGAGTTCTCCCTCTCCTCGCAGGAAGGCGTGGCGCTGATGTGTCTGGCGGAAGCGCTGCTGCGTATTCCGGATAAAGCCACCCGCGATGCCCTGATCCGCGACAAAATCAGTAACGGCAACTGGCACTCCCACATTGGCCGCAGTCCGTCCCTGTTCGTTAACGCCGCCACCTGGGGCCTGCTGTTTACCGGCAAGCTGGTCTCCACCCATAACGAAGCCAACCTGTCGCGCTCTCTGAACCGCATCATCGGCAAGAGCGGCGAGCCGCTGATCCGCAAGGGCGTGGACATGGCGATGCGCCTGATGGGCGAGCAGTTCGTCACCGGGGAAACCATTGCCGAAGCGCTGGCGAACGCCCGCAAGCTGGAAGACAAAGGCTTCCGCTACTCCTACGACATGCTGGGTGAAGCGGCGCTGACCGCCGCCGACGCGCAGGCCTACATGGTCTCTTACCAGCAGGCGATCCACGCCATCGGTAAAGCGTCCAACGGTCGCGGTATTTATGAAGGTCCGGGCATCTCTATCAAGCTTTCCGCCCTGCACCCGCGCTACAGCCGTGCGCAGTACGACCGGGTGATGGAAGAACTCTACCCGCGCCTGAAGTCCCTGACCCTGCTGGCGCGCCAGTATGACATCGGCATCAACATCGACGCCGAAGAGGCGGACCGTCTGGAGATCTCCCTCGACCTGCTGGAAAAACTGTGCTTCGAGCCGGAGCTGGCGGGCTGGAACGGGATTGGTTTCGTTATCCAGGCCTACCAGAAACGCTGTCCGTTCGTCATTGACTACCTGATTGAACTGGCCAGCCGCAGCCGTCGCCGCCTGATGATCCGTCTGGTGAAGGGCGCCTACTGGGACAGCGAAATCAAACGCGCCCAGATGGAAGGTCTGGAAGGTTATCCGGTCTATACCCGCAAGGTCTATACCGACGTCTCTTACCTCGCCTGCGCGAAAAAACTGCTCGGCGTGCCGAACCTGATTTATCCGCAGTTCGCCACCCACAACGCCCACACCCTGGCGGCGATCTACAGCCTCGCGGGTCAGAACTACTATCCGGGCCAGTACGAGTTCCAGTGCCTGCACGGCATGGGTGAACCGCTGTACGAGCAAGTGACCGGTAAAGTGGCCGACGGCAAGCTGAACCGTCCGTGCCGAATCTATGCCCCGGTAGGTACCCACGAGACCCTGCTGGCCTACCTGGTGCGTCGTCTGCTGGAGAACGGGGCGAACACCTCCTTCGTTAACCGCATCGCCGATACCACCCTGCCGCTGGACGAACTGGTGGCCGATCCGGTACAGGCCGTTGAGAAGATGGCGGCGCAGGAAGGCCAGATTGGTCTGCCGCATCCGAAGATTGCCCTGCCGCGCGAGCTGTATGGTGCAGGCCGCGTCAACTCGGCGGGTCTGGATCTGGCGAACGAACACCGTCTGGCGTCGCTCTCTTCCGCCCTGCTTAACAGCGCATTGCAGAAGTGGCAGGCCAGGCCGATCCTTGAGCAGTCCGTTGAGGACGGTGAAATGCAGCCGGTGATCAACCCGGCAGAGCCGAAGGACATCGTCGGCTACGTGCGCGAGGCCACGGAAGCGGAAGTGGAGCAGGCCCTGGAGAGCGCGGTGAACAACGCGCCAATCTGGTTTGCTACCCCGCCGCAGGAGCGTGCCGCCATTCTGGAACGCGCGGCGGTGCTGATGGAAGATCAGATGCAGCAGCTGATCGGCATTCTGGTGCGTGAAGCGGGTAAAACCTTCAGCAACGCCATCGCCGAAGTGCGCGAGGCGGTCGACTTCCTGCACTACTACGCCGGTCAGGTGCGCGATGATTTCGACAACGAAACCCACCGTCCGCTCGGCCCGGTGGTATGTATCAGCCCGTGGAACTTCCCGCTGGCGATCTTCACCGGCCAGATTGCCGCGGCGCTGGCCGCAGGCAACAGCGTGCTGGCAAAACCGGCAGAGCAGACCCCGCTGATTGCCGCCCAGGGCATTAACATTCTGCTGGAAGCGGGCGTACCGGCGGGCGTGGTGCAGCTCCTGCCAGGGCGCGGTGAAACGGTCGGGGCCAAACTGACCTCCGATAACCGCGTGCGCGGCGTGATGTTTACCGGTTCGACCGAAGTGGCCTCCCTGCTGCAACGCAACATCGCCACCCGTCTGGATGCGCAGGGCCGTCCTACCCCGCTGATCGCTGAAACCGGCGGCATGAACGCCATGATCGTGGACTCCTCCGCGCTCACCGAGCAGGTCGTCGTTGACGTGCTGGCCTCTGCCTTCGACAGCGCGGGCCAACGCTGTTCCGCTCTGCGCGTACTGTGCTTACAGGATGACGTGGCTGACCACACGCTGAAGATGCTGCGCGGTGCGATGGCGGAATGCCGCATGGGCAACCCGGGCCGTCTCACCACCGACATCGGGCCGGTGATCGACGCGGAAGCCAAAGCCAACATTGAAAATCACATTCAGACCATGCGTGCCAAAGGCCGTCCGGTGTTCCAGGCGGTGCGCGAGAACAGCGAAGATGCCCGCGAGTGGCAGACCGGCACCTTCGTGCCGCCAACGCTGATTGAGCTGGCAAGCTTCGACGAGCTGAAAAAAGAGGTCTTCGGTCCGGTACTGCACGTGGTGCGCTACAACCGTAACAACCTCAACGAGCTGATCGATCAGATCAACGCCTCGGGTTACGGCCTGACGCTTGGCGTGCATACCCGTATCGACGAAACCATTGCCCAGGTGACCGGCAATGCTAAAGTCGGCAACCTGTACGTCAACCGCAACATGGTTGGCGCGGTCGTGGGCGTGCAGCCGTTCGGCGGTGAAGGTCTCTCCGGCACCGGCCCGAAAGCGGGCGGTCCGCTCTATCTGTACCGCCTGCTGGCGAACCGTCCGGAAAATGCGCTGGGCGTAACGCTGGCGCGTCAGGACGCGGAATATCCGGTGGATGCGCAGGTGAAAGCCGTGCTGACCCAGCCGCTGGACGCGCTGATTAAGTGGGCTGAAAATCGTCCCGAGCTGCATGCGATTGCACAGCAGTACGGCGAGCTGGCGCAGGCGGGAACACAGCGTCTGCTGCCGGGTCCAACCGGTGAGCGCAACACCTGGACGCTGATGCCGCGCGAGCGTGTGCTGTGCGTGGCGGATAACGAGGAGGATGCGCTGGTGCAGCTGGCAGCCGCAACGGCAACGGGCTGTGAGGTGCTGTGGCCGGAAGATGCCCTGCATCGCGACCTCGCCAAACAGTTGCCAAAAGCGGTCTCGGCCCGCATTCGCTTTGCGAAGGCCGATGCCCTGCTGACCCAGCCGTTTGACGCGGTGATCTACCACGGTGATTCCGACCAGCTGCGCGAACTGTGCGAGCAGGTGGCGGCCCGCAGCGGCGCGATTGTCTCGGTGCAGGGCTTCGCCCGCGGGGAGACCAACCTGCTGCTGGAGCGCCTGTACGTTGAGCGCTCGCTCAGCGTTAACACCGCGGCGGCGGGCGGTAACGCCAGCCTGATGACAATCGGCTAACGCTGTGCTAATAAGGCTCCGGAGACGGAGCCTTATTTTATTGGGGAGTGTATGAAACGATATCTTATCGCAGGCGCAGCACTGCTGCTCAGCGCCAGCGCGCTGGCCGACGAGTGCGACAAAGCGACCACCCAGACAGAACTCAGTGCCTGTGCGGCAGAGCAGTACCAGGCTGCGGATAAAAAGCTCAACCAGACGTACCAGGCCGCCATCAAACGCGCGGCAGCCCCTCAGCGCGACCTGCTGAAAAAGGCGCAGCAGGCGTGGATCGCCCTGCGTGACGCAGACTGTAAATTGATGGGTTCAGGAACCGAAGGTGGCACTATTCAGCCGATGATTATCAACCAGTGCCTGACGGAGAAAACAGCGGAGCGCGAAGCCTTTCTGGCCTCGTTGATGCAGTGTGAAGAGGGCAATTTAAGCTGCCCTTTCCAACCGGCTGATTAGCGCACACGGATCCCTTCGATAATCATCCGCTGCACGTTATCCAGCGTACTCTGGAAAAACGCCTCGTCCTGGAGCGTTTTACCGGTCACCGCCTCGACCTGGGCCGCGAAGTCAGCGTAGTGCTGGGTTGAGGCCCAAATCATGAAGATCAGATGATGCGGATCGACGGGCGCCAGTTTTCCGCTGGCGACCCATCCGGCAATAATGGCCGATTTATCGTCCACCAGCTGCTTTAAATCGCCGGTCAGCTCCGCCTGCAACAGCGGCGCGCCCTGCAACATCTCCAGGCAGAACAGCCTTGATGCCTGCGGGTAATCACGCGATACCTCCAGCTTCAGGCGTATGTACTCCTCTATCGCCACCAGCGGGGCCAGCTCTTCGCGAAATGCTTTAAGTGGTGCGAGCCAGATATCCAGGATCTGCTGCATCACCGCCACATACAGCGCCTCTTTCGACGGGTAGTAGTAGAGCAGATTGGTCTTGGACACCCCGGCCTGCTCCGCCACCTGCTCAAGGCGCGTACCGTGAATACCAAACTGCGAAAATGTCTCCAGCGCGGCGCTGAGGATCGCCTGTTTCTTGGCGCTCACCGCCTGCGAACGTTTACCGGGTGTTTTCACTGCGCCTTGTGTCATTTTCGCTCTCCTTATTGGTTTGCCATAGCATAGCAAAAGCCCTGCTTTCTCTCGACATTTTGGGGAGCGGGGCTGCACCAAATCAAAAAGGAAAATGTACGGACAGGTAGACTTAACAGCCCACTTATATTACAAATTTGATATCACTTTTTTCTCGTTAAGTAAGGGCTTTTCCCATGCCTTTAGTCATACGACAAGCAACATTAGCCGATTCAGTATTACTAAAAGAGCTTGGCTATCGCATCTATCCAGCGCACTTTAAGCATATGTGGCAGTCAGAATCAGGATTGTATAATTATTTGGAATGTGAATATTCTCTTCCTGTTATTGAGCAGAATATTAATGACAAAACATAAGCTGGTATATAGCGGAAATAGATCAGCCGATTAGTTTTGCGAAGCTGACATGGCAAGCGACTACCCCTAATACAGACATTAGTGGTGTTCTTCTTGACAAACTCTACCTTGCCCCAACTAAAACGAATCAGCATTACGGTCAATTAATGTTTAAAAAAGTCATAGATCTTGCCCGAAGTGATGGAAAAAAATTTTTATGGTTGGAGGTTCTCGAGCAAAACGAACATGCTCATAGATTCTATAAAAAGCAGGGAATGCAATACATCAGCGACATCGTTTTCGAAACAGAGTCACAGCGGAGCATACTCAAGATAATGGGGATGTGTATATAACGTCTGATTTTCGCTCACAGCGGACCTTCGGTGCTGGCTGCATCGTGTCAGGAGTGGACCTTACAAATATCAGCGCGAGAATCAATAGAGAACGAACATACCAGCTCTGGGAGAGATCGTTTCACACAGGTAAAGAACAGACGCAATCACCAATTCTTATACCAAATCCAACCTCACCCGATGGTTTAATGTTTTACTGTTATTCTTCTTTGCTGACGAGAGTAAAAAATGATTGACCACACCGGATTCAACGTCATAAATCTTGAAGACAGTAAGTAATGTTACACAAATGTTCTTGCCAGTCTTGGTCATGTTATCCGGCTTGAATTTCCGGGCAAGGCGGTAGGTTTTGGTCCCGCCCAACTCGATGAAGGGCAAGATCCTGGCGGTGCGTTCTGGTTAACACAGGGAACTCCCTCCACACCCCGAATGCATCTTGCCTTCAATGCAAAAAACAAAGAGGATGTTGAGGCATTCCACCGTGTCGCCCTCCAGGCAGGTGGAAAAGATAATGGTGCGCCGGGTTACAGGCCCCATTATCACCCTGGATATTACGCCGCGTTCATCCTTGATCCTGATGGGTACAATATAGAGGCGGTTTAACACGAGACGCGATAGTCGCTAATATACTTCCCCAATGCTGATAGACGATCCTGCGCAAATATTCAGGCAGGATCGTCTGACGGGTGGTATCAGTTCAGTAAAAGCGTTGGTCAATTAATGCGTTTGGCATAATTACTTTCTCTGTATCATGAAAAGCGCTTACATCATTTCCTGTATTTCCGTTCCTCTGCTCATAGCAGCCGGTCAACTACCGTGATTTCTGAAGGTGTATCGGCTGTTATTTTACATAAATGGACGGAACTTCCTGTTTGTCAGGGTGACACGGAAAAGGACACAGGCGATACTTATCCTGGAAGATCGAGAGCTGACTGCTTTAGATTACAACAAAACTGGTCTGAAATATTGCTGAAATGGCGCGTTCCGGGTCTGAATCCCAGAAAATTGGCCCACGAAGCACCACGGTAGAAAACCCAGTTTTGCAGTATGGGGGATTATTATGGCTGAAGTCGTAGCTCATTTTTTGTCTTCGCTAACGCTGCGGGAGTTTCGTCGTTAAATGCCTCCCATGCCCTGACGGATATAGACAGAACAGTCTGAGCATCCCGAGGAAGCAGATATTACAATGAAAGGATCAGTGATGTATAATCAATGATGCCAAAATTAACGGTGTTTTTTGTGGTATGGAGACTGCCTGCTCTGGCTTTTCTTCTTTTGGTTTTTATGGTTTTAAAATACGAGTCCGGTCTTGGGAAAATCTCACTAGCAGCATTTATTTGTTTAGTTGCAGTTGTTTTATATAGGATATTTTTGAACTGATATGTTATCAGTCCCAGTGGATATAAAATGCTGTATGTCCAAGTGATTGCGGAGAATTAAAAGAGTGAAGAAAAGACGGCTGGTGCGGCTCGATGGCTGCATCCAGCTCTTATTGGGAGTGCATCTAGTGGGATCGCATGATAGATGATTTTTTAATCAACATTGCGAGTAGTGGTTATAAATATCCCGCCCTCCCTTCTGCGATAGTTTGAAAACATTACCCGGTTCATTACACATGCGACTTTCATAAAAGTTATCCGTTGTTATATTATGTAAACAGATAAGTCGTGTTCCATAGGTAACATCTTCGCGATCACTAGGAATTACTTCGTGTTCCGGTCCATACCAATATAGTTTGGCTTTATCGCCCTTTGCAATAAATGGAGCTGGATCACCAGAAGCCTCCTTATACTCAAATGTAAATTTTTCTCCATCACAAACCATATTCACCATGCATTTTGTATAACTTGTACTATAAGACAAATCTGAACCAGTATTGGGCTCGTATACAGTTACTTTTCTTCTCTCCCGGTATACAGAGTCTATTGTAACTATTCTTCGGTTGAGTTCCTTAGGTAATCTTAGGTTTAGCTCGTAATCTTGTTTATGCTGGCAACTTTTTGATAAGTTTGTAACAGAGGAAAATAAATCTTTTTCTTGCATAAGGTTTTTTCGCATCAAATCTCGAAATTGAATGAATTCATCTGAGTATGTATGACAAAAATTAAGGAGTGTCAGGATAAAACCAAACAAACTTAGTAATAAAAATGGGACATAACATACAAATATATCAGTGCTAGATGAGTAATACGCACCTATAGAAAGTGTACATAAAATCAGACCAAGCAATACAGCTAAAGATGCAGATTTACCACGATTTCTTTCAGTGTCCATCATTCTGAACTCGATGCAATCGCAATCTCCTAGCCAGCATATCCTATAGCTATTAGGTGATATTTTATATACAATGATATAAAGATCGCTGTTTTTGGGAATGCATTCAATGGAATTAAAATTTGGTGTGACTGGTCTCAGATCGTAGTAACTTAAATAATAGTAGAACTCATTGTAGGTGATTCTTACGTATGAGGCATTGTTACCTTTCTCATCACACATTCTGTCGATTTTTACTTTGTCAAAAGGCAACCTGAGGCATTTATACATATCTTTGCGACCTAAATTATGTTTGATGTTTATGTCCTGGCACAAATTATAGAAGAAACAGGTCATGAAAACAATTCATACACATGATACATGGATTTGTGAAATATATTTACATGGTGAATTTCCCATTACCTGAAATTGGACAGAACAACCTGAACGTCCAAGCTGGTGATTGCTCCGAACCGTTGAATTCGCAGCCAGCAGCGGGCTTTTAGTTGTTGTCAATGGGAGGGTATTTCAGCAAAATGAGGTTACCTTTAAACACGGCAATTTTTTATGCAGTCTCCAACTATTAAATCTAGCTCCGGCAGGAGTTACTAACTCATAGAATAAAGGATGCACGGGATCGGATTATGCGTACTCATAAACAGAATAAGCCTCGTAAACTGTATTGCAGCGTCAACACAACTACGCGGCACCATTCTAATAATCCAGGTGCTGAATATTGCTGGGAACGTAATCGTAAAAGAGTCGGGGATGAACTACTGGCCAAGCGCGAGTCAATACATGGCGGACAGAAGCATGGCCGAGACTACACACCATTGTTTTATTTTCTGATCAAAAAGATTGGCAAATCGTGGAATGAAATATTCAGCGAAGTATGTGTACGTCTTGATACCACCGAGCCTGTATTCTGGTTGGTCGCGCTACATGAGCATCAGCGAAGGGATTTATTCTGCATTGGCGAAAGCAGTTTTTATCCGGGTCTGTTTGTTGATGAGAATGGAATTCTGCAAGAGGTAAATACTTCAATCACGATAAAGGATGTTAAGGTGGCTTGCCGCTGCTGCACACACACACTTATATTGGAGAATCTGTACCCTGGATAGATTGAATAACAACACCTTTTATCCTGCCACGGGTGCGGCCCTCATCAGCAACGAGAGCGATTACTAACTTTTGCTTTTTGCTCAATGCGGACGACCCGCTCCCCAATCCCTTACCGCCCCTGCACCGCCATCGCGCACCGTTGCCTGTTTGCGTGCATCTATTTTGACCATTTAGTCCACTTTATTTGCACTCTATTCACCAACCTTGCGTTAACACATTAACAATAAAGCCCTTTTAAAAACTGGCATCCCCTTTGCAAAACCCTTTTCACGAGGCTGAACAGGATATGCAGGATGCAGCGCCACGTCTGACTTTCACCCACACAGAGATGAAGAGAGGTTCGTGATGAAAATTGGCGTATTTGTACCGATCGGCAACAACGGCTGGCTTATCTCGACCACTGCCCCGCAATACATGCCGACCTTTGAGCTGAATAAAGCCATCGTGCAGAAAGCGGAGCACTACCACTTCGACTTTGCGCTCTCGATGATCAAGCTGCGCGGTTTCGGCGGTAAGACCGAATTCTGGGACCACAACCTGGAGTCTTTCACCCTGATGGCGGGCCTGGCGGCGGTAACCTCGCGCATCCAGATTTACGCCACCGCCGCCACCCTTACCCTTCCCCCGGCAATCGTGGCGCGGATGGCCTCCACCATCGACTCCATCTCCGGCGGGCGCTTTGGCGTTAACCTGGTCACCGGCTGGCAAAAGCCGGAGTACGAGCAGATGGGGATCTGGCCGGGGGACGATTACTTCTCCCGTCGCTACGACTACCTGACTGAATATGTGCAGGTGCTGCGCGATCTGTGGGGCACCGGCAAAAGCGATTTCAAAGGCGACTTCTTCACCATGAACGACTGCCGCGTCAGCCCGCAGCCGTCGGTGCCGATGAAGGTGATATGCGCCGGGCAGAGCGACGCGGGAATGGAATTTTCCGCGAAATACGCCGACTTCAACTTCTGCTTCGGCAAAGGCGTTAACACCCCGGCCGCCTTCGCGCCCACCGCGGCACGCATGAAAGCGGCCGCCGACAAAACCGGGCGCGACGTGGGCTCCTATGTGCTGTTTATGGTGATCGCCGACGAAACCGACGACGCCGCGCGCGCCAAATGGGAACGATACAAGGACGGCGCGGATGACGACGCGCTGAGCTGGCTTACCGAGCAGAGCCAGAAGGATACCCGCTCCGGCGCGGACACCAATGTGCGCCAGATGGCCGACCCGACGTCTGCCGTCAATATCAACATGGGCACCCTGGTTGGCTCGTATGCCAGCGTCGCCAGAATGCTCGACGAAGTGGCTGCCGTGCCCGGCGCCGAAGGCGTGCTGCTGACCTTCGATGATTTTCTCACCGGCGTGGAAACCTTCGGCGAGCGCATTCAGCCGCTGATGCAGTGCCGCGCCCACATCCCTGCCGTGACGAAGGAGGTGGCGTAATGACGACCCTCAACGCTCGCCCGGAAGCCCTTACCTTTGACGCGCAGCGCAGCGCGCTGATCGTGGTGGATATGCAAAACGCCTATGCCAGTAAAGGCGGGTATCTGGATCTGGCCGGGTTTGACGTCTCCACCACGCAGCCGGTGATTGAGAACATCAAAACCGCCGTGAGCGCCGCGCGTGCTGCGGGCATGCTGATCATCTGGTTCCAGAACGGCTGGGACGACCAGTACGTCGAGGCTGGCGGTCCCGGTTCCCCCAACTTTCACAAATCCAACGCCCTGAAAACCATGCGTCAACGGCCCGAACTCCAGGGCACGCTGCTGGCGAAAGGCGGCTGGGATTATCAGCTGGTGGATGAGCTGGTACCGGAACCCGGCGATATCGTGCTGCCGAAACCGCGCTACAGCGGCTTTTTCAATACCCCGCTCGACAGCCTGCTGCGCAGCCGGGGCATTCGTCATCTGGTCTTTACGGGCATAGCCACCAACGTGTGCGTGGAGTCGACCCTGCGCGACGGCTTTTTCCTCGAGTATTTTGGGGTGGTACTGGAGGATGCCACCCATCAGGCCGGGCCGGATTTTGCCCAGAAAGCCGCCCTGTTCAATATCGAAACCTTTTTTGGCTGGGTCAGTAACGTCAATGATTTCTGCGACGCGCTGGATCCCCCGCTCGCCCGCATCGCCTGAGGAGAACCGCTATGCCGAAATCCGTGATTATTCCGCCGGGCACCAGCACCCCGATTGCCCCGTTTGTCCCCGGCACCCTCGCCGACGGCGTGGTGTATGTCTCGGGCACGCTGCCGTTTGATAAAGACAACAACGTGGTGTTTATCGATGACCCAAAGGCGCAAACCCGCCACGTGCTGGAGACAATCAAAACCGTGATCGAAACGGCGGGTGGGACGATGGAGGACGTGACCTTCAACAGCATCTTTATCACCGACTGGAAAAACTACGCCGCGATTAACGAGATTTACGCGGAGTTTTTCCCCGGCGATAAACCGGCGCGGTTTTGCATCCAGTGCGGGCTGGTAAAGCCCGAAGCGCTGGTTGAAATTGCCACCGTTGCGCACATTGCGAAGTGAGGCGGCCATGAAACTGTCCATTTCACCGCCCCCCTTTGCGGGCGCGCCCGTGGTGGTACTGATTGCCGGGCTCGGCGGCAGCGGCAGCTACTGGCTGCCCCAGCTCGCCGTGCTGGGGCAGGAGTATCAGGTGGTGTGCTACGACCAGCGGGGCACGGGGAATAACCCGGATACCCTGCCGGAAGACTACACCCTCGCACACATGGCCGACGAGCTTGCGCTGGCGTTAGCCGAGGCCGGGATCGCCCGTTACTGCGTGGTCGGCCACGCGCTGGGGGCGCTGGTCGGCCTGCGGCTGGCCATCGATAAGCCCGACGCCCTCACCGCGCTGGTCTGCGTCAACGGCTGGCTGACCCTCAATGCCCATACCCGCCGCTGTTTTGACGTTCGCGAACGCCTGCTGCATGCGGGCGGCGCGCAGGCGTGGGTAGAGGCACAGCCGCTGTTCCTCTACCCGGCAGACTGGATGGCCGCCCGCGCCCCGCGGCTTGAGGCCGAGGAGGCGCTGGCGCTGGCCCATTTTCAGGGCAAAGCCAATCTGCTGCGCAGGCTGCATGCCCTGAAGCAGGCCGATTTCAGCCGCCACGCTGCACGCGTTCGCTGCCCCGTACAGATTATCTGTTCCACCGACGATCTGCTGGTGCCGTCCGTCTGCTCCGCTGAACTGCACGCCGCCCTCCCGCACGCCCGCAAAACGGTCATGCGCCAGGGCGGGCATGCCTGCAACGTGACCGTGCCGGACATCTTTAACACTCTGCTGCTGAACGGGCTTGCCAGCCTGCTGCACAGCCCAGAACCCGCTTAGTAAGGAGCTTGAATGAGCGAAGCCATCACGCCCGCCGCGCTGGAAACGCTGTTTACCGGCGCACGTACCCATAACGGCTGGCTGGATATATCGGTCAGTGACGAGACGCTGCGCGAGATTTATGACCTGATGAAATGGGGGCCGACATCCGCCAACTGCTCCCCGGCGCGCATTGTGTTTGTGCGAAGCCCGGAAGGAAAAGAGAAGCTGCGCCCGGCGCTCTCCAGCGGCAACCTTGAGAAAACGCTCACTGCCCCGGTCACGGCGATTGTCGCCTGGGACAGCGAGTTTTATGAGCGCCTGCCTGAACTGTTCCCGCACGGCGATGCCAGAAGCTGGTTTACCGCAAGCCCCGCGCTGGCGGAAGAGACCGCCTTTCGCAACAGCTCAATGCAGGCCGCGTACCTGATTTTCGCCTGCCGCGCGCTCGGGCTGGACACCGGGCCGATGTCGGGTTTTGACCGGGAAAAAGTGGACGCGGCCTTTTTCACGGGCACGCTACTCAAAAGCAATCTGCTGATTAACATCGGCTATGGCGATACGACCAAACTGTACGGACGCCTGCCGCGTCTGGCCTTTGACGATGCCTGCGGGCTGGCGTAAGGAGCGAACGTGATGACACCGGATAAACAAACCTTTCGCGACGCTATGGCCTGCGTCGGCGCAGCGGTCAATATCATTACCACCGACGGCCCGGCAGGCCTGGCGGGCTTCACCGCCAGCGCGGTATGCAGCGTCACGGATTCCCCGCCTACCCTGCTGGTGTGCCTGAACCGCGGCGCGTCGGTCTGGCCGATTTTCAGCGAGAACCGCACCCTGTGCGTTAACACGCTGAGTGCCGGACAGGAGCCTTTATCCAACCTGTTTGGCGGGAAAACGCCGATGGCGGACCGCTTTGCCGCTGCCCGCTGGCAGACAGGCGACACGGGCTGCCCGCGTCTGGAAAATGCGCTGGCCTCGTTCGACTGCCGTATCAGCCAGGTGGTGAGCGTTGGCACTCACGACATTCTGTTTTGCGACATTGTATCCATCGTACGCCACCCGGCGCCGCAAGGGCTGGTGTGGTTCGACCGCGGCTATCACGCGCTTATGCGACCCGCCTGTTAATCCGCATTCAGGAGACAGATCATGTTCGGACTTCCCCACTGGCAGTTGAAATCGACCTCCACAGAAGAAGGCGTGGTCGCGCCGGATGAAAGGCTCCCGCTCGGGCAGACCATGGTGATGGGCGTGCAGCATGCGGTCGCGATGTTTGGTGCGACGGTGCTGATGCCCATGCTGATGGGGCTGGATCCTAACCTCGCCATTTTGATGTCGGGTATGGGTACCCTGCTGTTCTTTTTTGTCACCGGCGGGCGTGTGCCCAGCTATCTGGGCTCCAGCGCCGCCTTCGTGGGGGTGGTCATTGCAGCGACCGGGTTTAACGGTCAGGGTATTAACCCCAACCTGAGCGTGGCCCTCGGCGGCATTATCGCCTGTGGGCTGGTCTACACCCTGACCGGTCTGGTGGTGATGAAAGTCGGCACGCGCTGGATCGAGCGGATGATGCCCCCCGTCGTCACCGGGGCGGTGGTGATGGCGATAGGCCTGAACCTCGCGCCGATTGCGGTGAAGAGCGTTTCCGGCTCACCATTTGAAAGCTGGATGGCGGTGATAACGGTGCTGTGCATCGGCGTGGTGGCGGTCTTTACGCGCGGCATGATCCAACGGCTGCTGATCCTGGTCGGGCTGATTGCGGCCTGTCTGGTCTACGCGCTGCTGGCGAACGTGTTCGGTCTCGGCAAACCGGTTGATTTCACACTGATTCACCAGGCCGCCTGGTTCGGCCTGCCGCAGATGACCTCCCCCACCTTTAACGCTCAGGCGATGATGCTCATCGCGCCTGTCGCGGTGATTCTGGTGGCTGAAAACCTGGGCCACCTGAAAGCCGTAGCGGGAATGACCGGGTGCAATATGGATCCGTATATGGGGCGGGCGTTTGTGGGAGACGGTCTGGCGACCATGCTATCCGGCTCGGTCGGCGGCAGCGGCGTGACGACCTACGCGGAAAACATCGGCGTGATGGCAGTGACCAAAGTCTATTCGACGCTGGTCTTCGTGGCGGCGGCGGTGATGGCGATGCTGCTCGGCTTTTCCCCAAAATTCGGCGCATTGATCCACACCATCCCGGCCCCCGTGATTGGCGGCGCCTCGATTGTGGTATTTGGTCTGATTGCCGTGGCAGGGGCACGTATCTGGGTGCAGAATCATGTTGATCTGAGCCAGAACGGTAACCTGATCATGGTGGCGGTAACGCTGGTGCTGGGGGCGGGTGATTTCGCCCTGACGCTGGGCGGGTTTACGGTGGGCGGGATTGGCACGGCGACCTTCGGCGCGATCCTGCTCAACGCCCTGCTGAGCCGCCGGATGGCTGCCGCGCCGCAGGGCGCCGTGGTGACTCAGGATCCGTGAAATCAACACGTCGGGTAACGGCGACGCCTTACCCGACCTGCATGTTCCTTAAGAGCGATCACGCCTGCTCAAACAGTCGTTCTATAGATTGCGTGGGGAAGAACAGCGAACTGCTGTTTTCACCTGCCAGCGGGATAAACCCCAGCTTCAGATAAAATCGTTTGGCCCGTTCGTTAAGCGCATCCACAAAAATTCCGTGGACGCCAACAGCCTGCGAGGCCAGATAAACAACGCGCATAGCGTGTGTGACAAGCGTTGTTCCCCACTCGTTTCCCTGGAGTTCTTTATGGACAGCCAGACGCCCCAGCGTCACGCTGGGGACGTTGCTGTATGGGATGCGGCGCTGCTGAGTCTTTGAAGGAAGCATCGCTTTTTCAAAGCAACTTCCCGAGAGTGTGTAATAGCCCAGGACACGCGGATGGTCGCGTTCTTTAAGCAGGTAGCCGCGTAAAATACGCCCGCCGTGCTGACGTACCAGGTGCTCGGTAAGGAAGGCATTTAGCGAGGGTTCACCACAATCGAAATCGCCGAAATCGTAATCGGTTCCCTCTGATAACATTTCGATCGTGAGATTTGCCACGACGCTTCACTCCATGTTTCGAAGACGTTTCGCCGCTCGCTTCAGGCGTTCATTTGGCTCTGGCGGATTGTCGATGGCATCCATAACGGCAATCCATGAGGCTTCGTTTAATACGAGACGCCGATGCTGTTCGATGACTTCGGCAGCACGCTCTGACGCACTGTTCACCATAAACTGGGTGATCGTTTGGTTGGTCATCGCTGCCGCTTCTTCAATCATTGTTTTGTCTTCGTCCGACAGGCGAAGATCGATACGCTGTTTTTTGAGTGCTGGCATGGTTTCATTTATCGTGTACGGTTTTCATCCGTACACATCGTAGTTAAACCTGCCCTTTATTTCAATCAAAAGCTTATTCGGCCGTTAAATCGTTCACCGCATTCCGACGCTTTCTGAGCTTTAACTCACTCACCAGCACGCCGAGAACAATAAACGCCGCACCTACCAGCGCCAGCAGCGTCAGACGCTCCCCGGCGAGTCGCCCGAAAATACCCGCCCACACCGGTTCACCGGTATAAATGACCGTCGCCCGTGTCGGGGATACGCTGCGCTGCGCCCAGTTCATGGTGACCTGGATAATGGCGCTGAAAATGCCCAGCCCCAGCGCCACGACGATAAGCCCGGTAGACATCGGCGGGACGGACTCCCCTGCTGGCACCATCGTCGCGAACGCCACCAGCGACGCGGTGGTAAGCTGCACCACCGTCACCCGCTTGACGTCCACTTTTCCTGCCCAGGCGCTAATCAGAATAATTTCTGCCGCAATGGCAACGGCCCCCACCAGAGTGATGATCTCCCCCGGCCCCAGCGCCAGCAGATTATTTTCCGGCCCGGCTAATAAAATAAGACCGATGAACGCCAGCACGATGCCAATGCACGACATCAGCCCCGGCATTCTGCCGAGGCACAGCCACTGCAACAGCGGCACCAGCGGTACGTACATGGCAGTGATGAAGGCGGATTTACTGCTGGAGATAGACTGGAGCCCCCACGTTTGCAGGCTGTAGCCCATGGCAATCGCCACACCAATGGCGACACCCGCCTTAAGCTCTCTCAGGGTCAATCCGCGCAGGGTTTTCAGCGAAATAAGCGCCACGGCAATCGCCGCGGTTGCAAAGCGCAGCCCTACAAAGAAAAACGGATCGCTCATCGTGACCGCGTACTGAACGGCAAGAAAGGTTCCGCCCCAGAACATGGTGATCAAAATCAGGATCGCTTCCTGAGGCTTAATGGAGAAGGTAAAACGGGAAACGGACATGGGACACCAGCACGAAGAATTAATCCTGTAGTGTGCGATGCCTTTGATGACAGTTCAATGTAGCTGACATAAAAAAACCGCCGGGAAACCCGGCGGCAGGGCGTTAACCCGGCGTACTACTTATTGCTGCCGTGGCTATTTTTACCCCCTTTTTTACCAGCCTCTGATGCGCGCTGAGGGTCGTTTTTGAAGTTGCCCCCGCTAGACTGGCCACCTTTACGACCTGCTTCTGATGCTCTTTCACGGTCTTCAGCGAAATTACCTGAACCACCACGATGGTTTGCCATCTCTAACCTCCAGAGTGTGAAACATTAGACATCATATTGCATTC
>Ga0308162_1000853_pt1 | contig 28163 bp, 29 predicted proteins | sample PhySR2_FD_201370 | JGI IMG/M metagenome (GOLD analysis project Ga0308162, IMG submission 201370) | Phyllosphere microbial communities from UC Gill Tract Community Farm, Albany, California, United States - DLSLS.R2 | ecosystem: Host-associated > Plants > Phyllosphere > Unclassified | place: USA... | reverse complement strand
ACCGCGGCGAAGCCTTTGAGCTGGCGCTAGCCTGTGCCGCTGCGATGGGCGCGGATGGATTGATCAACGTGCAGACGCGCAATGACGCCAGCGGCAAACCGCTATTACTGGAGATCAATATGCGCCCCTCCGGCGGCATTGGTTATACCCGCTTCAGCGGCGTCAATCTTCCCGGCTTGTTTGCCCTGCGCCAGCTAGGCTTGATCAGTCAGCAGCAGGTGATTGACGACGCCCGCCGCGACTTCACGCCAGCCACCGTCCGCGCGCTGAGCGACGTGGTGGCGTACAACCCCGTCCTGTCCAACCAGGTTCAATAAGGAACAATCCATGACCACACTTTGGAGCAGGACGCTGTCATGCGGCACGCTGAGCGTCACGCCAACCGGCGGCATCAGCGCCATCGACGATCTGTTCGAGATCGCCGAGCGCCGCAATCCCAAGCGCGCTTTTTTGTTCGTCAGTAAAGTGCTTGGCCGCCACATCCCGGTGGCGCCGGAGAAAATGCGCGCCGTGTATCGCCAGCTGGCGGAGCAGTTCCCGCCGTTTTCTGACGGTCCGGTGCTGTTTATCGGCATGGCGGAAACCGCCGTTGGCCTCGGCGCAGGCGTGTTTGATGAAGTGCGCCAGCGCGTCAGGGAGCCGGTGTATCTCACCTCAACGCGTCATCCGCAGCAGGCGGATTTGCTGTGCGAGTTTAAAGAAAATCACAGCCACGCCACCGATCATCTGATCTACCTGCCCGATGATGCGCAGCTGCGCCAGCGCGTGCTCAACGCGCGCACGCTGGTGATGATTGATGACGAAGCCACCACCGGCAACACCTTTATTAACCTGCTCGAAGCGCTGCGCAACGACGGCGGCTTAACGCAGATCGAGCAGGTTATCGCCGTCACGCTCACCGACTGGAGCGGCGATGCGTTATCCGCGCGCTGTCCGGTGCCGGTGCGCAGCGTGTCGCTGGTGCAAGGCGACTGGCACTGGCAGCAGGATCCCGACGCCGCACTGCCGCCGATGCCAGCGATGGTGCTTAACGATGCCGCCACCGTGCCCATCACCGGCAAACAGCGCTGGGGCCGACTTGGTATGGCAGCGCCAGCGGGCGATTTAGGCCGCGCGATTCAGGCGCAGCCGGGAGAGAAAATTCTCGTGCTCGGCAGCAGCGAATTTGTCTGGGAACCCTTCTTGCTGGCTGAACGTCTGGCGGCACAAGGCGCAGAGGTGAAATACAGCTCCACCACGCGCTCGCCAATCGCTACCGGATTTGCCATCGAATCAGCTATCGCCTTCGGTGATAACTACGGTCTCGGCATCGCCAACTTCGTTTATAACGTGGCGCATCAGCAATTTGACCGCATTTTGCTGTGCATCGAAACGCCGGTCGACAGCGTGGATCCGCTGTTAACCACGGCACTGGCCAAGGTTGCGCCACAGGTGGAGGTGATCAGCTATGAATAAACCGGTGATTTTTTCCGACCTTGACGACACGCTATTTCAAACGCGCCGCAAAATGGTGGACGAGCTGGATCTTGAGCCGTTCCGTACTGGCGCGCTCGATCTCAGCCTGCAGCCGCGCAGCTTTATGACCGAAGAGCAGTCGATGCTGGTTGACTGGATGATCGAGCAAGCCGATCTGATCCCGGTCACCGCGCGCGGCACCGAAGAGATCGCTCGCGTGCAGATCCCTTTCCGTTCGTGGGCGGTTACCACCCATGGCGCGGTGATCCTTAATCCGCAAGGCGAGGAAGATGCCGCATGGCGCGCGCAGATGCTGGAAAAACTGACGCCGTACGGCCCAGCGCTGCTCTCGATGCAGCAGGCGATCACCGACCTGATGGCAGAGCGCGACATCAACGGCTGGGCGCGCATCAACTATGAATATGGCGTCACGCCGATCTATCTGGTGATGAAGCACCGCGACAGCACGCGCCTCGAAGAGCTTTACGCCATCGCCGATGAAATCGAGCAACGCTTCCCTACCGCCGGCTATTACATCCATCGCAACAGCAACAACGTCGCCTGGCTGCCGAACGTGGTGGAAAAAGGCTTAGCCGTCAGCTACCTGCTGGATAAACTGCGTCACGAGCGCGGCGTTTTCCCGGTGATTGGCCTCGGCGACAGCCTGAGCGATCACCGTTTTATGAAGCTGTGCAGCTGGTACGGCATTCCGCGTCAGAGCCAGTTTGCCGAACGCATCAACCAGGCAATATTCGGAGAACAATAAGATGGTGAATAATTTGCCTTTCTCTGGATCCTACCAAGCCGGCGACGTCGAATTTCTGCTGAAGCCAGTTGAGATCGACATGACGCCGGTGGATCAAAAAGAGCAGCTGATCCAATCCGGCGCGCGTCACTATTCCGAGATGTTGAGCCAGGAACCGGAACCGACGCGCTGGCACCTTGAGCTGTTTTCCCGCGCGCTTGATGAAGGTGCCGGACGCCTGGCGAAAGAAGTCACCATGCTGGCGCGGACGCTGGCACAACAGTTTGGCGACACGCCGATTGTGCTCGCAAGCTTAGTGCGCGCGGGCGTGCCGCTCGGCGTGATGCTGCAACAGGCGCTGCGCGCGATGGGGCGCGAATCGTACCATTACGGCATCAGCATCATCCGCGATCGTGGCATTGATCAGGCCGCGCTGGAGATCATCGAAGCGCGCCACGGCACCGCAGGCATTGTCTTCGTTGATGGCTGGACCGGCAAAGGCGCCATCACCGGCGAGCTGATCCGCAGCCTCGAACATCGTCCCGGCTATCCAGCGCAACCGCGCTTGGTGGTGCTGGCCGATCCGTGCGGTCGGGCGTGGCTTTCGGCCAGCGATGATGACTGGCTGATCCCGTTTGGCATTATGGGCGCGCCGGTTTCAGGTTTGATCTCGCGCTCATTGTGGTCTGAATCGGGCTTGCACGGCTGCGTGCAGTGCGACCATCTGGCGCAATACGATTGCAGCCAGCAGCTGGTGAACACCGTAGCTGAATACGCGCGATCGCTGGATATCAGCGCCCTGCCCGCTTGCCAGCAGGATCCGCAGCATCAACAACAACGTGTGGCGCAAAGTGAAGCGGTGATCGCCATGCTGGCGGCACGTTATCAGGTGAACAGCATCAACCGCATCAAGCCGGGCATCGCCGAAGCCACGCGCGCCGTGCTGCGTCGCGTGCCGGATCAGGTGCTGGTCCGTTCGGTGGACGATCCCGACGTGGCGCTGCTGGTCTATCTTGCCCAACAAAAAGGGCTGACCATCACAGAAGCGGGAGCCGATCTTGGGCAATACCGCGCCGTGACGATAATCAAAAAGGTGCTGTGATGAACAGCCGTCTCTCTCCGTGGCGTTTGGGCGCAACGCTGTATATGCCGGCGGTGCGCAGCGATATCGTCGATGCCATTCTGCACAATAAAATCAGCGGGTTGCGCTCGCTGGTGATCTGCCTGGAAGATGCGGTCAGTGATGCGGATTTGCCGCAGGCGCTGCACAATCTCCAGCAAATCCTAAATGTGTTGAATGCCGAACAGCGCGCCAATGGCAACGCGCAGTGGCCGCTGGTATTTATCCGTCCGCGTAACAGCGAGATGGGCGCGTGGCTGGTGGAAAACCTCAACCTCAGCGCGATAGATGGTTTTGTGCTGCCGAAATTCACCGCCGGCTCCTTGCCGACGTGGTGGCAGATTCTCGAACCGAGCCATCTGTGCATGATGCCAACGCTGGAAACCGAAGAGGTGTTCGACGTGGTGGCGATGCGCGAGCTGGCCCTCACGCTGCAAAACCATGCCTGCCGCGAGCGCGTGATCGCCCTGCGCATCGGCGGTAACGATTTGATGAATGTGCTGTCGCTGCGCCGTTCACGCCACTTCACGCTGTATGACAGCCCGATGGGTTACACCATTAAAATGCTGGTGGCGGTATTCGCATCGCGGGATTTTGCGCTGACCGCGCCGGTGTGCGAGCACATCGACGATCAGCAGATTATGGATCAGGAACTGGCGCTGGATATCGCGCACGGTTTGGTGGGCAAAACCGCCATTCATCCGAGCCAGATCGGCAAGATTCAGGAGATGTTGATGGTTTCCGCCAGCGATCAGGCGGATGCCTTCCGCATCCTCAACTCAAGCCAGGCGGTATTCAAATCGCAGGGCGCGATGTGTGAACCGGCGACGCATCGCCGCTGGGCCGCCGCCATCCTGGCCCGCGCGCAGGAATATGGCATCGCACCCGATACCCGCTCAGACGGCGCCTTGATGCTGGTAACCTGACAACCCCCGCAGGGTGGGCATTCATGCCCACCGCGTTACCACCCAATCGCAAACCGGACGTAGGAATTTTCGCACCCTATTTACCTGATATTTAAATACCCTCTGATACTGTCGAAAACCATTTGCCAGGAGGGCGATACCAACCATTGACCACTAACGCAGGCCTCATCGACCATGCAACTCAGTACCCGACAGACACGCGTATTCATGCTCGCCTCGCTGCTCAGCAGCGGCAAACCGGTCGCATCCAGCCGCATTCTCGCTTCGCTCGACTGCTCCGAACCCACGCTGACGCGCGCGCTAAAAGAGCTGCGTGAATCCTGGTCTGCGGAGATCAAATACAGCCGCCTCACCCATTGCTACCAACTCACTGAACCCGGCAAACTCGATAAGAAAAGCCTGCGCCATATTAATGAAGCGCTTAAGCTCAATGCCGAACTACAACAGAGCGAAACCGTCAGCCGGGTATTTCTGGATAAAGAGAAAAAGAAAGCGGTGTCACTGTCGTTGCGTATGTCGGTTTTAAGGAAAATCGACCAGGTTGTGCGATTGAGTGAAACGACAAGGAGTGATGCGGTGGAGATGCTGGTTGAGAGCGGGTTGGATGAGTTGATTGAAAAGTTAATGCTTAAAAAGAACGAGTTAAAACGGCAGTAATATTTCAGCAGTAGTTTAACGACGTTGAGTGGTGGGGTGTATTGCCAACGCACTTTAGCGATACCAATTCTACATCAGCCCCTTAAATTTTTGATGGACCTTATCGACATTGCCAATGTCCCCTAACCTGCCAAAACTGTTAACGTAATCACGTTTTATCGATCGTTATTTTCATCATTAACATTCACATCTTCACACCGCATGATTACTCACGCAGAACAGACTTCCCCTTTATTGAATTATCAAAAATCTTTCAAAATCAGAATGTAAAATAAAAAACCGCAGTAACTGAATCGCGTTAGGATTACTAGTAATGTCGAGGGTAAATCCTTGCTGAAAATTGGAATCCTGTTTCACAAACTCAAATTGTTAGTTTGATCAACTATCACTCCTTGTAATATCCTCAGGGCCGTTGGTAGGTGGAGATCGCTCTTTGAGGGCAGCGAGTCCACCTTTGCTCGGGTAAGTAAGCAGCGTGAGCAACAGCCATTTCTCGATTGAAATCGGTAATTGGATTAATGGATTAACAATGCTCAGGCGTTACCAGGAAGGTGCCCATGACGTTTTCACAACACAACATCACAGCGAATACTCTCGATGAGCTGATGCAGGATACCTGGCTATTGGCGCTCGCGATCCGTAATGGGCAATCCATCACGGTTGATGATGCACTCTACCAGCGCTGCTTCAATACGATTCAACAGGTTCAGCATCACCTCACGACAGCGGGAGCATCCGCTTCTCTCTGCGAAGAAATCAAATTTGCGCACTGCGTGTTTCTCGACGAACTGATCATGACCATTCCGGAAGCTGATATCTCTGCCTGGTGGAAACGCACACCTTTGCAGGGGCACTTTCTCGGGCACCTCATTGGTGGTGAGCAATTCTTTGACCGCGTCAAAAATCTGCTTCGTGAACCTGCAACAGCTCAAGCCGCCATTAGCTGCTACTACAGAATGTTGCATTTGGGTTATGCCGGAAAATACCGAACGGAAGACGATGAGGAGCGCCAGTTGCTGATGCAGCAGCTAAAAGCGCTATTGCCAAAGCAGATTGGATCTGCCGACTCAGCAATAATTATCCAGCGCTCGAAACATAAAACATCTTTCTGGCAACGTTCTCCGTGGCTTATTCGCAGCAGTGTGCTGGTTGCCATTACTGTCGCCACTTTCATCATGAACGGTCATCTGCAATATCTGTTAGTCAAAGGGTAGGCTTCAGGCAAACAAATTTCAGGAAGGAATCTGTAAATGGGCAAGAAGGATTTTGTGATTACGGCTGGCAAGACGCCAATATACAGCCACTATCAACTGAGCATCCAGACGCTGAAAAATCAGCGTCCTGATATTCTTTTGTCGGTGCTGCGTTTTAGCGGTGAAGAGGCATTAAATTCGCCGTGGAAGTACAGTATTGAATTCACTAGCGCTACACGCGATATTCCCGCCGATATTCTGATTAACAGCACGGCCCAGTTATTGTTTTACCCTGACGGCCAACCCTGGCAGTCAGTGGAACCCCGCATTTTGCGCGGTGTAGTTACCGCTTTCCAGCAGTGCGAATCCTCTGCTGACCAAACACGTTATGTGGTAACGCTAGAATCGCGCCTTGCGCTGCTAAAAAACAGCCTGACCTATGCCGTTTACCAGCATAAAAGTGTACCGGGTGCGGTAGAGGATACGCAAAATGAAGATGCGTATCAGGGAGGTGAACAATGAAAGTTCGCTTCGCTCATATGTTGCTGATTTTGCTGTCGCCAACGTTGCTGAGCAGTTGTGGAGCGTGGCAAAAAACCAAACAGGGAACAGCAAGCATTGCCGATGCCGTGTTTTATCGTCAGGTCAATATCCTGCACCTGACCTTCACTGCGCGTACGGCGATCAATCAGGACGACGCCCAGCAGTCGATGCCTTTACGCCTGAATATTTTACAGCTCAGCACGCGTCAACATCTCGATAACGCTGAATACAGCAGCCTGCTGACACAGCCAGATTGGGTGCTGAAAGAGAGCCTGGTGGCGCAGCGGCAGCTCAGCGTCATGCCGGGACAAAGCGTCAGCCTCGATATGCCAATGGAGAAGCAGGCGCAGTTTGTCGCAGTCGTGGGCTTGTTCCGCCAACCGGACCGGGAGCGCGGTACATGGAAACGGGTGCTGAGCCGTGAGGAGCTTGATGCGGATTCACCACGCACGATTGAAGTAAGGGATAACACCCTGAATTTGGAATTATTGAAGTAACTATTCAATTTAACGGCAGGAGCCACAAAGTGACGCTATACGATATAAAACCGAAGTTTCAGCATTTATTAATACCGCTGGTCGTCAGGGTACATGCACAGGGTATCAACGCGAACCAGGTAACCTTGTTTGCCATGCTCACCTCTGTAGTACTGGGCGCATTGTTGATGCGTTTCCCCGATCCACGCTTTTTTATCACCCTGCCCGTTTTCCTGTTTTTCCGCATGGCGTTAAACGCCATTGATGGCATGTTAGCCCGCGAATTCCATCAGCAATCCACCCTCGGGGCAATCCTCAATGAGGTGGGTGACATCATCTCCGACGCGGCACTCTACCTCGCTTTTGCTTTTGTTACTGGCATCTCTGCCTGGTGGGTTGTGCTGGTCGTGCTGCTTTCCTGGCTGAGCGAATTTTGCGGTGTGATGTGCCAGACGCTGAACGGCATCCGTAGCTACCGTGGCCCGTTAGGCAAAAGTGACCGCGCATTTATCTTTGGTGCTCTTGGCCTGGTGATTGCGCTGTGGCCGCAGTCTATCGGCTACGCTAACGCAGTGTTTGTCCTTGCCACCCTGTTGCTGTGCTGGACCTGCCTGAATCGCTGCCGCAATGCGATGGAGGCGAAAAATGGCTGATTCCAGTCAAGTGCTTTATTACTGCCTGGGCGGTATCTTCGGCGTTCTCATTCTGGCGACGCTGATTATTTTTGTGCTGAGAAAGTGCCGCCCACAACGCAACTGGCTGGAATTGCAGCAGCGCGTTAATAGCTGGTGGGTGATTATCTGCCTGTTCTCGTTAGCAATGCTGTCGCCGAAGTGGCTGGCGCTAACCTTTTTCGGCTTTATCAGCTTCCTGTCGTTAAAAGAGTATCTGACGCTAGCACCCACGCGGCGTTCTGACAGTATGCCGCTGCTGTGGATGTATGCCGCTATCCCGGTGCAATATCTCTGGACCGGCATGGCCTGGTACGGCATGTTCATCATTTTTATCCCGGTTTATGTCTTCCTATTCCTGCCCGCTCGCATGGTGATTGCCGGTGATACCAAAGGTTTTCTGCACTCTGCGTCGGTAATGCACTGGGGCATGATGACCACCGTGTTCGCTCTGAGCCACGTTGCCTACCTGATGACTTTACCCGGTGCCGACGCCAGCGCCGGTGCGCTGCTGGTGTTCTTCCTCGTTGCGCTGACTGAGTTGAATGATATTGCCCAATATCTGTGGGGAAAATCGCTGGGCAGGATTCGCGTGACGCCCAACGTCAGCCCGAATAAGACGCTAGCCGGTTTGCTGGGTGGCATCTTTACCACCATGTTGCTGGCTGCGATTCTTGGCCCACTGCTGACACCGATGAGTTATCTCCACTCGCTGGGTGCTGGGTTGATTATTGGTGCAAGCGGCTTTTGCGGCGATGTGGTGATGTCGGCGATCAAGCGCGATTTTGGTGTGAAGGATTCCGGCAAATTGCTGCCCGGACACGGTGGCATTTTGGATCGACTCGATTCACTCATCTACACCGCGCCGCTGTTCTTCCACTTCTATTACTACTTCTACGTGTAGGAGGCGCACATGAACCGCATGCTGCGCTGGATCTTTACCCTTTGCATCGCTTATCCGGTGGTGTGGATCTGGCTGGGTGTCGCCGTGGCCAACCGCAAGAAGCTACCGAAAACAGGCCCGGCGATCATTGTGGCAAACCACAACAGCCATCTTGATGTGCTGACGCTGTTCACCTTGTTCCCCCTCTCGACATTAGTGGACGTACAGCCGGTGGCTGCGGCTGATTACTTCCTGAAAAACAAAGTGGTGGGTTGGTTTGCCCTCAAGGTGATTGGCATCATCCCGGTATATCGAGGAGCACATCAGGCTAATCCATTGCAGGCCTGCGTCGATGCACTGGCGGAAAAGAAAATCGTGATTATTTTCCCGGAAGGCACGCGCGGCGAGCCGGGGAAACTGTCAGAAATTAAATCTGGCCTGTGGCATCTCAGCCAGCAGTGCCCGGATGTGCCCATCATTCCGGTCTATATGCACGGGCTGGATCGCTCAATGGGTAAAGGTCAGAAAATACCGGTGCCGTTCTTTATCGATATTTATATCGACGATCCGCTGCGTTATCAGGACAACAAGGCCGAATTTAAAAGCGCGTTATTAAATCGTTTTGTCCAATTACAACAGCAAGCCATAAGGAAATCATCATGAGCCAGGAAGCACGTTTATTTCAGGAAGGATCTTTTTCAACCAGCGACGGTGAATCTCTCTATTTTCGCCACTGGCCCGCGCAGGATGCGCAGAGCAAAAAAGTGATTGTGCTATTTCATCGCGGGCATGAGCACTCCGGACGTTTGCAGCATGTTGTCGATGAGTTACTTATGCCGGATGCCCATTTTTACGCATGGGATGCGCGTGGACACGGACATTCGCCGGGAGAGCGAGGTTATAGCCCAAGCCTGGCTCGCTCAGTGCAGGACGTCGATGAATTTGTTCGCTTTGTCGCTGAACAAGCCACGGTGAGCATTGAAGATATTGTTGTGATTGCGCAAAGCGTCGGTGCGGTGCTGGTCGCTACCTGGGTGCATGATTACGCACCTAAAATTCGCGGTATGGTGCTGGCCTCTCCAGCGTTCAAGGTGAAGCTGTATGTGCCTTTCGCACGCACGGGATTGGCTATGCTGCAACGTATTCGCGGTCTGTTTTACGTGAACTCTTACGTCAAAGGGAAATTTCTCAGCCACGACCCCGAGCGCATTCGCAGCTTTGAGCAGGATAAATTCATCACCCGTCAGATTGCCGTGAATATTCTGCTGGATCTGTATAAAACGGCGGAGCGTATTGTTGCTGACTCTGCCGCCATCACCGTGCCAACACAGCTGCTGATTTCCGGCGATGATTTTGTGGTGCACACCAAACCGCAGAAAAAATTCTATCAGGGGCTGCGTAGCGCCATCAAAGAGCAGCATATTCTGCCCGGTTTTTATCACGACACGCTGGGAGAAAAGGATCGCCAGCTTGCCTTCGATAAAATGAAGCCGTTTATCGAACAGCTTTACCACGCTGCACCTTACACCTTCGATTACAGCCATGAAGATCAGTGGAGTCCGGGCGCTGATGCGTACCGTGAGTTGCAGGCGCCACCTAAGCGCTGCTCACTACAAGGCGTGTCTTACGCTTCATTAAGTTTTGGCATGAAAACCCTTGGCAGGCTGTCTAAAGGCATGCGCCTGGGATATCAAACCGGCTTTGACTCTGGCAGCACGCTGGATTATGTCTACCGCAACACGGCTGAAGGCACCGGCATTATTGGCCGTATCATCGACAGGCAGTACCTCAACAGCATTGGCTGGCGCGGCATTCGCATGCGTAAAGAGAATATCCAGCAGGTGATTGCGCAGGCTGTAGCAAAACTGCAAGAGCACAATTTGCCGGTTCGCGTGGTCGATATTGCCGCCGGACATGGCCGCTACGTTCTCGATGCGCTGGAGAAAAAGCCGGGAATTGAAAGCATCTTGTTGCGAGATTACAGCGATCTGAATGTGGAAAAAGGCCAGGCGATGATTGAAGCGCGTCAATTAGGCCATCTCGCGCAGTTCAAAAAAGGCAATGCCTTCGATTATGACTCGCTCGCCACACTCGCGCCTGCGCCGACGCTGGGCATTGTCTCCGGCCTCTATGAACTGTTCTCGAGCAACCAATTAATTAAAACTTCGTTGGCCGGGTTGGCAGCAGCCATTCCGCCGGGCGGCGTGCTGGTTTATACCGGGCAACCGTGGCATCCGCAGTTGAAAACCATCGCATGGACCTTAACCAGCCATCAGAACGGTATTCCCTGGTTGATGCGCGTACGCAGCCAGAAAGAGATGGATACGCTGGTCGAAGAAGCTGGATTTGAGAAATGCCACCAGCTGATCGATGAGTTTGGCATCTTTACCGTGTCGCTGGCGGTAAGAAAATAGCATGACTGAATCGTTGCTGACACAACGCCCTTTTCGCCCCTGGAAACAGGGGCTTTGCTGGCTGATGTTGCTGGGACCACTGTTTTTCCTCAGCTACGGGCAGGTGAATACCTACACCGCGACCCGCAATGATGTGGAAAGCCTGGTGTTTGCCTGGGAACGTTCGATTCCATTTGTTCCCTGGACTATCGTGCCTTACTGGAGCATCGACCTGCTTTACGGTATTTCACTGTTCACCTGCACATCAAGACAGGAGCTGACGCGTCACGGCTATCGCCTGCTTGCAGCATCGCTGGTGGCGTGTGCAGCGTTTTTACTTTTCCCGCTGAAGTTTACCTTCACGCGCCCGGAAACCCAGGGTGCCTTCGGCTGGTTGTTCCGCCAGCTTGAACAGTTTGATTTACCCTATAACCAGGCCCCTTCGTTGCACATTATTCTGACCTGGCTGCTCTGGCTGCGCTTTCGCCAGCATCTGAATCGCAATGCAAGAATCTTTGCGGGCGGTTGGTTCCTGCTGATTGCTGTCTCGGTACTGACCACCTGGCAGCACCATGTTATCGATGTCATTAGCGGGATTGGGGTCGCGGTCATCATCAGCTACCTGATTCCGATTAGAGGAGAATGGCGCTGGCAGCGGCCAACTCTGCACGCGCAACGTCTCGCAAGCAAATACGGCCTGGGTGGAATGCTGTTTTTACTGGCGGGGATAGCGATTCCCTGTGGTCATTTGCTGTTGTGGCCTGCCATAGCGCTGCTGGCGGTGGCTGCGGGCTATGCCGGGTTGGGCGTGACGGTGTTCCAAAAAAACAGTTGCGGCAACTTATCCCTCTCCGCACGCCTGGTGCTTTTACCCTATCTGACAGGCGTGAGGATTTCCCGCCGCTGGTTTTCCCGACATAGCGCGCAAAGTAATGAGATTGCCGCTGGCGTAGCGCTGGGCAGGTTTCCGGACAAGGCGCAGCAAGATTTTGCCGTTTTTGATCTGACCGCAGAATTTCACAAAGGCAACCGGAGCGCACAGCGATGGCAGGCCTATCCGCTAATGGATCTGCTGGTGCCCGACATTGCGCATTTGCGCACTGCAGTAAGACAGCTCCAGCAACTGCACCGGGAAAGTGACAAGGTGTTGGTTTGCTGCGCGCTGGGTTTATCGCGCAGTGCCACAGTGATTGCGGCGTGGCTGCTGGCGGAAGGACATGCAGCTTCTGTCACTCAGGCCGTTGAACTCATTAAGTCCCGACGCCCGCAGATTGTTCTCACCCCTGCACACATTGCAATCCTCGAAGCCTTTAGCAAGGAACAGCTATGTCAGACATCATGATGACCAAACGAATTGTGCAAATTCATCTGGCAAGCTGGCGCTACTTTGCCGCGCTGACACTGCCGCCACTGGCGCTGATACTCAGCCTTTTCTACTCCGCGCTGAGCCTGCCGTTAATGGTGTTGTTCTTCATCACACACTACTACTGCTGGCGTTTATGGCTCGATGAACGGCTCTTCGCATTGCTCAACAACGAAGACGACCTTGCTGAGTTTGACCGAGGCATGGCGCAGCTATGGCCGAAAAAATTTGCCCGCCCGCGTTCTATGGCTGATCGCCTGCACGGAACAAGAGTCATGTTTTACCGGGCAATGATCTCACTGCTGGTGCTGTGGTTGGCTTCACTCTGCTCAGTGAGTTATCTGGCACTCACGCTGGGTGAGTAGGTGAACCATGAACGACCATGATTTTCTGAAATATTTCGACAGCGAAATGCGTTATCTGAAAGCCGCTGCGCAGGAGTTTGCGGAGCAGTATCCGGAGGCGGGACGGCGACTGGGCGTAGACGGCAAATCTCTGAAGATGGACGACTCGGTCGAGCAGCTGTTTCAGGGTTTTTCGCTGATGATGGCGCAGATGCGTCGCAAGATTGATGACGATATTCCGGAGCTGACGGAGCCGCTGCTTGGGCATCTGCTGCCCGTGGTGAACCGCACGCTGCCATCAATGTCTGTGGTGGAACTTACGCCCGATAGCGTCGCTCAGGTACGTGATGCGGTGCTGCCGGAAGGTACAACGCTGCTGACCCGACCGATGGATATCACTGGCCTGCGCTGCCCTTATCGCACGACCGATGCGTTGAAATTGCATCCGCTGACGCTGGGCGAGATAACGACGCCCTTCCATCCCGATGGACACCAGATGATCTCCCTGCGGTTTACACTCAGCCCTCAGGCCGATACGAGCCAGGTCGATCTCAGTGATATTCCGCTTTATATCAACGGAGATCGCCCAGTGCAGTCGCTGCTATACCATGCGCTGACCTGTCATCTGCGCAACATCACTTTTCGCCTGCCGCAGAGTGATAACCCCGATCCGCAGCCATTTAGTGGCGACATCCGTGCCCGCTGGCAACAGCACTGGCGTCCGGTCTGGCCGGAAAGCGACAGTCCTGCACTCTGTGGTGAAGTGCGCCCGCTACTGGAATATTTCAGTTTTCCGGCTCGCTACGCCTTCTTTACTCTTTCGGGGCTAAACACACTTCTCTTCAACGAACGCTGCCGCGAGGTGCTTCTCGATATTCACCTTAGTCAGCCGCTTCCGCATGATATTTCCCTGCCGGCAGACGCGCTGCGCATTCATTGCGTGCCGGTGATTAACTTGTTTACGCTGAACGCCGAGCCGCTGAAGGTGAAGCCTGCGGTGCTCGATTATCGTCTGCGTCCTCACCGCCTGCGCGATCAGCACACTGAGATTTACAGTGTTGATGAAGTTGCCGCCAGCGAAACACTGGATAAGCGGCGTTATGTGCCGTATCGGCACTTCCGGCAAAAAGGGGGCATGTTGCAACGCAAAGAGTCGTGGCCGGAGCGATATTTCCATACGCGCATCTGGCGTGGTGTCAGCGGTCTTTATGAAACCTTGCTGATGTTGGGTGGCGATGCAAGCGAGACCGATCGGGGCGAGGATGATGCCACGCTGTTTATGAACATCACCTGCACCAATGGTAACTATCCGCGTATGGCGCTGGAGAAAGCCGTATTTGATGGAAGCGCGGTCACCGGCAACCTAACGTTGCAGTGCACAACGCGTCATCCCCCTTCTATGCCTTACTACCCGCCAACCACGCAGCTGTATCAGTGGCATGTGATATCGCTGCTGCATCCGCGCGCGCTGAGCCAGATGATTAACGACGCTGCAAGCCTTCGAGCCGTGCTGGCTCTGTTTGACTGGAGCAATGACGATAACAACCGCCGTCGCATCAGCGGTATTCGTCACGTCAGCTGGCGTCAGGACTATAACGCCTTGTATCACTGGCACGGGGTGCGTATTCGCGTGGCGCTTGATGAAACCCAGTTCAGCGGCACCGGCGATGCCCGCCTGTTCTGCGAGCTGCTGGAACAGTTCCTGACGCAGTACGCCAGCGTGATGCGCTTTACCCAGCTGACGGTGCTGCTGACCGCGTCGGGCACCGAGTGGGCCTGGCCGGAGCGGCGCATTGACAGGGTGCTGATGTGAGCGAAGAAAACAAAAAGCCGTTCTGGCTAGACGATAACGGCAATGACCAGACCGCGCAGTACAACTTCTACCGCTTCTGCCAGTTGCTTGAGCAAACGACCGGCAGCCGCCTCGGCACGGGCCGCACGCCAGAAAGTGACCCAGTGCGTTTTCGTCCCAATCCGCATCTGGGCTTTCCCGCCGGGGAGCTAAAACGCACGGAAATTGACGCCGATAACCCTGATGCGATACCAACGGTCCGAACCAACTTCTTCGGCCTGTACGGCGTGGATTCGCCGCTGCCCACCAGCATCATTAATGACATCAACCAGGGACGTGACGGCGCTGATGCGATGGCCGCGTTTCTGGATATCTTCAATCATCGGCTGATGACGCAGTTTTACCGCATCTGGCGCAAGTACAGCTATCCGGCAACCTTTGAGCCAGGCGGTACCGATACGGTTTCGCAAAGCCTGATGGCGCTAACCGGCATTACCCACGGCGGCGATCAGCCGTCATCACGCCTGCTGGCGATACTTAAACCGCTGCTGCATACCACGCACACTGCTGAAGGTATTGCAGCGGTGATCAACAGCCAGGCACCGAACACCAAAGTTGAGGTTTTCGCACAACATCCGGTGACGATGCCGGTGGCGAAACGCGCCCGACTTTCAATGCTCAGCGGCATGACGCTCGATCAGAATCCGATTTTGGGTGATGAAACTTGCGTAGTCGGTTACTGCTCACGGGTCGAGCTTTCAACAGACGATCCTGATGAGGCAAAGGGCTGGATGCCTGACGGACAGCTCAGACAGGATGTGATGGCGCTACTGCGTACGTATCTGGGCTGTGACTACGATTTGCGGTTTTGGCTGACGATTCCCACCCGATTGCTGCCAATGCCGCGGCTGGGCGATGCCGGGTTGTTCAATGGATGCAATATGATGCTGGGGCTGAGGGAGGAGAATCAGAGTGCGATGCCGGAAACGGTGCGCATCCGAATAGGACGTTTGCGTGAGGGAGATCGAGAGATTACGCGAGCTTGACTTCTGCTTATCTTTTAGGTTGCTAATGCTACGATTTTCGGGCTGGATGACCCCATCCGAATTTGCCGAAACGTCTGCCGGTTGCCAGAATAAGCAACCAACCTGAAGCCGGTTATTCCTGATTATGCCTGTATCATATTCGGGGTCAGGGTCAGATGAAGAGATGACTAACATCGGGGTTTATTAATCAACCGAGAGCAGGTCAAAAAGAAGCTGTAAGAGTAGGAGTTCCTGTTGAAATGCTTTGTACAGCATTGAATATAATTGTTGAGCCTCTGAAATCGAGCCTGTCAGTTTTAAAAGACATATCCCCGAAAGTGATAGAGTTGATTAATGATAAAGATCTCCCGACCTATACTTTTAGACCCTTGAAGAAAATGGTTCCTTTGAGACAAATAGAGTGTGCCAACTTAATTATTAAGCTTGAAAAAAATCCAGCGCTATTTTGGCATATCTATATCACAATTTATCTTCAGAGTATCTTATAAAGCAACATGGAAAGAAAGCAGATTATAAATCTGATAATAAAAAAGACAGAGAGACTCGAAAAATAAATAGCCCATATTCATTTTAATACTCAAAATATTAAATAAATTTACAGCTCGAACATTTTTTAAATCTCACGATTATTACTTCTCACATTAAGAAAATGCTTGAGAATCCGAAAGTGTTTCATTGACTCCTCAGGGATTAAAGCGATTACCTCAATTAACTGACAGAAAACTCTGATATCAAATAATCAACTTAAAGCTTGTTCTTTTGAGGCCTACATAATTTCTTTTTGTAAATTTTAGGATCTACATCTATTTTGCAAATCCTGACTTCGTAACCAAAATTGCTGATACTCTTGTAAAAGTTCTTTAAATTTATTTTTGAAAACAAAGGTAGATCTTCAGGGAGTTGTTTATTCGTAGCTATGGCGAAAACTAATTTATAATTTTTGGCATCAGGTCGTGCTATATGATCAGCTAATTTTATATGGTCAGGAAGCTTCTCATTAAGCTTCGCGCGAAACTCTGAATCGCTTATAAAAAGCTCAGAACCGACAAATCCTTGTGAGAAAAGATGGCTCATACTTTGTGAACCACTATAATATTTCAAATGAATAAAATCTGAAGCGTCTTTTATAAGATCGCAAAATTCAATTTTACTTTTACCCCCACCGTAATGAATAAACTTTTGATCCATATGTATAAATGATTTATCATATAGGCACACGTTTTTATTGTAATCTTCTTCTCTTTTATAGGAGTATACCGGGAACTTATCTGACTCCTCATATTTTAATATTTTTTTTACTTCATCATCAATGTTCGTTACGAACTTTCTATCTACAACATACCATATGGAATCTCGCAGAATATAGTTCTGATCTCCTTCCTTTATTTCAGCATAAATACATCTATACAAAGACCATTTTTTTATGGCTTCGTAATCGGCATTCAACACATGCAAACAACTTCTTTTAAGTTCATCAACAGTTATATCAGCATTTTTCCCATCAAAATACTCACATATATGATTTACTGATAAGCTTTCATAAATAACACTTCTTTGTTTCCTCTCGAAACAATAGCCTATTTGGTTTTCCCAATCCACAATTTCTGGCTCACCTAACCAAATATCACTGAAGTCCCTTTCTTTCATTAAATCGATCAAAATTGAATCCAATATCTCAATTTCAGCTTCATCAGCTTCTTTGATATTATTAACCCATTCGAATTCTTCGGGAAGAGGTAACAGATAAATTGAGTCTATTTTAGTTAATAATCCAGGGATTGATTTTATGTCTACATCAGGCACAATTATAAACGCATCTTTTCCTGTTATTTTATTTCCTAATACATCTTCAGTGGAAGTGCCTGTGAGTGTCGTGAGAATATCCATCTCAGAATCTATTTTAAGATTGTATATATCAACTTCTTTACTGCTCTGACTACGAGTTAGCAAATTTGTTTCGTTATGACTGCCTTTATCCAAGCTACGAATTTTTTTATGCTCAATACAGTTCAAGGTTGTTTTAAGTCCAAAACCTTTGACGATACGATCATCATTAATTAAGTGATGGCCAGTTCCGAACGGAATAAGATACCTTGTATTATCAACCTCAACAACTAATACTGCACCAGTGCTACTATTCATACCGAAGAAATCGGGTTCTAAGTCCGTACTTTGGCTTGTGAATAAAGTTGTCCATTCAGGTTGTGTTGGATCCACCACTTGCTTTGCATAAAGGTACACTCGGGCATTCTCCACCTCGAATTCGACAGGCCTTTTGACTCTTTCTAGATTCAAAACTTGATCAATGTCATCTGTAAATCTTTTTGTTTTATAAATTGACAGTTTTATCTTCATTCTTTTTATCCCCAATATTTTATCGGGCCAATATATTTAAAGAGTTCAATAATTGAGTATCTAATGTTTCTCTTGCTTGAGTAGGCAATCCATTTGCAACTCTATAATTCTTTATTGCTGTCCTTGTTGCAGGACCCATGCTCCCGTCAATATTACCGCTATAGAAACCTTTATCGAGTAAAGCGAACTGCACTCTCATAATTAATCGCTTACGTTTTTCTGTATCCGAAGTCAGCCCACTACTTGCACGATTGGCACCTGTTGTTCCTGCTGAATTTGTTGTGGTTGAGGTATCAGAGTCATTTGAACGAAGTGAACGGACAGAAGATGAAGATGATGACGAACGAGTTCCTAAATTGGATGAGTCGGAAGTACTAGGTGAGCTGTATGTTTTGGGATAGTAAGGAGTGCTTCCACCATAGTAACCACCGCCTGATGAGGAACGGTGTGAGCTGTGGCTACGATGAGAACTGTGACTTCTGTGTCCGGCGATGTAGAACGGCACTTCGGTGTTGAGCGGAGCTATCACTAAATCATGTTCATTCAGGGTCATACCAGGTAAGTCACTGGCACCAGTAGACGAATCACTCGCCCAGACAGAATTGTTAAGAGCCAAAAATCCCGGAAGCAGAGCAGCGAAATTAAACTTTTTCATATTATTGGTCTCGGAGGTTGATGAAAACGGCCTTTTGATGAACTGAAATAACCAGCACAAGAAGACTTCTGAGTGCATTCATCACATTCTTTGGGATAGTAATTTTTCCAGTCAGAGATCGACTGAGTTGCAAAATTCCATGCCCTTTCAGGAAGGTGGCACAACGGGTAATTGAAGATGGTAAAAGGGATACCTGATCTGTGTGCAGTGTCTACAGCAGAAAGGATTCGTTCACTATAGTTGTCGTGCTCTATGAAGATTGATGACCAGTTATTACGGGCCCATCCAATTGACTCTAACCCCATCAGAGATATCTGGTTAATGTTGGAGAAGACACGACCAGCTAACTCTACGATGTCATCAAGCTCTGTATAGTTTGCCTGAGTAGGGATGACCCTCAATTCGATGTTGATTCCTGAGTTACCTGCATTGATCAGTCCCCTGACTGTTTCATTAAATGCTCCCTCGCTTCCGACCAAGTAGTCATGCACTGTTGCTCTTGAAGAATAAAGTGGAATGCCAAAAGTGATTTTGATTTTTTCACTTCGTTCTTTCATTTGCTGGGTAAAGCTGACATCCGCAAACTTCCGTCCATTGGTTAGTACATGCAGTGCTGTGTCAGGGGCATTTTCGATGATGAAATCGAGGAAGTGCAGAAAGTCTTCTCCATAGAGTAGAGGCTCTCCCCCACTTACCCCTACTACTCCATTCAGGGAAAAAGAAGCGATAGCGAGAGCTGACTGGTTGAGAAGCCAGTCATCGTTACCTGTCTTAGGAGGCTGAGAACAAAACAGGCAACTGTTGTTGCACCTTTCCGTGATAAGGACAGTGTTATGGTTTGCTCTTCGGGACAGAACCACCCGGAGCATATTTCCGTTGTTGACGATCCCAATATCGCCATCTTCTATCGAATCGAAAAGGTATTTGCTTGCTACGGAATCAGCAAAATATGCAGGCAGTCTTGAATGAAACTTAGTTTTAGTAATCAGCAAATTTGGCAGATAAAACTGAGGATTTTCGGGCTTTGATTTACACAGGCGATAAAAGCCCTGTTGAACTGGTAAGTCTGATGAAAACCTGAAAATATCGTTTCTCAGCACCTCAGACATAAGCCCACCTTTTGAGCATCTCAGCCATTGGCCCATCCTGAGAAATTTCGTTCAGAAGGAAGCGGAACATCCCTTTATGATACTGACAGAAAGTGGAACGACTCTTGTCTCCAACAGGTTCACCATGAACACTTATGTTCTGACAAGGATCTGCACCACAGAAAGGCTGATAGGCACATGTATCACAGCCGGGCATGGCAAAGTTAAATGAAGAGGAAAGGACGGAACGGTAGTATTCGTTGCTACTGAATGAGAGTGAAGCAAATTCTCCAGCACTGAAATCTGCTTCGGGGTTTACTTTCTGAAGCATACGGCTTTCGTCGCTACCGTAGACTTTACCGTCATAGTTAAAGAGGATGCAGTTCAGCACTACTCCGCTTGGTGATTTCAGATCTGCATAACCACTGAAGCCTGGATTGAAAATTCTCTTGAGGTGGATTGAGGCTGAGTGCTCAACGACGGGTATGCCCTTCTGGTTCTGAAGCAATACTTCCTGCATTAACTTCTTATAAAACTCAAAATATTCAAGCATTGAAAAAGTGAAGCTCTGCTTCTGAGCAAAACCATAGGGACTTACTGGACGGATAAACATGTCAGTGAGGCCAAGGCACAGATGAGCATCCACTATGGAAGCTGGCTCTTTTGTTAACTCTTTTGTAACTGTAGTTACAGTAGCTATCCGGTTTGCTCCCAGTTCTTCAGTGATTTTTCTAATGCCCGTAACAGCTTTAGTGTGAGCCCGAGAGTTGGTGAGGATACGGTTTTTATTGTGGACGGCTTCATTACCATCAAGAGAGACAGAAAAGGTGATATTCCGTTCTTTAACCCAAGATAGGATGCTTTCATCGAGTATTGAAAGACTCGTGGCAATAACCATTTCGAAAGCATCACTACCTAACGAACTCACACACTCTTCATAAATTGCCTGGACGAGATCGAACCTGAGAAGCGGTTCTCCGCCCTGCACTTCTATCTTGTAAGGTGAAGTGCCCAGCTTCTTAATGGTGCTGACGATTTGCGGTATCAGTTCTGGGTTTAGGTCATAACCATCAGCGGTGACCGATGCTCTGCTGACCTGGCAATACCTGCATGTATGATCGCACCTGAGAGTAGGCACAATCATGAAGATTGGTCTGACGGCCAGCTCGTTCATCAGTCGTTTGGCAAAAGCAGAACTCAGGGAGGCTATTGAAACTGCTTGAGTAGCATCGTCTGCAATGAACAATCTGCTTTCAAGCAGTCGGGAAGTGGTTTGCTCTGGAGAAAAGTTGTTTTCAGCAAGAAGGTTCAGTTCTTCGTTATCGACGAAGCTGTGAAAGCCAGCAAGGTTACTGATGAAGACTTTGCCGTTGCTAAGGCGGTCAAAGTTGAATGGCATCGTATTCATTCGGCAAGTCTCGAATCGATGCTTCGTAGAACACTGTCGATGATCGAAGTTCTGGCATGACCGGTTTGTACCTGAAGCTTCTCTCGAAGTTTGTAGTCGTTCAGCAACCGTTGAAATTCGAATTTAACTTCATCGTTGAAAGACTCAAACGATACGATCCAGTTCAGCTCGTCTTCATCCAGCTTCCAGCGAGTTACAGCACTCATCCAGTAGAGGCTATTTCTAAGCACCCACTCAGAATTTGTTGTTTTTGCGAAATTTTTCTCGATCACATTACCATCCAGAATGTCATTAAAAGAAAAATTAAAAATTTTATTTACAAGTACAAAACCGTATTGACTCATAACTAATTTGACTTAAAAAATTAAGCTATTGTTTTTTAACGATTTTATTAAAAAAATAACAGAAAATTCTTATTTCATAATGCTAACCATTACGATTGAGAATGTAAATTTGTTTTGAAAAATTTTTGTCCCGTGCCAGTATCATTACACACGCTAATGATTTAGGGTGCATTTTAAGCACCTAGCATTCACCTAGCCTGATTTAGAATATAATGAAGAGGTTGATTTTATGTCTGAAATGCAGCATGAAGATGTATGTGTTACATGTCAAAACTCACTTCATGATTCTATGGTCATTGAAAAAAATGGCGAGATGTTTAAAAGCTGCCCGTCATGCTCCAGCAAAGCTAGATTACATATTTTCTACAAGTATAATGATTTTGGTATGAGAAATATGGGTGATGGTCGATTTATCGTACAGTCTTGGTGCCGTGGATGCCGATTACAGGATGGTGCACATCCACACAAAGAATTTACATGTTAATCTTTATCTATTTTAACCATCACGCTTAATAGTTCCGTAATGCTTAGAGATCTTTCGGCATACTGATATTTCCGTAAAGGAGATCACCCCACATCAGGATCATCGACCAAGGAGCGTACAGTCCAGTCTGTGAAAACCGTGGCGATTCAGTTCTGATTTTAGTGCCTTTATAACACGGATTCGCTCCGTATATAAAAGGCTGCTTTTTTGCTCCTGAATACAAAGCAAGATAATAACCCAGAAAGTTGTATTCTTAAATAGCTGAAATAATACTAATATTGATTATAAGCAATAAGATACTGGCATATCAGTAAGTAGAACACGGACTGTGCTTGCCAGTATTTTACATATGAAAAGGAGTTTATATGAATAATGCGAATAACGTTTTAGATGATGATTTCCCTTCCAGTTTAACAGAGCGATCTCTATCAAAGATAATACGCCCTTACAAAATCTCATAGTACATTGTTCCAGCGTGCGCCTAATGCTCTTGAGTTACTGCAACTGAATAATTATCGTGGTGATCATACTAAAGGTTAATGGCTTAGAAAATCAGCACTGCAACAGCTTCCCGAAGTAATACCTAAAGTGAATAAAGATGCGTGGAACAAACTTGCTATCACTGTTATTGGAATCAGTAATCTCACTGTATATATTCAGCAAAAGAAAAATAATACTGAGCTACTTGAATATGAGCTGAATGCTATTTAAGCAAAAATAAACAGACTGAGAAATGCCTTAACAGGATTAGACCAAAATTAAGCCTGATTTCATGAAAGACATGGATCGTATTCGCAAGGGCAAAAGCTTCTCTGGTGTGCAGTCGTATGCATTAAAGCCAGCGCCTCACCACCTTCAGGTTCCGGTCGTTATCGGTGGTAATGCATCCGGTGTCACCTTTGACGAACTGGTGGTCGAATTCAGGAGAACAAGCCAGCTCCGTCAGGAAGTGGCAAAACCCGTCTGGCACAATTATCTTCGTCTGCCACACGGAGAAACCTTATCCCACAAGAAGTGAGCAGAGATCGATTACGATTACATGAAAAAAAATGGGTTCAGCTCAACCCACATGCGAACCTGCAAACTCCATGAGGATGCGGCCGATCAGCACATTCAAATATCGCTAGCAGGATCGCTATCGTTGGTGGAAAACTCTACCTGGGCTGAAACGTAAATTTGATCAGCACCCGTATTATCGGGGAGCTGGAGCGAGAAAACCAACTCATCCGAACCAAAAGTCCGGCCCCCATTAACAAGTTGGTACCAGCCAGACGCGAGAAAATTTCCCGTAATGAACAGCAAATGGAGGAACGACAGGATAAACCATCCCCCTGGTCAGTCCTTCAGTCAGAATTGGAAAGGAACCTCACCAACAGACCTTGCGTCAGGTAAAAATACTGATTTTAAAGGGATTTATAGAATTTAACAGATGAGAATAGCCGAAAAAATGGTACGCCCTACAGGATTCGAACCTGTGACCTACGGCTTAGAAGGCCGGTGCTCTATCCAACTGAGCTAAGGGCGCATAGTGATTGGGTCGGATTATACGTCCAGCGGCTCGCGCGTCAACGTTTTTGCCCTTGAACATAAGCGGAGTGCTGTCAGATTAACCAAAACCCCTTAATGCCGCTTACGCCATTCGCTTAGCGACACCAGATTCCCGCCCTGCTCCGTTTCGCCTTCCAGCTCAATCCCTTGCTGCGTGAAGTGCGCATTGTACTGGTCGCGCAGCGCATGCAGTTCCTGGCTGTCTGGCTCCAGCTGGCGCAAGAACCCCAACGCCAGCAACAGCTGTTGCCTCGATATCAACGCTGAAAACCCCGCCCGGCTCAAAATCCCATGCCAGCGCTGCCTATTTTCGTCGCTGCCATCGACAATCAGCACCTGCCAAATCAGCAGCACCGCCGCGCCATTGTGCAGATGCGTGTCGTTATCGCCCGCGATGTAGTCGGTAAACTCTTTTGCCGCCTCTTTGCCCATCAGCGACAGCATCGATTCGATATGCACCGGCGGCAGTTGCAACCGTTTATTGAGCGCCTGCACCGCATGGCGCGAGCTGGCCGTCAGCAGCTGAAAACCTACCACGAACACCACCGCCAGCGTGGCGAGAATTAACCAAATCATCACGTCATCCATCTCATTCACTGCCGGGCATCATAAGCGCTAACGCGGGCGGGCGCCACGGCGAAAATCGGGAAAGCGGCGTTGATGGCGAATCTCTACCTGACAGCCGCACGCGCTTCTGACAGAATAGGCGCCATCCCCGATTTAACCCTCTACAGATGGATTTCCTCTCTGATGGCAGCAAAAATTATTGACGGTAAAACGATTGCGCAGCAGGTGCGCCTTGAGGTTGCCGAAAAAGTACAGCAGCGTTTGGCGGCCGGTAAACGTGCGCCCGGTTTGGCAGTTGTGCTGGTGGGTGAAAACCCAGCTTCGCAGATCTATGTAGCCAGCAAACGTCGTGCTTGTGATGAAGTGGGCTTCATCTCCCGCTCCTACGATCTGCCCGCCACCACCAGCGAAGCCGAGCTGCTGGAGCTGATTGATACGCTCAACAACGACAACGACATCGACGGCATTCTGGTGCAGCTGCCGCTGCCAGCCGGCATCGATAACGTCAAAGTGCTGGAGCGCATCGTGCCGGACAAAGATGTGGATGGCTTCCATCCGTACAACGTCGGTCGTCTGTGCCAGCGCGCGCCGAAGCTGCGCCCGTGTACGCCGCGCGGCATCGTCACCTTGCTGGAGCGCTACAATATCGATACTTACGGCCTGAACGCCGTAGTGGTTGGCGCATCGAATATCGTTGGCCGTCCGATGAGCATGGAGCTGCTGCTCGCCGGTTGTACCACCACCGTCACGCACCGTTTCACCAAAGATCTGCGTCATCACGTTGAGCACGCCGATCTGCTGGTGGTGGCGGTCGGCAAGCCGGGCTTTATTCCGGGCGACTGGATCAAGCCGGGCGCGGTGGTGATTGATGTGGGTATCAACCGTCTCGACAGCGGTAAAGTGGTGGGTGATGTGGAGTTCGAAGCGGCTGCTGAGCGCGCCTCGTACATCACGCCCGTTCCAGGCGGCGTCGGTCCAATGACGGTCGCGACACTGATCCAAAACACGCTAACGGCGTGTGAAGAATTTCACGACATTGAGGAGGCATAATGGCCAGTTTTTCTCTCGGTAAACATGCCCACGTTGATTTGTGCGACCTGCTGAAACTCGAAGGTTGGGTGCAAAGCGGTGCGCAGGCGAAAGCGGTGATTGCGGAAGGCGAAGTGCGCGTTGATGGCGCAGTCGAAACGCGTAAGCGCTGCAAGATTGTTGAAGGCCAAAAGGTCGAGTTTGCGGGCTTTAAGATTACGGTTGTTGCCTGACCTTTAGGCGTCCCAATCGGGACGCCTAAATCCGCTCTTCCCCCACCACCCGAGTTTCCCCTTCAATTTGCTCCAGCGCGATATGATTCACCGCCGTATGCTGCGCAATCAGCGTCGCCAGTTTCGGTGAATGGCTGGTGATCCACAGTTGGCTAAACTGGCTGGCTTCGGCGATCAGTCGCGCTAATGCAGGCAACAAATCTTCATGCAAACTGTTTTCCGGTTCATTCAGCGCCATAAACGCCGGCGGACGCGGGCTGAGCAGCGCCACCACTAAGCAGAGAAAGCGCAGCGTGCCATCCGAGAACTCGGCGCTCTCCAGCGGACGCAAAATCCCCCGGCGTGACATCAGCATCTGAAAACGCCCGTTCTGCACATCAACGTGAAATTCCGTGTCCGGGAAGGCTTCGGCCATCACCTCAAGCAGTAATTCGGAATGACCGCGTTCAACAATCGTGGCCCAGGCTGCGGCCAAATTGCTGCCATCGTGGCTCAGTACCGGCGCGCGCACGCCAATCTGCGGCGCACGAATTGGCGAACCGGGCCACACCGCAAACTCATGATAGAAACGCCACTGGCGTAACCTTTCACGTACCTGCGAAAGCTCGGGATAAAGATGCGGCTCGCCAAGCTGCCCAAACAGCGACTCTTCCGGATGCAGCACCGCAGGATATGCAACGCGTTCGCCATCAACGTTGTGCAGGAAAGCGGTTTGATTTTGCCGCTGCAGGATGCAGGAGGAAGGACGCCGACGCTGGCCGCTCATCCATATACGCTCCTCTTTCACCAGCGGATCGAGGTTAAACATGCTGGTGGCTAACGGCTCAGGAAAACCGATATCAAGCTGATAATCCATATCATCCATCACCACCGCGAGCGCCAGACGTTTAGGATCGTGGCGACGATCGCCGCGCCGCAATCCGCCCGCCCACATCGCTTTCTGGATGCCGCCCTCTTCCGCCAGCGCCAGCGCTAAACGTCCGCTCGCCGCTTCGTGCAGCAATCGCACCGCTTTATACAGGTTGGATTTACCGCAGCCGTTCGGGCCGCTCACCACGTTGAGCTGTTGTAGCGGTAGCGTCAGGTCGCGCACAGAGCGGAAGCCGTGAATATGAATCTGTTCAATCGCCATCAATAAAAAAGGGCGATTTCTCGCCCTCTCCGGTTATTTGCGTCGCCAGCTGGAACCTTGCGGCCCATCCTCAACGATCACGCCCAACTCATTGAGCTTATCGCGCGCCACATCCGCCTGCGCCCAATCTTTGGCTGCACGCGCGTCGGAACGGGCTTTCACCCAATGCTCGATTTCCGCCACTTCATCGTCATTCACCTGCGCACCGCTTTGCAGGAACTGCTCGGGATCCTGCTGCAGAATGCCGAGCACGTTAGCGATCTGGCGCAGTTTCGCTGCCAGCGCATCAGCGGAGGCTTTGTCTTCAGTCTTCAAACGATTCACTTCACGCGCCATATCGAACAGCACCGAATAGGCTTCCGGCGTGTTGAAGTCGTCATCCATCGCGGTACGGAAACGCGCTTCGAACTCTTCGCCACCCGCCGCCGTGGCGCTGGCATCGGTATGACGCAGCGCGGTGTACAAGCGCTCGAGCGCCGCACGCGCCTGATTGAGGTTATCTTCGCCGTAGTTGAGCTGGCTGCGATAGTGGCCCGACATCAGGAAGTAACGCACGGTTTCGGCATCGTAGTGCTGCAACACATCGCGCACGGTGAAGAAGTTATCCAGCGATTTCGACATCTTCTCGCGATCAACCATCACCATGCCGGAGTGCATCCAGTAATTTACATACGGGCCATCGTGCGCACAGGTGGATTGCGCCACTTCGTTTTCATGGTGCGGGAACATCAGGTCCGAACCGCCGCCGTGAATGTCGAAATGGGTGCCGAGCTGTTTGCAGTTCATCGCCGAGCACTCGATGTGCCAGCCTGGACGGCCGTTGCCCCACGGCGAGTTCCACGCCGGTTCGTCGGCTTTGGACATCTTCCACAGCACGAAGTCCATCGGATTGCGCTTCACATCCGCCACTTCGACGCGCGCGCCGGCCTGCAGCTGCTCCAGATCCTGACGCGACAGCACGCCGTAATCCTTGTCGCTCATCACGTCGAACATCACGTCGCCGTTGTCCGCCACGTACGCATGCTTACGTTCAATCAGCCTGCCGACCAGCTCGATAATCTCGTCGATATGGCGGGTGGCGCGCGGTTCCAGATCCGGCGGCAGAATGCCGAGCGCGGCGAAATCGTTGTGCATCTCGGCGATCATGCGATTAGTCAGCGTTTCAATGCTTTCCCCGTTTTGATTGGCACGCTTGATGATTTTGTCATCGATATCGGTGATGTTACGCACATACTTCAGCTGATAGCCCACGTAACGCAGATAACGCGCCACCACGTCGAATGCCACAAATGTACGCCCATGGCCGATATGACAGAGGTCGTAAACCGTGATACCACACACGTACATACCGATTTCACCGGCGTGGATAGGTTTAAATTCCTCTTTCTGTCGACTCAGGGTGTTATAGATCTTCAACATTGAATGGTTCCGTTAGTGACGTTTGCGGGATACGCCCTTGCAGCGTAGCCGGTTATTGTGCCGTATTTTTCTGACTTGTGCATCGCTCGGTTGCCAACTGCCGTCCGGTTACTGACGCGTTATTGGAAATTGTGATATAAGAAGCGTCTACAAAAATGCCCCGCCGGCTTACAGGCGTGGCAGTTGATACTGACGACAACCTTGACAGGAAGAAAATAATGGTCACTTTCCAGACGAACCATGGCGATATCGTAATCAAAACTTTCGATGACAAAGCGCCGGCTACCGTGAAGA
>Ga0308162_1000852_pt1 | contig 28207 bp, 24 predicted proteins | sample PhySR2_FD_201370 | JGI IMG/M metagenome (GOLD analysis project Ga0308162, IMG submission 201370) | Phyllosphere microbial communities from UC Gill Tract Community Farm, Albany, California, United States - DLSLS.R2 | ecosystem: Host-associated > Plants > Phyllosphere > Unclassified | place: USA... | reverse complement strand
CCGTGGCGGCTGCAGTGGCGCTTGTCTCTTCACACGTTTACGCAGCTGGGTTTCAGTTAAATGAGTTTTCTACGATTGGTTTAGGTCGCGCATATTCAGGCGAAGGGGCAATGGGCGATACGGCGGCATCAGCCAGCCGTAACCCGGCGACGATGGCATTAATGGATCGTCCGGAATTTTCACTCGGTGCGGTCTATATTGCGCCAGATGTCAATATTAGTGGTCGCAGTCCCAGCGGACGCAGCCTGGATGCTAATAATATTGCCCCGAATCAGTGGGTTCCCAATATTCATTATGTCCAGCCCATCAACGATCAGTGGTGGATCGGCGCGTCTGCAACCTCTAACTATGGCTTAGCAACAGAGTTTAATAATGGCTACACCGCGGGGGGTTACGGCGGTAAAACCGATCTGGTGACCGGCAATTTTAATCTCAGCACCGCGTACCGTTTAAATGAACATTTTAGTTTTGGCGTCGGTTTTGATGCGGTTTATGCCAAAGCCAAAATTGAACGCTATGCCGGTGAGTCAGGCGCAAGACTGGGCGTTCCGGCTGATACGCAGGTTGCCCATCTGAAAGGCGATGAGTGGGGATATGGCTGGAACGCCGGTGTCCTGTATGAAGTGGATGAGAATAACCGCTTCGGCTTTACCTATCGTTCAGAAGTGAAAGTCGACTTCGATGGCGATTACAAAAGCAGCCTCTCTTCCCGACTGAATGCAGTGAATAATCCGGAAGTATCAGGTGTGCCGTTTGGCACCAATGGTACCACCGTTCCTGGCGCGTTAACCCTGAATCTGCCAGAGATGTGGGAAGTATCGGGCTGGCATAAAGTGGCACCGCAGTGGGCGGTTCACTACAGCATGGCGTACACCAGCTGGAGCCAGTTCCAGGAGCTGAAAGCCACCGGTTCTAACGGCCAGACGCTGTTCTATAAAGATGAAAGCTTCCACGATGCCTACCGCATTGCACTGGGCACAACCTATTCCTACGACAAGAACTGGACGTTCCGCACCGGTATTGCGTTTGATGACAGCCCGGTTCCGGCCGATAAGCGCTCTATCTCCATCCCAGACCAGGATCGTTTATGGCTGAGTGCGGGTACATCTTATGCCTTTAACGATGATGCCTCGCTTGATTTAGGCATCTCTTATATGCACGGACAGAAAGTGACGGTGAAAGAAGGGCCTTATACCTTTACCTCTGAAGGTAAAGCCTGGCTCTACGGTGCGAACTTTAATTACAAGTTCTGAATGGATGGTACGATCATAAAGGGCGACTCTGGTGAGTCGCCCTTTTTTGTGGACGTGGATCGCTTAATGGCTCAGGGAGCATACGCCTTGCACAAAGACGCAAAACCGCCATCCCTGGCTGCTCAGCGTGGGCGTGTGCTCCCATCGCTTCAGCTTCTGTGCGGTTTGCAGAAAAACACCGCGACACGCGGGTCTGGAATCCTGCGATTACTCGGCGTCAATATCCTTCAGGTCATCCTGAATCGCGGCTGCGTTAGGATTATCTTCCGGCTTGAGCTTGCCGCCACGTGCCAGGAAGTCGTGACGCTGGAAGTACGCGTTACGGATAAAGGCGTACGGATCGCTCTGCTGTTTCAGGATTGCATCAGAGTCCAGCAGCTGCGCGCGGGTCTCAATCCCTTCAAGCGTCCATTTACCAATCGACATTGGCCAGGTCAGCCAGCCGAGGATCGGATAAAGCGTATCAACGTAGTCGCCGCCATCCTGACGCACCGTGAAGCTGCCGTAAGCAGGCAGCTCAACATAAGGCCCGTAGCCGACGCCATAGTGACCGAGCGTGGTACCGAAACGGTGCGGCTCTTCACGCGCCAGTTCCGGGTTCGCCTTGCCGGCAACGTCAATGAAACCGCCCAGTCCCAGCACGCTGTTCAGGAAGAAACGGGTAAAGTGAATACCCGCATCACGTCCGTTACCGACCAGAATGGCGTTGACCATACTGGCTGGCTCTTCCAGGTTGCCGAGGAAATTGCTCAGCCCGGTACGTGCCGGGACCGGCACATAATCACGCCAGGCCACAGCGACCGGACGAAGCACGTACGGATCCAGCACGTTGTAGTTAAAGTTAAACATCGTGCGGTTAAAGCCTTCAAATGGATCGCTGCGCTGCGCAGGATCGCTATTCGCCGGCTTTGAACTGGCACAACCCACCAGAAGGACGCTGGCGACAGCCAGGCTGGTCAGGCGATAATTCATTCCAATCTCCCTGTGCGGATGAAAAAGGTCAGCCCATCGTTCAGGTCACAGCCCTGTCGTATCGGCTTATCCGATGAGCATAGCTGACTTTGTGCCAGAGGCAGCAGGCAATGGCACGCATCATTTCTAACGTTATCATTTTGACGTTCAGGGTAGCTGCTTATTGATCTCCACCGCGATCGGCTGATGCCCATCCCAGGGCGTCACCGCGCTCAGACCCAGCCAGTCGCCTGGCTGCGGATTGGCGCTGCCATCGCGGGAAATCCGCACCCGAACCTCAACCTGATGCTGCGCCGAAAGCAGGCGATTCGGCATCATGGCATTGCTGTCATCCAGCGTCAGCGTCAGCGGGAAGTGGCTGAGTGGCATACGCTTAACCGCCACCGGTACCGGTGAATCCCCGTCAGAAACCGAAATATACAACACTCCGTCCTGCGGTAACATTTTTTCTGCCTCTGGGGTCAGCGTCACTGTCAGCGCCAGCTGACGACTCTGCTGCCCGGCGTCGCTTCGGGCCTTTTCAATGCTGCGGGCGATCATCGCGTGTCGCGAATCACCGGCAGGCAACAGACCCAGCAGAGTCTGCCATGCATCAATAGCCTGATCATACTGTTGCTGACCGTAAGCGTTATACGCCAGCAGGCTCAGCGTCCGCAGGTTTTGCGGATCAGCTTTAAGCAACGATTGCAGCAGCAGTGATGCCTGACGGTTATCCTGCGGATCGGCGGATCTTGTCAGCACCTCTGCATAATCCTGCTTCAGCGCCAGATCGTTGGGGGCCAGCTGTAGTGCATGCTCAAAGGCCTGGCTGGCAATCTCCGCATTATTCAGCACCATGCCGAGCCGTCCCAGCATTGTCCAGTCGGCCAGATTATCCGGTTCGGTTTGCAACGCGGTACGCAATCCGAGCTGTAAACGCGCCAGCTCCTCCATGCTTAGCGATTTTGCGCCGGGGTCCATCAGACGGGCGCGCAGCTCAGGATACGCCTGCTGCACCTGCATCCAGCCGGTGTATTGTGCCAGTCCGCCGGTTTTCAGATAAGTCCCCAGCGAAACCGCAACCAGTACGATCAAACCTGGCAGCAGAATCCAGCGGCGGCTGCTGTGTGACCGCAGCGTCTGTGCTGGCGGAATATCCGCCAGGAGTGCCTGCTGTAGCTCCCGCTCCATTAGCGGACGCTCAGCAACGACGCCCTGCGCTTCATCCTGCGCCAGCTCATCTATACGCTGATGATAGAAACGCTGATTAAGGCGATCGCGATCGCCGGCGCTCGCCTGACGTTGCCGCCAGCCTGCCGCCAGAAACAGCGTGCAGGCTGCCAGTAGCAACAAAAAAAGGGTAATCCAGAATGCACTCATTACGGCTTCCTGTCTGACTTCAGTAGCGCATTAAGACGCTGTTGCTCATCTTCATCCAGTTCACTGCGGGTTTTGCGCTGACGACTGCGCAGAATGATCACGGCGCCACCCAGTAGCACAAACAGCGCGGGACCCGCCCACAGAATCAGGGTAGAAGGCGTGACCGGTGGCGAATAGCTGACGAAGTTGCCGTAACGCGCCACCATGTAGTCGATAATCTGCTGGCGACTCTGGCCCTGCTTCATCAATTGATAGACTTTCAGTCGCATGTCGGCGGCAATCATCGCGTTCGAGTCGGCAATGCTGTTATTCTGGCATTTCGGACAGCGCAGTGACGCGGTCAGATCGCGGTATTGCTCTTCCTGAGCCTCCGAGTCAAATTGCAGCGTGTCGATGCTTGCCCACAGGTTGATGCTGAACAGCAGGCCGCAGAGCAGAAACAGCATTTTCATGATCCCGCCTCCGCACTGTATTTTATCCACAAGGGTTTCACTTCCTGCTCCCAGACGCGCGCATTGAGATCGCCCGCGTGGCGATAACGGATGATCCCTTTACCGTCGATCAGGAAGGTCTCCGGCGCGCCATAGACGCCGAGATCCAGCCCCAGCATGCCGTTGCCGTCGTAGAGACTTAGCGCATAGGGATTGCCCAGCGTATTCAGCCAGTTAACCGCCTTCTGACGATCGTCTTTATAGTTCAACCCGACGACACGAATGCCCTGCTCCGCCAGCGTATTCAGATAGTGATGCTCAGCGCGGCAGGTCGGACACCAGGTCGCCCAGACGTTGAGCAATATCGGTTTGCCATCCGTCAGCACGCGCTGATCGTACGTTTTGCCCGGCTGATCCAGTGCTTCCAGCCGGAACAGCGGCACCGGTTTGCCAATCAGAGCCGATTCAAGACGGGTCGGATCGTCACCATCGGCATTACGCGTCAGCTGCCACAGCAGCGCGGCCGCCAGCAGCAGAAACAGCATCAGGGGAATAAACAGGATTTTCTTGTTCATGTCCGTGCCTCCGGGCCCGCTTTTTTGCGCGAACGGTAACGGGGATCAAACAGGCAGAACAGCCCACCCAGCGCCATCAGCGCACCACCGAACCAGATCCAGCGGACAAAGGGTTTGTAGTAGATGCGTAAGGCCCAGCCGCCATCCTCCAGCTCCTCTCCCAGCGCCGCGTAAAGGTCGCGGCTGAAACCGCCATCAATCGCCGCTTCGGTCATCATGGTGCGGGCGGCGGTATAAAAGCGTTTTTCCGCCTGCAGCGTCGCTTCATGTTTGCCATTGCGTGTGACATCAATAATGCCCATGCCGCCACTGTAGTTAGGCCCCTGCAGATTCTGCACGCCACGGAAGACAAAGTGATAATGATGAATATCGACGCTATCACCCGCTTTCATCCGCACGTCGCGTTCCACGCTGTACTGCGTACTGAAGGCAATGCCAATCACCGTCACACCCACGCCAAGATGGCCCAGCACCATGCCCCAGTGGCTGCGTGACAGGTGACGTAAACCCACAAAGAACGGATGACGATGGGTGGCGCGCTCATGCAGTTCCAGCAGCGTCAGCACGATAATCCAGAGCGACATCAGCAGACCCACCACCGTCATCGCTTCGATGCGATCCTGCAGCCACCAGGGAACGATCATGGAACAGGCCAGAGTGACAATCAGCGCCAGCGCCAGCCGTTTTGCCAGCTTCTGCGGTTCATCGCGACGCCAGCGCACCAGCGGGCCGATCCCCATCAGCAAAGCAAACGGTGCCATCAGCCAGCTGAACATCGTGTTGAAGAAGGGTTCACCGACCGAAATGCTGCCCAGCCCCAGTTGCTTGTGCACCAGTGGCAATAGCGTGCCAAGCAGCACCACCAGCATCGCGGCAATCAGCAGCACGTTATTACCCAGCAGGAACGATTCCCGTGACCAGGTTTCATTCTGAACCCGGCCACGCACCTGCCCGCCTTTAATGGCGTAGAGCAGCAGTGAACTGCCGATAACGATCACCAGAAACGCAAGGATGAACATCCCGCGCGCCGGATCGGAGGCAAAAGAATGCACTGACACCAGCACGCCGGATCGTACCAGGAATGTCCCCAGCAGGCTAAGCGAAAACGCCGTAATCGCCAGCAGCACGGTCCAGGCTTTAAAGGTGCCGCGCTTTTCGGTGACTGCCAGCGAGTGCATCAGGGCCGTGCCCGCCAGCCACGGCATAAATGAGGCATTTTCAACCGGGTCCCAGAACCACCAGCCGCCCCAGCCCAGTTCGTAATAGGCCCAGGCCGAGCCAAGGACGATACCAATCGTCAGAAAGATCCAGGCCGCCGTCGTCCAGGGACGCGACCAGCGCGCCCACGCGGTATCGAGCCGTCCGGCCATCAGTGAGGCGATGGCAAAGGCAAACGCCACCGAGAAGCCGACGTAGCCCATATAGAGCAGCGGCGGATGGAAAATGAGACCGATATCCTGCAGCATCGGATTCAGATCATGCCCGTCTATCGGAAAGTCCGGCAGCGTGCGGCTAAACGGATTGGAGGTCAGCAGGATAAACAGCAGGAAGCCGAGGTTAATCATTCCCATGACCGCCAGCACGCGCGCAAGCGCATCCTGCGGCATCCCGCGGCTGAAGATCGCCACCGCCAGTGTCCAGGTGCTGAGCAGCAGCACCCACAGCAGCAGTGAACCTTCGTGCGCGCCCCAGGTGGCGGCGATGCGGTAGTAGACCGGCAGCAGACTGTTGGAGTTCGTGACGACATAGGCAACGGTAAAGTCGTTGCTGATAAAGGCCCAGACCAGCAGCGCAAACGCCGCCGCGATGCAGACAAACAGGCCGCAGGCCAGCGGACGCGCCATTGCCATCAGGCGGGCATCCTGGCGCACCGCGCCCCACAGCGGATAACTGCTCAGCAGCAGCGAAAGCCCCAGCGCCAGGCAGAGCAGAAAGGTTCCGATTTCAGGCATCATGAGGATTTATTTCCCGCCTGATATAACGACTGCGGGCCGATGTGATTACTTTTCATGGCGTCTTCAATCTCCGGCGGCGTGTATTTCTCATCATGTTTCGCCAGCACTTCTTTGGCGATCACCTGGTTGCCCGCCGCCAGCACGCCCTGTGCGACAACGCCCTGCCCTTCCCGGAACAGATCCGGCAGGATGCCTTCAAAACTGACGCTGACCACACCGCGCGCATCATAAAGTTTGAACGATACCGCCAGGGTATTGGGATCGCGCCGGACGCTGCCGGGCATGACCATGCCACCGACGCGCAACCGCTGACCCGCTTCCGGCTTCTCGTGCGCCTCGCCTTTGCCGTAGAGGATTTCACCCGGGGTATAGAACAGATCGATGTTTGAGCGTAGCGCATACATGACCAGCGCGGTGGCCAGGCCGAGGCCGAGCAGGATCGCTACTGCCGCATAGAGACGGTTGCGTCGACGGATATTCACAATGTCTCTCCTGCCGCTTCAGCCGCGGCTTTTTTCGTTTTCGCCGCCCGGATGCGGCGTTCCCGCGCCTCGCGCTGGCGAATCTCAGCCAGCAGGCGACGTCGCAGCAACAGGGTATGCAGCGTCAGGCCGATAAGCGGAAGCAGCGTGCAGATAACCGCCAGCCAGACGAAGAAGGCGTAGCCCCCCATCGCAAAGAAGGCGTACCAGGAGGTAAATGCCGGGGTCATGCCTGCTCTCCCTGCTTCGCCACATCTATCGCCCAGGGACGATGACGTTCAGTTAACAGGATCAGGTTGCGCAGCCGCATCAGCGTCAGCGTGATAAACAGCAGCAGATAACCGAGAATCGCCCAGCGGAGCGGCGTGCGCATGACCGGCGCAATTGCCTGCTGAAGAATGCCTGATGAGCCCTGATGCAGGGTATTCCACCACTGCACCGAGAAGTGAATGATGGGCAGATTGACCACGCCGACCAGAATCAGAATTCCGGCGGCCCGGCCTGCGGTGCGGCGGTCATCAAAAGCGTGATAAAGCGCAATCACACCCATATAGAGGAACAGCAGCACCAGTTCCGAGGTCAGACGCGCATCCCAGATCCACCAGGTGCCCCACATCGGCTTGCCCCAGGCGGACCCGGTGACCAGCGCAATAAAGGTAAAAACCGCGCCCACCGGAGCCATGGCGGCAGAGACCAGATCGGCCATTTTCATCTGCCACACCAGACCAGTAAAGGCAGCGATAGCCATTGAGGCATAGATGCCCATCGACCACATCGCCGCGGGTACATGGATATACATGATGCGAAAACTGTCGCCCTGCTGATAGTCAGCAGGGGCAAATCCGAATCCCCATACCCAGCCCAGCAGCAACGACGCCAGCCCTGCAACGGCAAACCAGGGCACCAGTCGCCCCGAAAATTGATAAAGCCGCTCAGGCCTGGCCAGCTGATGTAACGCTTTCCACATATCAGATGCTCACATTAACGATAAAAGAGTATTGCCGCGTCTTTTACGCGCGGTGGATACAAGCCGGTTACTGCAAAGTAATGCGTAGCGCCGCTGCCGTGGCAAAGGGCGCGAGCGTGGCGCTGCCCAGCAGCATCGCGCCGAGAATCGCCAGATAACCACCAATCGGCAATCCCTGACTGGCTGCCTCCATCGCCGCGCTGGCGAAGATCAGGACAGGAATCGCCAGCGGCAGCACCAGCAGGCTCAGCAGCACACCGCCACGCCGTAAACCCACCGTCAGACCCACGCCAATCGCACCAAGGAAACTCAGGGTTGGCGTGCCGAGCAGCAGCGTCAGGGCCATCGCCCTCCAGCCATTAAAATCCAGCGACAGCAGCAGCGCGGCCAGGGGCGACAGAATGATCAGCGGCACACCGGTGACCAGCCAGTGCGCCACCACTTTGCCAATGACCGTTACTGGCAGTGGCGTGGGGAGCAGTATCAGTTGCTCCAGCGAGCCATCACTAAAGTCATCGCGAAACAGCCGTTCCAGCGCCAGCAGCGACGCCAGCAGTGCGGCAACCCAGGCAACGCCCGGCGCAATGCGCGCCAGCTGTTGCGGGTCCGGTCCGATGCCCAAGGGAAACAGGGTAATAATAATCAGGAAAAACCAGAGCGGATTAACCACATCCGCACCGCTGCGAAAAGCGATGCACAATTCACGCTGGATGAGGCGAAACAGCATCAGCCTGCCTCCCCGTCGCCGAGGCGAATTTTACGCACCCGCGCAGCATCCGCGGGCAAATCCTGATGGGTTGTCAGGATCACTGCGCCACCGTTATCGGCATGCCGGGCGAATTGCGCCATTAATTTTTTAACACCCGCTTTGTCGATAGCGGTCAGCGGCTCGTCGAGAATCCATATGCGGGCCTGGCTGAGCCACAACCGCGCCAGCGCTACCCGACGCTGCTGGCCCGCCGACAACCGGCTGACCGGCACCTCTTCGTCACCCGTGAGGTCGACACTTTCGAGTGCTGCAAAGATCTGCGCATCATTGCAACCGGGATGGTAAAAGCGCAGATTTTCCAGCGGCGTGAGCACGCCTTTGACACCGGGATGGTGGCCAAGATAAAGCATCGCCTGATGCCAGGCTTCGCGCTGCCGCAGGATGGGCTGCTGTTGCCAGCGTATTTCACCCTCTTCCGGACGGCTAAGACCCGCCAGCAGGCGCAATAACGAGGTCTTTCCGGCACCATTGGGGCCTTCAATCTGCACAATGTCACCAGCAGAGACACGAAAAGAGAGCCGCCGGAACAGCGCGCGTTCGTCGTATGCACAAGTGAGCGTAATGATTTCCAACATCGAGGGGAGAATCGCACCAGCTAAAAGTGGCCGGGATATTACCACAATGTTGCTGTGGGCCGAAGTGTGAGCTACCGCTCAGTTTCGATACCAGTAGCTTATTCGTGCGATATCGCAAAGAGTCTGAATAAAAATGCAGTTCCGAAAAACGTTGTTACGCTTATTCGCACTGGTCGTTACATTATCAGCAAATAAAAAACGGCTACGCTTATTACGCGACAGCACTATCACCCGGAGAAAATATGAAGCCTTCATCAGGTAATGAACAGGGTCCAAACGACGTAGAGAGTGAAGAGAAGGATAAGGGCACTGACATCGAAGTCGATGAGGAGGCTTTACCCTCCCGCGCCGCCGCCATCCATGAAGAGATCCGCCAGGATGGGGAGAAGGAGCTGGAGCGCGACGGTGTGGCGCTGCTCTGGTCAGCCATTGCGGCGGGCTTATCCATGGGTGCCTCGCTGATGGCGAAGGGGATATTTCAGGTGCATCTGGATGGCGTACCCGGCGCATTCCTGCTGGAAAACCTCGGTTATACCTTTGGTTTTGTTATCGTTATTATGGCGCGCCAGCAACTGTTTACTGAAAATACCGTTACCGCCGTGTTACCAGTGATGCACAAACCGACCTGGAGTAATGCGGGTCTGCTGTTGCGGTTATGGGGCATTGTTTTATTCGGAAATTTAATCGGTACGGCACTCGGTGCGCTGGCGTTCAATGAGATGCCGATATTTGACGATGCCACCCGTCAGGCCTTTACCAATATCAGTATGAAGGTGATGGAACACACCCCTGGCGAGATGTTTGCTAATGCGGTGATTTCCGGCTGGATTATCGCCACCATGGTCTGGATGTTCCCCTCTGCGGGCGGCGCTAAACTGCTGGTCATTGTCATGATGACCTGGCTGGTTGCGCTGGGCGATCTCGCACATATCGTTGTGGGCTCGGTCGAAGTGCTCTATCTGGTGTTTAACGGCACTATCAGCTGGCATGAATTTTTGTGGCCGTTTGCCCTGCCGACGCTGCTTGGCAACATTACCGGCGGCACCCTGATTTTTGCGCTGATCAGCCACGCACAGATCCGTAATGACATGAGTGAGGCGGCAGTAGCGAAAGCGAAGGCGGAAAAACGGAAGCAGGAGAAACGCCGTCAGCGCGAAGAGCAGGAAAAGGCGGAGTAACAGTCAGTCGATCAGAGTCATGCTGTGCAGGTTTTTCTGGCAGCATGACTCCGTGACACACTGACGGCAAAAAGATGGAAATCGTTCGCTGAGGAAAGATGAGTATGCAAGAGCAGCTATTATCGTTTGCATTTAGCGCTCATCAACCGTAAATTAATTTGACCTCTTGTCAATTTACTTCTTAATATCTTCAGAATATTCCCATCCTGGAACACAGGTTAATAGAATCTGAAAGCACCTAACAAAATCCTTTCCTTATATTAACCCTCATCAGCATTTGAATAAATATATATAACCCTCAACATATATTGCACGACCGGATTTTTTGTTACATTTACCGCCAACAGGAAAGCTTAATTCCTGACGCGATGCTGTAAAAACCGGACTGGTAACTTATTTATTTTTTCGCTTCAATTTTATTAAGGCGAGAAAAAGTTAAGTCCTGAAAAAACATTTATTTTCGCGCCTGGCCACTTCCTGTTAATTACACACAACCAGGACCGGGTAATTAATCCTGCGTCATCACGTTAAGAGCTTTTTTAATGTAGCAACGCACGCCACATTAATCAGACTCAATAATAGGATTATAAAAATGAAAAAATTAGCGTTTAATAAAATCACTGCAGGAATTGCCCTGTTAATGACCTGCCAGGTCGCTTTCGCCACCTCGACTACCGCTGACGTCGGCGGTGGCACAATCACCTTTTACGGTGCGGTGACTGATGCAACCTGTAACGTAACAACTAACAGCGGAAGTGACTTCGCCGTTGATTTAAATCCGGTCACCAGCAGCGACATGGGAACTACGGTCGGTGTCATTCCGACGAATGCAAAACAGTTTACGCTGAATGTCGATGGCTGTTCGGGTTTCAACAGCACTAGCACTACAGCGCAAACGCTGAAAATCACCTTTTCAGGCGGAAATGTTTCTGATGATAACACCTACCTGAAAAACACAACCGGTACCTCCAGCGGTGTAGGCATTGGTATTACTAAAGATGGTAGTCAGCTGGTTACCCTGAACACGGCGCTGGACACTGGCCTGAAAACCACCTCTTCAGATGGTACAAACTTTGATACCGCACCAGCTTCTGGCGCTATTAACTACTATGCCAACTACTACAACTACGGTGGCGCAGCAGTAACAGCCGGTTCAGTAGTGACCACTGCAACTTATACCTTCAATTACGATTAATTGTAAAACAGGATATTTCGCTCAGACAAGGATGTCTAAAAATGAGGACTGAAAATGAAACTCGTTTCTTTAGGCACATTGCTGTGCATTATTTCATTAAGCGCAAACGCCAGCGTGGTGATGAATAATACGCGTGTTATCTATAGTGGTGACAAGAAAAGCGTCAACGTACAGCTCGTCAATAAATCAGCAGAAGCTCATCTCGTTCAGTCATGGATAGACAACGGAAATCCTGATGCGAAGCCTGAAAACCTCCGGCTGGCACTGGCTGTCGTACCCTCGGTAGTGCGCATCGGCGCCAATGATGGCCAGATTCTGACTGTAGTAAAAAACAATCTGGCAGCCTCGCTGCCAAAAGATCGTGAAAGCCTCTTCTGGCTGAATTTCATTGATATCCCACCTAACCCGAAAGATAAAAGCGGTAGCTACCTCCAGTTCGCTGTCAGAAACCGCGTCAAAGTTTTTTATCGCCCCGCTAATCTGAGTGTCGATCAAAATAAACTACAGGATTATCTTAAGCTGACCCGCGATAATAATGGTATTTGTATTAACAATAGCTCGCCCTATTACGTCACCGTGGCAGGATTAAGCAAAGTCAGGAATGGCAGCAAAAAAGATAACCTGCTGCAGGAAACCGTGCTGGCAAAACCCTTTAGTTGCGCTTCGACAGGTAAGTCTGCGGGCTTGTCCATCCAGGGGAAATTTTATCTGACATATATTGATGATTTCGGAACCTTAAGAACAGTTGATATCAGCCGCTAATGAACACCAGACTGACTCTTTTAAAAACAACGTTACTTTTCATCAGCATCGCTGTGTGTATTCGCAGCTATGCTGAGGAAGAATTTAATCAGGGCTTTATGCTCGGTAGCGCCTCGAATGAAGCCTGGTCCGGTGAGAGAAACCCTATCTCTCCTGGCGTCTACAGCGTGGATATTTATGTTAATAAAGAGTGGAAAGGTAATCATCAGCTAAGAGTAGAAGGGAATGGCGTCTTTCTTATTCCCAGAAAAGATATCAGTGCTTTAGATATTAAAAGCGACCCTGACGCACACGATAAGATACTGACGCCGCTGAACCAGGATTGGGTTGACCTGCAGGATATTCTCACTGGCGACGCGCTTAAGTTTCGTCAGGATATTTTCCAGCTGGATATTACCGTCCCGCAGGCTCGTATTATTGCGCACGACCGCAACTGGATGCCGCCGGAACTGTGGGATAAAGGTATCACCGGACTTTTCACTAATTACAGCGCAATCTATTCCGGAGGAAAATACAATAACAGTAATGACCAGTCGAACCTCTACCTGACCCTGAACAGCGGGTTTAATGTTGCTGACTGGCATCTGCGCGATAATAGTTACTATTATCGAAATCAGACCGATTCAAGATGGATTAACCGTTCTCGTTATCTTGAAAAATCTCTACCTTCAATAAGCTCGACGGTTAAAGTGGGTGAAGATAATACCAGTTCATCCTGGTTTGACAGTGTAAAGTTCCGTGGCGTGAGTCTGACTAAAGATCTCGGCATGCTGCCGGACAGCTACCGAACTTATATGCCAGTGATCAGCGGCATAGCACAAACCAATGCGATAGTTAAAGTGCTGCAGGATGACCGGATCGTTTTTCAGCAAAGCGTACCCGCGGGCCCTTTTGAGTTTAGTGATCTGATGCCAACCGGTTCACGTTCCGATCTCTATCTGGTGATTGAAAACGCGGATGGCAGTAAAACTACAACCGTCATTCCTTATTCGTCTGCAGGCAGCCTGCTCAGGAGCGGCTCAACCGACTGGGCAATGTATACCGGTAAATTCAAAAGTGACGCCCTGTTCAGACAGAGTAATTTTTTACAGGCAGAGTACAGCCGGGGGATCAATAATTATCTGACGCTGGTGACCGGTGCCATAGCTGCCGAAAAATATCAGTCCGGACTGATTGGTACCGGTCTGCTCGTTCCGTGGCTCGGAACACTCACCACCAGCTATCAATATACCCAGGCGAATTTAGCAGAGGATAAGCAGCAGGGTGAGAAAGTCCGGGTAGCACTGAATAAACATTTTCCAACCCGAACATCCGTCACTGTTGCGGCCTCTTACAGCGACAAAAATTTCATTACGCTGAGTCAGGCAGACACTACCGCTGAATATATCAGTGACCGTATAGGCTATCGAGCTCAGGAAAAGAACAGTCTGAACCTGGCAATTGATCAACAATTGCCAGCCGGTTTCGGCAGGTTAAACGCCAGCCTGTACGCTGTGGGTTACTGGAATACCGAAAAAGTCTCTCGCCAGTTTAGTGTGGGATGGAGCAATACTTATAATCAGATTTCCTGGTCAGTTAACGCAGGCAAAAGAATCTATACCAATGCTGAACTGTATGAAGAGAATCGCAGTAAGGCGGTTTATCGCCAGGAAGAGTACGCCAGTTTAACACTCAGCATTCCCTGGAGCCTATTTGGGCACGATGGCACAGTCAGTGCCTCATCCAGTGTTGAGGGAAGCCAGTCAAGCGCCTCGCTGGGCTGGAATGAAAAGGTTTCAGACGCGTTCAGGTATAACCTGTTAGTGAATAATCGAAGCCGTGACGGTGCCTCATCCGGCGGTTATTTCTCTTATGCCTCTCCGTGGTCGACCTTTACCGGGAATCTGACACAGGGCGAGAAATATACCCAATATGGCGCGACGGCTTCGGGAACGATTCTGCTCTCTCAGCACGGCTTGCTAACGTCACCACAGACCGGTAATCACTTCGTGATTATTGATGCGCCAGGCGTTGCGGGTGCGAAAGTTAATGGTAACGCGACAATTTATACTAACAGTCAGGGTAAGGCGCTGGTGCCCTTCGCGACGCCGTGGCGTAAAAATACGTTTTATCTTAACTCTGAATCAGCCAGTGATATTCAGGGAAATATTAAAAAAATTGCGCCGTGGAAAGGCAGTATTTCTTATGTGAAATACATTACGGATACCCGTAAAACCTTTTCTCTGCAGGCGCGCTATACAGATGGAACGCCGCTGGCGTTTGGTGCCGCTCTGTTCGACCGTAAAGGTGGCGAATTAGGGTATGTGGCGCAGGGTGGGCTTATTTACGTTAAAGCCGATACCCTGCCTGACTATATTCTGGCACGGACCGATAAACAGCAGTCCTGCGTAATTAAAAACGCGGTTCTCACCGGAGATAATCTATGCACACGTTTATAAAGAATCTGTTAATCGCCTCGGGATTATTTTTCGCACTCGCCATCGTTTCAATTAATCAGGCGCTGGCATATTGTAACCCTTATACGCTGGCTACTGATAAGGCGACTGTTGCCACTTCCACAACAAGTGATATTGATCTGGCTAATATGCTTTCACTGGCAAGCAGTTATTCCGTCACCAGTAGCTCAAATTTTTCGGCATTTAAACTGGGCTGTGCCAATGGTGGTGAAACCCTCTATTACCGTAACGGTCTTGAAGGCGGCTACACAGTAAAATTCACGACAGGCGACCAGGAAAATTACATCAAATTTACGGCATCTCTTCCGGTGACCAGTAAAAATTTTAGTGCGGGACTGTCACAGGATTATCCGGCTTCCGATTTTGATACTGACATTACAATTCATGCTGAAATAACAGACAGCACTACTTATGATACCGCCACCACCAATGGCAAGACAGAACTTCCATTGATGTATTTGATCTCATCGAACGGCAGTACTGCTTATCCTACTGCCAGTGCGCTTCGTGGTCTGGTAGCGACTAAAGCTGCAGCCGCGTCCGCTTCTTATATCGATCTAAAAGGATTTGCGTCGATCGATATCTCATTTGTGCCGGTCAGCACGACCTGCAGCATCCAGAATCAGCAGTTCACCCTGCCTTCTACAACGCTGTTTACCCTTAAATCCGGTGATTACTCGGATACGCGCTTCTCTATTCCCCTCTCCTGCAGTGGAAGCATTGACAGTAAGGCAACGAAAACGTTTAACCTGCGCGCCTATAGTAACGATATTGTTGATAGTGCTAATTATATCGTCAGGAATGCCTCTTCCACCTCTTCAGGCATTGGATTTCAGCTGTTTAACACCCTTTCTGATCCATTGAAATTCACGACCGGTTATGACTCTGCATCCACCTCACTGGCAGCGATGACCAAAGGCAAAGATCTCGTTTCCTCACTGACGGCGATCGATATTGGTGCACGCTATAAAATTTTTGATGCAGCGAACGCATCACCTGGCACCGTGGTCGGCACCATTATTATCTATATGGAATATGAGTAAGCTTACTGGCGGCGATGCGCTTATTTTGGGTTTAGCACCTTCGCCGTCACGACCTGAAAAGCAGCAGGAGGAAGACATAAAAGCAGTGTTGCTGGCGGAATGAGCAAACGCACGGCAACCTGGTGAATCTTCAGACCTCTTTCGCTATACTGCACGCCGCGGTCCTCTTAGTTAAATGGATATAACGAGCCCCTCCTAAGGGCTAGTTGCAGGTTCGATTCCTGCAGGGGACACCAGACTTCTCCTCTTTTGAAAACGCCCCCATCATTTAAAACCCTTAAAAATCAACATTATGCTATTAATGACGGCTACACCCCTTTGCCTTTTTTCTGCTCACTTACCATTGATTGTTTAACGGCTATGGCTATGCTCTTCAGACAAATGAATGAACACCTGCGAATGCGTTGTAATCATGACCGGCCGGGTATGGGTAATTGGCTGCATCGAATGCTTCAGATATTTTTTATTTAGATGCATTCTGTTTTATTTCTGCATAACGGGCAATCAGTTGCTTCAGGTGCATCTCCAGCTGAGCTTTGGCAGCAGCAGGCAGAGGTTCGCCTGCGGGATTTTGTGACAATGCCCTTAGCTGCTCTTCAGCCGGTATCGATTGGCTGAAAGACTGCATGGCTGAAAAAACGACTGACTTCAGCTCACTGACCGTTACGTATTTACCTTTCTGCTCATCAAGCCCGTTAAGTCTGTCGCTGAGTTTTTGTAGCGTTGTCATTCCCTGATACCAGTCAGCAAGATGTTCTGTCGGTAATGCAATCGCCTTGAGTTGCTGCTGCCAGTTTTGTGCCAGAGGTTTAGCCTGCTCTGGCGAAAGTACCTGCGCCTGTTTTACAAGCTGTCGACTGAAGTCCATATTCCAGTCAGGCGGCAACTTATCCAGCCTGGCAAGCTGCCGCTGTGTCTGTGCGATAAGATCCTGCGGTAACGGAGTCTGCTGACGCAACATCCCCAACTGTTCAGACGTGAGAGGTGCAGGGAACGGAGCCAGTGAAGCAGCAAGCTGATTCTGTAGAGGGTCTGGCCGGTGAAGAAAATGCCAGCTCCACACTGAAACTATGCTTATTACCAGCATGGTACACATCCCGGCGGAGAAGGATTTCCATTTTTTTATCGGAGTGGGCATAGCTGCCAGCACTTCCACATTCGGCTGCTGTTCCGACTGCGCAACGTAAGTCCTCTTCACTGCACTCTCTGGCGTATCTTCATCCGGACCACCAGCAAAGTCTCTGGTGGATGCTGTCGCATCATTCATTACGGTGGCAGCCAACACGATACCTGGCTGAATGTTCGACCCGGTGCTGGTTATGCCTTCGCTGTTTTCCAGCCGGACAGCACTGTTGTGCATCAGGGTACGCAACGTATCGAGTTGGCTGAGATGTTTTAGCTCCAGGCGCTGCAACATCGCCCCCAGAGCGGTAAGCAGTTGCTCCGCCCGATACAGGTGGCTGAGGTCGCTGTAATTCAGCGGCAGCGAGCGCATCCGTTGCTGCAGGCGCTGACTCAGGCTGCTGAGGATTTCCATGCGCGCATGGACTGGCTGCGGCCACAGCGCCCCCCACTGATGGCTTATCAGGGCCTCGAGTATCGCCAGCCCTTTATTGAGCCCGGGTAAGCCGGTCAGTTGTGTATGCGCAAGCGTATACCAGGCTGCGGTTTGCAATTCCACACCGTTCTGCTCAAACAGTGAGAGACAGAGTTTTTCGACATAATGCCAGTTCACATCCGGGCGAGCCGGATGTGTCAGCTTACTCAGTTCATGACGCAGGGTGGCATAGTCCGGTAGCGTGCGCGGGTCGCCGCCGGTTTTGATTTTACGCGGGGTGATGTCATTCATGACCAGTTGTCCATTTGACGTACCAGGGACTATTAAAGGTTATTGCTTATGCGGCCTGGCTTTCTGCATATTCGAGACTCTGCAGATACTGTAGCGCCACCGGGTCAGCAATATATTCAACCTGCCCATGATGACGTTCAACCTCATCGATTATCCGGCTGAGCTCGACCCGGAAAAACGCCTTACGCTGCTTAAATCGCCCATTAATATTGATTAATGCTCTTACCGCGACATAAATACCCCAGGCAATGACGCCAATAATAACCAGAAAAATACCCGCAGCATTGTCATCTTTTTTTCTTCTTGTCATGTTTTATGTCTCTCCTTTCTTATTTTTATCCTGACGATTTAATTTGAATAACGAGAAGAGAATCTCTGCCCTATCCGACTAATACTGATTCCCTGAGCAAATCGGTAAATGAGTGTATCCGGGCTTACTGGCCATATAGAGGGGAGCGCATGTGGGCTGTCGGGGTTGGGTACTGACCGGTTCGTCATTTTCTGCAACACGTTGCGGCTCCTGCTTTTTCGCAGTTGTCACTTTTTTCGTTTTAGCTTTGCGAGTGGAAGTAGACTGTTTAACCGGATTGCTGGTTGCTGAAGAACTATATCCGGAGCAGAATCGCTTCGACTGGCTCAGGCTCCCGTCATTACAGACAAAACGTCCATCCGATGTGCAGTGCGCTATACCGCCTTTTGAACCTGAGCAGGGTTGCCTTCCACGCGCAGCATCGGCTTGTGCCGTAAACAGTATCCCTGAGACCAGAATAAAGATTAATTTTCTCATTTCCATATCCGTTATTTATTTCGTTACTTTGTGGCTAAGTAATCCGAAAGCTATTAACCGCTTCGTCAGGAAAACGAGCAATGATTTAAAGCATTAAAATAATGATTCATTTTCAGCTCCAGCTATGGCAGAAGCGCTAAAATCAGGTCAAAGAAAATGCTTTCATCAAAATGCTGCCCAGGGCGGGATAAAGTACCTGGCGGACTAAAGGTCCAGTTGTTCACCATTCCTGACCGCATGAATAAACGTCCCAGTGAAGTCGTATGTCTCCCATCACGGAAGGTCGCCTCCACGCACCCGGTCACACCCTGACCATAAAGGAACGCCGGCACAAATTTTACAGACCGGTCGTCGATACGCAGAACGAGGGCGGTAATCTCAAAAGTCCCGTTCTCCACCAGCAGATCCGTAACGGATGTACTGTACGCCTCCACATTCAGTCCGGTACCTTCCAGCCACACGTCCATCTGCTCCTGAAGTTGCGTCATTCGCAGGCAAAACTCAGCTATATCGGCCTGACTCTTACTGACAGATGAAGCCGGAGCAGACTGTCGGGCCTGCAATTTATCGAGAAACTGTGATTTTACTGACATGATGCCCTTTGGCCTTACAGACGGGTTGCAGTATCGATATACTGCTGTTGCTTAAGATGGCGTAACATTACCCGCCCCTCCGGCATAAACTCAGTGCCATAGCGCACCAGACCAATACCGCTAAGTTCTGCATCTATAGCGTAGCGGAGCTCACCAGGAATTTCCTGATCAAGCAGTAGCACCTCAATAGACTTCAGGCGCGGCTCATATTTCAGCAAGACCGCAGACAGCGTCGACATCAGCTTATGTGCGGTTCCGGGAAGCCCCTGTAGAATGGTGGTCATATCCGGCAGACCATAGTCTGGCAGATGTGCCAGAGTACCGGCGCGACAGTTAAGGATCCGCTGCATGTTGTCCAGAACCGACAAAATGACCTGATTTTCTTCACTGACCTGCTGAAGGTCGAGATCACCGACAAAATTGCCATAAAGCATCTCGCACAGAGACGGGGGACTTTGATTCATGGGTCACTTCCTTCATATTACGATTGAGCTCTATCTAGTCAACATTAACATTGCTTTAGTTATTTCATTAATTATAAAGAGTCAAACTGTTCAAGGTAATTCGAATGCAACGATAACACGGTGGCAATACAATTAGTCATCGTTCCTGCACCACTTAATAAAATCAATAAATTTCTTTCTTCATCACGATATTAACAACCATCCCAATTACGATTATCAAGTTTATTTTTAGCTGTACATGAGTTTTTTTAAGGGGGGAATCCAAAAAAAAGTTATTCCATAATTTTCAATAGGCATAACACAAAGTTCACTTTCAATCAGAAAGTTAACATATGCTTCTAATTGCTCAATACTTTCAACTCTAATCATGATCCTTTATCTTTCCATAATTGAATAATAGCTATAATCTGCCGAGGCCACTACGCAGGCGAAGCATTATTTTCTTCATACCATACACCACCTGTACCCTGGCAATGATGGGATATCAAGTAATAAGCGTTAAAGAATAAATAAAGATGAATGCCCCAAGGGTCACTGACGGTTACAGGTTACAGGTTACACATCAGGTTTTTCCAATGATCGAATCACCAGGAAATCCTGAGAGATGCCAACATCAATTCCCGTTGCTTGTCTGTTATGAATAAACCAGGCATACATATCTGAGGGCGCATTATCTTCGGGGAAAGGCTGAGGCTGACCAAGATAAGCAGCATGGGCATAATCGAGAAAACGTCTCGCTCGCCTCAATGCAGGCTTATAGACATTAGGCACGATATAAATGCGTTTATCCCTGGGATCGTTTTCCATACTGTTTTTAATTTTGATTGCAGCATCATGAACGTCTTCCAACCATCCCCAATTTTTGTGCAACACATCAAGTTAATTCTGGTAGTGTCTTGAGGTTTCTTTTGCCTGTGATGAAATCCCCAATAACCCGGCAGAAGCACCAGCGGAGGCTAAAATATCGCCTCTTTGTTTTTCATACTTCATGCACTCACAGCGGTATTGATAGTATTGCCGCCCAAGCCACTCAATATAGCTGTCCAGATGACGGTTCTGCGCTCCGATACTGACTGCGTTAAAAGGCACCGCTTGCTGATACAGCTTTGTCCATTGAGTGACAGACTTGTTCTTAACCTTGTCCTGCATGATAAAATAGGCAGCAACATCAGTATCCGTCTGATCTAGTGTTTGTAAATCTGGAAATGGAACACCAGCCATCGTCGCGGCCCGGTACATCCGGTGAAGGGCTACCCGGCAAAGTTCTGCACTCGGTTTTTGTTCATTTGGCTTCAGGCCTCCCCCTACATCCTCCGCGCAACCGGGTAACAGCTCTTCCTTGTGCTTATTATTACTTCCACCAAGACAATAGACGCTACGCCAGGGCCGGTTTTCATGGGCGGCGACCAGATGCAGTGCATTTTTAACCGTATCCGGCAATGCCGATTCCTGATCAACAGACTTATCGCCCATCAGCACGCTAATCCCTTTTACTGGCCCCCCGAAAGCAGAAATAAACCAGTCCACGCCATTATTATTGCTTGCGGGAGTATGACGGGCACAATCAAACAAACCTGTAAAAACAATCTCTACGGGGATCCCCTGGTAAGTATGTTTATCACCCTGTTTCTGACAAATATCATCAATCAACATATCAATGAATTTACGTGCAAGAGTTGCACCGACATCGTATCCAAAGAATGAGATAGATATTAGTTTGATCGGTACAGGGCTATTGGTTTTGGTTCTTTCAAAGAAACGCTCAAAACGTAATTTTGCCGAATTTATTCGCGTATCGACACCGGTAACTAACATATCTGCAATGACGGGATTATCACGCAACCAGGGGGTTGCCTCGATACCTGATTTCTTTGCGGCGTTTTTGGCTACATCGCCCACCAGTGATTTCCACTCCGAAGGGCTTATCAGTTTTTTCCCTGAGTCCTTTAAAACCTCCCACCAGTTACCACTTTTCAAATAATCCAGGCCAGCATCCTTCGCCATTTCTTTTGGCTGATCTTTTAAATCATTCAATGCAGAGCTTTGTGCACTGTCCATAATGGTATGCAGTTTCTCAGAGAGTTCTTCATTGAATGGTGTGCCAAGCCCCGAAAAATACAAAGAGTTATAGCTATCCTGATCGGTATTTTTTTCTTCGTCCGGAAACGCCCTGAATAGGCGCGATACGTTGCTAAGACGTGCCTCTATAGCATCCTGGTCTATATTTCGGTGAATCCCATCAAAAAATAAACCGACATGCCAAACACGCGAAAAATTTCCCAACCCGGCATCATCAGCCTGCTGTGCACGACTGGCAGCAGCAATAATACTTTCGATATCCATCAATTTTGCCCCTGCTTTACAGTCTTATCTGGAATATCAGGACGTTTTTCATAAGGCGACCAGGCATTATCACTCCAGCCCAGCAACACCTTATACCCGGGCAAAAAGTGAACATGCAAATCATTCTCTCCCCACTTTCTTTCTGGCATTGGCATCACAACCCGACGAGTTTCTTTACGAAGACCCGCATCGTACTGAGCACGTGTGGTGCTTAATGTCCATATAACTTCCGCTGTTTTCCCACTGATACTGCCACAACAAGTTGCCTTACCACCTCCGTGAGCAAACGCATTTGGCCCTGCCACTCCGTTAACACTGAATCCCAGAATGGGCCTGTCAATTTCACTGTGAATAATTAATGTTACTGGCCCCGTCGGTGGCCCCCAGATGGATGCCCAGACTAGCCAGCCAACGTATGCCAGAACCACAGCCAATAAACTGCCCCAGATCCATTTTTTCCAGCGGGCATAGCCACAATTGACGGCGTTATCAACTTTGTCGTAAGTCTTAAAAAATCCCATTTATTATTTCTCTGATTGAAGCACACATCATTAACCATTCAGATTTTCAGTACTGTATATCCGCAAGGTTAACCAACACCTCTGCCAGCGACTGTGTTCCATTCAGCACCTTTGGTAATGCAACCTTCAGTGCATCTGATTCCAGCGCCTGCCGCCCACCATTAAGGTAATACAGCGCGTACACTTTCTGATCAGCCGCGGATAACAAACCCGATTCTTTACTTTTGTTCAGCGCCTTAATCACCATCAAGCGCTGCGCACAAGCTGGGAACTTTCTGCTGGTCGGCATTTTCTGCCATTCTTTCAGGACACTGGTCACTTCGGGCTTATCCGCGATTTGCCCCCAGGTGGCTTTATCAAGCCTGATAATATGATTAGTAGGCTTATCTGCTTCCGGGGGCTTTATGACAAGTGCCTGCCACTGCGTTTCGCCAGGAAGCCACCATTGTGTGATGCCGTTGAACAGAAAGGCATGCCAGTCGTTCTCGGCACACTGCGCCAGCACACCGATAACGTGGCTCGCATAGAAGCGCGTCAGCGCCGTAGAACCATCCGGCTGTACAATGGTGCATCCACGTGATAGCTGCACTGCCAGCATTGATGAATAACGCGTTGAAACAATGACTGCGGCACATCCCGGCAAAGACATCAGATAATCAGGTAACTGCTCTGCATTATCAATTTCCAGCAACCAGGGGCCGTAGTTCTGAAATTCTGTCAATTGAGGATGGATATACAGAGAATGCAGCCTGTGAGCATGCTGCTCTTTAAATGCCAGAAAATCGGCCTCCGGCTGCGCTCCGGCTTCAAACAGCAGGCTGATGTTCTCGTCTGAACAGCAGGATAACGCTGTAATGAGTTCTGTACTGTCCAATTTTATGCTCTCTGCACTATCGCATCATTCGCCTGAATAGCTTTAAGCAGACAAGGAATACAAATTTTATTTTCGATTGGCGGGTACAAAACTGGCATTTCTATCCTCTGCGAAGCACCACCTTCCGTATCCAGTCGTCTGGCCTTGCGGGTATAGGTACCTGAAGTTTCGTACCTGATTTGTCCCTGTTCGATAAGGATGGAGCTCCCGCCGCCAACCAGCCGTATTCGCTTCTTCCCGGCCAGCAGCATCTCTCTGGCAGAGATAAGGGTCAGTTTCTGCTCCGCACTCAGGTGCATCACCCCGTTCTGCGCCTGAAACTGTACCGGCCCCTGAGCCGAAATCAGGCTCAGCCTGCCGTGTTGAGCAAACATTCCCACGCTGTCGCCCGCCAGTCCGGTGATATGCCCCCGGGTTCCGATGCTGATATCACCACCGGCATTCAGGGCAATATTGTCAGTGGCCGCCAGCTGCAGATGCTCTGCGCTGGTAAAAGCCATCCCCTCGGGTGCTGAGAAGTGAAGCATCTCATTGAGCGTTTTCAGCCGTGTGGCGAACATCGCCTGCTGACTGGCGATATCAGCTTCCAGGGCTTTCGCCTGTCGGGTCGCTGTGGCCAGCCCCTCGATTTGTACGCGGACGGCCTCAATTTCCCTCAGAGCCTCATCCATGCTCAGCACATCGCCTTCGCCATGCACTTTGCCATCGGCGGTGACCAGCAGCCCTTTTGCCACGCGAATCACTCCGAACTCATCGGTGCGCAGCTCAAAGCCGGTCCCCCGGGGCTCGTTCTCTGCGTCAACGATGTGGCCCTGGTTCAGTGCCGTGGCCCCGAACGGGGTACTGAGCGCGATATGTTCACTCCTGCGCTGGTCCTCCATCCGCAGTTCGTTCTGGCCCGCGGTGCGCAGGATGTTCCGGCTGCGGTTGTCCCGGGTGACCACGTCCGGGTGTTCAGAGTCATGAAACGCATGGGCGATATACGGCCGGTCCGGATCACCGCCGTCAAAGGCAATCCCCACCTCGGTGCCGTCAGTCAGCGGCGTGTGCCAGCCGTACGTTTCACCGGCATAGGGTCTGGCCTGGCGTACCCACAGGGAGTTATAGCCCGGCTCTGCGTCTTCGCGGCTGAAGTCCAGCTTCACCCGGTAACGCCCCGTTTCGTCGAGGTGCGCATACGTGCCGTTCTTCTCATCACTCTCAACACGGGCCGTCAGCGTGCCGGCAATAAGCGGACGTGGTATCGGTTCTGGCCTGAAGCAGAACTGCTCGCTCCAGGGCATACCCCAGACGGACACATGCAGGCGCGTGTCACGGGCCGCACGGAAGGTGGCGAGCGTAATGACCATACCTTCTTTCAGCTCCAGCACACCACTGTCGCCCGTCTCCAGTACCATCCCCGGGGTCAGGTGGCTGGCGTTACTGAACAGGTGCAGGCGAATGGCGTTATTAAGGGCGTGTTCATGCTGAATGCGGGCGTAAAAAGCCCCGCTTTCGGTTTCCGGCTCAGAGGTGGTGTCATCGCCCGCTTCACGATAAGGTGCCAGGTAGCGGTAATGTTCACCGATGGTGACCGCTTCATTTCTGACGCTGACGGTCGCATCCATCGGCATGCTGGCGGTGCGGTAGTTGTAATCCCGGGTGGCCACGCTGCCGGTCACCGTGTGGTGCCACACTCGTGCATCCCAGACCGCTTCCACCGCGCCGTCATACAGCGCCGAAGGCTCACGGTACGGCAGGTTCACATCAAACTGATAGTATAACTGGCTGTCAGCAAAGGTCACCGTGTCCAGACCTGTGGTGGTGTTGACCCCGGTGCGGAACCAGATGCCGTCTTCGGCCAGGATTCGCTGAATAAACTGCAGGTCAGTCTCCCGCCACTGGGTAATCAGTTCCCGTACCGGGTAAGTGCGCTCCAGCCGGAATTCAAAATCCGCCCCTTCCAGCCCGTGACTGCGCAGGACCCGCTCCACCAGTTCCGTTACCGAAACATTCTGCCAGACCGCGCTGCGGCGGGTATGGGCAAGCAGTGCCAGACGCGAGGAAAGCGTCACAGCGAAATGCGTCTGGTCCCCGGTCTCCTGGAGGACCTCAAAACCGGTGATAATGCCCTGCACAACCCGGCCTGATAGCATGCTGAGGGTGGCATACTTCAGCATCGCATCCTCGCGGGTAATACCTTTCTGAGATGTGGTGAACTCAATGCGCCATTTGAACGGCGCATTCAGCGCTTCCCGCCCGTGGAAGTTCAGCACATCCGGCTTCAGGATGCTGTCGTTTATCTCAAAGCGGTAGCGGGTCTGTCCGTCAAACAGCGCCAGCCAGTTATCGAGGGTGGAGTCCATAGGTTTACTCCTTCACCGGAACCAGAGTCAGCCCGGTGCTGTTGAGCTGGATAGCGCGCGGCTTGTCCGGGTCGAGGTCGTCGCGGCTCAGTACCAGCTTCCAGGTGTTGTTTTTGATATCCGGCCGATTAAACAGCCCCACCACTGCCACAAATTTCGCCTCTTCGTTCATCGGCATATTGAGCGTCATGCTGCCTTTGGGCATCACCAGCAGAGACTTGCTGGCGACAATGTCCTCTTTAAGAGTGTTATCCGCATCGCGCAACAGTTTCTGATAGTCAGCCGCATCCACCTTCTGGCGGTCCTTCAGCTGCCAGACCTGCACCATGGTGGCAAGCGGCGTCTGGCTTTCATCGGCGTTAATGGCCGCTCGGGGCTCAAAGTCCAGGTGCAGCACCTTTATTTTTTTGTAGAAAATGGCTCTGGTTGCGCTGACAGTGCCGTCCGATACGGCCTGAGTCAGGCCACATGCGGTCAACAGGGAACAGAGCAGCATCAGTGCGGCGCTGCGCGACAGGTAAGCGAAAGTCATTCGTGGAGTCCTTTTCAGCGTTCAGAAACAGGGGCGTATTGAATGTGTCTTGTGTTGGGTATTACTTTCAGGAATATCAGTCGAATTTATAGCCGCCGGATTCGGCCGGCAGCAGGGTCTCACAGGTCAGGCCTTCATAGGTGCCCAGACTCACGGTAAGGTGCGTATGGGTCGAGGGACGGTCGCGCCTGAGACCCAGTACGCCAGTGCGGCCCAGCTGAACCCGGCTTGCTTTACCCAGACGTGGTTCAGGCAGACAGCTTACCGGTACCGTGAGGCGAAGGCGTACATCGGAGCGATAACCCATGTACACCCGCAGCAGCACCATCATGTCAGTGTGCAACTGACTGCCGGGCAACCAGCCCTGCGCCTCCTGCGGATTGTCAGTCGCCAGCATCAGGAGGATACGGCTGCAGGCCTCTTTCCCGGTCCTACCGAGCGTGGCCCGCTGTGACAGCGACACGCGGTTGGCTTTGCCGAGTCCACTGCGGTTCTCCACGGGAACTTTTACCGGGTCCGGGCTGATAACCATGGCCCGGGTCTCCGGGGCCAGCAGGCTCACCAGCTGGCGGATGCCTTCGGCGTTTCGGGTTGGCAACCGCATGGTCCCCAGTAGTGCCAGGAAGCGGGAGACCGGCGTGGCAATCTGCTCCGCCGTTCCCGGGATGCCAAGCCCCACCAGACCCAGCAGACACTGAGAAGTGTCATCCACGCCGCCGGCTTCGAAGGTCGCCGGGTAAGCGTACTTGCGCCAGATACGGTAGTACTGGGTGTGGATACGGTGGCTGAAGATATCGAGAAACGCTGTGGTGGCTTCATACCCCTCCCGGCGCTGCGCAATATCATCGAGGTACGCCGTCGGTAGCGGGGAGTCCACCCCGTACATTCCGAGGAAAGTGGTCCGCACCGTCGGCGACAGGTCCGGGTGGTCCTCATCGGTTTCAACCGCCTTCAGTTCACTGACCGGGAAGCCCATTCCCGGCCACGGACGAAAACGCACCGGGTCGGCGGACAGTTTCCCGGTGCTGCCGAGCTTTGGCGCATCCGGGTTTTCCTGTTCCAGCAGCTGGCAGAAGCGGTAGAAATTAACCTTCCAGATGTCACCGGCAAGCCGCTCCGTCAGCCTGGAATGTGCTGGCTGTGATTCTCTTTCCATCGCAGTCGTTTCCCTGTCGGTTGCAGGACCAGCGTGAGCTGATTGAAGAGGTGGACATCGGCATAAAGGGCAAAGAAGCGATGCAGCATCTCGCCAAACAGCGTGACGTCGCCCTCCCCGGCAAAATTATCGGCATTAAGGGTGATTTCAATGTCCACCCCGCGCAGCATAAAGCCCTTTTCAAAGCGACGGATAAGCGTGTGCTTCACGGCAACAATCGCCTCCAGGCGTCGGCGGTTCATCTCATCGTCGGTCCAGTCATACAGCGCCAGCGTGCCGCGTAACACTTCAGGGTTATCCATCATGCTTAAGAAACTTGAACCCAGATGGCTCATCACCCGCCAGTGGAAGCGGTCATTTGCCGGTGGGTAAAGCGGCAAAGTTGGCACCTTCAGGTTCATGACCCGAACCGGCACTTTACCCGCCTTCACCACCCTGTCCAGCAGCGTGCTCTGGAGTGAGCGGCGCGGCAGCTGACCGTTGGTACCTGTGATGCGGATGGAGAGCGACTCCGGGGTCTGTGACAGTTGCTCCAGTTCGAATGACTTACCGCCAAGGATAAGCCAGGTGTCATACAACCCCGAGGGACCGCGCTTCATGCGGGTGTGGAAGTAACGCTCCGGCGCGTCATGGCGCATCATGCCACCGCGGTGGCGGAAACTGGTGAACGGTACGTACGGATATTTGCCGTTTTTCACCGCACCGTGAATGGAATCCACACTGTAGATTTCCGTATGACCGTCCTGCACGCGCATCGGCCGCAGCAGGTAT
>Ga0308162_1000818_pt1 | contig 28989 bp, 32 predicted proteins | sample PhySR2_FD_201370 | JGI IMG/M metagenome (GOLD analysis project Ga0308162, IMG submission 201370) | Phyllosphere microbial communities from UC Gill Tract Community Farm, Albany, California, United States - DLSLS.R2 | ecosystem: Host-associated > Plants > Phyllosphere > Unclassified | place: USA... | reverse complement strand
TTTCTGCGTTTTTGCGCGTTCTCCATTCACCGAGAACCAGCCGCTCTTGTCAGGTTTAAGAGAGAACGGCCCGCACTGCGTGGCAGCAAAGGCTGGGAGAGATAAGCTGATTAACGATGCGATAAGGGTAAGTTTTTTTAGCATTGGGCTGGCGTCCTGCTGATGGGTGATGAGGGGTCGGGTCGCCTGCACCGAAGAGTGAGTTCCCTGCTGCACGGCTTGTAATAAAGAGCAGTATAGTCAATGACACCTGCATTATCGCCAGTACAGGGTCATAGACTCAGCAAAGTGATCGGCGTTGGTGCTGGCATCCCACTCCCTCATCGCCTCCACGCAAGCATGCCTTGTTCAGCGGAATCAGCTCACTAAACCTGCATATTCATAATTTCACTTTGAATATTTAGCATATCAGGTTGCTGTGCGTTGAAGCGTGGTTTTACAGAGACATACCGCAAGTCACAAACTGCCGTCATGGTGGTTTTGAGGTGATTTGCGGTATTTTTTTGTGCTACATGTGTGCTACGGCTAAATTGTCGGCCGTAGCGGTTCATAAACAGACACCACCTCGGCCGTCACTTTCCCCAGCACGATAATCCCTTCCATGCCCTCTCCGTCGATCGTCTCGCCGTCTGAGGTGATAATCCCTGTAGTGAACAGCTTCCCCAGTTGTGGGAACTCGCCTATCTGGAATGCGATTTTATCGCCCGGCAATGGTTTCAGTGATTTGTCCGCCAGCACGAACCCGTCCGGCGTCTCAATCAGTATCATGTTGTTCCGGTGAGGCATCAGTACATCGTTCAGGTCGATGCGCCGCTCAATGTAATCGGACGCTGGTGAAGGAAATCCCATAGTTACCTCACGTATCCCATGTTGCGGAGCGACCAGGTCTTATTCTCGCTTTCCTCGGTAACGAGCTCGAAAAAGAAGTTCTGGTAGTAGCGTATCCACCGGTTGCACTCTGCCAGCGTCCACACGTGATTAACGTCATCCAGACGCTTCTGGAACGCCGCAGTGGTGACAATCTGCCTGCCCCGGCCATCTTTTGTTATCGCTCCAGTAAACGCCGCGTGTATGTCACTCTCTCTCGCCATGATAAATCCTCCTCTGATAAATACTGTATGGATAAACAGTAATATCGATCGGTAGTTTTGATCAAGGCGGAGCGGCGCACAGATTTGTAAAGGGGTTGGTGGCGAAGGGTTTTTAGTTGGCGCGCGCGGGAGGTGACGACTAATCTCAAATTACACCCGCAGCCTACTGAGACTGGCGCGGTACTCGCTGCCCCGTCGCCGGGGCTTTTTTATGCATCAAGTCCGTCAATAGCTTTCATCCGGCTTTGCAGTTCGGCGATGACAGAATCTTTTTCCTGTAGTAGTTCATAGAGGCGTTTGATGGCTGAGCCATGCAAAGCGGCTGCAGCTTTGCCTGGATCTATGCTTAGCATATCGCTAATAGTAACAATCTTGTCATCTTCACCACGGAATGAATAGCTAGCACCATCTGAAGCCTCCATAACAACATCTGGGAGGTATTTGCGTAAATCCTGTGCCAGATAACCTGCGCTACGAATTCCTTTAATCCAGCCGCCGTCTCCGTCTGGCTTGTCTCTCATTTTATAAGTGACATGCCGTATCTTAATGACAGCGTTTAAAGCAAACTCAGGATCTACATCCTTGATATCTTCCTTTATCCTTTCGTCTGACCCTGTAATCCATCCATTTGGCGCAAGTGCCACGCCGGTAGTTTGTAACGTATAGTCAGCAAGTACAGCTGAATTATCTGCATTCACGCTTCTGAAGCGGAATCCCCCCTGCCCACCACCGCGATTGTTGACGAAGTCAGATCCGCCAGAAAGGCCTGTCCTGTTCCAGTTAAGGTAGGTGCCCTGGGTATTCATTATCTGATCTAAGCCGCTAATTTTTCCGATGGCGGGCGCCGTGAGCAGCAAAGAAACACTAACATTTCCAGCTATAGTCCCACCGGATTTTCCATTAACAGTCCCTAGCCTTTCGTCATCACCCGCAGCAACTGTGCCTAAAGCGGTGCCGACATCCCTTGTGGCTGAGTTCTTTAGACCTAAATTCGCGCGAGCTGTTGCCTTATCAGCAACGTCATTCAGGTTCTGGCTTTTATCCATCTTTCCAGTAACTGATCCGGCAACGCTATTCCATGACGGTCCATTGTATTGACTGCCATCCGGAAGGGTGACGGTAATGTTTCCTGATGCACTGTATACCTGCTGCCAGTTTGCCTTATCGAGATTGAATCCACGCACAGCATAGGTCACTTGCGCAGCAAGCTGAGCGGTAATTGCCGTCATTGTGCCAAAGGGTACTGGGGTCCAAGCCAAGCCAGATGCTGCCGGTCCGGTATAAGCCTGAGCAAGAGTGAGGGCCGTATTTGAATCAACCGACTTAATACCCAGCGTATAAGCAACCCCGCCCACAACGGCCACTACGAAATCGTTAGCTTTTAGCTCTGCTGTAAATGAAGTTCCGGTGCCGGTAACCGCGGTTGAATTATTAGTTAGTGCAATAGTACCTGCTGGCATAGCTTTCTCCGGGCAATAAAAAACCCGGCGCTATGCCGGGTGTTATTTGGAATGGTTTCCAGTTATTTCAATTAAGCAAAATAAAGCCAACCTTCTTATTAATTCACTTAATCACACAAACCGTGCATGATCTAAAATCAGCACATAATCAGAAAAGGATATTTAAATGAAAAAGGTAATTACTATCATTTGTGTTGCTATGCCTCTTACAGCTTGCGTCTCAAGTTCGCCGCCCATTTGCTATAACGAAGCTGTAATTTATAAACAAAGGTACGATATTGCAGTGTTTAAAATTGAAGACGGCAAGTACCTTGCTGGCAAACCTTTTCATACATGGACAGACAAATCCCAGTTTACCGACACAGCAGCATGCGATCGGTTAAACCCCTAGCGCCTGCCTGTAGTAAGAGTCATAGGCGTTACAGAATATGAATCCGGGTGGGCCGCATGAGTAGCTAGGAGGCCTCCCCTGAGGAACCTGATAGTTAGAGGAGGAATACAGATCACCACCACTAGCCTCATATTGACCAGAGCTATTTACACCTCCGCTGTAGCAGTTATAGAGCGTAATACCTGTGTTCGGGAATGCTGGATCAAAAGGCTGGCTGACCACCACAGAAACACCGCTGGTTGATGCCACCGGCTGCCCCGCGTTAGTGATTGACCCAGTCTGCATTTGAAGCGGGAGGCAATTGCTATGCCATACCATTTGCCCATCGTTGTACATGAAGAATCCGCCAGAGGGCACGTTAACCATCATTTTTGCAAAAACATAGATTCTGGTAGCCGTCATCTGATAGCCAAAGTTAGGCCTGAACTGCAGCGCCCAATATCCGTTCTGGTTTATCTCCGTCCACCACACGTGATTGAAACCAGATGCCGCCAGACTCCTGTGAAAGGCTATAAGGGGAATGCTGACTGGAACGTTTGTTTGCACTACCTGACTAAAAGCAGGAGTAAGGTCGATAACCTGCACGAGGTTAAAGGGTGTGAATGTCGGTGCAAGCTTGAATATCGGTGGATTGACTGAGTAGTCGTTATATACAAATCCTGCATAGCTTAAAGTGGTTGTAGGGGTAGCGGTAACAATTAACTTAGACACAATATCTACGCCTGACCAAGAAACAGTCTGGCCGGAAACAGATACTGTGTAGGCTATATTGCTTGTTCCCGCTGAAGTTCTTCCACCGATTATTGATGCGCTTATCGTGAACCCCGGCAAGCTATAACTTTTGCTGCCAGACCCTGATACTGACGCCACGTCAGCAATAAAATTGTATGACATGGCGTTTACAGCATCAAAAGAGGTTCCGTTAATAAAAGCCTGAAATCCTGCCATTACCTCTGAATCCCCATCGAGCACACCAACTGACCGCTTGCGTTGTACCAGGCGGCCCCTCTGTTATCCAGCACAAACTTACCCTGACCTGAGACGGGCCCGTTAAGCTCAAATGAACCATCGGAGCGCATGATCGTCCCTGTCTGACCGGCGACGTAATTTGACGAATACCATGAGCCAACCTTGGCAAGCGTAATCGATGCATAGTTGATAAAAGCGTCGTTGATAAATATCTGACCGTTGACCGCAGCAAACGCCATCTGGTAATTCCCCGGATCGCTGCCGGTATAGATACCAAACTGATCAGCATTGAATGCCAAGGTGGACTTATATGCGCCGCCTGAAGGCTCAATGCCAATAGCCATGCCAGCGCCGTAATACTGACCGCCGCGATTAATGCCTACGCGCAAGGTGTACGATGCTTTAGCCACCCCGTTATCAGTAACAGTTGCTGTCAGCTTTTCATTTACCGCAGCACTTAACTCACCGTATTGTGCCTGAACCTGTGTCTCAAGTTGAGCCATCGCCTGTGAGACGTCAGCTACAGTTGTGCGGATAGTGATGATGTCCGCCCTGACCTCGCCAAACTGCCGGAACTGGTGATCAACAGACGCATCGCTGTTTAACGCGTTCTGCAGCATCCCTTCGATGTTGTTATCAATCTGGCCAGACAGGTTTTCAAATGCATCTGAATTCCTTATTGCTTCATCGATATACTCAAGCATCCCGGGGATATCTGATGACGCCTGACCCGAGACCTGCACGAAAGGCGAGACGCCAAATGCGTTTTTGGTCCTGACGTACATGTAGTAAGTATGGTCAGCCTTAAGGCCATGCAGCGTCCACTGTGAAGCTCTGCCCAGAAACTGCGCTTCCGTTTCCACAGCCCCGATTGAAGTGGCTGGAACCTCTCCTGTGTACCAGAACTCAAATGTCGTATCAGTTGTTGCGCTGACACTCATTACCGGCACGATGTCAGCTGAGAAGATGCCCGGATTCCACTGAATGAAAGAAGGGGCAGATGGGGCGCCAATCACCAGGCTGACCTGAGTCTCAGCGCCCTTCATGCCATTATCATTTCTACCACGCACACCCAGCGAGTAAATCCCGGCATCCAGACCATAGAAGTCATAGCGGAACTGGTCTGTTTCGTACTGCGCAACAACCTTCCCGTCTGCGTTATAAACGTAGAGTTCGAACACGATTTTCTTGGTCAGCGTCGCCGTCTGCCAGGTTGCCGTGACCTGAATAGTCTCGCTATTTACGTTGATGATCCGCAGGTTTTCGATGTTCGGGACACGATATCCATTGAGGGTATCGTTAGGCGTTTCGAATACCGCGCCATCATCCACGATCGCTTGCTTGTTAGGGTCGAATAGCGTTGCTGAAATGCTGTAGACAGAGTTATTTTCGTCTTCAGATATCCCCATGACGCGAAACAGGCGTGTAGCAACGTCACCCGTTGAAATGACGAATATCGTTCCATCTTTAACCCAGTTTGGAGCAGTGCGCAGGGTAATAATGCGCCCTGAAACTGAGGCGATCTGATAGCGGGTGAACTTACCATTTGAGCCCATAAGCGACATCGTGTCGCCGCCACCGGCCAGAGATGAAACATCGGCATCCACAGTTATCACGGCGCCGCTGTGAGAAATGATTCGGCCGCCAAGTCTTGTGGCAGCGTAATCATTATCCATGACCTCAATGACATCGCCTGGCATGAAAGCAATGGCATCACGCGCCATCTTGAACGTGACTTTCTTTGTTTCCCGCTTGCAGGTTTCAAGTAGCCATTTCCCGGCGCGGAATGCCTGCCCGCGGGAGGTGCAGCCGAAGGCCTCCAGCGTCGTTTCGTTATAGCCGTACCGGTCTATCATCTGGTCATCAGATACGTATTCTTTGACCTGCTCCCATCCGTTGTTTGGGTCAGTCCAGGACACTACCACAGCGTTGAATCGCTCTGATCGCTTCATAGAGCTGTAAGTAAAAAGCCCATCCACAATGCTGGCGTTTGTTACAGCTGCAACCGGGTCCTGCGGGTTATCCAGCATGATTGAGAAGCGCATGCCATCCCACAGAGCAATGCCGCGAAACATGCCGGCAATCTTGTCGAGAATATCGCGGGCGCTGGATTGCTCAGTGATATAAGCGTTCAGGGTGAAGCGTGGTTCTTTGCCTCCATAGCCATCATCGACAAGCTGATCGCAGAACTGAGACAGGATATAAAGGCTGCCATCATCAACATCGATGTAGCCTGCCCGACGCGCCAGTCCATAGCGCGTATTTTTCACTAAGGCGCGAAAAAGCCAGGCGGGGTTATTGGTCCATGCGGATTTAAAGCCGCCAGTCCAGATGCCAGTGTATGTTCTGGCTATAGGGTCATAGTTATCTGGCACATCGACAATGAGGCCCCGCAGATGATAGGTGCGAGTAGGCGTGTCGGTGTACTGGTCTCGGTCAATCACTGCGCCCGCAACGGCCGCATAAGGATATGAAAGGCGGTCATCAGTGATTTCAGTAAAGCTGTTCCAGATGGTGCCGTTGGTAAGCAGGTCGCTTGAGCTGTCAGGAGTGACGCGACGCAGGCGGATATCAAATGGCTTCTGCAGGGGCGCATCAATGATATGAGCCTCAAGGTACTCGCCTGATATTTTGCCGCTGATGGTGACGGTCTTCTGAATATTCCATGAACCGGACGTGCCATTGCGCGTCTCAATGACCATGGTTACCGCAGTTTCGTGCTGATTTCCCTTGGTATCCTGCTCCACCAGGCCAGTTACGCCGATGTTCATTCGCACCCGGGTAACATCAGTGTCGGTTACCGTGCGCACAAGAGGCGTGCTCTGGGTTACGTCTGTATTGACGACCGTGGTCGCTTCAATCGCGTCAAAGCCGGTGATCGGTGACTGATTTGAAGAGCCTGGACGCCATGCCACGCTGACGCCGTTAATCGTAACGTTACCGCCTGCATCAGTGACGGGCGTTTTATTCAGCATGAATGAGGAAAGGTGGTTCTGGTCTACCGGTCCGTAAATCGGACCTTCTGAAATGAGATCGAGGACTTTGAGATACTGCTTTGATTTGAGGTTGTCATCGATAAGTTTGGGAGTGCTTCCGCCACCGCCGCCTGAGCTCATGCTTTCACCTTAACTGATGGAAATATCCCAGTCCTGATTGTTGCTGGTATCAATACCGAGAGAGATAACGTTGCTGCCAACCACCATTTCGCCAATCAGAAGCGGGACCGGCCTACCCTGCCCGATTCGGTTCTCAGCACTGGTGAATGAGTTGTTGGTAATGGAGTTTGTGTCCTGGTCTGCTGCACTCCGCGTCTTCATGTGTGAGGACATATAGAGCGAGTAAGCAACCGAGGCTACCGTGACGGCCACCATGATCCAGACTGCAGCTACGGCGCTGATTGCCCCTTCAACAATCGGCACGAAGAGGACTGTTGAGCCGTTTTTCAGGTGCCTGTTCATGTGGAATTCGAGGTTGTCCTGTGACACATCACCGCCATCGATGCGAAGCCGCAGGCGGGTTTTATAGAAATCGCGTTTGAATTCGGGACATTGAGCAAGCAGAAGGCGCAGGCCTTGCGAGGGTGTATCGACGTTCAGAGTGATTTGGCGGAAATGTCGTCGGAGATTCCCCGCAAATCTAAAGATGAGCATTGTTCATGCCTCCATATAGAGTGCGTCAGGCTTACATAGGATTGCCGGTAGGGCTCGCGGCGGCTGAGGCGCCCGGCCAGTTCGTGATGCAGTACTGTGTTATCTCCTAGCCATAACATTGCGTGGCAAGGGTCTGATTCAGGGAAGGCGCGCCGGATGATCACATCCCCCGGCAGAATGTCGGCCGGAGTAACTTCGTAAAATCCGTTGGCAGCCATATTCTTCAGGTATAGATTTTCACCCCTCACCCACCATCCGTTGGTGCGCTCGAAGTCTAGCAGGTCGATACCGCACAGGTGGTAGGCGTCCCGGAAAAGCGTGTAGCAATCCATCACTCCATGTTCGAAACGGCGGCCCAGCAAATGCGGTACCGGTCGGAACTTTCGAAGCCTGCCAGCGCTTGCCAGCCACCACTCAATTCCGGTAGAAATCTGCGCCACCCTGTCGGCAGCCGAAAGAACGAGTTTTGGCTCAGGATGGGAATGAAAAACGGCGGTGATTTCTCCCGCCGCTTCCGCTCTCATCCAGTCAGTATCGCTTATGCGAAAGTTTCGCCCCGGGTCGGGGTGCTGGTTATCACAGCGCATGAACCGATCGCCATCAATAATCAGTCCACATACTTCATCACGGGATAAAGCCGCATATGCCAGGCATTCATCTTCAATCATCAGGACACCTTTGAAGAGCCGGGATAGCCACCATAGGGAAGCGGCTCAGGTTTAGGGAATCGCATCCGGCAACCGGTGAGGTGCTTTGAGCACTTATCTCGTGACATGTCCGAGGTTGGGTTATCTTTCTCATCAGCAACCGGCCCGCCTGAATAGCCACAGCCGTCGCCGCGGTAAACCCACTGGCAAACATCAGCCAGAATGGTTCGCGCCGGTATGATGGCATTATCGCAGTCAACCGGTGTCGCCAGGTTATAGGTCACGGTCTCGAATGTCTCTTCAACCATCTCCTCTATGACGTAACGAGAGACAGCTTCCATAGTCGGATCTGCATCTGAATTACCATTCGGGAAATTGACCGCGTCGAGGTGCTTTACCAGTACCTGCCGGCGCGTCACCACAGCACCTAGTGCATCATCGAAATCGTGGTTGATACCGGTGATAAGGCCAGTGATATTCGCTACCTTCATCGTCGGGCGAGAGTATGTACCTTCAGACTTGGTTTCGAATCCTTCAACCGCAATCGGATAGGCTGAATACTGGCGTCCCTGCCAGATGACGTCGCCGTAATAGCTGTTTGTACCCGCATGAAAGCGGATGACATCGCCGCCGAATGACTGCAGGTCCACTTCGAACAGGTCGAGCATCGCGCCAACGCCGGAATCAGTGCTTTCGATGATCAGTTCTGCTGGTATATCTCTCATCTCGGCACCTGCTCAAACGTGGCGGTCAGCTCATGCTGATTGCCTGTCTTCTTCAGTGACCATGACCGGCACACATACAGCCTCTGCACGCCGGTATCCGATGGCGTCCAGTAGAACGCTTCGACAGCCATCCTTGCTTTCAGGAACGCATCGGCGGCTTTAGCCGCGTTAGGTCGTGAGCATTTGGCATCGTCGAAGCCAACGAAAGTCAGTTGGTACCGGCCCATCAACGGGTTGATACCCTTAACCTGCCGTTGCTCATAACCATCGCCCAGCTTAACTACGGCTACATCGGGCGTACGGTCGCCCGTGGAGCCCTTTTGAGGGCTCCATGTGAAAGTTTCTGGCATAGGTTATCTACCTTTACTGAGTAAACCTGAAGGGCGCTGCTGGTCTTTGATAGTCCGAATAGCAACAGTCTGCATCATCTGTGCCATCTGCTTCTGCGTGGCTTCGTCAACGCCGCCGGTGGTTTGAATGTCGAAGTTGAAAGTCATCACAAGCCCACCGCCGGCTCCGCCCCCACCGCCAATATCCCGGTTGCTGATTACCGATCCATTGTCGCCGGGAATCATGTACTGGCTGCCATTGCTGGCTTTGAAGATTTCAGGCTTGCCGCCTTCACCTACCCGATACATGCTGCTGGCATTGACGGGCCCGCCGTGCTCACGAGCCCCAGCTATTGCCAGCCCCTTTGATGCCGCTAATGCTGTGGTATAGGCGGTAGTTCCCACCGCTGAAGCGCTGCCAAGTGTTGCTATTGACGCGCTCATGGCTGCAGGAGCCCATGCGGCGGTAGCTGCCGTTGCCTGAGCTGCAGTTGATGCTAAAGCGGCTGTTGCGGCCGCCTGTCCCATAATCATGTTTTTGACGTACTGCAGGCCCATTTCCACAAGGCCACTAACGACGCTGTTCAGGATAGTCGTCCCAATGTTAGCGAACGACTCGGCTAGGCTTTGTGTACCATTAAGTAAGCCGGTGATAGCATTTGTTGCTCCGCCCTGAAGTGAGTCGATTGCATCGCCCAGCATCTGATTTGCCTGACTCTGGTTTTCCCATATCTTCCACGCAGCATCGATTCGGGCCTGCTCATACTCGGTATTGGCTGCGTTTATAAGCGCCAGTCCGTTAGCAGTAATGGCGCCTTTCTCAGTTTCGAACTCCTGAATCAGCGCCAGTTTGCGGGCGTTCTCGTTTGCCAGCGCCTGAACGGGATCGATGGCTCCTTGCGCATCCTGGGTGGGCGAAACTCTTGCAGCTGTCTCGGCACGGATTTTTGCGAGGTTGACCTGGTGTTGCGCTTCAAGCTGTTCAGATGTTGCATTGTACTGCTGCTGACTAATCTTTTTTGCGGACAGTGCAGCACTCAGATCTTCAGCATCCTGCTTATAGCTCGCGTTCTCTTTAGCCTCTGGAAGTAACTTCTCAGCTGCGGCCTGCGCTCTTATAGCATTGCCGGTGTCCCATTTTGCAGCCGCGTATTTACCAGCAAGCGCAATGTCTTCCTTCGTTGCAGCGCTTCCAAGCGACTGCTGAGCAGTCAGAATGGCCTGCTCGCGACTTAGATTGCGGGTTGAATCACCAGCCAGCTCTGACTGCTGCTTCAGATTTGCCAGCTTCTGCGCTATTGATTCGGCCTGATTTTCGGCTTTCTTGCCGGCAGCCAGGCCCTCCTTCGTTTCTTTGTTCCTGGCTGCCTCTGCTGCCTGGAGATCGTACTGCGCCCCAGCCAATTGACCTGCGGCGTTAACCTGATTCTGGTTGCCACCTTTATCCGTTGCCTCCATCCGAGCTTTGGTTACGGCGCGGAGGCGTTTATCGGTTATAGCAAGAAGCGTGTTTTCATCAGCCAGATCTTTGTTGTAGGCATCTGCCTTATCACTGCGAGGAATTTGCAGGCTGGTAGAGTTAAACTTGTCCTTTGCACGGCTGGCGAAGTCTATTGCATGACCGAACTGATTCATCAGACCGCTAGCAACGCCAGCAGCGTCGCCGTCACGTTTTAGTAAATCGATCCCTTGAGCAAATGTGCCATTCATCTGTGCGCGAAGAATGCCGGTTTTACTGACAGTCTGACTGAGCTTTTCTTGCGCTGTTTCGTTCTGCGCCAGCAGCTGGGTATGTTCGCTCTGTGCATCTGCAAGTTCAGAAAGGGCCACCTTATAAAGCAGGCTTCCTTCTTGGAGCGAGCCGAGGGTGCGGCGCAGGCGTTCCTGCTGAAGTTCATTTGCTTCAATGGTGGATTGATTATCTTTTAAAGCATCAGCCTGAGCGCGGATTGACTTGCTGGCACTATCAATTTCAGCAGCAAGCTGAACCTGACTCATGCTCTTCATTTTGCCGATCACACCATCAAGCTTGTCGGCGAAGTCGATACTCTCCTGCCGGGCCTGTTGCATTTTTTGGTAAAAGTAGAAAACACCTGCTGCGGCAATAACAGCCGCGCCAACCGGACCGCCAATAAGAGCAAGTGCGCCACTGGCAAGTGACTTAATAGTGGCTGTGGCCGTCACTGCTGCTGCGGTAGCTGTTCGAGTTGCGGCAGCCTGCGCAATCTGGGCCTCTGCATATGAGGCAGAACGCTGGATAGCCACTGACTTTGCAGCATTGAGATTCTGCAGAGCAAAAGCTTCTGCCGAAGAGCCCTTAGCAACGTTGTACTCAGCCTGCGCAAGTGCCAGCGAAGACAGGGCGGCCTCTTTATCCAGCAGTGCCTTTCTGGCGACTACGGTAGCTGAAGTGGCAGTGGCTGCTGTGGATTGTGCGGTAGCTACCGCTTGCGCTCTGGCTGCCAGAGCATCATCTACTCTCGCTTTCGTTGCCATAGCCAGAGCGCCAGTAAACCTACCGCCAAAGATTACTGCGGCAGCTGCAACTACGTTAGCGACAATATCTAAATTCTCACTGAGAGAGATAACACCCTGATTGAAGATTTTTATAGATGTGCTGACGCTTGAGCTCTCACCTACAAATTTGGTGATATTGTTGGTTGCAACAGTAAATGCCTGACCCATGGTAAGCGCAGTGTTAGCGAACTCTTTTGCGATCGCATCGCTCTGCTTAAGCAGCCCATTAACCACAACTTCTGTGGTGAGCTTACCCTCTGCTGCCATGGCTCTCAGTTGGCCGATCGTGACGCCAAGTGAATCAGCCAAAGCAACGGCCAGGCGGCTTCCGTTCTCAGAAATTGAGTTAAACTCTTCGCCACGCAGAACGCCGGAGGCGAGCGCCTGAGAAAGCTGGGTCATAGCGGAGCTAGCTTCTTCAGTTGTTGCGCCTGATACAGTAAGGCCTTTATTGATGGTTGTTGTTAGCTTAATTAGGTCGGCAGTGCTAGTGCCTGCGCTTCTCGTAGAGCGCTCCAGCCGACCATACAGTGTGGCGGTAGCCTCAATACTTGACCGGGTGTTCTGTGAGATATCGAAAACGCGCTGGGTTACATCAGCAAGCTGCTCATTAGCCCGGACAGAGTTCGCAAGTTTATTGCTAACCGTTACCCAAGCATTCCCATACTCTGCAACCTGCTGCACCGAAATAGCTGCTGAAAGCGCGGTTGCCACTCTTGTTAATGATGAAAACGACTTTTCAGCATTCCCAGCCGATTTGGCGGTGCTATTGAAGCCTTGGTCCAATTTGTTTAGACGATCATTTACCTGCCGCTGCCCTTCGATAAGCCTGGCGACATTCATTTCAATCTCATAAACGATGTTGCCAACCTGCTGCTCACCTGCCATTCGCTTTTCTCCAGGCGTAAAAAAACCCCGCCGGAGCGAGGTTTGTGATGTTAATTTTTTTTAGAAGTAACCATTGTCCCTGCAAGTCATTATCGTCGCTTGCGCATCTGTATCACTACCGCCCAATGCTATTATTCCCGCTCCAGTAGGCCTGCCTTTTTTATCATGCGTAATCATTGCCATAAATGGAGAGTCACCTACATAGCCGCCATAAGAGTTTTTCGAGTTAACGAGCCCGCAGTAGGCCCCCTTCCCATTTGAAACATAATATGAGTGTTTAAATTTGGCGCTATCTGGGTCTTTTAAGCGATCTCTAACTGCCTGCTCAACGAAAGTTCTTTCTGCTTGAGTAATACTTCTCTTTTCCCACTGCTTTGGAGTTGTGCTTTCTATTGAAGTAGCGCTATGCGACTCTTCTAAAGAGCATTCAGCCCACTGCTCAGTGGATTTCGCGATGGTATCTGAAACTGCAAAGCTCTTAAAATCTTGACTCATTACATATGATTTACTTGCATCTGAAACTCTCCAGACCGTTTTCAGGTCGTCTTTCATTTGCGGGCTCAAGAGGTAAGTGCCATTAGGTCTATAAACCTTCATGGCACCATTATCCACTTCAACCTTTGCGGCTTCCCTGCCTGTCATTGGCCCCATTTTGCCATTGCTTACAGCAGCCTTAGAGTAAATACAATTAAACGTATCAGCAGCAAAAGCCCCAAGCGGCATCATGGAACAAACCAGAATTAAAAGCTTTTTCATATCCCTATCCCCAAAGTAAATGATGGGATAAATCCTAGCCGGGATGTATCGCAATGGAAAGCAACAAAGCTATGGAGTTGGTGTTATGAAGCCTTCGCCACCCTCCTCGCCTTTTTAGCAAGATAATCATCTGCAACCTGATCATACTCTTCCCGAGTGAACCCCTTCTGGTCAGGGTATTTAGCTGCAAGCATGTGCTGAAACTCGGTCATCGTTAGTTGCTCAGCTTCTGAGCGAGTCATGCTGAAATGATTGCGGGCCGCACTGACGTAGTCAAAGGCATTGAACTCTGTCGTCGCCTTACCGCTTTCGTAGCGCTGTAACTGGCGAACCTTTGCCTTACCGATGATGCCGTGAGTTATTAGTGACTGAGCGATTAGCAGCAGCTCAAAGTCACCCATCAGACCCATGCGTCGCTTAAATGGCCTGCCTTTCGTTCTGGCCGGACGGAGCTCACCGATAAGAGCAGACAAATCATCCTCACAGCACGCCTGCATCACAGTCATGGCAGCCATAAGCGCTCGCTTTCCGTAATTGCAGCTGCGGATGTGCTCGATTAGCCAGGCCGGAACGTGTCCATATGCGTCAGTTGCTCGCTCTATAAGGGGAGTCAGCTCATCGTTATGCAAGTCTGCAAACGTCTGAACAATCTCCTGCGGCTCGCCAATTCGACTCATCGCAGCAAATGATGGGCGGAAGAAATACTCATCCTCACCAGCCGTGATGAGGCATTCACCAATCTCTTTATACGGCGTCATGCGGTCTCCATAATCATTATCAATGGGCCGAAGAAGCCAGCCCATTTGGAATGGTTACGAAGCAGTAACCGTTACAGTTGTGGTGCCTGTGAAATTGCCGTCGTTCGACTTGAAGGTGATCGTCGCTGTGCCAGCGGCAACACCAGTAACCAGGCCGGTGCTGCTGACCGTTGCTTTCGTAGCATCTGAGGTTGTCCATGTGCCAGACTTGTCAGTAGCATCAGCAGGTAACACGGTGCCGGTCAGCTGGCGAGTTGCACCAACTACGACGGAGGTAGTCGCTGGAGTCACGGTAACGCCTGTAGCAGGAACGCTGTCATCTGTATCAATCACCTGGATAGTATCGGCTGCCGCCACTTTAAACTCGGTGGAGAAGGTGATGATGTCGTTTGTGCCGCCGTCAGAACTCAGTGCGTTGATCAGCATGTATCCCTGGAAGGTGATCGGCCCGAACTCCATGCGAACCCACAGAGTGGGCTGACGCGCCGCCTGAATTTCAGTGTTAAAATACTTAATCAGGCGACCAACACCATACTGGTCGAGCTTATCGTTACGGCGCACCTCACCCTCAAATGAGATAGTGAAGTCAGCGTTGGTAACGATGTTCTCTACGTAGCCTTTAGTGTCATCGGCATCTGACGTCACGCTGTTGGGCGAGAAGTCGAAGCCTTTACTGGTGCCCGCTGCCAGAGCCTTCCACTCTGACTCCTGCGGTACTGCATCGGCGCAACCATCAGCTACTTCGAGCACAATGGCGCGGCCAAACAACTTTGTGTTGTCCGTTGGGCAATTTGCTGCCATGGGTAATTCCTCTTTTGATTAACTTTCGCCGTAAGAACAGGCAAATTGCAGGCGCCAGACCATACGCCCCTCTGCCGTGGGGATTGGTGATGGTATGCCACCCATATTGGTGATTTGGCCGACGCAGGGGTCGCTGATAGGGTTTTGCTGCACGTAGTCGATGATGGCCTGCACGTCAGACTCTGACTTTGCGTAATCTCCTGCAGACTTGCCGGTGATCAGGTCAACAAGCACGTAATGGTCAGAGCCGATATCTCTGTCTACGGGAGTGCCACCGTTAGGCCGGAACACGATGAACCGCTGTTTCAGGTCACCCGTATCAGTCCAGATGAGTGACTGAACCGAGTATCCGGAAGTCAGGCCGGCACCGATAAGAAGATTTTTAACGCGCTGATGCATCGGAGGATTCACAAGCTCATCTCCTTTTCAATGGTGCGGTCGATGAGGTCGCGGGTATCCTCGAAGCCTTTGGTCAAAAACTCCTTCTGGGCTGTCGCCCGGCGGAAGGCTTGCGGCACATTCGGATCGTGAACATAAATCGCATAGTTAGCCGAGTAGCCCACGCGCCCGGTTAAACGACCACCTTTGATGTCGAGCTCTCGATACTGGCTGTTGATGAGTGTGGAAGTGTCGATAGGCGTGTACAGCGCAGCCTGCGATGAACCGATGATTAATGCGCTTTGAATGGCCCTGACAGCTTTCTTGCCCTGAATGTCGCCAATCAGTGCGTTGAGGTTCTGCTGAGCCTGCCGGATGCCGCGGACCTTTACTCCCATATCAGCCCCCCGTCAGAATCGCATAATCATCAGTCAGACGCTCAAAGGTGTCCGCATAGCGAATAGCCTGCATCACCTCATCAGCGCCCGCTGCGATAGGGTCTGGATTGCTCGAAGCACCAATCAGGATGTAATCACCGGTATCTGCCAGTGCGTACTCCGTCCATATGGTGTTCTTTACCACCTTCTCGCCGCCTATCGCCCCTAGCCGCTTGCTCAGCCCACCCTGATAGTCGCAGGCAATCACCAGTGGTTCAGACCAACCAAGAGGGTCGCCGTACTCATCCAGCCCCAAAGGCTTCCAGATGGTCGCCTGAGCCGTGTATGACCAACTGGCTAAAGATGACATGTCACTCCCTCCAGCTGATTACAGTGGGCTTTTCAGCAGCGATGCGAGGGCAATTTATCCGCCACTTGCCAGCCTCGCTAACGTATCCGGTAGCCTGAGCGCCGCTGTCGGTTTTCACCCACACTCTGCTGAATGCTTTAGGTAGCCTTTCCGATACGGGAATCCACATCAACAGCCCCCCACAACGTCAAAGAACCCAACGCTGCTGCCTACATCAATTGGTAGTGCTGACGTACAGCCAGACGTATCCAGCGCGGCGAGAGTGTTGCGCATAGTCTTCACATCACCGCTGTAATCGAATGACCGGGACGCCCCTGAAGGCGCTGACTTTGATTTGATGCGCTGGCTGTATGCGGTGATAGCCATCAACGTCACGGCGTACACCTGAATCAGCATCAAATCGCATTCATCGTAGCCAGCCGCCTCCAGGCACATGCTGATACTGCCTAACTTGCACAGGTAGGCATCAATCATGAAATCCGGGACGGAGTAACCCAGCGCAGATAACTGCTGTTTAACCTGCGCCGCCGTTATCTGCACTGCCATGGTTAGTTATCCTTTTTAGTTGCGGCCGCCAGCGCTGCTTCTGCTTTATCTGCACGATCGTTTGCTGCAGCAAGCTCGGTAGAATGAGCGGCCTTCAACTGCTGCAGCGCGTCGGCATGCTCTTTGTCTTTCGCTTCAGCTGCATCCTGAGCTGTTTTCAGCTGCTCCAGCGCGTCATCCAGTTTTGGCTGCAACACAGAGGTGTCCGTACTTACCGGAGCGGAAGGAGTTGCCACTTCGAAGGTCAGCTTCTCGCCTTTCTTCTCGTTGGTTTTCTCCGCCTTGCCGCTGGCGATCCACTTTTCAGCAACGGAATCATCCACGTCATAAACCTGACCAGCCTCCAGTTTCTGGAAGCTGGCACCGGCAAAGAGGTTTGCTACCAATACTTTTACGAGTGCCATGTTTTTTCCTTAGCTCGAAGCGTGAATTACTGAGAAGTGACCGTTGATGTCCTGCTTGACCATAAGGCCAGCAGCACCCCAGGTGCGCCAGATGTAATCGCTGTTGTAGAACTGGCGCGGGTCGGCAACGGTGCCGAATGCCTGACCTACGATTGGCGCGATGACACCTGCAGCCAGCGGAACGATTGCGATTTCGTTGCCTGACAGCTCGGAGTCTTCTTTGATAGCGGAGATACCAGCCAGTTTTGCGATCTCTTCCAGCACGGTGCGCAGCGAATTCACATCGAAATACTGCTCCCAGTTCGACATGATTTCGCTGGATACATACCAGGTCTGCTGGCCGTACTGCAGGTTCTGAAGCTTCAGCACGTCACGCAGCGCAATTGCGCCAGCACGCATAGCTTTCGGATCGGTACTGGTCGCAAAGTTGACGGTCAGCGTCACCTGAGCAACGCGCTCATCGTGGCGTAAGCCCTTCCACGTTTTGCCGTCGAAGTTGATGTAGTTGCCCGCAGCATCGCGGAAACCTTCCCAGATGTAATCGACGTACTGACGACGCACGTCATCAACTGAGCCTGCCTGAGCATCAGCCAGTGAAGACAATGCGGAGCCTTTGTTGAATACCGGGTCACGCCAGTTGAACTTGAAGCCGGAATCATGAATCGGAACCATGGTACCGTCGAAGGTGTAGCTCTTCGCGTCCAGAGCCGCACCAATCTGACCTGACATTGAGGTGTGAGCCCAGCCACGACCGCCGGTGCGAGCATACTCATACACGGACTCTTCCAGGCGTACAGAGCGAGCCAGAGGCATCAGGTCATTCAGCAGAGTGAACTCGGTGTTTGGCTCGAATTGGGCGAGCACAGTCTGATCGTAAGCGCGGTAGAGGCGACGGATGTCATCAACAGCATTGACTGCATCAAGCGCCGGAGCGTCTTCTGCTTCACCCCGCCACTGCGTGCGAGCCAGAAAGTCAGCGGCAGCCTGGGCACTGGCATTACGTGCAGCGGTCAGTTTTTTAAATTGACCAGAGTTTGCTGCGAGGTTGCCTGTCTCGGTCGCCTTTTTAGTGGAGAATACAAACATTCGGTGCTCCTTACTTAATAACAACGCGCAGGAGGTCACCTGCTGTCGCGATGGTGTATGGACGGTCTTCTTCCACGTAAGCGCGGACAGACTCGTCGGTTGCAACAGCTTTTACGCGACCATTGGCGATCGAGAGTGGCTGGCCTTTTGTGTAGGTGCCGGTTGCAGCTGGTACGTTGAAGAACACGCCCGGCGTTGGGTGCATCGCAACCACCCATTCGTCAGCAGCGATGGTGTCATCGACAGTTTTGCAGCGCAGGTAGTCATAGTTGGCGACATACAGGATCGCCTGCTCATTGCCGTCAACAGATGCGGTGAACTTCTTGGTTGTGTTATCGAAGAAGCCGATGGTGCCGGGCTTGGTGTCAGCAGCCGCGGCGCCTTCACGATGAAGTTGCGGGTTTGCAAAAATGCCACCCGCGTGAATTACGTGCTTTCCGTCTTTAGCCATCATTTACTCCGGCATTTCGCTGACTGATTGATTGGTTGCGGTCTGACGGAAAGAACCGTTCAGGCCGGTAGTGGTCTGGCACTGTGCATACAGGCCATCCAGCGCTGCACCATCGAGGGCATTGACCGCCAGATCGTCCAAGCCAAACTTCGCTTTCACGGCATTGCGCTTTTCGCCCTTTTCTTTGTCAGCGTTCGCGTTGATCTGGGTGTTGATTGCCGTCACCTGCTCACTCAGCAGCTTGGCCCAGCCCGGCATCTCTTCAGAGTTGGTCGCTTTCTCTTTGGCTTTCTTGTCGTCAGCCTCTTTCTTCTCCCGGACGGCTTTCTCTTCCGGAGTTTCTGTTTTTCCAGCGGCCTTTTCGGCTGCCATCTGGTTATATGCGTCCATCAGCTCCGCATCGGTTTTGCCATCAGTCGGCTTACCAGCAGCTTTAAGCGCGTTTACGATCAGGTCTTTCATCGGATTGTTTTCTCCGTTGGTTTTAATTTCGTACTCAGTAGGTTTGCGCACGACTTCTTGTGGTTCGCCGACGAATTGGGCTACGCCGTCATCATCGATGAGGTACTTCTGTTTGAAATAGCGGGTGTCATCCCGGTAGATGAAGGTGTCTGGCCACACTGTTTCAGGCCATAGCCAGCCATCATCTGTGCGGCCTTCGCGGAGCTTGTCGCTGATGGCTCGCTGGATATCGTCGAATGAGAAGTTTGAGGCGTTGGTGAAGTAGAATCGGGTCTTGTTGACCAGGCCTTCCTGGGTGCAGTTGGATGCAGACGCCAGGTCTACTGTTTCGGTTTCGACTTCTTCAGTGGAGTTATCCGCATTAACGAAGATGCCAACGCCATCATCAGGAGTCGCTGCGCCGGGTTCATCAAGAAGGATGGCCACATGGTCAAACCGCATGTTGCGCGCCACCCATGAGTAGCTCTTTCCTTTCGACTTGCCTTTGTTTTGCTCCCGGCTTAACAGCAGGCCGGTAGATACATGGATTGGTTCAGCGGCTGAGTTGGCCTGCATCTCTTCAATGCGGGTCAGCACGCGCTTGCCGTTCTCAGTAGCAGAGGCGTAGCGCTTGTTGATCTTCATATCCATGACGACACGATCGCCATCTTTTCGGACATTCTCAGCCCATGCCCCGACGTGGAATTTGTTCACCGCGCGAGGATTGCTGGCGCTGACATACTCATTCCCGATCTTCGGGTGCTGCAATGGCATTGGGTTACCCTCAATGCTCATATAGCTTTTGTTAATTTCCGCCGCCGGGTACAGGCCGCCATTCATGACAACGTCATCCACGACAGGCACAACGCCACGAATGACGATATGCTCGTCACCGTCGATGGTTTCGGTTGAGATGTTTGCAGCATTGATGGCGAGGGATTTAACGTGGATGCTGGATAGCTTCACGTTGCGTCCTCATTAGTGGATTTCAGGCAATAAAAAAGGCCGCCGTGGCGACCTCTGTTAAACGTGGTATTTTATTTAAATTTAAGCTCTTTCTCGGCATCTTTAACTACAGCATCTATGAGACCTTTAACTATTTTCGACATGTCGCCGTAAGCCAAAAAATCAGGAAATCCTTCTTCATAAACGCTGTATTCTGTATCTTCATCTTCTTTAAAAAAATCTTTTAACAGTTCACGAGTGCATCGGCTCAATGAGATTGGCGCCAGTGCATGAAAACGACGAAGTTGTGCTTTTAATTCATGATAACGAGTCCAATCAACCTCACCTGGTGGCTCAGGTTCAAAATGATTATTCGCTTCATACTTTCTCTGATATAAGTCAGCCGCAAAACTGTAAATAGCCTTTATTTCGAATAAGCTATCTAGAAGCTGATTGTAAGCAGCATGTTTTTTCTCCCACCATTTCTCATAGTAAAAACGGTGCAAAGCCCAATAAGCTGTAATACCAGCGGCTACTGCGCCGGTCCCAATAGGCACAACAAGAGATACAAAAAATGAACCAACCTCTGCTGGAGTCACGCTCATGTAATGGTCGCCGAATATGAAAAAGTGAGCGATTTATATCATCTAACCTACTTCTTTTGCCACGTGACTCGCTCTTTATCCAATTTTTCCACCAGCCCGCGATTAACTACCTTGCCGCTATCATCGAGGATGACCGGTATCTGGCTGCAGTAGCAGTGATAGCGGTTACCATTCTCGGCGTAGAAGGCTTCAACCTCTTCGATGGTGTAAGTCCTGCCATGCCTGGCTGCGTGCCACGATCGCGTTGTAGGTTTGAGAGCCGACAGCCAGAGGACTGCAGTATTCAGCCCTAACCGTTCACGCGCCCAGTCTGCTTCCTGCCATTGAGCCTTACGCAAAGCTCCGACCTGCTCGGTCTGCGCCATGTTCTTGGCTCGGGCCATTGAGACGTCGAGCCGCTGGCTGATGATGCGTGCTGTTTCTTTTGGGTTGATGCCACGACCTATCGAATCGGCTATCACATTAGCTAGGTCACCACGTGCCCGGTCAGACTCAAGCAGCCAGTCGCTGTACGTCGATACGTACGCTGCTGCCACCTGATTCTGGTATGCAGCCGAACTGAGTAGCTGCTGAAGCGTAGTCTGCTGCTCGTAGATGTGCGACTGCACCGACAGATTGGTGAAAGCCTGATGAGTACCGCGCTCATACTCCGCAGCAACGTACTGCAACGCCCATAAGCTGTTACTGCCGCCTTCCAGCAGATAATCATCAAGGATGAGCTGGACACGCTGCAGCAGGTCAGCCAGTTGGAGTGCCGACATGTCGTAGATGTACGCGCCGGCATTAACCTGATAAATCACGTCGCCATGCACCGCATAGCTCTGCGTGTTGCTTGCCCTCTCCTGCCCGGTAAGGCGCTCATCAAATAGACTCTTCAGCGCCAATTTAATCTGGTAGTAGCGATTCTCGATGTCGCGGAACATTCGGTTAACAGGCCGGGCGGATTGCGTCGGATCAGCTTTGTTGCGGGGTACTATTGGCGTCCCGATTCGGGTTTTCGCTGTCATCGTCATCTGTCAGCGGGTCCTTATCGGTTAATTTTTTATTTGGGTCAGGCGTGGCTTGCGCTTTGCGTGGCTCAAGTTCGCCAACTGTTCGCACCTCATTTTCGTCAACAGCTGGGGTGCCGAATGCCTGCTGAGTGTCTTTGGCTACTGCGGCCATTGCCTGCATATTGGCGATCTTCTCTTTCTCGCTTGGTGCGAGTAAGTCAGACCATGCCAGCGTGACTTCACCTGACGTCGGCGGCTCAATCACTCCAGTCTTCCAGCAGCGCTCAATAAATTTGGTTACTAAAGCCGTTTGATGACCCCAGCGGCGACCATTGCAGCGTTTAGCCCAATCGGTCTTGTCTTCATCGGAGGCTAGCCGACCGGTTTGCTGACCAAACTGAATGGTGAAAGGGCATTGAATTGATGATGTGAACTCATTGGCTGTTACTGTCCAGCTTGGTGCGGGGTCGGCAGCAGCAACTGACAGCACCGATGTGGTACCCGACTGAGTGACTAGCGCCGAATCAGTACCGCGATTCAGCTTCGTCATTTTGTCGTTCATTGCTTCACCCAGATTGGCGTAGCCTGCCTTTTCGGCCTGCGCAGCTATCGCCTGCATATCGGTTGCAGCATCAAAGCTGATGCCCAACTGGCGGCTGGCGTTCTTCAAGAATCCTTCTGCGCTACCACCGGATATTTTTTCGAGGTCGAGCAGTTTGTTGTAGCCAGCACGCAGAAATGGCACGCCGGAAAGCATGTTTTCATCTTCCGAGCCTTCGCACAGGATGATGACGCGGTCTGGATGGACAGTAACGCTGCGCACGGGCCCGTAACTGCCATCATCACCCACTGGCTGCTCGTTGAACTGGTAGTTAACCGGCTCACCGTAGGTTTCCGACATGGTGTCCGTGTCGAAGTTGCCCGGCTTAATCTGTGATTCCCAGGCAGGGATGAGTTTGACGATCGCTTTATCGCGCAACCGGGAAACAACGGCGGTGTCCACTGGCTCTTTCCATTCGCGCCCATCTTTAAACTGGATGAGCAGCGCTGAATATCTGCCAACCAGATTGCGGCGGTCAGCATCTTTGATTTTCGCCCAGTGCTTGCTCAGTAACTTGGTTGCAGCCTTTTCCCAATCAGTGGTTTCCGTTGACTCCTTGTTTTCACTACCGTCGATAATCGTCGGCTTATCCGTCCAGCACGATTCCAGTAGCTTATGCACGGCGGCATATGCAACAGGGTTACGCTCATAGGCGCGGTAATACTGTTCGAAGCCAAGTTCATCGGGATAACCGAATTCCTCGTACAGCTTTGTGCGCTTGGTGTTGCCGGGCTTTCCGGCATACATCATGCGCTGGCGCCCTATCTCATGAGCGAGGGCGTTCACAAGGAATTGTTCCCCGTTGCTTAGTTCACTCACTGATGAGCTCCTTAGAAGAATATTGCGCCGGTCTGTTTGTGATTCGTTTTCGCCACAGCAAAGTAGCGGAACGCATCAGCGCCGTGCGAAGTGAAGTCGTGCAAAGGCTTGTCTTTCCAGCAGCCGCGTTTGTCGTCCCACTCCTTACGGTATCCCTCAAGGTGAGATATGCCCTGCTCGCATTTGGCCGAGTCGAAGGCGCACTTAGGTAAGATTTCACGTACGGAGTCTATGCCGGTATCAACTCCAAGCTTTGGCGCGACCTTGAAGCGGATTGAATAAACCTGTCCGTCAATTTCAAAGCCTTCTGCAGCTATCTGCTTACGGCTCTTGCCATCACCGGCGAATTCACGGTTATCGATATCGTGCGGCGCCCAGTGATCGCCGTACTCATAGCCGCGGTCTTTCAGCGCCTTCATGTAGTGTCGCAGGCCTTCACCGCTGTTCTCGTAGTAGTCGATGACATGGAACTCATCACCAACCTCACGAATAAACCAGATGGCCGTGGAGTCGCCTACGCCGATATCCCAGAAGGTGTGGACCAGCTGATGAGAGTTATCAGGCAACTCACCAACACGCTTATTCGTGTACAGCCAGCGGAACTGCTTCGCGTAATAAGCCCCCTCAACCGACTGTTCGAACGCTTCAGCCGGTATAGATGGGTACTCACGCTTCATGTCATCGCCGAGCGTCTTCTCTTTGGCGTAATACCAGGCTTTCTGACGCTCATTGAGTATGACGCCATGCTTCTGCTCGATATCGTTGAAGTAATCGTAGAGACGTTGCGGTAGAGGCTCTACGGGGTCAATTGCATACAGTGGATTCTTCCACCAGGAGAAGAAGAAAAATTTCCAGTCGAGATTGGAAAGCGTCTTACCCTGCAACTGAGCTTTCTCGGCTGCCTGGCAATAGTCAAAGAAGTAACTAGCCCGCCCCTCTGCGGTGCTCTCAATAGTGGTGAAGCAATCGCTGGATACCGCTTCAAACGCACCAGTGACAATCTCACGGGCTTTGTCGGGGAACTTTGCGCATATCTTCCCGAACTCGGAAACGTGCAGGAAGCGCAGCGTGCCGCCACGGAATGATGTGCTGACGTATAGTGAACCGCCCTTCTTAAATACCAGCTCGCCAGCTGAGTCATTGCTCGCCGGATTAGCCGCTCTGATTTCGGCGGGTAGCCGGTCATAGGCGTACTTCACCTTTTCGCGGAACAGTCGCTTTGCATCGTTAAGGGTATGGGCAATCAGGGCGCACTTGGCAGCTTCGAACAAAGCGGCGTCGAGTTGGATAATGCAGACTTCGGTCGTAAAGCCTAGCTGGCGTGCCTTCAGGATGATGTTGCGGGTATGCATGCCCTCAAAGTATTCGAGCTGCTCCGGCGTCATCTGGAAGCGTATCGGCTTACCTTCTTTATCAGTTATCCAGTAGAGGTGATTCAGGCGCCATAACTTATCTCGCAAGAGATTGAGATGTTCAGGCTTCATGATTACCCCTTAGCTAAATCATCCATCAGGTCAGAAAGTTTCTTCGATGCTTCATCACCGGTCGGGCCGTCGATGTCGTATGCCTGACGCTCAAGACCAATAAGTGTCTTCAGCGTGTCGGAGAGGTCTTTCATCGACTTCACTCGCCCCGGCATGCTGATAACCTTGTGGTAGATTTCGTTAAGCTTGTCCTGCCCTTTGTCGTCAGGAGTAAACATCAGGTCGCCAAGCTGCTTCAGCGCACCTACATCAGCGCATTGCGCTTCGAGTTCACCGAACAATGAGCTGGCGATGTTACGAGCACGGCGAATATCCCCACGATGCTCCATACGGACGTTGGCGATTACCTCAGCGTTGGCTTCGATCAGTATCCGCTCGTTGGTAGCCGTTTCAGTGGATACCTGTTTGGATACCTCACGTTTGGATACCAGCGCATCAGCCTTGGCTTTGATCTTCGCCTTGAGGTCTCGCTCCCATCCGTCACGTTTTGCACGCTTGTTTATCGCGCCGTGAGTGATGCCGTGCTGTGACGCTATTTCCCGGATAGACATCAAGCCAGCCCGGTAAGCCGACTCGATGGCCTCCCAATCTGGTGATGCCATAATTTATTTTCGCTATAAAGTTTTTGAAGGATTAACCGATTTAACGGTTAACAATCAAGGAGGAAACATGGGTTATTTTATTTACTTTGAAGCGGTTTTAGTGGCTTTCCTAGCTTTTATTGTTGCCCTTAGTGTTCGATCTCATGGCCTACATGGTCGCTTTTTCTACGTAGATAAGCGCCAGAAGGATGTGACATTGCACTTGGCAATATTCGGCACTCCAAGGAAAAAACCCGATGCCCATAAGGTGGTTACATCCCTTAAAAGTTGCCTTCAGCATCTAAAAATGAATGGGTATAAAAGCGCCACTATGGAATCTCATCTGATTGATGACAAAAGAATGACCTCTTTCTACCGACTTGCCCGGATGTATGGTTATTCAGTTAAGGATGTTAGCAAGTTCCCGACCCCAATCTGGCAGCGCTTCTTCATTCCATTTTCGATGATGTTTTTAAGATTCAAGATAACATCTACAAATCCTACTTCAATGAAACTGACCTTGGTATTAAACTGACAAGCAGGCAATTGAAAGGGCCTGGAATTTCTAAATCTATGATGTACTCGCGACAGAACATTTCTTGTTTGTCGGTGAGGGCCATGAATACCCTTTTTATGTGTTTAAGTTTGATATGGAGAATAAATTGACTAGTCTACACACCGATATGATGAACGCTGTTCGTCAGAACAAAACTAAGCTTGAGACAATTGGTCAGACGTTCATTAAGGACATCTCAAATTACCTCAGCGGCCAGAATGCAGTCGCTAAACACATCAATATTGAGGTTGAGCAAACATCATCTACTAACAGAAATATATTTTTTGCATTCCCCGACTTCTCTAAACGTATTCAGCTTCATGATCGATTCACATGGCTAGGAGGAAACAATTTGGATTTAGTTTTTTCCTTCACAAACCCTAACAACGGAAGTCTAATTGTCTCATTTACAATTGATACTCAAGGTGAAACCATCGTCAATTACCCAGGAGAAGAGCCCTGCAACCTCGGTACAAAACTTCAGCATGGTTATGATGCATTTTTATCGTGCATTGTGTCGGGATGCCTAAAAGCAAATTTGTTCCAATAATATTAACTTGCCATTACGATGGGCCGCCCCATGGTGATGGCAATAAAAAACCGCCTTGAGGCGGCTTAGTTACATAGCTTTATTTACTTACGAACTCTTCATCAGGATACTTAGCGATAATGCTCTGTTTCTCTGAATCAAGAATCCCTCTTAGCTGGGGCGCTGTTAACGCACTCCCATCTTCGACTATTAAACTGTGGCTTCTGACGTTGCCATTCGCATCCCACTGCCAAACGAGTCTTTTCATCGGGCCCATAGATAGGATGCTGAGGTTTCTGAATGGAATCATCGTTCCGGCAATGTCTTCAATCTCATAATCGGTCATGGCGCTCTCCCAAGTTAGTCCACGACATTATTATCCTTTTCATCATCAGGCGCACTCGCAAATGCGCCTTGTGATGGTCACAAAAAAAGCCCCCGTAAGGAGGCTTTATAATTTATGACTTGAAGCCACGCTTACCGTGGGCTTTGCGCCATGCTTTAACAGCGGCGACAATCTTCACAGGTGTTGCGTCCTTATCTTCGCTGTAAAAGATAAGGTCGGAACCTTCAGGGTGCTCACTTACCGAAATGAAGTTTTCCAGCAACTTATCCTGATGAGCTTCTCCGCCTTTAGCGCTGCAGATTTCACTCACAAGTTGGGTGAATTCTGCTTCCGTGTAGTCTTCAAATTTATGCTTCAGTTCCATATTTTCACCTTATTTCTTTGAATGAATTTCGATATGACGCTTTGGTGTCAGGACGCGAAGGTTATCGATATCATACACCTCGCCGCCTTGTGAGATAAGTTCGACATGATGAAGCTCATAAGAGCGACGGCCGCCAACACTTTCTTTCGCCTGTACGCGAGGTGCTAATCCTTCTTTCATTCGCTGACGGTTGTTAGTGTTAAACTGGCCTGCCAGCTCGGAATCGGCCACAACCTCCTTCCAGAAAGCATCGCGAAACGCATCAAAGCTTCGGAATTCTTTACCAGCCAATTTTTTAGCAATCCGTGTTGGTACTGGTACACCTAATTCTTTACCAGAAGCCATTAACCACTTGCCCACAACATCTGCACCAACGCCTTCGACTTTACCTGGCAGGTCACGTCCACTTTGCAACATGACATAGATAGGTTTCAACCCAGAATCAGCAGGGAAAATCAGGATTGCATCCCTGAAGTCCATGTCATCCGCCATTGGGAAGCTTTCAATCACCGGCGATGTATTTACAGGATTTTGATTGCCTGTATTACCTGGTACTGCATCGCTATGGGCCGGAGTCACAAGAGGCGGCAAACCTTTATAGCCAGGAGCTTTCTCAGGTGACACAAGGATTGTGCGGGAAGGCAGGCCGCTCTCTGCTGGTATCGATACTGAATAAAGCCCTGTGACTTTGTCAATCGACGCATTTAATACACGAACAGCACTCGGATTAACAGTTCGTACAAGATATGTTTTGAGTGCATTCTCTGTGTAATAAAGGCGGCCACGAACGGCCATATTGACAGAGCCATTAACGTCAGCAGCAGCTTTTAAGGAAGCGTCAGATGGAAGCTTAATAGCATCTGCAGGCATGGCGGACAGGAACATATTAATATCTTCTCGTCCTGGTACCTTATCGCTACCTTCACCCGCACTAGGAATATATGCAACAGATGCGATCAGTGCACCAATACCACTTCCTGAAATGACTGTGCCGATTAACTCAGCGACTACAGTACGTACAGAGGTCCATGCGGTCGCAACTGCAGCCTCACCCAAGGTAAAACCGCCCAAACCTGTTTCGGCAAAGGTAATTGGCGCCGCAGAGGCGGCTACTGCAGGAAAGCCAGCAAAGCCAAATACATTCTGCTCTTCTAATTTTGAACGCGCAGCTTCAAGTGCAGCAGCTTTAGTTGCAGCTTCTGCCTCCGACTTAGCTTTAGCGTCAGCTTCCGCTTTTGCTTGGGCTGCTGCTGCTTGCTCAGCGCTTAAGCGCGCAGCTTCTGCAGCCTGGCGTGCAACCTCGGCCTGTCGCTTTGCCTCTGCATCAGATAGAGCTCCGGAAAGCCTGGCATCAGCAGTTGATTTGTTGGAATTCGCTGCGTTAGCTGCTGCCTGAGCATTAGCAACATTGGATTGAATAGTGTTACGCTGATTAACTTCAGCATCCAATACAGTTTTTTTTCCATCCATATCAGCTTTATTTTTAGCCGACTGGGCCAGAGCTAGTAGATATTGACGATAGTTTGGCGAAATAACATCATTTGAAAAACCATATAGCTTTGCAACCCTCTCCATAGACCTATCGTAAGCAGCCTTAGAAGAGTCATATTCATTTTGTCGCTGAGCAACAACTGCATTTTGTGCATTTAAAGAATTCTGCACATTATTCAGATTAGCGTTAGCAACATTTACGGCATCCTGAGCGATATTCGCATCACGCTGAGCCGCCTCTACAGGATGTGCAGCATCCCATTCTGCCTGTTGACGCCGGGCTTCTTCTTCGGCCTTACGTTGAGCTTCTGCGGCAGCGGCATCATTCGCTGCCTTTTGCGCTGCAGCGGCTGCGGCAGCTTTCTTCGCATCTAATTGCACCTGAACGAGTGCACGAGCCTGTGCCTGACGTGCAGTTTCACCATTTTTCCAGTCTTTACGATTATTCAAAATCGGCCGCGAATAAAGGCTTACCCCGGTAATATTGTCATTACCGTCAACGGTTACAGTATAGATATAGCCATCAACTGCTGAACGGAATCCCGATGGAACAGGTGCCGTTACATTAGTCCGAAGATTATCGCGACCTTCACTGCCTGAATGGCCATCTGACCAATGAAGCGAGTTATCTGGCACCCAAT
>Ga0308162_1000817_pt1 | contig 29080 bp, 25 predicted proteins | sample PhySR2_FD_201370 | JGI IMG/M metagenome (GOLD analysis project Ga0308162, IMG submission 201370) | Phyllosphere microbial communities from UC Gill Tract Community Farm, Albany, California, United States - DLSLS.R2 | ecosystem: Host-associated > Plants > Phyllosphere > Unclassified | place: USA... | reverse complement strand
TTCACCACCCAGCCAGTAAACCAGTTCCGCCGGACGGGCCAGCGGCCAGTGCACAAAGTTCGCCACTTTTCCCGCCTCCAGCGAGCCGTGACTGTCAGCCAGCCCCAGCGCTTTTGCCCCCCACAGCGTAACGCCTGCCAGCGCCTCTTCTGGCGTCATGCCAAACAGGGTGCAGCCCATATTCAGCATCAGACGCAGCGACAGCGCAGGCGACGTTCCGGGATTGGCATCGCTGGCCAGCGCCATCGGCACGCCATGTTGCCGGAAGAGTGCCACCGGCGGACGCTGGGTCTCACGCAACAGGTAAAACGCACCTGGCAGCAGCACCGCCACGGTGCCATGCTGTGCCATCGCTCTGGCATCTTCTTCGGTGGCGTATTCAAGATGATCAGCTGAGAGTGCGCCGTAGCGCGCCGCCAGGGCTGCGCCCCCCAGCGCCGAGAGCTGTTCCGCATGCAGTTTCACCGGCATGCCCAGCGCCACCGCCCGGTCGAACACCCGCGCCACCTGCTCAGGGGAAAAGGCGAGATGCTCGCAGAACGCGTCCACCGCATCCGCCAGTCCGAGCGCTTTAACCTGCGGCAGCAGACGGTCGCAGATGATATCGACCCAGCCATCCGGATCGTGCTTAAACTCCGGCGGAAAGGCATGGGCCGCCAGACAGGTGGCGCGCACATCGGCGGCCACGCTCTCTCCCAGCTGGCGAATCGCCCGCAGCATCCGCAGTTCGCTCTCTTCATCCAGGCCATAGCCGGACTTAATCTCCACGGTAGTGACGCCCTCAGCCAGCAGGCGATTGAGCCGCCAGCGAGCCGACGCCACCAGCTCCTCTTCAGTGGCCGCGCGGGTGGCGCGCACGGTGGAGAGAATGCCTCCGCCCTGTGCGGCAATCTCTGCGTAGCTGACGCCATTCAGGCGCTGTTCAAACTCCTGACTGCGATCACCGCCAAACACCAGATGAGTATGACAATCCACCAGTCCCGGCGTCACGATGCCGCCTGGCAGATGATGATGGTGATCGGCAATGAACGCGGGCATCTCCGCCTGCGGTCCGACCCATACCAGCTTGCCCGCCCGCACCACCAGCGCGCCCTCAGGTATCAGATGGTACTTTCCGTCACGCATGGTGACCAGGTCGGCCCCCGTCCACACCGTCTCTACGCGCATCTCTTCTGCCATCGCTGCCTCATGCCTCCGCCGTTTACACTGTGCTTTAAAGTATGTATATGTATATACAACTACATCCGATGAGGATCAACTATGGCAACGTTTTTTGCCCCGCGCGCACTCCTGGCGGAGGGCTGGCAGCAGCAGGTGCGTATCACGGTCAATCAGGCCGGTTTTATCGACTCCATTACCCCGGACAGCCACGCTGAGGAGGCGATAAGGCTCAACGGCGAGGTGATCCCGGCGATCGCCAACCTGCACTCGCACGCCTTTCAGCGCGCCATGGCGGGTCTGGCAGAGGTAGCGGGCGATCCTCAGGATAGCTTCTGGACCTGGCGGGATCTGATGTACCGCATGGTGCAGCGCCTGACGCCCCGACAGGTGGGCGATATTGCTGCCCTGCTCTACATTGAGATGCTGAAAGGCGGTTACACCCAGGTGGCGGAGTTTCACTATCTGCACCATGACGCACAGGGTGCGCCCTACGGTGATGACGCGATGCTGCAACAGCTGATCGAAGCGGCGGAGATTGCCGGTATCGGCCAGACCATGCTGCCGGTGCTCTACAGCTACAGCGGCTTTGGCGGCCAGCCCGCAGCGGCCGGTCAGAAACGTTTTATCCAGCAGACCGATCGCTATCTGGAACAGCAGGCGCGGCTGGATGCGTGGCAGCAGCAGCGGCCACTGCTGAACCGTGGCCTCTGTTTCCATTCGCTGCGGGCGGTGAGTGAAAGCCAGATGCACGACGTGCTGGCGGCCAGCGATCCGGCGCTGCCGGTGCATATCCATGTGGCTGAACAGCAGAAAGAGGTCAATGACTCGCTGGCGTGGAGCGGCGAGCGTCCGGTAGCCTGGCTGCTGAACCGCTTTGCGGTGGATGCGCGCTGGTGCCTGATCCACGCCACCCATCTGGATGAGAGTGAACTGTCACGCCTTGCCCGTAGTGGGGCGGTGGCAGGCCTCTGTCCGACCACGGAAGCCAACCTCGGTGACGGCATCTTTCCGGCGGTGGAGTATATCGCGCAGGGCGGACACTGGGGCATTGGCTCCGACAGTCACGTCTCGCTGAGCGCCCAGGAAGAGCTGCGCTGGCTGGAGTATGCGCAGCGGCTGCGCGACCAGCGTCGCAACCGGATCACCCTGCCCGGCCAGCCATCGGTGGGCGACCTGCTGTGGCAACAGGCAGCAGCGGGCGGTGCGCAGGCGTGCGGCATTCAGCAGGGCACACTGGCGGTGGGACAACGTGCCGACTGGCTGGTGCTGCGCGATGAGGCGTGGCTCGGCAGCGTTGAGTCCCACGCCGTGCTGAACCGCTGGCTGTTTGCCGGGCAGCGCGATCAGATTCGCGACGTTTATGTCGCAGGTAAGGCCGTGGTGGAAGATGGTGTGCATCCGCAGCAGGCGGCCTGTGCCGCGCGCTTTGCTCAGGCGATGGCGGCGCTGCGATGATCGCCCGGTTCGCGTACACAGATCTGGCGGTCAGCCGCTGGCGCAACGGCGGTGGCGAGACCCGCGAAATCATCAGCTTCCCGCCCGGCGCGGATCGCTTCGGCTGGCGCGCCAGTATCGCGACCCTGGCGCAGGATGGTCCCTTCTCTGCCTTTCCGGACATCGACCGGGTGATCACCTTGCTGCATGGCGATCCAGTGTTATTAACCGCGCCTGATGTGCAGCATCGGCTGACGCCGCAAAAGCCGTGGGCGTTTGCCGGAGAACTCGCCTTAACGGCACAGCTGCAGGGCAGTGTCAGTGAAGATTTTAATATCATGACGCGGCGTGGTGAGTGGCAGGCAACGGTGGAGGTGGTTACGGTGCCCGTCAGCGCACTACATGGCGTCGCCTGGGTTCTGGCTGGCGCGTGGCAGACGGCTGACGGAGAAAGCCTGAGCGCGCAACAGGGCGCATGGTGGGTCGATGAAGAAACAGAATTCAGCCCGTGCGATACCGATGCCAGGCTGCTGTTTACCCGACTTAGAGCCTATCCCGGCAGGCATAATTGATGCAGGTAGTCTGGACACGGACAGCGCGGCACGTACACGGAGTATGTGAAGATTACTCGCTGCGCTCGCCCCTTCAGGGCTGCCCTGACGGGCGTTCAGGTTGCTAAAGCAACCTGTGTGAGCACAGCCCAGGTTCAGACAGACACATAAAACAGCCTGATGGGCTCAGCTCTTAGCCATGTCCTCTGAAGCGGCCCAGCAGTTTGTAACGTGAGCCGGGATAGAGCAGGCGCGCATACGTCACGATTTTAGTGTCGCTCCAGGTCTGCCGACGAATCAGCAGGCAGGGTTCGTGTTCATCCAGCGACAGATGTTTACGCTGACGTGCATCAGGCAGCACCGCTTCAACGATGTGCTCGCCCGCCGTCAGCGGCGCGACCCGCATCAGATAGGTGTACGGCGTCATCTTCTCGTAATCCTGCGTCAGGTAGTCGGGCGCGACCAGCGGATTGACCAGACGATCCTCCAGCTGCACCGGCAGATCATTTTCGTAATGCACAATCAGCGAATGGAAGAGCGTCTGCCCAGTGGTGAGCCCCAGCACCGCAGCCTGCTCGGGATCAGCTTTGTTCTGGCCGATGGCGAGAATTTTGCTGCTGTGCTGATGACCGCGCTGGGCGATCTCATCGGCGATGTTATGCACCTCCAGCATGGCGGTGTAGCCTTTCATCTCAGCCACGAAGGTTCCGACGCCCTGCATCCGCACCAGGAAGCCTTCGCTGGTGAGTTCGCGCAGCGCCCGGTTAATGGTCATGCGGCTGACGCCCAGTTCATTCACCAGTTCACTTTCTGATGGCACACGCTGATTCGCTTTCCACAACCCTTCACGGATCTGGCTGACGATGGCCTGCTTCACCCGCTGATAAATCGGGGCGGGTTCATCGCTCATTGCCGCCGCCAGTTGTGCCAGTGCCGTATGCTCGACCATTTGCTGTTCCTTATGCTGAAAGTCTCCTGAGTTTACTGTCTCACTGCGTGAATGTATATACATCCAGTAGCGCGCGCGGTGCCTCTCTGGTGCAACCTGCGCATCCTGATGGTGCAGCTTCTCCATCGCTTTTAGCACGCAACCCGCAGCGGGCGGAGATTCGATTTTTGTGATCGATCTGGCACGACGCTTGCTACTAATCCTTGATTGTATAGACAAGCATAGACAAGAATTAACGCTTATGTTTCACTCGAATTATTCCGCTGGTTCAGGGCAAGGAAAGCAATTAAGCCACGCCAGCACACTTGTATAGACAGGAGTAGACTATGTCAGGTTCGTTTCAGGCATTGCGCCTGGTGCCAGGCGAGGTGGAGCTCGCCACATTACGCGCTATCTATCAGGGTCACGTCACGCTGAGCCTTGATGAGAGTGCGCATCAGGCGATAGCGGCCGCCCAGCAGACCGTGGATTCGATTGTCGCCTCCGGCAACGTGGTGTATGGCATTAATACCGGTTTTGGCAAGCTGGCGCAGACCCAAATCCCGGCCAGCCGGCTGGCGGATCTGCAGCGTAATCTGGTGCTGTCACACAGCGTCGGGCTGGGCGATCTGCTGCCCGACAATGTCACCCGTCTGGTGGTCGCGACAAAAATCATCAGCCTGGCCCGCGGTCACTCTGGCGTGCGTATCGAACTGGTAGAGGCGCTGCTGGCGCTGTTCAATGCGGGCGTGATGCCCTGCATCCCGGAAAAAGGGTCGGTCGGGGCTTCCGGCGATCTCGCACCGCTGGCGCACATGTCGCTGATGCTGCTGGGCGAAGGACAGGTCCGGCTTAACGGCGAATTGATCCCGGCAACAGAAGGACTGGCAAGCGTCGGCCTGTCGCCGTTTGTGCTCGGTCCGAAAGAGGGACTGGCGCTGCTCAACGGCACTCAGGTTTCGACAGCGCTGGCGCTGCGTGGCCTGTTTGAAGGTGAGAATCTGTTTGCCGCCGGTCTGATGGCCGGTGCGCTGTCGCTGGAAGCGATCAAAGGCTCGCTGAAACCGTTCGACGCCCGTATCCATAAAGCGCGTGGCCAGCAGGGCCAGATTGCGGTTGCCGCCGCCGTCAGCAGCCTGATAGAGGGCAGTGAAATTCTGCAGTCGCATACGCATTGCGGCCGCGTTCAGGATCCCTACTCCATCCGCTGCGTTCCGCAGGTGATGGGTGCCTGCCTGGACAACTTCAGCCATGCCGCGCGGATTCTGGAAATCGAAGCGAACGCAGCCTCGGACAACCCGCTGGTGTTTAGCGACAGCGGCGATGTGATCTCCGGCGGCAACTTCCACGCCGAGCCGGTGGCCTTTGCCGCTGACATTCTGGCGCTGGCGATTGCCGAAGTCGGGGCCATCTCCGAGCGGCGAATGGCGCTGCTGCTGGATAGCGGTCTGTCCGGTCTGCCGCCCTTCCTGGTGCGCGACGGTGGCGTGAACTCCGGCTTTATGATTGCTCAGGTCACCGCCGCCGCGCTGGCCTCTGAGAACAAATCTCTGGCTCATCCGGGCAGCGTAGACAGTCTGCCGACCTCTGCTAACCAGGAAGATCATGTTTCGATGGCGACCTACGCCGCCCGCCGTCTTGGCAGCATGTGCTTCAACAGCGCCGCCGTGGTAGGCATCGAAGCGATGGCCGCCGCACAAGGCATTGAATTCAACCGGCCGCTGAAAAGCTCCGCGCTGATTGAGCAGGCCATCGACACCATTCGTGAACAGGTCGCCTTCCTTGAGGAGGATCGCCTGCTGGCACCCGATATTGAGGCAATGCGTCAGTGGGCAAGTCGCGCTGACTGGCCTCAGGCATTGACTGCGCTGCTGCCGAGCATGCGCCCAACTTCTTGAATTAAGGAATCTTTCATGAGCGAAACTCTTTCTCAGGCTGTGGCACGTGAAATTCGTGCGCCGCATGGCACCACGCTGCACTGCGCCAACTGGCTGATTGAAGCGGCTTACCGCATGATTCAGAACAACCTCGATCCCGATGTGGCCGAGCGACCGGAGGATCTGGTGGTTTATGGCGGCATCGGTAAAGCGGCGCGTAACTGGGAGTGCTTCGAGCAGATCCTGCGTTCACTGCGGGCGCTGCAGCCGGATGAAACGCTGCTGATCCAAAGCGGCAAGCCGGTCGGCATCTTCCGCACCCACGCGGATGCACCGCGCGTCCTGCTGGCAAACTCTAACCTGGTGCCGCACTGGGCGACCTGGGATCATTTCCATGAGCTGGATAAAGCGGGTCTGATGATGTACGGCCAGATGACTGCCGGTTCCTGGATCTACATCGGCGCGCAGGGCATCGTGCAGGGCACCTACGAAACCTTTGTTGAAGCAGGACGTCAGCACTACAACAACGACCTCAGCGGACGCTGGATCCTCACCGCCGGGCTGGGCGGCATGGGCGGCGCGCAACCGCTGGCGGGTGTGCTGGCCGGTGCCTGTGTGCTGGCGATTGAGTGCCAGGAGTCGCGCATCGATTTCCGTCTGCGTACCCGCTACGTAGACTACAAAGCCACCACGCTGGACGAAGCACTGGCCATCATCAGTGAAGCGACCGCCGCGAAAAAAGCGATTTCGGTCGGGCTGCTGGGCAATGCCGCTGAGATTCTGCCGGAGCTGGTGAAACGCGCCCAGGCGGGCGGACTGAAGCCAGACATCGTGACCGATCAGACGTCGGCACACGACCCAATAAATGGTTATCTGCCGATTGGCTGGGATCTGGCGCGCTGGCAGCAGGAGCGCGTTTCACAGCCGAAAGCGGTTGAGAAAGCCGCGCGTGCTTCTATGGCGGTTCACGTCCAGGCGATGCTCGATTTCTGTCATATGGGCATCCCGACCGTGGATTACGGTAACAACATCCGTCAGGTGGCGTTGGATGAGGGTGTCAGCAACGCCTTCGACTTCCCTGGCTTTGTACCGGCCTATATCCGTCCGCTGTTCTGCGAAGGTAAAGGCCCGTTCCGCTGGGTGGCGCTGTCCGGCGATCCGGAAGATATCTACAAGACCGACGCCAAACTTAAAGCGCTGTTCCCGCACCATAAAACGCTGCATCGCTGGCTTGATATGGCCCAGGAGCGCATCGCCTTCCAGGGCCTGCCGGCACGTATCTGCTGGCTGGGACTGGGTGAGCGACATCTTGCCGGTCTGGCATTCAACGAAATGGTGCGCAACGGCGAGCTGAAAGCGCCGGTGGTAATTGGCCGCGACCATCTCGACTGCGGTTCAGTCGCCTCACCAAACCGTGAGACCGAAGCAATGAAAGATGGCTCGGATGCCGTCTCTGACTGGCCGTTGCTTAACGCACTGCTGAATACCGCAGGCGGCGCGACATGGGTCAGCCTGCATCATGGCGGCGGTGTCGGCATGGGCTTCTCGCAGCACTCGGGCGTGGTGATTGTTGCCGACGGCAGCAAAGAGGCCGATGCGCGCCTGAGCCGCGTGCTATGGAACGATCCGGCCACCGGGGTGATGCGTCACGCCGATGCAGGTTATGAGCTGGCACAAAGCTGCGCAGCAGAACATGCCCTGAACCTGCCGATGCAGAAGTAATACGCTGAACGGGGCGAGCAGCGACTTGCCCCGTTTTCTTCGCATTTTTCCACTCTGAAGCCCTGCCCGGACATCACTTCCTTATTACTTATTCCATTTTGATTTAGCCTATAGCCAGATTTCATCCTGTCGGCGATAGACGCAACGCCACCCGACCTCTAAAGTGAAATCTTCTCATTCTGTATGGAGCGCGACTCTGCATGACCCTTTCCCCTGCCCTGCTTGAAGATGCCCTGCGCTGGCGCCGTGATTTTCATCGCCACCCCGAATTAGGTTACCAGGAACAGCAAACCAGCCAGCTTATCGCTGATGAGTTAGAGCGGGTGGGATTGCAGGTGTTTCGCGGTCTGGCGGGCACCGGCGTGATCGGCACGCTGGAAAACGGTCCCGGCCCGGTTATCGGCCTGCGTGCGGATATGGATGCGCTACCGATTACGGAAAAAGGCGATGCGGAATGGCGCTCCGCCACCCCAGGCGTGATGCACGCCTGCGGGCATGACGGTCACAGCGCCATTCTGCTGGCCGCCGCCCGACAGCTGGCCGCCACGCGCCAGTTCAGCGGCACGGTGCATTTCATCTTTCAGCCTGCCGAAGAGAACCTGGGCGGTGCGCGCAAAATGGTGGAAGAGGGATTGTTCCAGCGCTTTCCGATGGATGCGATCTATGCCATGCACAACTGGCCGGGCCTGCCGCTGGGGTCACTGGCGGTTAACCCTGGCGCCATGATGGCGTCACTGGATTCGTTTGAAATTACCCTGCACGGCAAAAGCTGCCACGCGGCGATGCCGGAAAGCGGTGCCGACCCGATGGTGGTGGCCGCCGAGCTGATTCTGGCGTTGCAGACCATTCCATCACGTCGCCTCTCCCCGCTGGCTTCAGCGGTGGTCAGCGTGACGCAGATCCACGGTGGCGAAGCGATCAACGTGATCCCGGAACAGATAGTGCTGCGCGGCACGGTGCGCTGCCTGCAGACCAGCGTGCGCGAAAAAGTGCGCGGGTTGATTGATGAGTTTGTCGCTACCCTGCCGCGTCCGTTTGGCGTCAGCGGTGAGATTGAGTGGTTACCGGGCTATCCGGTGACCGCCAACCATGCTGCCCCGGCTGAGCAGGTGCGCGAGGTGGCGCTGGCGACGCTGGGAGCTGAACAGGTTCAGTGGCAGGTCAATCCGTCGATGGCGTCTGAAGATTTTGCCTGCATGATGGAGGCCTGTCCGGGTGCTTACTTCTGGCTGGGCGCGGATGGCGACACGCCTTCCGCGCCGCTGCACAACGCCCGCTATGACTTCAACGACGCGCTGCTGCCGATCGGTATTACTTTCTGGCAGAACCTGGTTGAACAGGCGCTGCCAGCCGCCTGAGTCAGTAACCGGCGGCGAGAATCTGCTGCTCTGCCGCCGCCAGCGAGTCGCACTGGCCGCTGGCGCGCAGGCAGCAGGCGAGCTGCAGCCGCAGTGGCGCAGGCACCGGACGCTGATGATTCAGCACTTCTTCGATCCAGCGCGCGGTCACCTCTGCCGTCTTATCGGCCGGCAGTTCAACCGCCACTTCGGGCTGACGCTCAACCCAGACTTCCGCTTCCGCGCCTGCGCCCTGAATCATGCTGATCGCCGGGCAACGCTGTGGATTCGCATAGACTTCCCCTTCGGTGCCATTGAGCAGTATGGCTGGCGCATCGATGTCGCTGAAGAATTTCGCCACGCGCGGTACATACTCCGGATGCGACACACTCGACAGCCGCAGCGCTGCACGCTCTGCAAACGGGGTCGCCAGTTTTGCCAGCGTATGCGCGCTGTTACGCACGCCCATCCGCCAGCGTAGCGACAGCTGTTTCGCCATTGGCGGACAGAGGTGATCGATAGTGATAAAGGCCAGCTCGCCCTGATCGAGTTTCGCCTGCGCTGCCTCAGCGGTTGTGACAGGAGCAATGCCCAGCGCGGCAAACACGGCTTCACTGGTGATGCGCGTCGCGTCATCGCTGACGCCGTGCACCAGCACCGGGAAGCCGAGTTTCAGCAGCAGCAACGCCAGCAATGGCGTCAGATTACCCTGGCGGCGTGCACCGTTGTAACTGGGGATCACCACCGGCATCGGCCGGTTTTCTGGCGCACGCAGTGGCATCATCTGCGCCTGCATCGCCTGATAAAAGCCGCGCATCTCAGCTTCACCTTCGCCTTTGATACGCAGCGCTATCAGGATGCCGCCCAGTTCCAGGTCCGGCACCTCACCCGCCAGCATCGCGCCATAAAGCGCCACTGCGGTATCAAAATCGATGTCACGGGCATGATTTTTACCGCGACCAATCTCTTTAATGATTTTATTCAGTTCCATCACTCGCTTCCGGTTAAGTGCGCGGCTCAGCGCCGCGTGGGACGTCGTTTACGCACCGTGTTTTTGGGCACCACGGTAGCCGGTATCGCTTCCGGCTCTGGCGTTTCCGGCTGTTCAATCGGGAAGATCGGCAACGCGGCTAATAACCGGCTGCCGTAGGATTTGCTCAGCAGACGGCGATCATAAATTACGATTTCGCCATAACATTGATGGCTGCGAATCAGGCGTCCGACCTGTTGAATCAGGGTAAATGAGGCGCTGGGTAAACTCTGTACCTCAAACGGATAGCGCTTCAGGCTTTTCAGCCACTCGCCTTCGGTCAAAATTACCGGACTGTCTACCGGGGGAAAAGCGATTTTATGAATATGCACCTGACTCAGCAGATCGCCTTTAAGATCCAGTCCCTCGGCAAAAGATTGCAGGCCAATCAGAACGCTGGTTTCCCCTTTGGTGACGCGCTGACGGTGCAGGTCCACCAGTCGGCTGCGCGGTTGATCACCCTGCACCAGCATCGAGAGCCGCAGGTCGGGCAGACAGGCGACAAACTGCTGCATCGCCCGGTTGCTGGCAAACAGCACCAGCACGCCTTTGTGCTTTTTCTCCGCCATCTGCTGCCGGAAGAAACCGGCCATCTCGGCGATATGCTCCGCTTCGTGCGTCATCAGCGGCTCAAAGCGCATCTGCGGGATCACCAGCTTGCCCTGCTCTACGTGGTTAAACGGCGAGTCGAGCGCCACAAAACGGTCGCCCGCTTTCTCGCTGAGTCCCGACATCTCCTGCAGGCGATTGAAGCTGTTGAGCGATCGCAGCGTGGCGGAGGTGATCACCACATGCGGGATTTTGCGCCACAGCATTTTCTCCAGCTGATCGCTGACGCGGATCCCGGCGCAGTGAAACAGCAGATGCGCCTGACCTTCGCGCAGCTCGCGGGTGATCCACTTCGACACTGGCGCACCTGAGGCTTTTTCCATTGCCGCCAGCCGCCACAGTTTGCTGACCGATTCGAACCAGCCAAACTGGCGATTGAGTTGTAGCAGATTGCGATGCAGACGCACCAGATCAACTTTGCCGGTCTGCTCGCTAAGGGCATTAATCAGGCCTTCACTCAGGCCGCGCAGGGCGTCGCTGAGTTTGAACAGCCGGGCACAGAGTTCCAGCAACGCCTGCGGCAGTTCGCCCAGCACAAAGCGAAATTCACCCGGCTGGTTATGCGGCGGCAACAGCGGATTCAGCGCCTGCGCGGTAACGGTCAATAGTTCGCGCAGCTCATCACAGTGCGCCTTCAGCCGCTCAGGATTCGCCAGCGGCGGCGGTGATTTTGGCCGCATCTGCGTCATGATGCTCTCGACCAGCTTGATAAACAGGTCGAGCTGAAGGCTGCTCCAGCCCGGCGTGATGTCGGCGCTCATCTCCAGCGCATCGCGGGCCACTTCCGGCAGATGATGCCCTTCATCCAGCACCAGCATCAGGTTTTTGGCCGGTGGCAGCACCGACTCGTTTTCCATCGCCGCCATGACCAGCGCATGGTTCGCCACCACCACATCCACCTGTTCTATTTCGCGTCGCGCCACAAAGAACGGACATTCACGATACCAGTGACAATGCGAGCCGAGGCAGCTTGCTTTGTCGGTAGAGAGGCGCTGCCATAGGCTATCGCTGACGTTCTCTTCGCTGTGATCGCGCAGGCCATCCCACTGGTAACGATCCAGCGATTTCTGTAAGCGGCCGCACTGCGTCTGTTCTTCTTTGGTGCTGCTGACCGCATCATCGTCCAGATAGAGCAGCAGATCGCCCTGCTGATCAGCGTCGGCCGCCATCGCCGCCAGATTGCGCGGACAGACATAGCGCCCGCGGCCAAAGGCAGCAGTAAAGGTGAGATCGGGGATAATTTTCTTCAGCAGCGGCAGATCTTTGGTGAAGATTTGATCCTGCAGCGCCACGTTGGCGGTGCTGATCACCAGCTGCTTTTCCTGGGCACGGCTGGCCGCGATGCCCGGAATCAGATAAGAGAGGGTTTTACCCACGCCGGTCGGCGCTTCAACCGCCAGGTGGCGCGAATCGTCGCCCGCCAGACATTTTGCCACTTCGGCAATCATCTGGCGCTGCGGCGCACGCGGGATGAAATCAGGCACCTGCTCCTGAAGCGCTTTATACCATTGCGCTATCTGGCTTTTTACTGCGGCTGTCAGGGCCATGATTTGCTTTACCACACTGAAAATATGGCCTGTATTTTTACACAGTATCCCGGCGGCGTCAGCTTTCGCGCCGAATTTTTCGTGCGCCACCGTAAATTTCAGTAAGTGCCCGACGGCGGCTCTTTACGCCAGTACTTTGTACATGTAGGTGGTGGCATCCAGTACACCTTCAGTGGATTCGGCATAAAACGGAATCGACCCCGCCACCTGCCAGCCCAGTGAACGGTAAAGCTCGCTGGCAACATCACCGCTGCGCGTATCCAGCACCAGAAGAGTTTTACACAGCGTGCGTGCGCGCTGCTCGGCGCGCTGCATCAACTCACGGGCGATGCCCTGACGGCGCGCCCTGGGATGCACCAGCAGCTTGCTGATCTCAGCCCGGTGTCGGCCATTTGGCATGGCGCTGCCACTGAGAATGACAGTGCCCACGATGCTATTGTGCTGCCGCGCGACGAGTAATTCGCTGTCGCCCTCTGCCAGACCGGCGATCCGTTGCTGCCAGAATCGCGACATTACCGCCTCGTCCCCGGCATCAATAAAGCCGACGCTGGCCGCGTCTGCCACACAGCCCTGCAAAACCTCGGTCAGTTCGCTCAAATGCTGCTGCGCCTGCGTCGCGCTGAGTGTTGCGTATTCAATCATGGTTTTGCTACCACCAGTAAATAGTGCGCGCCGTCGGTCAGGTGCGCTTCAAAAGCCGATTTTCCGACCAGATGAAAACGTAAGCAGTCACCGGGCTTCAGCGCCCACTGCTGCGCCCCCATCGTGACGGTGAGGCCGCCTTCGCGCAGCCAGATATGCTGCTCCAGACCCTGAATGGGTGGCGCATCATAATCTATACGTGCACCGGGCCGTAATTTGCCCTCAACCAGTTCGCATTGGAAATGAAGAGCAGGCGGTGAAATATTCCGGCGAATAAATCCGCTGGATTCGTCCTGCCACACGGGCTGCTGCTGCTCTCTGACCAGCAGACTGGACTCCTCCTCCACTTCACTGAGCAGGCGCGACATCGTTAATCCGTAGGCGGCACACAAACGGTTAAGCAGTGCAGCAGTGGGGCTGGTCTCGCTTCGTTCAATGCGCGATAATGACGCGCGGCTGATGCCCGTGGCGACAGAAAGTTCATCCAGCGACCAGCCGCGTTGCAGGCGTAACTCTGCCAGCCTTACCGCCAGTCGTTGATCAGTGTTCAGCTCCGACATGGTTTTCTCATATTTGGGAAATATTCTCTTAAATGAGATATAGCTGAGAAAGGGCGTACCAGTCAAGTTGTACATTCAGAAATCTATTGTACAACTTAGCTTGCTTCGTTATGGTATTTACATTCAGACCAATCGAAAGAGGAATTTATGACCTTATACAGTATCGGTGACGTCGCCGAGCGCTGTGGCATAAACCCAGTCACCCTGCGCGCCTGGCAGCGTCGTTATGGCTTACTGAAGCCGCAACGTACCGAAGGCGGACATCGCCAGTTTGACGAAGATGATGTTCATCGCATCGAAGAGATCATGCGCTGGATTGAAAGCGGCGTGCCGGTCGGTAAAGTTAAAGCCTTGCTTGAAGGTGGCGATGTTGATGCTCATGACGGCTGGACGACACTGCAGGATGAGCTGATTAGCGTACTGCGTCACGTCAGACCCGCTAAACTTCGTAACAAAATAGCCGCGATTGGTCGCGAACATCCGATTGATGCGCTGATTGATCACGTTTTCATGCCGGTGCGCCAGAAGCTGAGTCTGGACCAGAACACCGCCCGCACGATGTGCAGTCTGCTTGATGGTTTGCTGATCGACTATGTCGCGTTCTGCCTGACCGGTAGCCGGAAAAAATCAGGAAAAGATGCGCTGATTATTGGCTGGGGTATCGACGATCGTACCCGCATCTGGCTGGAAGGCTGGCGTCTGTCGCAGCATGGCTGGCGGATTGATGTGCTGGCTGAACCGCTGGATCTGCCGCGTCCTGAACTCTTTCCTGGCATGAATATGTTTGTCTTTACCGGTAAAAAACTGACCCGTCGCCAGCAGGAACAGCTGTCACACTGGCAGGAACAGGGTTATGCCGTGCGGTTGCATGCACCCGGCTGATAACAAAAACGCACGCCGGGCACTTTGCCTTCTGCCTTGCGCGCGCTATTATCCCCGCCTCACTGTTAACGAGCTCAGGTTTTAACCATGAATGTCAAAAAAGCCTTTTTCGCCACGCTGTTTTTTATTATGGCGGCCGGCGGCACCAGCGGTCTGATGCTGGTCGGATACTCTCTCATCGTTCACTCACGCTAAACCCGCGCTGAAGGCGCTCAAACAGGCGATCGCTGACTATCGCCAGCAGCGCCACCAGTAGTGCTCCCTGAATGACATAGGCTGTATTAAAGCCGCTTAAGCCGATAATCACCGGCGATCCCAGACTTTTTGCCCCGACCGTTGAGGCGATGGCCGCGGTGCCGATGTTGATAATCACCGAGGTGCGTATCCCGGCGATAATTACCGGCGCAGCCAGCGCCAGCTCGATCTGCCATAACCGTTGCCAGCTGCTCATGCCGACTCCGATGGCGATCTCCCGGCTGCTGGCCGGTACGCTGTCAATGCCCGCCAGTGTCCCCTGCAAAATCGGCAGCAACCCATAGAGCAGTAGCGCGACCACGGCAGGCCAGGCACCAAAACCCATCACCGGCACCGCAATCGCCAGTACCGCTACCGGTGGGATAGTTTGCCCCGCCGCCACAATGGTCTCCATCAGCGGCCGGAACACACGGCCCGCCCGCCGCGTCACCAGCACGCCACTGCCGATACCCACCACAATCGCCAGCAAGCTGGCGGTGATGACCAGAAACAGATGCGCCAGCGTCAGCTGCCAGAAGCTTTCCTGCTGATAGAGTGGCCGCGCCAGGTCCGGAAACCAGCGGTGAAACAGCGGCCCGCTGTAAGGCATCAGAGTCAGCAGCGCGCCGTAGAACAGCACCAGCCACAGCAGCGGATCCTTTAGCCTGTGCATGTTGACGCCTCGCGCAGTTGCAACAGGTCGCCAAAGTGGAGCACGCCCAGCGGCTGTTGCTGGTTGTCGATGACCGGCAGTTTATCGGTGCGCCGGGCGATAAACTGCGACAGGGCATCACGCAGTGTCAGGGCGGCGGCGATCGGTTCGCCCGCCAGCCACTCGCCACGCCGCACCGCATTCCCCACCTGTTCCAGCGACAGCAGCCGCACCCCCATTTCACTGCGGCCGAAGAAGTCGCGCACAAAATCGTTTTTTGGCTGGGTCAGCAGCGTTACCGGCCTGCCCTGCTGAACAATCTCACCGTTATCCATCAGCACGATGCGGTCCGCCAGCGTCAGCGCTTCGTCGATATCATGGGTCACCAGCACGATAGTGCGGCCCGACAGCTGATGAATGCGCAGCATCTCCTGCTGCAGCAACCCGCGCGTCACCGGGTCGAGCGCGCCAAATGGTTCATCCATCAGCAACACTTCTGGATCGGCCGCCAGCGCCCTCGCCACACCCACCCGCTGCTGCTGCCCGCCGGAGAGCTGATGCGGATAGCGATTCAGCAGTTGCTCGTCGAGGTTGAGCAGCGCCAGCAGCGCCGCGATGCGCTCATCGACCTGTGCTCTGGGCCAGCCCAACAGGACCGGCACCGTAGCGATGTTCTTCCGCACGGTCCAGTGCGGGAACAGGCCAATGGACTGAATGGCATAGCCCATGCGACGCCGCAGCGTGCGGGCATCGAGCTGGTGGATTGACTCGCCGGCAAAGCGAATCTCACCCTTATCAAACTCCACCAGCCGATTGATCATCTTGAGGGTGGTCGATTTACCGGAACCGGAGGTGCCGAGCAGCACGCAGAACTCCCCTTTTGCCACCTGCAGGGACAGATCTTTTACTGCGGCTTTGCCGTTAAAGGCGCGGGAAACACCATCAAATTCAATCATCTTTTCTCTCCAGCAGTGAGATCAGCAGGCGGAACAGCGCATCAATGATGACGGCCAGTGCAATCACCGGGATCACTCCCAGCAACACCAAATCCAGCGCACTGCTCAACAGTCCCTGGAAAATAATCGCGCCAAAGCCGCCCGCGCCAATCAGCGCCGCGACCACCGCCATGCCCAGCGTCTGCACCACGACCACGCGCAGACCCGTCAGCCAGACCGGCAGCGCCAGCGGCACATCCACCGCAATAAACTGCTGCCAGCCGCTCATGCCCGTGCCGCGCGCGCTTTCGCGCACCTCCTGCGGCACCTGTTCCAGCCCCACCACCACGCTGCGCACCAGCGGCAACAGAGCGTAAAGCACCAGGGCGATCAGCGCTGGTGCCATGCCAATGCCACTAATACCCCAGTCGCCGAGCCAAGGAAACTGCAGAGCCAGACCGGCCAGCGGCGCAATCAGCAGTCCAAACAGCGCCACCGACGGCACCGTCTGAATCACATTTAGCACGCCAAACACCCCGCCCTGCCAGCCAGGCCGCCGGAACAGCGTGACGCCCAGCGGCAGCGCGATGACCAGCGCAGGCAGCACGGTGCCCGCCAGCAAGGTCAAATGACGGCTCAGCGCGGCATCAAACACCGCGTGGCGATTGGCATACTCTTTCAGCAGGGAAAGATCGCTGAGCTGCCCGCTGAACAGCAGCAACAGCGGCAGTAGCCAGACCTGCAGATTGAGCAACAGCTGGCCCAGCCGATGGGAAGTCAGTTGCCGCACCTGATCGGTGATCAGCAGCAGGATCAGCGCACCGCTGCACCACAGACCGCTGGCAAAGCTGGTACGTGCCAGACGGCTACCCTGCTGGCTGAGCAAAGTGGCCTGATGACCGCTGAGCCAGATGATCGCGGCCAGCAGCAGTTCGGCCGCCAGCAGCGCCACAATCAGCGTGCTGCGTCCAGGCAGACGCCACAACAGCAGCCACAGCGTCGCCAGCGGCAGCAGTAACAGCCCGAAGTGGCTTATCTGCCAGCCCATCAGCGCTTCGCCCGCCACCAGCCGGTTTGGGGCGAAGTTAAGAAAGGGCAACGCCACCAGCGCCAGACTCAGTAGCGTCAGCAGCAGCAAAGCCACCGGCTGCTGAGCCGGACGGCGTATCGCTTCCCGCGATATCTGCATCGGTTACAGCAGCTTTTTCTGCTGCAGCCACTCGGTCGCTACGCTGCTGGCATCCTGACCGTCGACCGCGATTTTTGCGTTGAGCTGTTGCAGCGTCTTCTCATCAAGCGCGCTGAACACCGGCTTCAGCCAGTCTGCAATTTGTGGATAGGCTTTCAGTACCGATTCGCGGATCACCGGCGTCGGCGCATAAATGGGCTGAACCCCTTTGGGATCGCTGAGCGTCTGCAGACCCAATGCCGCCACCGGACCATCAGTGCCGTAAGCCATCGCCGCGTTCACGCCGGAGGTCTGCTGAGCTGCCGCGCTGATGGTGACAGCAGTATCGCCGCCCGCCAGCGACAGCAGCTGGTCCTGCTTGAGGTCAAAGCCATACGCTTTTTCAAAAGCCGGTAAAGCATCGCTGCGTTCAATAAATTCGGCTGACGCCGCCAGCTTGAAGGTGCCCCCTTTTTTCAGAAAGGTGCTGAGATCGGCCAGCGAGGTGAGCTGGTCCTTCTCAGCCAGATCCTTACGGACTGCGATGGTCCAGGTGTTGTTGGCCGGAGCAGGCGTCAGCCACACCAGATGGTTTTTCTCCGCATCCAGTTTCTTCACCTTTTCGTAGCCTGCGGCGGCATTCTTCCATGCACTGTCTTTTTCATCGTTGAAGAAGAATGCGCCGTTGCCGGTGTATTCCGGGTAGATGTCGAGTTCGCCCGCCGTAATGGCACCACGCACCACCTGGGTCGTACCGAGCTGGATTTTATTGACGGTTTTTACCCCATGCTTTTCCAGCACCTGAAGGATCACGTTGCCCAGCAGCGATCCTTCGGTATCAATTTTTGAGCCGACCCGCACCGGATCGGCCGCCTGTGCCATCCCCATGCTGAGCAGCAACGCGCTCACTCCCATCCAACCCCGAATTGTGACCATGGCCTTTTCCTTATCGCGTTATCGCGTGATGTTTTTGCGTTTCGTTAGTGCGTGATGTCTTCGCGTGGCGTCGTTCAGGCTGCGATCCTGCCGCTGAGAGGGAGACTGGCAGGATGGGCAGCGGAAATAATCTGCCTTAAAAGCGTAGCCTGGCGCGGCGGTGATGCAGCTGACTTTATCGCAAATTGATAACGATTTGAGATTATAAATTCATCTCATATAACTGAAATGAATTTACGTCTGGGCGTCTAAACGGCTATTCTCGAAAACCTGTTTTTATAATAAAAGACGCATAACATCATGTCCGACCTGATCTCTTCCGCCCATGTGGCAACAGCAGGGAGTTCGCCCGGTGGCGAAACACAGTGGATTCGCAGCGCAGCTGATGTCTCCCGATTAGTGAACAGCGGCGACAGCGCCCGTAACAATGCCCGCATCGTGGTGGCGATTGCGCTGGGAGGCGTGTTCCTCGACGCCTACGACCTGGGTGCCCTGGCCTTTGGCATCAAAGACATTACGCGCGAGTTTAGTCTCACCCCGACCGGCACCGGCATGGTCGCCTCGGCAATTACTTTCGGGGCGATTATTGGCGCGCTAATTGGCGGCTATCTCACCGACAAAATTGGCCGTTATCGGGTCTTCATGGCCGATATGTTCTTTTTCGTGGTGGCGGCTATCGCCTGTGCATTTGCGCCCAATGAATATGTGTTGGCTGGCGCGCGCTTCGTGATGGGGCTGGGCGTCGGGATCGATTTGCCGGTGGCGATGGCCTTTCTGGCGGAGTTTTCAAAGCTGCGCGGCAAGGGGAATAAAGCGGCCAGCGTGGCGATGTGGTGTCCGACCTGGTACGCGGCGATCAGCATCTCCTATTTGCTGGTGCTGCTGCTCTATGCGGTGTTGCCCGAAAGTCACACCGACTGGTTATGGCGGCTGATCCTCGGTTTTGGCGCCGTTCCTGCGATTGTCATCATCGCTATCCGCAGCCGTTATATGAGTGAATCTCCGGTGTGGGCAGCCAATCAGGGCGACCTGAAAGGGGCCGCGGCGATTTTGCGCAGTGCCTGGAATATCAATGCCCAGGTGGCTCCCGACGCTGGGATGACCGCTGCCACGCCGGTGCGCAAGGCGAGCTGGCGAAACTATGGTGCGCTGCTGCAGGGTGTCTATCGCCGCCGTACGCTGCTGGCGACCATTACCTCTATCGCCTCGTCGTTTGCCTATAACGCGGTGGCGTTTGGTCTGCCGGTGATTATCTCCAGCTTCTTTGCTCAGTCGATGCTCACCACCATTCTGGTGTCGCTGGCGCTGAATCTGCTGTTCGCCTTTGTTGGCGGGATTCTGGCGGTGCGACTGGTGCCGCGTCTGGGGGCGTGGAAGATGTCGGTGGCGGGTTATGGCTGTCAGTGTGTGGCGCTGCTCGGGTTGGCGCTGATTGGTCGCCCGGAAGGCGGCCAGGAAGCCGCACTGGCGATCGGCATGCTGGCGCTGTTCCTGTTTGGTCAGGGATTCGGACCAGGCTCACATACCATGACTTTTACTTCGCTGAGTTACCCGACGTCACTGCGCGGCGTAGGGGTCGGCTTTAACCAGACGTTAATGCGCGGCAGTTCGACCGTTTCGCTGTTCCTGTTCCCGGTACTGGTCGCGGCACTGGGCACCGGCGTGTTCTGGGTCATCTTCCTGGCCCCGCTGGCTGGACTGCTGGCGCTGCTGGCGATCCGCTGGGAACCGTCGGGTTATGATGTGGATGCAGAGGATTTCGAGCTGCCGCGATAAACAGCGGCCAGGGCGCAGATAGCGCGCCAGCTCAGGGAGCAAACCGCACCTTAGTGCGGTTTTTTTATGCCGTAACTACCGGGAAAGGAAACTGCTCCAGATAGTCCGGGATGCGCGGGAAGGTATGCAAAAACCACGGTGTGAACTGCTGTGGCTGCTGCTGCATCTGCTCCTCAATCAGCGCCATCGGGCGATAATCAAAGGCATCCGCTTCCTGCGGATTCAGCTGCGGCAGACTGTCGCAGACGGCGAAGAAGACGTGGCCATATTCATGCTCGGTCAGGCCATTGCTCAGCTTCAGGTTATAGCTCAGTTCAAATACCGGCGTCAGCGTTACGACCATCCCCATCTCTTCACGCAGACGGCGCTCGGCGGCGTCGCGGGTCGACTCATGGGGATAAGGATGACCACAGCAGGTATTACTCCACAAGCCACCACAGTGATATTTATCGCTGGCACGCCGCTGCAGTAACAGCTCCTGCCGGGAATTGAAGACGTAGACCGTCACCGCGCGGTGCAGCAATCCTTTTTCATGCACTTCCAGCTTTTCCATTTTGCCAGTGGGACGATCGAGGTGGTCAACGAGGATAACTTCAATAGCAGACATGGCGTTTCCTTGAGATTATTCCCAACTATTCTGGCACAGAATGAGCAGTTTGGGCGGCTCAGGGCGGATTTTTTGCTATCAGTCAGGGGAAGAGAAGCGGATGAAGCAGAGAGAAAATCAGGCCAGCAACGCTGGCCTGAAGGAGGATTACAGCCGGAAGCTCTGAACCACCTGCTCAAGCTGGGTGCTCTGCGATTCCATCGCCTGTGCGGCGGCAGAAACCTGCTCCACCAGCACGGCGTTCTGCTGTGTAGTGCCATCAAGCTGGGTAATCGCCACGTTAACCTGTTCAATGCCCAGGCTCTGCTCGCGGCTGGCTGACATGATTTCGCTCATCAGAGTCGTCACACTGCTCACGCCCTTCATCAGCTCATCCATAGTCTGACCTGCCTGCTCAACCAGCGCACTGCCGGTATCGATATTCGCCACGGACTCTTCGATTAACTTTTTAATCTCTCGCGCTGAGTTGGCTGAACGCTGTGCCAGGTTGCGCACTTCCGATGCCACCACCGCAAAACCACGCCCCTGTTCCCCGGCACGAGCGGCTTCTACTGCCGCGTTGAGCGCCAGAATATTGGTCTGGAATGCGATGCTGTCGATCACGCTGATGATATCGACCACTTTACGTGACGAGTGATGAATCTCACCCATGGTGGTGACCACCTGACGAACCACTTCTGTACCACGCGCGGCGACCTGTGAGGCATCCGCCGCCAGCTGGTTAGCATGCGTCGCGTTGTCGGCGTTCTGACGGACGGTGCCGGTCAGCTGTTCCATCGACGCAGCCGTTTCGACAATCGAGCTGGCCTGATCTTCAGTACGGGACGAGAGATTGGCGTTGCCGCTGGCAATTTCCCGCGACGCGGCGGTGATCGCCAATGCGCTGTCACCCACCTGCTGGAGCAGGCCCTGCAGATAGCTGATGAACTGGTTAAAGCTCTGCGCAACGGCGTTGAACTCCGGACTATTGCTGGCTGGCAGACGCTGGGTCAGATCGGCGCCCCCCGTCGAGAGCGCTTCAATGTTGCTGTTCAGCACGTTAAGACGTTTCATCATGGCGCGGACAAAGCCCAGCGACACCAGCAGCAGGATCACCGCCAGTGGGATCTGAACCAGACCCAGGCGGGTCAGCATGTTGTGCGACTGCGCTTTCAGCAGGCTGGTTGGCAGGCTGCTGGCGAGATACCACGGGCTGCCGGGAATGGCCTGCACGAACAGCGTCTGCTCGCCTTCACTGCTGTCATAGGTGGTTTCCAGCGGCTGATTGCCCACACCGTTCAGCAGCGTTTTTAGCGGCGCTGCCATCGGCATCTGCACGTCAGCCAGGTTTTCCAGCTTCGGAGCGGCATTTACCAGCGCGCCATTGCCCACGACTTTACCGTCGGCTTCGACGATCAGCACGTTGCCCTGAATGGTTTCACCCATCTGCTTCGCCAGCTGGTTAAAGAACCCCAGGGTCACGTCGATGGTGGCGACACCCCAGGCCGTGCCGTTTTTGTAAATGGCCATAGCACAGTTGGTGCGCGGCTGCGGGCTGGCGGCATCCTGATAGGCTTTTGCCCAGGCACACTGCCCTTTCGGCGCGGCCATGCCATCTTTGTACCAGGGTTGCTCCCAGTATTTGTCAGCTGCGTCTGAGTTCCAGTAGGTGTTCACCTGCAGTTCGTTGCTGGCATTACGGGCAAAGAAGCTGCTGTCTTTCTCTTTGGCCGGATCACGACGGTTAGGCAGTGGCCAGATACCGCCACCAAACACGTTGCTGTCCTGATACTGGTTTACCAGTGTCGGTAACAGGGTGTCGATAGTGGCGCTGTCCATGACGGAGGCCGCTTCGGTAATCGCACGCTGCTGAGCCTGCACGCGGTTCATCTGTTCAACGATACCGGAGGCCAGTGAATTGACCTGATAGCGAACCAGACGGCTTTCGCTGTCGACGAGCTGTGGTGCGACAAACTGATTAATCACCCAAACTGTAACGAGTAAAAGCGCAACAAAGAACGCAATCATTGTTGCGGTAAAGCGGGATTGTGTTGTTTTGAACATCTTTGTTCCCCTGAACCTGGTGCGGCGCGATTGCCTGATCGGGTTAACGGCTCGCTTAAAGGGAACTTGAGATGGGCGGGATCACATATTTAAGAAATGTTTGATTTTTGTAAAAATTTAATTTCACTGCGGGACTATCACGTCCCCGGCAGGCACCGGGGAACAGGTGAAAAGGCGCGTCAATTCTGGGCTACTCTGCTGAATCAACGACCTGCTGACGGGGACGAAAAACGTGATCGTTGCCATCCGCTGTTAACAATTCCCGTAACTTCTGGCCGCCATGCTCATCGGCCTGCGCGAACTGCCGCTCCGCTTCGGTGATTGGCGTGGTCCAGAGTAATGTCGGGCGATCGCCATCGCGTTTTGGCAGTGTGAACTGCGCCTTTTCGGTTGCCAGCTCATTGGCCAGCAGGAAACTGTCAAAGCCGACCGGTGCCACTTCTGATGCCAGCGTATGGCCCTCACCCAGCCAGGTCAGACGTGCCCACGGCAGATGCACGAACTCTGCCAGCGCGCTGGCCATCTGCACCGCGTTGCCTTCCGTCATGATTTCACCGTCAACCGCCATACCCAGTTCAATGCGGCGATACTGCGGTGCCAGCTCATCAAACAGATAATCGACCTGCGGCATGGGCCGGATACTCATACCGAGCGTCAGGAAAACCCAGACGCCCTGATGCCAGTGCTGGGAGATCGCCATCGGCGGCCAGCTACCCTGATCAATGGCGTAATATTTCACCGACTCACCGAAGCGCGCCTGATAGCAGGCCATCAGATCCTGCTGCACGTTGTCCCACTCGCTGCCGTCGTGCCATTCACGCCAGAACTGACGCTGATGCTCCGCACGGGCATAGTAGTCATTGGTCGATGCCGACCCCAATGGGGCCGTCAGCCGGTTCTTTTTAATGCAGCCCGCAGAGAAGCTCACCTGCTTTTCCTGATAGAGGCTCCAGCCGGGTATCACCGCCAGCAGCTGACCGTAGTACCACAGCGCCGCCCCATCATCAGAAGGCTCCCACAGAATCTGCAGACCCGCCGGATCCAGCGCAGGCTCCGCCTCCAGATTACGGCAATATTCGGCGCTGAGCAGCGGCGCTATGCCCTGCTCCATCGCCTCGCGATCTTCCTGAGCCGGTGCAGGCAGCAGGTTTCTTAGCCAGCAGCCGCGCACCGCATACTGACTGCGGAACAGGTCGGTTGGCCAGATGTAAAAATAGGCAGTGCGCTCATCCTGTTCGACAATCGCGGTCAGGGTGCGCTGCTGATTGTGGACTTCAGCAATCAGGGATTTGTACGTCATAGTGCCTCGACAAAGCCTGGAGGAATCCATTTTCCCCGAGAATAGAGCAGGATCCTGGCTGTGGCGATCTGAGACAAGGGTAATAGTCTCAAAGTGTGGGAATAGAGAAGATAGTGATGGTTATGTGATGAGGTGCGGCACTTTAACAGGGTGGTCGCTATTGGTTTTAAAGAAATCACTGAGCAAATTGCGAACGTCAAAATCATGACGACATGAGTATTCCTATCACATTAAACATAGTACAGCCTTAGTGTATTTCTCAGGCATGAGCACGTTTTTGATGGTCAATCTGAGCTAAAATGTGTATTACTGAGATTCACCATCAGTAATCTTTGCTCTGATTCTTAATGGAGAAATATATGAAACTGAATCCTGAAAAGTATAAAAGAGACATTACTCTATTATGCCCTATCTGCGGAAACTCAGAAATGGAACATGCTGAAGACTCTGAGATAGTAAAATGTACAGACTGCGGTAAAGAGTTAAAGAAAGATGAGTTAATCCAGGAAAATGGAGCAAGTATTGATGCTCATATTAATGAAATAAAAAAAGAGTTATCGAAAGATATACAGAAAAAGTTTAACGATCTTTTTAAGAAAGCATTCAAGTAAATTTAAAAAGGATAAAATAATGACGACAAGTGATCTTATCGCTTTTGGCGCGCTTGCAGTATCAATCTATACTGTCATTTCATCCGAAGTCAAATCAAACAAAAACGATAAAGAACAGAAGGTTATAAAGGATGAGCAAGACAGGTTGCGTAAGTTAATTCTGGAAAAAGAAACAAAGTCCGCAATTAATGAAATGAAGGCAGAACTTGGCGCTCGAATAGTCAATACGTCGAGTAATAGATACAGGTTAAAAATCTACAATAGAGGTAAAGTAGAGGCAAGAAATATAGAAATTCATTTCCCTGACAATGACGGCAATGAGTACCTAGTAATGTCTGAGGTTAAAGATAAGTTTCCGTATGAGTTATTACGCTCTCAACAAACAGTTGAGATAATTGCATCCATAAGTTTTGAGAGCAAAACAAAGTATCGGATAAAACTCACATGGGATGATGATTACCAGAAAAGTAATGAAGGCGACTTTTACCTCTCAATATAGATTATTCAAAGTTTTATTTCACTTCAATTGGCGTTCATAAAAGATGAATGCTAAAATATTTTTTCAAGCATCTTGATATAAAGTAAAATAAAAGAGCCAACGTTCTATTATCCAAAGACCAATATGTTATTTAAGCTATAAAAAGCGATAATTTTAATGACTTGCAAAGTTAAAATTCTAATGATTGATTTACTTACCTTCAGACTACATTATAAATTTGCCAACCCCCATGATTATGCATTTACAACAGCTAAGAAGATTTTTATTTTAATAAATTATTTTTAAGTATTTCTGTTGAACACAATGATCTTTCAAATTCAAGAAAAAAGCGGTGACGACTTCATCACATGCATTATAAATATTACTTAACTCTCCAAGGGTATACCTCTCCCCAACTTCTGCAGCACTTTCACGCCCATGAGCAACGGCATTACGTCTTTCCCGAAGTGAATTCACTCGTCCAGTGGATGCGGATGAAATGGAAAAATTCGGAGCGCCAAATAAACCCAGCAACCAAGTCATTGATTTAGCATCAACGTTTTGTAAGCTTTCAGCCAAAGGATTGTCAGTTATCTTAATAACCGACTGGCTAAGGACCGATTCGAATAAAGATTTAGAATTATCAAATATTTTGTTTTTACCACATTCGTTAACTGACTTTACCCCACTATAATGTAAGATGCTATGCAATGAAGGTATGCAATCTATGCTTCTGTTCTCATGGCTAGATATAACCTCAAGAGCAGATTCAATAGTTGCATTAACAGACCTTTCTACTGCAGAGTAGATCGATACTAGCCATAACCCCTTGAGTGATTTAATATTATTACTCGTTGGCTGTAATGCGCTTGGACCGTTTTCGTGCAAGAAAACCAAAAGAGAATTTGCTTCCGAAAATCGGTCCCTAATTTCAATCTGCGCGTTTTCGAAACTCATACCCGGGCTCGCTGCGAGACAAAATCTATTCTTCCATTCAATTTTGGAAGACTATTCGTGGCACCAGTTGTAAGTTCTTTGAGTGAACCATCCTCAAGTAAGTCACTGAGCTTTTGGGCATCAATCTGCTTTCCTGCGGTTAAAATATCGGCCACACCAACGGCGATAGCTTCAAACAATACGAGAGGCGTTGAATTCAAACGGTTTGCACGCACAATACCGTTAGGTAAACTTCTTTTTATTTCTGAGAATGTATTTTGAAAAATATTTCTTAACTCGGTTTCATTTGTGAATGATTTGGTTTTTTTCTCCATGTAATCATTTAAAAACCCCTTAACTGAATGTTTAAAGAATGCCCTTTCTTCATAATATGCAAAAAACTTGAGTGCTAATTCTTCTATATTTCCTCTACCATTTTTGTCACTTCTTTTAATAACAGCATCGAAGTCTGGATTTTTTACACATTCTTTAATGAAATCTGCAAAACGACCCCGGAATACACAATTTCTAATTTCTTGATCATGAAGAATAATACCACCAGTATTTAATCTCTCAAACAAATCGAAACGAACCTGAAAGTCACTCTGATCATTAAGTACTGTAACCCTAAGAGGTCTAGTTAAGAAATTAAGCTTAAGATTATTTGGCATATCCTCAAATTGGATACCATTAAGCGAAGAAACCTTTTCCAAACCTTTTAGCTTTAGAGCCCCCATGTCTTGACCGTCAATGACAGCAAGTCCATGCGAGGCAAAACGCAGAGTTGTAGTTATTCGTTGTAAACCATCTATGACTTCCCAAGAAGCATCTAGGTTAGTTGCCATAAATACATTTGGAATTGGAATTCCAAGGAAAATAGATTCAATCAATTGCGACTGCCTGATATCATCCCAAACAAAACGCCTTTGATAATCTGGAGATACATTAATACTTTCTTCAGCAATCATATCGATGAGCTGTTTAATAGTTATATCGTATGTATCAAATCCAACAGTTCGCCTTTCTTTTTGAATTTCTGCGAGTACATCTGAGAAGTTCATAACTATATACCTTAGATAGAAAGATGGTTTAAATCATAACAAAATAATTTATAAAAAACGATGATAGGAAGTTTGACATGCTCTTCGCTGATTAACATAGACTAATTTAGCAACGTCCGCTCCTTGCACATAGCGAAAGTTGGTATCTAACCCTACCAGCCTATTGTAACTAGCCCCAACAAAATGGATGTCTGATCAAAGCACATATCAAAGGTGCAGGTATCAACCATTCCTGTTGCGTTATCTCTTTATGATCTACAACCATTCACCCTTTTACCAATTAACACCTCACCCTAGCCTCCCCATCCGCACCATTGCCCGATACCAGGCACCGCGCTGAATCGACCATCTCAACCCGACCGCAATCGCATTAATCTTCTGGTCAATGATCGCCTGCTCAAAGCGTCCGGTTTCGCGGCCAGACATTGCCTGCGCCCAGGCTGGCATCAACCCGAAGCCTGACTTAAGCATGATTTTCATTACTGGTTTCGCCTGCCAGCTGGGTGCAGGGGCATTCATCAGCAGTCGCGAGACTTCAGCGGTACGCTCGTCAAAGCGCAGCTCTGAACGCATCTGTTGCAGGTAATCCACCACATCAACGACGCTTTTCGGCACCCTCTCAGCGCCCAGCGCTTCGGCAATCAGCGCCGCTTCCTGATAGTACTGATCCTGTTCGGCGCGGCTGAGCTGCGGATTTTTGTAGCGCAGATGAGCCGCCAGAAAACGGCTGGTCTCCGCCACATGCACCCAGGTCAGCAGATGCGGATCGCTGGCGGCATAGGGTTTGCCTTTGCTGTCGACGCCGCTGACTTTCAGGTGAATGCGTTTTACGCGCTCAATCAGCGTCTGTGCATCCTGCGAATTCCCGTAGGTGGTCACGGCGATAAACTGACTGGTGCGCCGCAGGCGGCCCATCATATCTTCGCGGAAATTGGAGTGATCCCAGACGCCTGCCAGCGCCGCAGGATGCAGCATCTGCAACAGCAGCGCGCTGATCCCGCCGCACATCATAGAGGTGAAGTCACCGTGGACGCGCCAGATCACGCTGTCCGGGCCAAACAGGCCGGGATCGCCAGGCGGTTGAGAGAGGTCAAATTCATTCATCGACAGGCCATTAAGGCGGAAGACCTGTTGCTGAATGCGGTCACGCAGATTAATCATAGCGGCTCTGATAGTGGATATGATGCGGCGCGCGGTAGCAGGACGCTCACGACGCGCCGCATCACCTTCCCCTGCATTCAGGGGAAAGGCTGACGGTTATTGATAGTTGAACTGCGCATCCTGAGTACGCACGGAATCGAGTCCAATCATCACGTTGAATTTGCCGGGCTCCGCAACATGTTGCATCTGCTGGTTCCAGAATTTCAGCGCATCGACGTCGATCTTAAAGGTCACGGTTTGTGACTCGCCTGCTTTCAGCATGATGCGTTTGAAACCACGCAGCTCCTGCACCGGACGGCTGATGGACGCGACCGGATCGTTCAGGTACATCTGCACCACCGTCGCGCCATCGCGCTTACCGCTGTTGGTCACCGTGACACTGGCTTCGATGCTGCCATCGCGTGGCATGGCTGGCGACGACATTTTGACCGGCGACACGGTGAAAGTCGTGTAGCTCAGGCCGTAACCAAACGGATAGAGCGGACCATTAGCTGCATCGTAGTAGTGCGACGTGTACTTGTTCGGCTTAGCAAAGTTGTAAGGACGACCGGTTGGCAGATGGTTGTAGTAGATCGGAATCTGACCCACTGAACGCGGGAAGGAGACCGGCAATTTGCCCGACGGGTTGTAGTCGCCGAACAGCACATCGGCGATGGCGTTGCCGCCTTCAGTGCCGCTGAACCAGGTTTCCAGCATCGCATCAGCCATGCGATCTTCATTCACCACCGACAGCGGGCGTCCGTTCATCAGTACAATCACCAGCGGCTTACCGGTGGCTTTGAGCGCGGCTAACAGCTTCTGCTGGCTCGGCGGGATCACCAGATCGCTGCGGCTGGAGGCTTCGTGCGCCATACCCTGCGCTTCACCCACGGCGGCGACCACCACATCGGCCTGCTTCGCTT
>Ga0308162_1000810_pt1 | contig 29187 bp, 24 predicted proteins | sample PhySR2_FD_201370 | JGI IMG/M metagenome (GOLD analysis project Ga0308162, IMG submission 201370) | Phyllosphere microbial communities from UC Gill Tract Community Farm, Albany, California, United States - DLSLS.R2 | ecosystem: Host-associated > Plants > Phyllosphere > Unclassified | place: USA... | reverse complement strand
CGACCGGCGGCGCAGGCCGTATTTATCAGTCCACCACCAACGCCCACATCAACACCGGTGACGGTGTCGGTATGGCTATCCGCGCGGGCGTGCCGGTGCAGGATATGGAAATGTGGCAGTTCCACCCAACCGGTATCGCCGGTGCAGGCGTTCTGGTAACAGAAGGCTGCCGTGGTGAAGGTGGTTACCTGTTGAACAAGCATGGCGAGCGCTTCATGGAGCGTTATGCCCCGAATGCGAAAGACCTGGCGGGTCGTGACGTGGTGGCGCGTTCCATCATGATCGAAATCCGTGAAGGCCGCGGCTGTGACGGTCCATGGGGTCCACACGCGAAGCTGAAACTCGACCACCTGGGTAAAGAGGTGCTGGAATCCCGTCTGCCGGGCATCCTGGAACTGTCCCGCACCTTCGCACACGTTGACCCGGTGAAAGAGCCGATTCCGGTTATCCCAACCTGCCACTACATGATGGGCGGTATTCCGACCAAAGTGACCGGTCAGGCGCTGACCGTGAACGAGCAGGGCGAAGACGTGGTTATTCCTGGCCTGTTCGCGGTAGGCGAAATTGCCTGCGTATCCGTACACGGCGCAAACCGTCTGGGCGGCAACTCCCTGCTGGACCTGGTGGTGTTTGGTCGTGCAGTGGGTCTGCATCTGCAGGAATCCATTGCCGAGCAGGGCGCACTGCGCGATGCGACCGATGACGAAATTGATGCCTCTCTTGCGCGCCTCAACCGCTGGAACGGTAACCGTAACGGCGAAGATCCGGTGGAAATCCGTAAAGCGCTGCAGGAATGCATGCAGCATAACTTCTCGGTATTCCGCGAAGGTGACGCGATGGCCAAAGGCCTTGAACAGCTGAAAGCGATCCGCGAGCGTCTGAAAAATGCCCGTCTGGACGATACCTCAAGCGAGTTCAACACCCAGCGCGTAGAGTGCCTGGAGCTGGATAACCTGATGGAAACCGCTTACGCCACTGCGGTGTCGGCAAACTTCCGTACCGAAAGCCGTGGCGCGCATAGCCGCTTCGACTTCCCGGATCGTGATGACGAAAACTGGCTGTGCCATTCCCTGTATCTGCCAGAGTCGGAATCCATGACGCGTCGTAGCGTCAACATGGAACCGAAACTGCGTCCGGCGTTCCCGCCGAAGATTCGTACTTACTAATGCGGAGACAGGATAATGAAACTCGAATTCTCAGTTTATCGTTATAACCCGGATGTAGACGACGCTCCGCGTATGCAGGATTACACCCTGGAAGCGGAAGAAGGTCGCGACATGATGCTGCTGGATGCCTTAATGCAGCTGAAAGAAAAAGATCCAACGCTGTCGTTCCGCCGCTCCTGCCGTGAAGGGGTCTGTGGCTCTGACGGTGTGAACATGAACGGCAAAAATGGTCTGGCCTGCATCACGCCAATTTCAGCGTTGCAGCGTCCTGGTCAGAAAATTGTTATCCGTCCTCTGCCAGGCCTGCCGGTCGTGCGTGATTTGGTGGTAGACATGGGGCAATTCTATGCACAATATGAGAAGATTAAGCCTTACTTATTGAATAATGGGCAAAATCCACCCGCTCGCGAGCACTTACAGTCTCCTGAGCAGCGTGAAAAACTCGATGGGCTGTACGAGTGTATTCTCTGTGCATGTTGTTCTACGTCCTGCCCGTCGTTCTGGTGGAACCCGGACAAGTTTATCGGCCCGGCCGGTCTGCTGGCTGCCTATCGCTTCCTGATCGATAGCCGCGACACCGAAACCGATAACCGTCTGGAAGGACTGAGTGACGCTTTCAGCGTATTCCGCTGCCATAGCATCATGAACTGCGTCAGTGTGTGTCCTAAGGGGCTGAACCCGACGCGCGCCATCGGCCATATTAAGTCGATGCTGCTGCAGCGCAGTGCGTAAGTAAAAACGCCGGATGGCGCTGCGCTTATCCGGCCTACGTAACAGTAGGCCCGGTAAGCGTAGCGCCACCGGGCAAATTGCAGAAACCTTTAAAAACTGCCCTGAAGTCTAGACAGTTTCTAAAGGTTCCTTCGCGGGCCAAATGAAAAGAGCTCGCAGGTGAACCCCGGCACGTACACGTGGTGTGCGTGGTAGTTTCTACGGCGAAAGTAAGCATAAAAATGCTTAAGGGATCACGATGCAGAACGGCGCAATGAAAGCCTGGCTGGACTCTTCTTTCCTTTCTGGTGCGAACCAGAGCTGGATTGAACAGCTCTATGAAGACTTCTTAACCGATCCTGACTCAGTGGACGCAAACTGGCGTTCCATGTTCCAGGAGTTGCCTGGCACGGGAGTCAAACCGGATCAATTCCACTCCAAAACACGTGATTATTTCCGCCGTCTGGCGAAGGATGCCTCACGTTACTCTTCTGCGATTTCCGACCCTGACACCAATGCGAAGCAGGTTAAAGTCCTGCAGCTCATCAACGCTTATCGCTTCCGCGGTCACCAGCATGCGAATCTCGATCCGCTGGGACTGTGGCAGCAGGAACGTGTGGCCGATCTCGATCCGGCGTATCACGATCTGACCGAGGCCGATTTCCAGGAAAGCTTTAACGTAGGTTCCTTTGCCATCGGCAAAGACACGATGAAGCTGGGCGAACTGATTAACGCGCTCAAGCAAACCTACTGCGGCTCCATCGGCGCGGAATACATGCACATCACCTCTACAGAAGAGAAACGCTGGATCCAGCAGCGTATCGAATCCGTGGCGGGCCACGCGACATTCTCCGCTGACGAGAAAAAACGTTTCCTCAGCGAACTGACTGCAGCAGAAGGCCTTGAGCGCTATCTGGGCGCGAAATTCCCGGGTGCAAAACGCTTCTCGCTGGAAGGCGGTGACGCGTTAGTGCCAATGCTGAAAGAGCTGATTCGCCACGCGGGCAACAGCGGTACCCGTGAAGTGGTACTGGGCATGGCGCACCGCGGTCGTCTGAACGTGCTGGTCAACGTACTGGGTAAAAAGCCGCAGGACCTGTTCGACGAGTTCGCGGGCAAACACAAAGAACACCTCGGCACCGGCGACGTGAAGTACCACATGGGCTTCTCGTCTGATATCGAAACCGAAGGCGGTCTGGTTCACCTGGCGCTGGCGTTTAACCCGTCGCACCTTGAAATCGTTAGCCCGGTGGTTATCGGTTCTGTGCGTGCGCGTCTGGATCGTCTGGACGAACCGAGCAGCAACAAAGTTCTGCCAATCACCATTCACGGTGATGCGGCGATTACCGGTCAGGGCGTGGTTCAGGAAACCCTGAACATGTCGAAAGCGCGTGGTTACGAAGTGGGCGGTACCGTTCGCATCGTGATCAACAACCAGGTGGGCTTCACCACCTCTAACCCGCTGGACGCGCGTTCTACCCCATACTGCACCGACATCGGTAAGATGGTGCAGGCGCCAATCTTCCACGTGAATGCGGATGACCCGGAAGCGGTCGCTTTCGTCACCCGTCTGGCGCTCGACTTCCGTAACACCTTTAAACGCGACGTGCTGATCGACCTGTTCTGCTACCGCCGTCACGGCCACAACGAAGCTGATGAGCCAAGTGCAACCCAGCCGTTGATGTATCAGAAAATCAAAAAACACCCGACCCCGCGCAAAATCTATGCTGACAAGCTGGAAGCGGACAAAGTGGCGACGCTGGAAGATGCGACCGAGCTGGTCAATCTTTACCGCGACGCGCTGGATGCGGGTGAATGCGTAGTGAAAGAGCTGCGCCCAATGAACATGCACTCCTTTACCTGGTCGCCGTACCTCAACCACGAGTGGGATGAGAGCTACCCGAACAAGGTCGAGATGAAGCGCCTGCAGGAGCTGGCTAAACGTATCAGCACCGTACCGGACGCTATCGAAATGCAGTCTCGCGTAGCGAAAATCTACGGCGACCGTCAGGCCATGGCGGCAGGCGAGAAGCTGTTCGACTGGGGCGGTGCAGAAACCCTGGCCTATGCGACCCTGGTTGACGAAGGTATTCCTGTTCGTCTGTCCGGTGAAGATGCGGGCCGTGGTACCTTCTTCCACCGTCACGCGGTGGTTCACAACCAGTCCAACGGTTCAACTTACACCCCGCTGCAGCACGTGCACAACGGTCAGGGCCAGTTCAAGGTCTGGGACTCCGTGCTCTCTGAAGAAGCGGTACTGGCCTTCGAATACGGCTACGCCACCGCAGAACCTCGCACCCTGACCATCTGGGAAGCGCAGTTCGGTGACTTCGCCAACGGTGCGCAGGTGGTTATCGACCAGTTCATCTCCTCCGGCGAGCAGAAGTGGGGCCGCATGTGTGGTCTGGTGATGCTGCTGCCGCACGGTTATGAAGGACAGGGTCCGGAGCACTCTTCCGCGCGTCTGGAACGTTATCTGCAGCTCTGCGCCGAGCAGAACATGCAGGTCTGCGTGCCGTCCACCCCGGCTCAGGTGTACCACATGCTGCGTCGTCAGGCGCTGCGCGGAATGCGCCGTCCGCTGGTGGTGATGTCACCAAAATCGCTGCTGCGTCATCCGCTGGCTGTTTCAAGCCTGGATGAACTGGCCAACGGCACCTTCCTGCCAGCCATCGGCGAGATTGACGAACTGGATCCGAAGGGCGTGAAGCGTGTCGTGATGTGTTCTGGTAAGGTTTATTACGACCTGCTGGAACAGCGCCGCAAGAACGATCAGAAAGATGTCGCCATCGTGCGTATCGAGCAGCTTTATCCGTTCCCGCATCAGGCGATGCAGGACGTGCTGAAACAGTACGCTCACGTACATGATTTTGTCTGGTGCCAGGAAGAGCCGCTTAACCAGGGCGCATGGTACTGCAGCCAGCATCATTTCCGTGAAGTGATTCCATTTGGGTCTGCTCTGCGTTATGCAGGTCGCCCGGCCTCCGCCTCTCCGGCGGTAGGGTATATGTCCGTTCACCAGAAGCAGCAACAAGATCTGGTCAATGACGCGCTGAACGTCGATTAATTAAAGGATACATAATGAGTAGCGTAGATATTCTTGTTCCCGACCTGCCTGAATCCGTAGCAGATGCGACCGTCGCCACCTGGCACAAAAAACCGGGCGATGCCGTTAAGCGCGATGAAGTGCTGGTAGAAATCGAAACTGACAAAGTGGTACTGGAAGTACCGGCTTCGGCGGATGGCGTTCTGGACGCGGTGCTGGAAGATGAAGGTACCACCGTCACCTCTCGTCAGATCCTGGGTCGCCTGCGTGAAGGCAACAGCGCGGGCAAAGAGTCCAGCGCCAAGTCTGATGAGAAAGCCTCTACCCCAGCGCAGCGCCAGCAGGCGTCTCTGGAAGAGCAAACCAACGACGCACTGAGCCCGGCGATCCGTCGTCTGCTGGCTGAGCACAACCTGGACGCGGCAGCCATTAAAGGCACCGGTGTGGGTGGACGTCTGACGCGCGAAGATATCGAAAAGCACCTGGCGAAAGCGCCTGCGAAAGCAGAAGCCAAAGCCCCTGCGGCAGCACCGGCAGCGCAGCCTGCTCTGGGCGCACGCAGCGAAAAACGCGTGCCGATGACTCGCCTGCGTAAGCGTGTGGCCGAGCGTCTGCTGGAAGCAAAAAACTCCACTGCGATGCTGACCACCTTCAACGAAGTGAACATGAAGCCAATCATGGACCTGCGTAAGCAGTACGGTGACGCGTTTGAAAAACGTCACGGTATCCGTCTGGGCTTTATGTCCTTCTACGTGAAGGCGGTGGTTGAAGCGCTGAAACGCTACCCGGAAGTGAACGCGTCTATTGACGGCGATGACGTGGTTTACCACAACTACTTCGACGTCAGCATGGCGGTTTCTACCCCGCGTGGCCTGGTGACCCCGGTTCTGCGTGACGTAGATACCCTGGGCATGGCTGATATTGAGAAAAACATCAAAGAGCTGGCTGTGAAAGGCCGCGACGGCAAGCTGACCGTAGACGACCTGACCGGCGGTAACTTCACCATTACCAACGGCGGCGTATTTGGTTCACTGATGTCTACCCCGATCATTAACCCGCCGCAGAGCGCGATCCTGGGTATGCATGCCATTAAAGATCGCCCTATGGCGGTAGACGGTAAAGTTGAGATCCTGCCGATGATGTACCTGGCACTGTCTTACGACCACCGCCTGATCGACGGCCGCGAGTCCGTGGGCTTCCTGGTAGCGATTAAAGAGCTGCTGGAAGATCCAACGCGTCTGCTGCTGGACGTCTAGTAACGTTTTAGCGTCACCTGCCCTGTAGGCCGGATAAGCGTAGCGCCATCCGGCACACACACCGCGCCGGTCTACAGGTTTGAAGATAACGATTACCCTGAAGGATGGATAGAACACATGAACTTACATGAATATCAGGCCAAACAGCTGTTTGCCCGGTATGGCTTACCGGCTCCGGTGGGTTATGCCTGTACTACCCCGCGTGAAGCAGAAGAAGCCGCATCTAAAATCGGTGCCGGCCCGTGGGTAGTTAAGTGTCAGGTTCACGCTGGTGGCCGTGGTAAAGCGGGCGGTGTGAAGGTTGTTAAGAGCAAAGAAGAAATTCGTGCGTTTGCTGAACATTGGCTCGGCAAACGTCTGGTGACCTACCAGACAGATGCAAACGGCCAGCCGGTTAACCAGATCCTGGTTGAAGCGGCGACCGACATCGCGAAAGAGCTGTACCTGGGCGCGGTTGTTGACCGTAGCTCCCGTCGCGTAGTGTTCATGGCGTCTACCGAAGGCGGCGTGGAAATCGAAAAAGTGGCGGAAGAGACCCCGCACCTGATCCACAAAGTGGCTATCGATCCGCTGGCGGGCCCAATGCCTTACCAGGGTCGCGAGCTGGCGTTCAAACTTGGCCTGGAAGGCAAGCTGGTTCAGCAGTTCACCAAGATCTTCATGGGTCTGGCGAACATCTTCCTGGAGCGCGATCTGGCGCTGATCGAGATCAACCCGCTGGTGATCACCACCCAGGGCGACCTGATCTGCCTCGACGGCAAGCTGGGCGCTGACGGCAACGCGCTGTTCCGCCAGTCCGATCTGCGTGAAATGCGCGATCAGTCTCAGGAAGATCCGCGTGAAGCACAGGCTGCTCAGTGGGAGCTGAACTACGTCGCGCTGGATGGCAACATCGGCTGCATGGTTAACGGTGCGGGCCTGGCAATGGGCACCATGGACATCGTTAAGCTGCACGGCGGTGAGCCAGCAAACTTCCTCGACGTAGGCGGTGGCGCAACCAAAGAGCGCGTAACCGAAGCGTTCAAAATCATCCTCTCTGACGATAACGTGAAGGCGGTTCTGGTTAACATCTTCGGCGGCATCGTGCGTTGCGACCTGATTGCCGACGGCATCATCGGTGCGGTAGAAGAAGTGGGTGTTAACGTACCGGTTGTTGTGCGTCTGGAAGGTAACAACGCTGAACTCGGCGCGAAAAAACTGGCTGACAGCGGCCTGAATATTATTGCAGCGAAAAGTCTGACGGATGCAGCTCAGCAGGTTGTTGCCGCAGTGGAGGGGAAATAATGTCAGTTTTAATTAATAAAGATACCAAGGTTATCTGCCAGGGCTTCACCGGTAGCCAGGGGACATTCCACTCCGAACAGGCGATTGCCTACGGTACGCAGATGGTTGGCGGCGTAACGCCAGGCAAAGGCGGCACCACGCACCTGGGCCTGCCGGTGTTCAACACCGTGCGTGAAGCCGTAGAAGCAACGGGCGCAACCGCGACCGTGATCTACGTTCCAGCGCCGTTCTGCAAAGACTCCATTCTGGAAGCGATCGACGCAGGCATCAAACTGATCATCACCATCACCGAAGGTATCCCGACGCTGGATATGCTGACCGTGAAGGTGAAGCTGGATGAAGCAGGCGTGCGCATGATCGGCCCGAACTGCCCAGGCGTGATCACCCCGGGCGAATGCAAAATCGGCATCATGCCGGGTCACATTCATAAGCCGGGTAAAGTGGGCATCGTTTCCCGTTCCGGTACGCTGACCTATGAAGCGGTTAAGCAGACCACCGATTACGGCTTCGGCCAGTCCACCTGTGTGGGCATCGGCGGTGACCCAATCCCGGGTTCTAACTTCATCGACATCCTGAAGCTGTTCCAGGAAGATCCGCAGACCGAAGCGATCGTGATGATCGGTGAGATCGGCGGTAGCGCGGAAGAAGAAGCGGCTGCGTACATCAAAGAGCACGTGACCAAGCCTGTTGTCGGCTACATCGCGGGTGTGACCGCACCGAAAGGTAAACGTATGGGTCACGCAGGCGCAATCATCGCCGGCGGTAAAGGTACGGCTGATGAGAAATTCGCAGCGCTGGAAGCCGCGGGCGTGAAGACCGTTCGCAGCCTGGCGGATATCGGCGAAGCACTGAAATCCATCATTAAGTAAGTCCTCTCTGCGCCCTGGATGGGGCGCGTTGAAATAAAAAAATGTCCGTTTCGACATGGTTGGCCGCTGTAAAGCGGCCTTTTTTATTGCCTGCGTTTGGCAACGAGAGTGAACTTGTAATCGTCGGTATTGAACACGTTGCGGCTGTATTCAAATACCCGTCCGTCCTTCAGAAACCCGCGCGAGACTTTTTCCAGGATCGGTTTCGCTGGATCGAGCGACAGTGCGGCAATCGCCTCTTCTGACGGCATGATCGGCACCAGCTCCTGCTCGCTGCGATCGATAACCAGCTTTTTGATCTGCTCAACGTAGTGGTATTTCGAATTCTCCATCACTTCCCAGGTGAGGTCGGGGAACATCGCCAGCGGCATCCACGTTTCTTCCAGATTCACCGGTTTTTGTTTGATAAAGCGGACGCGTTTGACGTGCCAGACTTTATCGTCCGGGTTGATCGTCAGCCTTGCTGCGAGTCTCTCATCGGCTTTCACCACTTCGAAGACGCTGACGTCGCTGTGCGTGTCGACGTTTCGGTCCGCCAGCTTTTCGTAAAAGCCGGTGAGCTGGTAAATGTCGTAGTTAACGCGCTCTTCTTTTACGTAGGTGCCGCTGCCCTGAATGCTCTCGACGATCTGCTCTTCCGTAAGCAGCTTCAGCGCCTGTCTCACCGTTACCCGGCTCACGTTGAACGCCTCCTGAAGGCTGGATTCCGTCGGTAACGCATCGCCAGGTTTTAACTCGCCCGCATTGATTTTCTCGCGAAGCGCATCGGCTATCTGCCGGTACATCGGTTTGTTACCCATAGAATCTGCCTTTCTAATACCTTTTCACGGAATTATGCCTTCAGCGTAAAATTTGTAAATAATACAAGTTAAATACAAATTTGCACTGTTAGTGAAAGTGATCACATAAATGTATTGCATTGCCTGCCACAATTGCCGCCAGACAATAACAAGTTACGTGTGAGGATCTTATGAACCTGACGACTCTGACCCACTCCAGCGCTGTCTGCGTGCAGGCGCACTATGCCAGCCGTGATGAGGCAATTCGCCAGCTTACGATGCGACTGGTGGCGCTGGGCAAAATTACCGATGGCGATGCGTTTCTGGCGGAGGTTTACCGTCGTGAATCACAGGGACCGACCGCACTCGGGGAAGGGCTGGCTGTTCCGCATGGTAAATCGAGCGCGGTGAACGAAGCGGCTTTTGCGGTTGCTACGCTGAGCGAACCGCTGGAGTGGGAGGGGGTGGACGGCCCTGAAAACGTTGAGCTGATCGTCCTGCTTGCCATCCCGCCTGCTGAAGCGGGATCCACGCATATCCAGGTACTGACGGCGCTGACGTCTCGCCTGGCAGATGATGCACTCCGGGAACGCGTTATGGCTGCAGCGACGGCGGAGGATCTGCTTGATGCGCTGAACGGTGGCTCGCAGGAAGACGAGGTTGCCACATTGGTGAATGCACCAACCGTCATCTGCGTCACCGCCTGTCCGGCCGGGATTGCCCATACCTATATGGCAGCTGAGTACCTGGAAAAAGCGGGACGTAAGCTGGGCGTCAACGTTGTGGTCGAAAAGCAGGGGGCGAATGGCATTGAGGGGCGCATCACCGAGCAGCAGTTGCAGGAGGCCAAAGCGTGTATCTTTGCCGCAGAAGTGGCGATCAAAGAGAGCGAGCGTTTTCAGGGGATCCCCGCTATTTCCGTGCCCGTCGCGGAACCCCTGCGCCATGCTGAAGCGCTCATTGAGCGCGCGCTGGCATTACCGTCTTCGTCTGAAGCGCACCCCGGACAGGCAGAAAAAAAGAGCGTTAAAACTGAGCTCAAGCAGGCGCTCCTTAGCGGTATCTCCTTTGCGGTGCCGCTGATCGTCGCCGGCGGGACGGTACTCGCCGTATCGGTACTGCTGGCGCAAATCCTTGGCCTGCAGCACCTATTCGACCAGGAAAACTCATGGCTGTGGATGTACCGCAAGCTTGGCGGCGGCATGCTCGGCATTTTGATGGTCCCTGTTCTGGCGGCCTATACCGCTTACTCGCTGGCGGATAAACCCGCGCTGACGCCGGGCTTTGCTGCCGGTCTTGCGGCCAATATGATCGGCTCCGGTTTTCTGGGGGCTATCATCGGCGGGCTGATCGCGGGTTACCTGATGCGCTGGGTGAAAAATCACATTCGCCTGAGTAGCCGCTTCAACGGTTTTTTAACTTTTTATCTCTATCCGGTTATTGGCGTACTGGGGGCGGGCAGCCTGATGCTGTTTGTGATCGGTGAGCCGGTGGCCTGGCTTAATACTACGCTCACCACCTGGCTTAACGGTTTGTCCGGCGCGAACGCGCTGCTCCTGGGGGCGATCCTCGGGTTTATGTGCTCATTCGATTTGGGGGGCCCGGTCAACAAGGCCTCTTACGCGTTCTGCCTGGGCGCGATGGCTAACGGGGTATACGGTCCCTATGCCATCTTTGCTTCCGTCAAAATGGTGTCGGCCTTCACCGTCACGGCGTCAACGTTGCTGGCACCGAAACTGTTTAAACCGTTTGAAATTGAAACCGGTAAATCCACCTGGCTGCTTGGCCTCGCGGGCATCACCGAAGGGGCGATTCCGATGGCGATTGAAGATCCGCTTCGCGTCATTGGCTCATTTGTGCTCGGCTCCATGGTAACAGGCGCGATTGTCGGCGCGATGGGGATCGGGTTGTCCACGCCGGGGGCCGGTATTTTCTCTCTCTTTTTACTTCACGATGCCGGGTTGAGCGGTGTGGTTGCGGCGGCGGGCTGGTTTGGCGCGGCGCTGGTGGGTACCGCAATCTCCACCTTTATTCTGCTGCTCTGGCGACGCCAGGCGGTGAAAAAGGGCAACTACGTCACTGAAGACGCCATACCGTAACAACGCACAAACAGGAAACGAAGATGAAAGCTGTATCTCGCGTTCATATCACGCCGCATATGCACTGGGACCGTGAGTGGTACTTCACCACCGAAGAGTCGCGTATTCTTCTGGTCAATAATATGGAAGAGATCCTGACCCGTCTGGAGCAGGATGACGAGTATAAATATTATGTCCTCGATGGACAGACGGCGGTGCTGGAGGATTATTTTGCCGTCGTGCCTGAAAACCGCTCGCGGGTGAAAGCGCTTGTGGCGCGCGGAAAGCTGATTATCGGCCCCTGGTATACCCAGACCGATACCACAATTGTCAGCGGTGAGTCGATTGTCCGCAACCTGATGTACGGCATGCGCGACTGTATGGCGTTCGGCGAGCCGATGAGGATCGGCTATCTGCCGGATTCGTTTGGTATGTCCGGCCAGCTACCTCATATCTATAACGGGTTTGGCATTACCCGCACGATGTTCTGGCGCGGCTGCTCGGAACGACACGGGACCGACAAAACCGAGTTTCTCTGGCAGAGCCAGGACGGCAGTGAAGTGACGGCGCAGGTACTGCCGCTGGGCTACGCGATTGGTAAGTACTTACCGGAGGACGAAGCAGGGCTGAGAAAACGGCTCGACAGCTATTTCGAGGTACTGGAAAACGCCTCCGTTACCAAAGAGATTTTACTGCCCAACGGTCACGACCAGATGCCGCTGCAGCAGAATATTTTCGCGGTGATGGATAAGCTTCGTGAAATCTATCCCCAGCGTCAGTTCGTGATGAGTCGGTTTGAAGAGGTGTTTGATTATATCGACGCGCACCGCGACGAACTGGCGACGCTGAAAGGAGAGTTTATCGACGGGAAATACATGCGTGTGCACCGCACCATCGGCTCCACGCGCATGGACATTAAAATCGCCCACGCGCGTATTGAGAACAAAATTGTCAATATCCTCGAGCCGCTGGCGGCGCTTGCCTGGACGCTGGGCTTCGACTACCACCACGGCCTGCTGGAGAAGATGTGGAAAGAGATCCTCAAAAACCATGCTCACGACAGCATCGGCTGCTGCTGCAGCGATAAGGTGCACCGCGAGATTGTCTCCCGCTTTGAGCTGGCTGAGGACATGGCGGACAACCTGGTGCGTTTCTATATGCGCAAGATTGTCGACAACATGCCGCAAAGCGACGCCGATAAGCTGGTGATGTTCAACCTGATGCCCTGGCCGCGTGAAGAGGTGATGAACACCACGATTCGGCTGCGGGCCAGCCAGTTCAGACTGCGGGATGAAAAAGGCAACGAGATCCCCTATTTTATTCGCAGCGCGCGCGAACTCGACCCTGGCCTTATTGACCGGCAGATTGTCCATTACGGCAATTACGAACCGTTTATGGAGTTTGATATTCAGCTCAGCCAGATACTGCCATCGATGGGCTACCGTACGCTGTATATCGAGCCGAACGTGGCCGGGAAGGTGCTCCCGGCGGAGAAAAATGCCGAATCCTTACTTGAAAATGCCTTCTGGCAGATTGATTTAAATGGCGACGGCACGCTGCGCCTGCGCGATAAAGAAAGCGGGCTTATTTATGACCGCGTACTGGAAATCGAAGAGAGTTCGGACGATGGGGATGAGTACGACTACTCGCCTTCCCGGGAAGAGTGGAGGTTCACGTCAGCGCAGGGCGAGCATGAGGTTGAGGTCACGCACGAAGGCTGGCAGAGCAGGGCGGCTATCCGCCATCGGATCGCCGTTCCGGCAAATCTGGCTGAACGCGCGGCGCGTCAGCGAAACGGCTCACTCAACGTGGAGTTTGACGTCACGCTTAGCCATAACAGCAGGCGTATCGATGTGGCCGTGCGGCTGGATAACCAGGCCGACGATCACCGCGTTCGCGTACTGATCCCAACGCCGTTTATGACAGAGGACGTATTAGCGGATACGCAGTTTGGCTCGCTCATTCGGCCTGTGCAGGACGCGGCGATGGCAACCTGGCATGAGGAGGGCTGGAAAGAAGCGCCGGTTCCCGTCTGGAATTTACTCAACTATGCCGTCCTGCAGGAAAAGCGCAACGGGCTGGCGCTCTTCACCGAGGGACTGCGCGAGTTTGAAGTGGTGGGCGATGACAAAAAAGCATTCGCCTTAACCTTGTTGCGCGGCGTGGGGCTGCTCGGGAAAGAAGATTTGCTGTTGCGTCCAGGCAGACCTTCTGGGATCAAAATGCCTGTTCCTGACTCTCAGGTACGCGGGCCGTTAACCTGTCGCTTTAGCCTCTTCAGCTTTAGCGGTACGCCAGAAAACGCGGGCGTCGCACAGCAGGCTAAATCGTGGTTAACGCCGGTGCAGTGCTATAACAAAATTCCCTGGGATGCGATGAAACTGAATCGCGCGTCGTTTATCACACCGGAAAGTTACAGTCTGTTAGCGCTTTCGCCAACGGGATGCGTGCTCAGTGCGCTCAAAAAGGCTGAAGATCGTGATGAGCTCATTCTCCGCCTGTTCAACCCTTCGGCGTCCAGCGCATGTGACACGACGTTATCCATGAATCCAACGGTGAAACGGTGGCGTGAAACGGACATGAACGAACGGATAATGGATCGGTGTGAAGAAAAGGGTATTGTCGGGGCATTCAGGCCGGGGCAGTCGCGCACCTTTAGTATTCTTTTCGCCTGAACCCGCGATACAAAAAAGGCTGCAGATAAGGCGGCCTTTTTTCATTAAATAGTCACACAGCGATGTTAACTTATGGGGTGTCAAAAGTAAATTAAATGTAATTTCGGAGGGTTGCATAAATGCAATGGAAAAATAACCTGGCCCGACTACGCTTTATTGTTTGTCCCCCGTTGAAATGTTGCTTTCTTTCGCGTTAATTAAAATCACTTCTGTTTATATTTTTTCCCGTCTTCGATAACCAATCTCATCTTTGTATGCACATATCATTAACATGGTTTTTACCATTCTCACCATGATTAAACATGGTTAACATCAATGGTTGTTTTTGATTTAAATCAAAGTTTAATCCTTGGAAAAACCCATCAAAAGACGCTAAATTGTCCCGGATCAAAATGGCCGAAAAGTGGTAATTTTGCTATAAATTGATCGTCGTCGAAAAACGTAAATGTGATTCAATAAAAACCTGTTTATTGTAAGGGTTTTGCAGCGTATTATATTTGCGGGATCAATTTGAGTTTTTTATTAACCTATTTGTAACCTGACGTCATCGTTTTTATCCTTCTCCAGGGTAATAACGACGACAAGGATGCGAATAATTTGTATTGGGGCATGCGTGTGGATCTCTCTCTGACGGGGTTCACTCTCGGAGTCTTCATGCGATGAGCAAGGAGTCATAATGTTAGACGTAGTCGAACTGTCGCGCTTACAGTTTGCCTTGACCGCGATGTACCACTTCCTGTTTGTGCCGCTGACGCTCGGTATGGCGTTCCTGCTGGCCATCATGGAAACGGTTTACGTCCTCTCCGGCAAACAGATTTATAAAGATATGACCAAGTTCTGGGGCAAGTTGTTTGGTATCAACTTTGCACTGGGCGTGGCAACCGGTCTGACCATGGAGTTCCAGTTCGGGACTAACTGGTCTTACTATTCCCACTATGTAGGGGATATCTTCGGTGCGCCGCTGGCCATTGAAGGTCTGATGGCCTTCTTCCTCGAATCCACCTTTGTAGGTCTGTTCTTCTTCGGTTGGGACCGTCTGGGTAAAGTCCAGCATATGGCGGTAACCTGGCTGGTGGCATTAGGCTCTAACCTGTCCGCGCTGTGGATTCTGGTGGCGAACGGCTGGATGCAGAACCCAATCGCATCCGATTTCAACTTCGAAACCATGCGCATGGAGATGGTCAGCTTTGCTGAGCTGGTCCTGAACCCGGTTGCTCAGGTTAAATTCGTTCACACCGTGGCTTCTGGCTATGTGTGCGGTGCGATGTTCGTACTGGGCATCAGCTCTTATTACATGCTGCGCGGTCGCGACTTCGCCTTCGCAAAACGCTCCTTTGCTATCGCAGCAAGCTTCGGTATGGCGGCAATTCTGTCTGTTATTGTTCTGGGTGATGAATCCGGTTACGAAATGGGCGACGTGCAGAAAACCAAGCTGGCCGCTATTGAAGCAGAATGGGAAACCCAACCGGCTCCGGCGGCATTTACCCTGTTCGGTGTTCCCGATCAGGAAGCACAGGAAAACCGCTTCGCCATTCAGATTCCTTATGCTCTGGGCATCATCGCTACGCGCTCCGTCGACAAACAGGTGACTGGCCTGAAAGATCTGATGGTGCAGCACGAAGAGCGTATCCGTAACGGGATGAAAGCCTACTCGCTGCTGGAACAGCTGCGCGCCGGTTCAACCGATCAGGCCGTTCGCGATCAGTTTAACGACGTGAAGAAAGACCTGGGTTACGGCCTGCTGCTGAAACGCTATACCCCGAACGTCTCCGACGCGACGGAAGCGCAAATTCAGATGGCAACCAAAGATTCGATTCCACGCGTTGCACCGCTGTACTTCGCGTTCCGTATCATGGTGGGCTGCGGCATCATCATGCTGCTGATTATCGCGGCGTCCTTCTGGTCCGTGATTCGCAACCGTATCGGTGAGAAAAAATGGCTGCTGCGCACCGCGCTGTACGGTATTCCACTGCCATGGATTGCTATCGAATCCGGTTGGTTTGTTGCGGAGTATGGCCGTCAGCCATGGGCAATCGGTGAGGTGCTGCCGACGGCAGTAGCGAACTCGTCCCTGACTGCGGGTGATCTGATCTTCTCCATGCTGCTGATTTGCGGTCTGTACACCCTGTTCCTGGTGGCTGAACTGTTCCTGATGTTCAAGTTCGCGCGCCTTGGCCCAAGCAGCCTGAAAACCGGTCGCTATCACTACGAGCAGTCCACCGCGACTACTCAGCCGGCACGCTAAGACAGGAGTCATCAAATGATCGATTATGAAGTATTGCGTTTTATCTGGTGGCTGTTGATCGGCGTTCTGCTGATCGGTTTTGCGGTCACTGATGGTTTCGACATGGGTGTAGGGATGCTTACCCGTTTCCTCGGCCGTAATGACACCGAGCGTCGAATCATGATCAACTCCATCGCCCCTCACTGGGACGGTAACCAGGTGTGGCTGATCACCGCAGGTGGCGCGCTGTTCGCTGCCTGGCCGATGGTCTACGCGGCTGCGTTCTCCGGCTTCTACGTGGCGATGATTCTGGTACTGGCGTCTTTATTCTTCCGTCCGGTAGGCTTCGACTACCGTTCCAAGATTGAAGATACCCGCTGGCGTAACATGTGGGACTGGGGCATCTTCATCGGTAGCTTTGTTCCGCCGCTGGTGATTGGCGTGGCATTCGGTAACCTGCTGCAGGGCGTACCGTTCCACATCGATGAATATATGCGTCTTTACTACACCGGTAACTTCTTCCAGCTGCTGAATCCGTTTGGTCTGCTGGCAGGTGTTGTTAGCGTGGCGATGATCATTACTCAGGGCGCGACCTATCTGCAGATGCGTACCGTGGGTGAACTGCACCTGCGTTCCCGTGCAACGGCTCAGGTCGCGGCGCTGGTTACTCTGGTTTGCTTCGCTCTGGCCGGTGTGTGGGTGGTGTACGGTATTGATGGTTACGTGGTGACGTCTGCGATCAACCATGTTGCGCCGTCTAACCCGCTGACGAAAGAAGTCGCGCGTCAGGCGGGTGCCTGGATGGTGAACTTCAACAATACCCCTGCTCTGTGGGCTATCCCGGCGCTGGGCGTACTGTTGCCACTGTTGACCGTGCTGACCTCTCGTCTGGAAAAAGGCGCTCTGGCGTTCGTGTTCTCTTCACTGACGCTGGCGTGCATCATCCTGACGGCAGGTATTGCGATGTTCCCATTCGTCATGCCATCCAGCACTATGATGAATGCTAGCCTGACCATGTGGGATGCAACCTCCAGCCAGCTGACGCTGAACCTGATGACCTATGTTGCCTGCGTGTTCGTACCGATTATTCTGCTCTACACCGCCTGGTGTTACTGGAAAATGTTCGGTCGTATCACCAAAGAACATATCGAAAGCAACACCCACTCTATGTACTAAGTAAGGAGCTGAATATGTGGTATTTCGCATGGATTTTAGGGACGCTTCTTGCCTGTGCATTTGGTGTCATCACTGCCCTGGCGCTTGAGCACGTCGAAGCGACCAAAGCGGGTGAAGAAAAACACTAATGAATATTATCGCAACGTTATATGCGGTAATGGACAAGCGCCCGTTACGGGCGCTTTCTTTAGTGATGGCATTACTGCTGGCGGGCTGCATCTTCTGGGACCCGTCGCGCTTCGCGGCAAAGACCAGCGAACTTGAGATCTGGCACGGCTTCCTCATCATGTGGGCGGTGTGCGCAGGGGTCATTCACGGCGTGGGCTTTCGTCCGAAAGCCGTTCACTGGCAGGGAATTTTCTGCCCGCTGATTGCCGATTTGGTTCTCCTTGCTGGTCTGATTTTCTTCTTCTTCTGAATAAGAAATGTCCTATAACGATATGGGCTTACCCGAGCCCATAAAAATTTACTCTCCGTTTACTTTCTCCCATTCCAAACCATCATTCCCGCGCGTATAGTAGCGAAGTTTGAAAGCCCCAACTTTTCTTGTTTTACCGGGATGTAAAGTGAATACAACGCTGTTTCGATGGCCGGTTCGTGTCTACTACGAAGATACCGATGCCGGTGGTGTGGTCTACCACGCCAGCTACGTTGCTTTTTATGAACGGGCACGCACAGAGATGCTGCGCCATCATCACTTTAGTCAACAGGTGCTGTTGGCTGAGCGAGTTGCCTTCGTGGTACGCAAGATGACGCTTGAGTATTTTGCGCCTGCCAGACTCGACGATATGCTCGAAGTCCAAACTGAAATTACATCAATGCGCGGAACCTCACTGGTTTTCACGCAGCGGATAGTCAATGCAGAGAACACCGTACTGAACTCAGCTGAAGTACTGATTGTCTGTGTTGATCCAACCATAATGAAGCCTCGTGCGCTTCCTAAGTCTATTGTCGCGGAGTTTAAGCAGTGACTGACATGAATATCCTTGATTTGTTCCTGAAGGCTAGCCTTCTGGTTAAACTTATCATGTTGATTTTGATTGGTTTTTCAATCGCATCCTGGGCCATCATTATCCAGAGAACGCGTATTCTTAATGCCGCTGGCCGTGAAGCCGAAGCGTTTGAAGACAAGTTCTGGTCGGGTATCGAACTTTCTCGTCTGTACCAGGAAAGCCAGGGGCGCCGTGATAATCTTTCAGGCTCCGAACAAATTTTCTATAGCGGATTCAAAGAGTTTGCCCGCTTACACCGCGCGAATAACCACGCGCCGGAAGCGGTAGTAGAAGGTGCGTCGCGTGCGATGCGCATTTCCATGAATCGCGAACTGGAAACCCTTGAGACGCACATTCCGTTCCTCGGCACTGTGGGTTCCATCAGCCCGTATATCGGTCTGTTTGGTACCGTGTGGGGGATCATGCACGCCTTTATCGCGTTAGGCGCGGTGAAGCAGGCGACGTTGCAGATGGTTGCGCCGGGTATCGCTGAAGCACTGATTGCGACCGCTATCGGTCTGTTTGCGGCAATCCCGGCGGTTATGGCTTACAACCGTCTGAACCAGCGCGTGAACAAACTGGAACTGAACTACGACAACTTTATGGAAGAGTTCACCGCGATTCTGCACCGTCAGGCGTTTACCAGTACCGAGAGCAACAAGGGGTAAACCATGGCCAGATCGCGTGGACGAGGTCGTCGCGAGCTCAAGTCCGAAATCAATATCGTTCCACTGCTGGACGTACTGCTGGTACTGCTGCTGATCTTTATGGCGACAGCGCCCATCATTACCCAAAGCGTGGAAGTTGATCTGCCGGATGCGACAGAATCACAGGCGGTAAGCACCAATGACGATCCTCCGGTCATCATTGAGGTTTCCGGTGTAGGGCAGTACAGCGTCGTGGTCGAGAAAGATCGTATGGATCAACTGCCGCCCGAGCAGGTTATTGCTGAAGCGCAACGACGCCTGGAGTCAAATCCGAAAACGGTCTTCTTAATCGGTGGCGCGAAAGACGTGCCTTACGATGAAATTATTAAAGCGCTGAACTTGCTACATAGTGCGGGCGTTAAGTCTGTTGGCTTAATGACTCAGCCTATTTGATCATCTGCGTAGTTTTTGGGAACCGATAGTGTCAAAGGCAACCGAACAGAACGACAAGCTTAAGCGAGCGATAATCGTCTCCGCAGTGCTGCACGTTATTCTTTTTGCAGCGCTGATCTGGAGTTCGTTCGACGAGCACATTGATGCATCAGCTGGCGGCGGTGGGGGGTCTTCCATCGATGCCGTCATGGTGGATCCCGGTGCGGTAGTGCAGAACTATAATCGTCAGCAACAGCAGCAGGCGAGTGCAAAACGTGCTGAAGAGCAGCGTGAAAAACAGGCGCAACAGCAAGCGGAAGAACTGCGTGAAAAGCAGGCCGCGGAGCAGGAGCGTCTGAAGCAGCTTGAGAAAGAGCGTTTGCAGGCGCAGGATGCGGCGAAAGAGCAGGCTGAGCAGCAGAAACAGGCTGAAGCCGCAGCGAAGAAAGCGCAAGAACAGCAGAAACAGGCGGAGGAGGCTGCGGCCAAAGCCGCTGCGGATGCGAAAGCACAGGCAGATGCGCAGGCTAAATTAGCCGCAGACGCTGCGAAGAAAGCCGCTGCTGACGCTCAGAAGAAAGCTGAAGCGGAAGCCGCGAAGAAAGCCGCTGCCGATGCTCAGAAGAAAGCTGAAGCGGAAGCCGCGAAGAAAGCCGCTGCTGATGCTCAGAAGAAAGCTGAAGCGGAAGCCGCGAAGAAAGCCGCTCAGGAAGCAGAGAAGAAAGCTGCTGCCGAGGCGGCGAAGAAAGCGGCTGCTGCCGAGAAAGCCGCAGCTGAAAAAGCGGCCGCCGCAGAAAAAGCCGCAGCCGATAAAAAAGCTGCAGCCGCGAAGGCCGCTGCCGATAAGAAAGCAGCCGCCGAAAAAGCCGCTGCGAAAAAGGCTGCTGCCGCTGAAAAAGCTGCCGCTGCTGCAGGCGTTGACGATCTGCTGGGCGATCTCAGTTCAGGTAAGAATGCACCGAAAACGGGTGGCGGAGCGAAAGGAAACAACGCAGCGCCGTCTGGAAGTGGTAACACTAAGAGTAACGGTGCATCAGGCGCTGAAATCAACGGTTATGCCGCGCAGATTAAATCCGCTATCGAAAGCCGATTTTATGATGCGTCTTCCTACACCGGTAAAACGTGTACGCTGCGTATAAAACTGGCGCCGGATGGGATGCTGCTCGATATTCAGTCTGAAGGTGGCGATCCAGCCTTATGTACTGCTGCACTGGCTGCAGCGCGTCAGGCGAAGATGCCAAAACCGCCTTCTCAGGCCGTGTATGAAGTCTTTAAAAATGCGCCACTGGACTTCAAACCTTAAGTTACATTTTCCCCGTGCAAACGGGGGAAAATAGACCAGGTTTAGTCACAGGGTTCAGGTAGTTTTGTCTATTTGAGTTTGTTAACATTCTGCTAAATTATCGTGGGTAAGGTTACCCAGATAAGGGAGATATGATGAAGCAGGCATTACGTGTAGCATTTAGTTTTTTAATGCTGTGGGCAGCTGTGCTGCATGCAGAAGTACGTATCGAGATCACCCAGGGGGTGGACTCGGCGCGCCCAATCGGCGTTGTTCCGTTCCAGTGGGCTGGCCCGGGTGCGGCGCCTGAAGACATCGGCGGCATTGTAGCCGCTGACCTGCGTAACAGCGGCAAATTCAACCCATTAGATCGTTCTCGTCTGCCACAGCAGCCGGGCACCGCGCAGGAAGTACAGCCTGCGGCGTGGTCTGCGCTGGGTATTGATGCGGTCGTGGTCGGTCAGGTAACGCCTGCCCCAGACGGTGGCTACAACGTGGCTTATCAGCTGGTCGATACCGGCGGTGCGCCAGGTACCGTTCTGGCTCAGAACACTTATAAAGTGAACAAGCAGTGGCTGCGCTATGCGGGCCACACAGCAAGTGACGAAGTGTTTGAGAAGCTGACCGGTATTAAAGGTGCATTCCGTACTCGTATCGCTTACGTGGTTCAGACCAACGGCGGTCAGTTCCCGTATGAGCTGCGCGTTTCTGACTACGATGGCTACAACCAGTTCACCGTGCACCGTTCTCCACAGCCGCTGATGTCACCGGCGTGGTCTCCTGACGGTTCCAAACTGGCCTACGTAACCTTCGAAAGCGGTCGTTCTGCGCTGGTTATCCAGACGCTGTCTAACGGTGCCGTGCGTCAGGTTGCGTCGTTCCCACGTCACAACGGTGCGCCTGCGTTCTCTCCGGATGGCTCAAAACTGGCCTTTGCCCTGTCTAAAACCGGTAGCCTGAACCTGTACGTGATGGACATCGGTTCTGGTCAGATTCGTCAGGTGACGGATGGCCGTAGCAACAACACCGAACCAACCTGGTTCCCGGACAGCCAGAACTTGGCCTTCACGTCCGACCAGGCCGGTCGCCCACAAGTTTATAAAGTGAATATCAACGGCGGAGCGCCGCAGCGTATTACCTGGGAAGGTTCTCAGAACCAGGATGCTGACGTCAGTGCCGATGGTAAAACGATGGTAATGGTCAGTTCTGCGGGTGGTCAGCAGCACATTGCCAAACAAGATCTGGTAACGGGTGGTGTGCAAGTTCTCTCGTCAACGTTCCTGGATGAAACGCCAAGTCTGGCACCTAACGGCACGATGGTAATCTACAGCTCTTCTCAGGGGATGGGATCTGTGCTGAATCTGGTTTCTACAGATGGGCGTTTCAAAGCGCGTATTCCGGCAACTGATGGACAGGTAAAATCACCTGCCTGGTCGCCGTATCTGTAAATAATAATTAATTGATTACTAAAGGAATCTTAGAAATGCAACTGAACAAAGTGCTGAAGGGGCTGATGATCGCTCTGCCTGTAATGGCAATCGCAGCGTGTTCTTCTAACAAGAACGCAAGCAATGACCAGAGCGGTGAAGGCATGATGGGTGCCGGCACCGGTATGGACGCTAACGGCAATGGCAACATGTCTTCTGAAGAGCAAGCGCGTCTTCAGATGCAGCAGCTGCAGCAGAACAACATCGTTTACTTCGATCTGGATAAATACGACATCCGTTCTGATTTCGCTGCGATGCTGGATGCTCACGCTAACTTCCTGCGTAGCAACCCGTCTTACAAAGTCACCGTAGAAGGTCACGCGGACGAACGTGGTACTCCAGAGTACAACATCTCCCTGGGTGAACGTCGTGCTAACGCTGTTAAAATGTACCTGCAGGGTAAAGGCGTTTCTGCTGACCAGATCTCCATCGTTTCTTACGGTAAAGAAAAACCTGCAGTACTGGGTCACGACGAAGCGGCTTACTCCAAAAACCGTCGTGCCGTACTGGTTTACTAAGAGAATGGCATGAGCAGTAACTTCAGACATCATCTCATGAGTCTGTCGTTACTGGTTGGAATAGCGGCCCCCTGGGCCGCTTTTGCTCAGGCACCAATCAGTAGTGTCGGCTCAGGCTCGGTAGAAGACCGGGTCACTCAACTCGAGCGTATTTCTAACGCTCACAGTCAGCTTTTAACCCAACTCCAGCAGCAGCTTTCCGATAACCAAAATGATATTGACTCTCTCCGCGGCCAGATCCAGGAAAGCCAGTATCAGTTGAACCAGGTTGTGGAACGCCAGAAGCAGATCTTGCTGCAGATGGATAGCCTGAGTAGCGGTGGTGCAGCAGCACAGCCAGCTGCGGGCGACCAAAGCGGTGCGGCGACAGCGACACCTGCTCCGACAGCAGATGCGCCAGCCTCTTCAGGCGCGCCTGTACAGAGCGGTGACGCGAATACTGACTACAATGCGGCTATCGCCCTGGTACAGGACAAATCTCGCCAGGACGACGCTATCGTTGCGTTTCAGAACTTCGTGAAGAAGTACCCTGATTCCACTTACCAGCCAAATGCGAACTACTGGCTCGGTCAGCTGAATTACAACAAGGGTAAAAAGGACGATGCGGCGTTTTATTTTGCCTCAGTGGTGAAAAATTACCCGAAATCGCCAAAAGCGCCGGATGCGATGTATAAGGTCGGCGTGATCATGCAGGACAAAGGTGACACTGCGAAGGCCAAAGCAGTGTATCAGCAGGTTGTCACAAAATTCCCGGGTACCGAAGGTGCCAAACAGGCGCAAAAACGTCTGAGTTCGATGGGATGATTATCGCATGACCAGAAATCGTGTTATTTCTGGTCGTGCCGCATGATTCGTAAGCAGTTAAGTGATCTTCATCGAAATTTTTGTTGCGCAGAATTCTTAAATCAGTAATATATGCCGCCGTTGCCACGGGATATCAAACAACGTGAAAACAGCGTAAAAGTGGGTCGTTAGCTCAGTTGGTAGAGCAGTTGACTTTTAATCAATTGGTCGCAGGTTCGAATCCTGCACGACCCACCACTTAACGCAAAACCAGTAGTACAGAGTGGGTGATTAGCTCAGTTGGTAGAGCATCTCCTTTACACGGAGGGGGTCGGCGGTTCGAGCCCGTCATCACCCACCACTCGGGTCGTTAGCTCAGTTGGTAGAGCAGTTGACTTTTAATCAATTGGTCGCAGGTTCGAATCCTGCACGACCCACCAATTTTAATGTCTTACTCGAGACATTAAACGTGAAGGATAACGTTGCTTCAGCAACGGCCCGTAGGGCGAGGCGAAGCCGAGTCATCCTGCACGACCCACCACTTTCCGGTGGTACCGAGTAAAAATCTTCGAAGTCAGCACCCGAATGGGTCGTTAGCTCAGTTGGTAGAGCAGTTGACTTTTAATCAATTGGTCGCAGGTTCGAATCCTGCACGACCCACCACTTCGAAGAAAAAATCCCGCAAGGGGTCGTTAGCTCAGTTGGTAGAGCAGTTGACTTTTAATCAATTGGTCGCAGGTTCGAATCCTGCACGACCCACCAGTGTAGAAAGGCGCCCTAAAGGCGCCTTTTTGCTATCTGTAGTTTCTGTAGGTCGGGTAAGGCGAAGCCGCCACCCGACAAATGCTTTCTACACCTATTTCCGGTGACTTTTCCTCTCATATTCGCTATCTTGTTTAGTATACAAAACACAATTGCCGTGCATTTTGCTATGTCAGGCAAAAGAAAGGCAATATTGTTAAGCCAGTAAAACGAGAAGCCATTATGAGCGTGATGTTTGATCCTGAAGCCGCAATCTATCCTTTTCCTCCAAAGCCTGTCCCGCTGAGTCAGGATGAAAAACAGTTCTACCGCGAGAAGATCAAGCGTCTTCTCAAAGAACGAGATGCGGTAATGGTGGCCCATTACTACACTGACCCGGAAATCCAGCAGCTGGCGGAAGAGACCGGCGGGTGTATTTCTGATTCACTGGAGATGGCACGTTTCGGTGCAAAACATCCCGCTTCCACGTTGCTGGTCGCTGGCGTGCGCTTTATGGGTGAAACGGCAAAAATACTCAGCCCGGAAAAAACTATTCTGATGCCGACGCTCAACGCAGAGTGTTCTCTCGATCTCGGCTGCCCTGTTGAGGAATTTACCGCGTTCTGCGATGCCCATCCTGACCGCACCGTGGTGGTCTATGCCAATACGTCTGCGGCGGTAAAAGCCCGTGCGGACTGGGTGGTAACCTCCAGCATCGCCGTTGAATTGATTGAACATCTGGATAGCCTGGGCGAGAAAATTATCTGGGGGCCTGACCGCCATCTCGGTAACTACGTTCAGAAGCAAACAGGCGCAGATGTTCTCTGCTGGCAGGGCGCGTGTATCGTTCACGACGAATTTAAGACTCAGGCGCTGACGCGTATGAAGGCGTTGTACCCGGAAGCGGCCATTCTGGTGCATCCAGAGTCGCCTCAGTCGATTGTCGATATGGCCGATGCGGTTGGCTCAACCAGCCAGCTTATCAACGCGGCCAGGACGCTGCCTCACAAGCAGCTTATCGTGGCTACCGATCGCGGTATCTTTTACAAAATGCAGCAGGCGGTGCCGGAAAAAGAGCTACTCGAAGCGCCAACCGCAGGCGAGGGGGCAACGTGCCGCAGCTGTGCGCACTGCCCGTGGATGGCGATGAACGGCCTGAAAGCGATTGCCGAAGGGCTCGAGACGGGCGGGGCAGCGCATGAAATTCATGTTGATGCGGCGTTGCGGGAAGGTGCGTTAATTCCGCTTAACCGCATGCTGGATTTTGCGGCTACACTACGTACTTAACTTATTCAGAACCGGGGAAAAGATGGATTTTTTTAGCACGCAAAACATTTTGGTTCATATACCGATTGGTGCGGGTGGCTATGACCTGTCATGGATTGAAGCCGTTGGCACGCTGGCGGGGTTACTCTGTATTTGGCTGGCGAGCCTGGAGAAGATCAGCAATTACGCGTTCGGGCTGATTAACGTAACGCTGTTTGCGATTATCTTCTTCCAGATCCAGCTCTACGCCAGCCTGCTATTGCAGCTGTTTTTCTTTGCCGCCAATATTTACGGCTGGTACGCGTGGTCGCGTCAAAACAGCCAGCAGGAAGCCGAGCTGCAGATCCGCTGGCTGCCGCTGCCGAAAGCCATCGCCTGGCTTGTCGCCTGCGTGGCGGCCATTGGTTTGATGACCGTTTATATCAACCCGGTGTTTGCGTTTCTGACGCGCGTTGCCGTTTCGGTCATGTCCGGACTCGGTTTGAGCGTCACGATGCCTGAACTCCAGCCGGATGCCTTCCCGTTCTGGGATTCCTGCATGATGGTGCTGTCGATTGCGGCGATGATCCTGATGACCCGAAAATATGTCGAGAACTGGCTGCTGTGGGTCATCATCAACGTCATTAGCGTGGTGATTTTCGCGCTGCAGGGCGTCTATGCCATGTCGCTGGAATATCTGCTGCTAACCTTCATTGCCCTGAACGGCAGCCGTATGTGGATTAACAGCGCGCGTGAGCGAGGCTCTCGCGCGCTTTCCCACTAATGGTGATGATGTGAATGGCCGGACTGCGCCTCGTTCAGGTGGCAGTCTGGCCCGCTACAGGGCTGATACTCCATCTGGATCGTCGAATGGGCAATCTCATAGTGATGCTTCAGAAAATGCTGGATACGTTCGAGCAGCGCGTCGTGATCGTGGGGTGGGATCACCTGAACGTGCAGCGTCATGACAGGCTTTTCTCCGACCAGCCACACGTGAACGTGGTGGACGTTTCGCACCTCCGGAATCGAGCGGCTCAGATTTCGTCTCAGCTCACCAATGTCAATTGACGTGGGGGCACCTTCCAGCAACTCATTGACGCTCTCTTTCAACAGCCGCCAGGCGCTGCGTAGCACCAGACAGGAGACGAGCACCGAAAGAATCGGGTCGATGGGTGTCCATCCCGTCCCGAGAATAATCAGCGCAGCCACAATCGCCCCAACGGAGCCCAGCAGATCCCCCAGAACATGCAATGCTGCGGCACGCACATTGAGATTCTTTTCCCCGCTGCCGCGATGCAAAATCCAGAACGCCAGAATATTGGCAATCAGGCCCGCTATTGCGATGACCATCATGGTGGTTCCGGCGACGGGCTGTGGGTGTCTGAAGCGCTGAACGGCTTCCCAGACGATAAGGATGGTTATCACCACTAACGCAATCGCGTTAACGAAAGCGGCAAGCGTAGTGAGCCTGAGCCAGCCAAACGTGTGGCGAGCATTGGGTGGACGGCGTGAGAACTGGATCGCGAGCAGAGCAAACAGCAGGGCAGCCGCATCGGTAAGCATATGTCCCGCATCTGCCAGCAGGGCCAGAGAACCTGAGATTATCCCCCCAATGACCTCGATAACCATAAACGTTGCCGTGACGCCAAACGCCAACAGCAGCCGTTTGGCATTTTCATCGCCGGAGGTGGGGGAAGGGGAGTGTGTGTGCGCCATGTCATCTTTCCTGATTTGTTATTATTTTTAGTGTAGCGTTTTTAAGAGCTTAAATAAAAAAGGAGAGCACGCGCTCTCCTTTATTCAGATTACTCAGCGTTACTGCGTGGTACCGTCAGTTTTGGTATCCGCATCACTGCCGACTTTGTCATTTGGATCCGGACAGCGGCCGTCTTTACACATGGAGTTTTTGTGCACTTCATCTTTGGTCATGCCGTCGTGATTCATCGTGCCGGAATCCGTACCATTGGGATGTAGCATGGTGCCGCCGGTTTGGGTATTTCCGGAATTGATTTGACTGTTATCGACATTATTTGGCGCGATGTTTTGTTTAGCATCAGGGGCTACCTGGCCTGCAGCGGCGGCTGCATTGGCATCGCCGTTGCTGTCTGATGAGCCCGTGTCAGCGGCCAGGACGCTACCGCTTGCCAGGGTGAGTGTGGCGGTCAGAAAGAGAGTTGCCAGTTTCGTCATTTTCATCATGCTGCTCCTGTTCTTGTCGTTACGCTGGATAACATTCTCCAACAGTGCATCTTGTTCAAAGGCGAAAGATACCAGCATACGGACTTACGTCAGTATGGAATCGTGTTTAATCACACAAAAATGGTTGTTACAGTTAAAAAGCTTAGGTTAGATCTCATTTTTCGCTATTTTGTGGCGATTTTTAGGCGAATTCCAGGAATTATCTGCGTGAAGTGTAAAAGCCCGTTTACACTTCCTGGCCGACAAGTTAGATTGAAAGCATTGCTTTCACTACTAAAGATATGGCAAGGCCGGAAAGAAGATGAATTATCAGAATGACGATTTACGCATTAAAGAGATCAATGAGTTATTACCTCCTGTAGCACTCCTTGAAAAATTCCCCGCCACTGAAAATGCTGCAAATACGGTGTCTCATGCCCGCAAAGCGATCCACAAGATCCTGAAAGGCAGCGACGATCGTCTTCTGGTGGTGATTGGCCCGTGCTCTATTCACGACCCTGCTGCCGCGAAAGAGTATGCTGCCCGCCTGCTCACCCTGCGTGAAGAGCTGAAAGGCGAGCTGGAAATCGTGATGCGCGTCTATTTTGAAAAACCGCGCACCACCGTGGGCTGGAAAGGGCTGATTAACGATCCGCATATGGATAACAGCTTCCAGATCAACGACGGTCTGCGCATTGCCCGCAAGCTGCTGCTGGAAATCAACGACAGCGGCCTGCCTGCCGCGGGTGAGTTCCTGGACATGATTACGCCACAATACCTGGCAGACCTGATGAGCTGGGGCGCAATTGGTGCCCGCACCACGGAATCTCAGGTTCACCGCGAGCTGGCGTCCGGTCTCTCTTGTCCGGTTGGCTTCAAAAACGGCACTGACGGCACCATTAAGGTGGCTATCGACGCCATCAACGCAGCGGGCGCGCCGCACTGCTTCCTTTCCGTGACCAAATGGGGTCATTCCGCCATCGTGAACACCAGCGGTAACGGCGACTGCCATATCATTCTGCGCGGCGGCAAAGAGCCAAACTACAGCGCAAAACACGTTGCAGAAGTGAAAGTCGGGCTGGAAAAAGCCGGACTGTCGCCGCAGGTGATGATCGACTTCAGCCACGCCAACTCCAGCAAGCAGTTTAAAAAGCAGATGGAAGTGGGGGCAGACGTTTGCCAGCAGATCGCCAGCGGTGAGAAAGCGGTGATCGGGGTGATGATTGAAAGCCATCTGGTTGAAGGTAACCAGAATCTGGAAGGCAGTGAACCACTGGTTTACGGTAAGAGCGTCACCGATGCCTGCATTGGCTGGGACGATACCGACGCCATCCTGCGTCAGCTGGCGAATGCGGTAAAAGCGCGTCGCGGTTAATACTGACTACACAAATAAAAAAGCGCGGAAGGCTCCGCGCTTTTTTTATGCCTTACGAAAATTACTTCGCTTTACCCTGGTTCGCGACAGCCGCTGCTTTCGCTGCGATCTCGTCTGCGTTACCCAGATAGTAATGTTTGATTGGTTTGAAGTTTTCGTCGAACTCATACACCAGCGGTACGCCAGTTGGGATGTTCAGCTCGAGGATTTCGTCTTCACCCATGTTGTCCAGGTATTTCACCA